>ERZ773027.627-NODE-627-length-21635-cov-9.187720_pt1 | contig 21635 bp, 17 predicted proteins | sample MGYA00511032_ERZ773027 | MGnify/ENA primary metagenome ERZ773027 (study PRJEB29015, sample SAMEA2738138) | human oral metagenome | biome: human oral; feature: human-associated habitat; material: saliva | place: China | collected 2190 ... | reverse complement strand
AAATCAGCGTAGTAGAGCCCACTCAACCACTGCGTCTTGCTCGACAATCCAAAAAAACAATTGAGAGGCTAGGACTTTTGTCCCAGCCTCATTTTTTAATCTTTTTGAGTTTTTTTCAGGCCTGCTGCACCCAGCATTCCGAATACCAAGCCAAACATAGAAAGAAGGAAAGGATTCTTGCTTCCTGTTTTCGGAAGAGTTCCTTGTTTGCTTGCTACTTCTGTCGGACGGACCTGTGCTGGAGCTTGATAAGTTGCCTTATTAGCTGCTGGCTGAGCTGTATTTGGCTTCTCAACAGAAGGTTCTTCTTGTGGTTTTGTCTCAGGCACAACCGGATGATTAGGCTGGCTTGGAACCACTGGATTGCTTGGTCTTGTTGGACCAGTTGGCGCTGTCGGATTAGTTGGATTGGTTGGATTTGCTGGGTTGCTTTGTCCAGGCTTAGAAGCGGCATCTTTTGGATCAGTACCCTGCTGGATTTCCTCGATATCTGTGTAACCATCTCCATCTGTATCCTTGCTAGCAGACATAGAAATCGTGCGAGAATTTGGATTGATTGCTGCATAAGCTGTCAAATCTGCACTTTCCAGATATTCTGCAAAGGCCACGTCCATAGATGGCCCTTCCTCACGCGCTCCACCCAGCATAGTATAACCATCACCACCTGCTGCTAAGAAGTCATTGGTTGTCAGGTAATAGGTCTTAGCCAAGTCAAGGGCTTCATAAGCACCTGTTTCTTTATTTTTGATTTCAATGCGAAGAATTCGTTTCTCTGCTGGCAGAGTTGTGTCATAGTAAACTTTAGCACCAGAAACTTGCAAGAAACCGCCGCTTGGCTCTAGCAATGGTTGGCCGTTTTCATCCAAGACAGGTTTCCCATCTTTTTCTTGCAGGATTGAGCCCAAAGATTTGGCAAACATATCTGCAATGTTCTGACCTGTTACCTTGATTTGTGAAATGGTATTTCCAAAAGGCAATACAGCGATGACATTTCCCTTTGTGATTGGCTTGTCTTTGGCAATGGTTTCCCGTAGGCCGCCACCGTTGGTCACAGCCAAGTCTGTTTTGTTGGCAAAGCCTGTTTGGCCGTATTTGTAAAGGGCATCTGCTACCACATTTCCCAGATTGGTTTCTCGAACGCGGACATTTTCACGGTCCCCGTTAAGCTCCACAGGACTCTTGGCTACAATTACCTTGGCATTTTCTGCATCGTATTTTTCCTTGATCTTCTTGACCATTTCTGCTACAACTGGGTCTGGACTAGCTTTTTTAGCTGTTGCAGCTGGGATTTGCTGAGGATCACCCAGAAGTTGGTTGGCCTTGAAAGTAACTTTACCGATATTATGCAAATAGCTACCAGTCTGGTTGTAGGTCACATTTTCACCGTAAGTAGTGGACTCTACGGTGTGAGAATGGCCGTCAATCACTGTAACGCGCTTGCCCTTCAGCTTAGCATTTTTAGAAAGGGCCTCAGCCAAGGTAGATCCGCGCCATTCAACTGGTGTCGTAGTATCCACACCCAAGTGAGCCAGAACGACATAGTTTTTGTAAATCTTGCCTTCAGCTGCTGCACGCGCTTCAACTTCGTCAATCACCCGATTAACCTCTGTGATTGGATCCGCGAAAGTCACACCTTGAATATTTTTCGGGTGAGTTTTTGTAGCTGTCTCAGGAGTAGTTACCCCGATTACGACAAATTCATCACCTTCTACATTCTTATCCTTGTCCACAATAGTTGATGCTTGGAATACACGGGCATTGTTGGCATAGGTATTAGCGCTTAGAAGTGGGAAATTGAGGATTTCTTTGTATTTTTTGGCTTCATCCAAACCGAAGTCAAATTCATGGTTTCCGACCGCCATAGCATCATAGCCGATTTCATTGAGGATCTTCGCACGTTCTTCCCCTTTGGAGCTGTTAGAAATTGGCAGACCTTGGAAAGCATCTCCTGCATCTACGACCAGCGTTTGAGGATTTTTCGCACGTTCTTCCTTGATAACTGTTGCAAGTTTGGCATCACCGATAACACCTTTTTCTTCGACGATACGACCGTGCACATCGTTTGTATGAAGAATGGTAGCTTCAGGCAAGCTTGCGTCGGACGCTCCTGATACATCTTGAGCATTAGCTGCGATGGCCGCATTAACACTAGCTTCATCGGCAGAAACTCCACCTGCTTGCGCCAAATCCGTTTCAACCGGTTTTTGAGCTGGTTCGTTCACATTTGCCACAGCAGTTGCTGGCTGAACCTCATCCGCAGCAACTTGATGGTCCAAAAAGGCAGGTGCCAACAGAACCGTAGACAAAACAGGTAAAATAAGATGCTTCTTTTTCATAAATAAAAGCTCCAGTCTATGTTTTTTCTACTATTATACTGTTTTTATTGTAAAAAGGGAATGCCCTTTCAAAGAATCTTTCTTTTTAATACGAAAAACGTTCCAAAATAACATGGAACGTTGAATTTCTATGAATATATGCTAAGATTGGAAGACGATTTCTCCATCGCAGATTGTAAACTTCACTTGGCCTTTAAGCTTTTCACCAACGAAAGGTGAATTAGCTGCCTTGGAGGCAAAATGGTCGGAAACCAGACGGTCAGCTTTAGGATCAAAAATAGTGATATCCGCTGGGCCTTCTTCGGCTAGAAAACCAGCATTAAAATCGTAGAGACTAGCTGGATTGACTGTCATTTTCTCCAAAAGTTCCATCAAGCTTAGATGACCAGCCTCAACCAAGTAGGTCAGACCTAGAGAAAGCGAGGTCTCAAGACCAGTCATACCAGAAGGCGCTTTGGTAATATCCGCCACATTTTTCTCGTCAGCATGATGTGGAGCATGGTCCGTTGCAATGACAGAAATAACACCAGACTTGAGCCCCTCGATAACCGCCAGACGGTCCGATTCTAAGCGCAGCGGCGGATTCATCTTAGCATTGCTGCCCTTGGTCAATAGCAGAGCTTCTGTCTTAGAGAAGTGCTGAGGTGCTGCTTCAGCAGTGACTTGAGCGCCTAGCTTCTGAGCGAATTCAACCACCTTTACGCTCTCAGCCTTGGACAAATGCTGGATATGCACATGAGCCTTGGCATCATAAGCAATCATAACATCGCGAGCAATCATGCTGTATTCTGCCACACCTGTCGCGCCACAGATATGAAAATGCTCTTTGGCGATATGCTCATTGAAACCGAGGATGCCGTTGAGATTAGGATCTTCCTCGTGCAAGCTAATAAAAGTATCGTTTTTGCGCGCTTCCACGAGAGCTTGACGGACAATGCCAGCATTAGTCAGCGGAATACCGTCATCAGAAAAACCTACTGCACCAGCTGCCAAGAGACCTTGAAAATCTGTCAGATGCTGCCCATCAAAATTCTCTGTAATCGTCGCGACCGACTTGATATGGATATTTTCACGACTGGCTGACACCAGCACTTCCTGCAGGGTTTCAACTGTAGAAATGGTCGGATTGGTATTGGCCATCATAACAACAGTCGTAAAGCCACCCGCTGCTGCTGCCAAAGCCCCCGTATGAATGTCTTCCTTATGAGTCTGACCTGGCTCCCGGAAATGAACGTGAATGTCGACCAGACCGGGTGCAACGACCAAACCACTAGCATCTAGGACTTGGGCATCAGCCGCTTCCAGATTTTGGCCAATTTTGACAATTTTCTTGCCCTCCACCAGCACATCACACACTTGATCCAGACCAGTCTTAGGATCCATTACACGGCCATTCTTGATTAGTAGCATTTTCTATCTCCTTTATTTGTAAAAATCAACCTGCGTGTCGAGCAGTTTATCACCATCATAAACAAACTTTGCTGAAAAGAAGGGCTTATCCTCCAGCAGCCATTCAACAAAGGTATGATCTCCTTCCCAAGTCGGCTTTGAAAGCACCTGATCGTAAGGCACCCATTCTAGCGTCCCTTCATTGCAATCAATCAACTCTCCTTCAAACTCCGTCACCTTGAAAACATAGGTGTACCAGTCCAAGTCGGGAGTGAATTCTGGAAAAGTAATAACACCTTTTAGGACAGGCTTGGCCTTTAGTCCTGTTTCCTCTAGAATCTCGCGTGCCGCGCATTCCTGCGGGGTTTCTCCACGCTCTAGCTTGCCGCCGACACCAATCCACTTCCCAGCATGAACATCATTTGGCTTTTTGTTGCGGTGCAGCATGAGAAATTCCCGCCCATTATCAATATAACAAATCGTTGCTAACTGAACCATACTACCTCCTATGCTAACCAATCAATTGGCTCCAAGCCCTTAGCCACTAAGAAATCATTGGTCCGTGAAAAGGGTTTGCTGCCAAAGAAACCACGATACGCAGACAGCGGACTTGGGTGAGCCGACTCGATAATCAAATGTTGGGAATTGCTAATCAGGGCTTTTTTCTTGCGAGCGTAAGACCCCCATAGGATAAAGACAACTGGATCAGTCTTCTCATTGACGACCTTGATAATAGCATCTGTAAAAGGCTCCCAGATTAAGCCGGCATGCGCATTAGCCTGACCAGCAGGCACTGTCAGACCGGCATTGAGCAAAAGAACCCCTTGCTGAGCCCAGGAAGTCAGATCATGCGACTCCTTCACTCCGATATCATCCGCCAGTTCTTTGAGAATATTCTGCAAAGAAGGCGGAGCCGGAATGTCATCAGGCACCGAAAAACTCAAGCCCTGTGCCTGTCTCCGTCCGTGGTAGGGATCCTGCCCCAAAATAACCACCTTAACATCCGCTAAATCCGTCGTCTGAATCGCATTAAACACCTTTTCCCTAGGTGGATAAATGGTCCCCGAAGCATACACCTCGTCTAAAAAATGATTGATTTTTGCAAAATAACCTTCCGGCAGCTGCTCCTTAATCAAAGCGTGCCAAGCTGAATGCTGCATATATGTCTCCTTTTTATTTTACATTCCATACCTATGGGCAACTAAGCTGACAAGTCTAGTTAGACCTTCTTTTCCCAAAATTTCATACGAGTCAAGTCGAGCGGATATTGAGTCAATCCCACAGCAGACAAAATCAAAATCTGTGGCAAAAACTGAATCAGATAACGGGTCTTCCCTCCTTCGAAAATTTGCAGAAAGAGGAGACCACCGAAAACTGCCAAGATCAAGAAATTCAAGGAATCATTTGGTCGGTATTTCCAAAGGGCAAAGACCAGCCCCAAAGCCATGACAATCCAAACTGCCTGCTTGAGCAGCGAATAAAATCGAAAACTATCCTTATCAGAATTGAGGAAAAAGTCACGGATAAACTGAGCAAATGCATTGTCTTTTGTGAATTCATAAAGCGGTGAAATATAAGGCGTCTTTTCATTTTCAACACTGCGATAGAGCCAACCCAAATTCCCTTCAGCAACCGTTAAAGAGTGTTTATAATACAGGTGTTGTAGAAAGGTCAGCGGGGTGTATTCTTTCAGACGGCGCTTGATTTCTTTGATGACATTTTCCTTGGCAAACATGCCGTTATTGTAGTCAGCCCGCTTGTCAGGTTCCACGTATTGCAAAAGCCCTTCCTTCATGTCTTCCTGATCGTGACCGATATTGGTTAGGCCCAGATTGATGAAAAGCAGTGGCCCTTTGGCCAGTCCTTCACCTTGGATGATCGGCACTTCTGTCTGGTGAGCCAGACCATAATGAAGTGGAAGGTAGCCCACTGAAAAGCTTAAAGTAAAGACCGCAGCAGTCAAGAAAAACTTTTGCCAGTTTTGTCTCAAAAACAAAACTCCAAAAACAGCAATCAACAAAATCATCACTGTCGGACGAATCAAAAAGGCAAGACTGGTCAGAATCCCTAATATAAGACTTCTAGCAATGATTTGGCGACTATTCCCCTTATTTTCCAACAGACTCAGAGCCAGAAAAATCTGTAGACTAATCAAAGGCAAGGGAGGGATGTCCGTGTACATAGACATATAGTAAGGCGAAAATCCGACCAAGGCCACATAAAGGCTAAAAACCGCATCTGCCGTAGCCTGCGAAAAGTATCGCTGACAGCCTTTGTAGAGGATCCAAGACGCAATATTGACGTAAAAAAGATTGAGTCCCTGCATAATCCAGAGAGCTGCTTCGCCAAAAAGATTAAAGAAAAAACGCTCATAGAGAAAGAGGGGCAGATTATTAGGATTGCGCGTCAGGTAGCTGGAAATAGATGACTCCTTCAGGTACTTGAAAGCCCCTGTAAAAACCACCGCTGCATCCCGTCGAATCAAAAGCTCAGCCGATAGGAGCATGATGAGCTGAAAAAGGAGAGCTGCTAAAGCAATGGCAAGCTTGTGCCTCATGAGAAAATGATAAGACTCCTTGAGCTGAAGCCAATAGCGACCTGCTAGAAAAGCCAAGACTCCAAACAAAATCAGAGCCAAGCTACTTAACTGCGACACATGAAAAATAGCTGTAAACAGCCAATGAAGACTCAATACCAGCATGATTTTTTGTAGAATCAAAAAAGTGATATGATAAATCTTAGACATGGCTTTATTATAACAAAATCAGGCACTTTTTGCTATTTTAAAAAGTGGGCAGAGGCCAAGTAAATCCTAAAAAGGAGACAGGAACATGCTAGTCCCGCCTCCTCGTACCTTCTTAATTTTGCCAGTTTTCTTGATCATCTTTGAACTTCTTCAGCAAAGTCAATCCTTCTGCATTGATGTATCCTTCTTGCTCAGCCAAGTGGATAAGCTCTGTGTAGTTTGACAAGGTCACCAATTTCACACCTGCATCCGCAAAGTTCTTATCCGCCTTCGGTAATTCGTAGGTGAAAATGGCTGCAGCACCGATCACATCCGCTCCTTCACGCTTGGCTGCCGCAATAGCATCCAAAACAGAGCCACCGGTGGAAATCAAATCTTCAATTACAACCATCTTTTGACCAGGAGCTACCCGACCTTCAATTTGATTGCCCGCCCCGTGATCTTTTGGTTTACTGCGGATATAAGCAAAAGGCAGATTCATCTTGTCGGCAATGATAGCACCGTGAGGAATACCCGCTGTTGCCGTGCCCGCAATCACTTCCACATCTGGAAATTCCGCACGGATTTTTTCGACAAAGCCATTTTCAATCAAAGTCCGAGTTTCTGGGTAGGCCAAAGTTACTCGGTTATCTGTATAAATCGGTGATTTAATCCCAGAAGCCCAAGTAAAAGGCTCCTCTGGTTTCAAGTAAACCGCTTTGATTTTCAACAAGTCGCGTGCAATTTCGTTGGCTAAAGTCATTTTTCACTCCTTATAAATCTGTTATTCGTTTCATTTAAAATTCTTATTTAGCTATTCCACTGTTTCTTAATCTCGTGATAGGCATCCCAAGGATTCTCAGCCTGAATAATCGGACGACCAACCACAATATAATTGCTGCCAATCTGGTGGGCTTCCTGCGGCGTCATAACCCGCTTTTGGTCACCAATTTCAGCACCTGCTGGCCGGATACCCGGTGTCACGCAAAGAAAATCGTCCGCCGTAGCTTCCTTAATCAGCTCAACTTCCAAGGCTGAACAAACAACTCCATCCAGCCCAGCTTCCTTAGCCTTGCGGGCATAATTAACAACCGACTCCTGCACAGTTGTTTGGATATTTTGGCAGTCGCGCATATCTTCTTCACTGGTCGAAGTCAACTGGGTCACCGCTACTAGCTTCGCATTGTCACCGAGAACTTTTTTGGCCTCCCGCATCATCTCAACGCCACCAGCCGCATGAACCGTCACCATATCAACCCCAAATGTTCCCAAAACAGACATAGCTGAACGCACGGTATTAGGGATGTCGTGCAATTTCAAATCGAGGAAAATACTATGTCCCAAACCTTTCAGATAATGCACAATTTCTGGACCAATGGCATAAAAGAATTCCATGCCGATCTTGACGTACAGTTTTTCATCTTCAGGAAAATGCTCCAGAAAGTTTTTGACATCATCAAAAGATGGAAAGTCTAGGGCGATAATAGGACGTTCTTCACGCATACGGTTCTTCTCCTTGCTTTTTACTTACTATAATCGTAGAAAAAACCTTGCCCGAGAGCAAGGTTACACGAAAATGTGGCAGAATCTGCCATTTTAAACGTATGCGCCTTAGAGCCTCTCTGGACTTCTTTAAAGGTTTTATCTTAAACATTCTATAATTTACTAGGAAGTTTGTCAAGAGAAAATAGAGCTCAAAGCAAATTTTCTCTGACTTCTTTTCTCAAGCTTTCTAGGCTTTCAATGCCGTATTTATCCATAACTTGCGGCAAGTTTTCTATAATGTTAGGGCAGGCATACGGATCGGTAAAATTCGCCGTCCCGACTCCGATAGCTGATGCACCGGCGATAAACATCTCTAGCGCTGCCTCTGCCGAGTCAACTCCTCCCATGCCGATGATTGGTAGTTTGGTGAACTGAGCGACCTGACGAATCAGCTTGAGTGCTACAGGAAAGACAGCTGGACCAGACATGCCACCTGTTCCATTAGCAATGATCGGCCGCTTCGTTTTCAGATCGAAACGCATTCCCACCAAGGTATTGATCATGGTCAGACCGCTCGCACCCGCATCTTCTGCCGCCTTGGCCACTTGGGTAATGTCTGCTACACTAGGAGTCAATTTGACATAGACTGGAACTTGAGAGGCAGCAACTGCTGCTTTTACCGCTTCATAGGCTAGCTCAGGGACTTGTCCGATTAAAAGCCCCGCATTGCCATGGTCCACATTGGGGCAGGAAATATTGAGCTCAATGGCCTTGACATTGGGAGCTTGAGAGATTTTTCCAGATACATAAGCATATTCTTCGTTGGAAAAACCAGCCACATTGGCAATAATCGGCAAGTCTGGATAGTGCTGAGCCAGCCAAGGAAGTTTTTCAGCCAAAACGGCATCGACACCTGGGTTTTGGAGGCCGATAGCATTGAGCATGCCAGCTGGCGTCTCAGCCACACGGGGCGTTGGATTGCCAAAGCGAGGATGTTGCGTCGTCGCCTTGATCATGATAGAGCCCAGTAGATCCAAATCATAGTATTTGGCATATTCTTGGCCAAAGCCAAAACAGCCTGAAGCTGGAATGATTGGATTTTTCAGCTCTAATCCTGGCAAAGAAATTTTCAAACGATTTTCAGTCATTTCCTTATCCTCCTAAAGCACGATGGTTCCAGTCTCAAAAACTGGACCGTCTTCGCAGACCCGCTTATTGACCGCTTCATCCTGACCTGCTACATGAACGACGCAGGCATAGCAGGCACCCATGCCACAAGCCATGCGAGACTCCATTGATAGATAGGCATGAGGATGATCGTGAAATTTCCGATCCACATACTGGAGCATACCGGGCGCACCACAAGAATAGACCGCAACAAACTCATCTGTCAACTCGTCAACAATCGTTGATACATAGCCTTTTTGACCATAACTGCCATCATCTGTAGTGATAAACAGCTGACTACACTCACGAAATTCTTCTTCCAAAATAACCGCAGATTGATTGGCAAAGCCTAATACTGCTGTAACATGGGCACCCTTAGCATGCAGTTCTTTGGCCGTTTGCAAGAGAGGAGGCACACCGATACCACCACCGATGATCAAGACCTTGTCGCCCTTTTCTACTGGAGACAAATCAAAGCCATTTCCCTGAGGCCCCATGACATCGAGATAGCTACCGACAGGAAGCTGAGAGAAAATGGCCGTCCCGCCACCTTCGACCCGATAGATAATCCGACAGATTCGCTGCTCCCGGTCAATCTCCGATATGGAAATCGGACGTCGCAGCAGCTTGCTATCATCTGGCACTCGGATATGCAGAAATTGCCCGACCTGCATCTGACTCACCATCTGGCCTCTCAGACGCATCGAAAAAATCTGAGGCGCAATTTCTACTTGCTCCATCAGCTCCATTTTCTCCAGCATAATCTTGCCAAATCTCTTTTTACAACTGTCACTAACCATGACAACCTCACTTTCTACAAGAAAAACCTCGCCGCAGCAAGGTTTCGCAAAAAACAAGGCAGTCAAATTGCCCCTTATACCGTTTTTCCTACCTTGCAGCCTCACTGGACTTGATTAAAGGTTGAATTTAAAATATTTTACAACTTAAACAGTGTTTTGTCAATGCTAATATGATAAAATAGACCTATGAGAATTCAACAATTACACTACATTATCAAAATCGTCGAGACCGGCAGCATGAACGAGGCTGCCAAGCAACTTTTTATCACCCAGCCTAGCTTGTCCAACGCTGTGCGAGATTTGGAAAATGAAATGGGAATCGAGATTTTCATTCGTAATCCCAAAGGAATCACCTTGACCAAGGACGGCATGGAGTTTCTTTCCTATGCCCGCCAAGTGGTGGAGCAGACTCAGCTTCTAGAAGAGCGATACAAAAATCCTGTCGCCCACCGCGAGCTTTTTAGCGTCTCTGCCCAGCACTATGCCTTTGTAGTCAACGCCTTTGTTTCCCTGCTTAAAAAAAGCGACATGGAGAAATACGAGCTCTTTCTGCGGGAAACTCGGACTTGGGAAATCATTGATGATGTGAAGAACTTCCGCAGCGAGATCGGTGTCCTCTTCCTCAATAGTTACAACCGTGATGTCCTCTCTAAAATGTTGGATGATAGCCATCTGATTGCGACTCATCTCTTCACAGCACAGCCCCATATCTTTGTCAGCAAGTCCAATCCGCTGGCCAAGAAAAAGCTGGTACAACTGTCGGACTTAGAGGATTTCCCTTATCTCAGCTATGACCAAGGTACTCACAACTCCTTCTACTTTTCTGAGGAAATTCTCTCTCAAGAGCACCATAAAAAGTCCATCGTCGTCAGCGACCGCGCGACCCTCTTTAACCTTTTGATTGGTCTGGATGGCTACACAATTGCGACCGGTATTCTCAACAGCAACCTCAATGGCGACAATATCGTCTCCATCCCTCTGGATATCGATGACCCAATCGAGCTGGTCTATATCCAGCACGAAAAAGCCAGCCTGTCCAAGATGGGCGAGCGCTTTATCGAGTATCTGATTGAGGAAGTACAGTTTGATAAGTAAAGCAAAACACCTAGAAGCAGGCAGCTTACTGCAGGATCTAGGTGTTTTTTCTATTTTTGAGACTTGGTTTTCCTATCAGGTTTATCAGATTGGGGAAGGCGTTAGGGAAGGTTGGGAGTCTATTTAATACAGCTGATTAACTCTCGATTCTTTATATCATAATAATTAAAATATTTCTGATATAAAGAGGCATCTATATCAGAATATGCGGCTATGACCAACTCTTTCAATCCTTTCACTAATTCATCCAATTCCTCTTGCTCCACTGAAATCTCAGCTAGGCCATGAGCAACTTTATTCCTTTGAGTATTTACAGCTATAATTTTTGAAATTGGAGTTTTAAATTCAGAATATTCATGATGATATTCTAGATAATCAATTGATTCAAAAATATTGAAATCCTTAATTTTTTTATCATTAAATTTTTTTATATCTGGATATTTTATTTTTATCACAGATTTTAAGACAAACTCCGCAAAGGATTTTGCCTTGACTAACACATCAGTCACTTGACCTTTACGGTTTAGAATATCAATCATCAGATAATAATTTAAAACTTTTTGAAACTCATCTGTGTTATTATATGTCAAATTAAAATCCGCTGCAAGCTCTTCAAGAACTCTCTGTTTTTGAAAAACACTAATCATGTTTTCTAATATATTTTTTGAATTTTCGTGATCTTGTTTATCAGAAATGATATCAGGATTTTTCTTTAAAATCTCTAATGCTGCCTTATATTCATACTTCAAAATGAAATCTTTATAAGTCCGCTGTAGTAAATTATTTTTGAACTTCTCTCCTTTTTCAATCCCCAACTGACGATTGTCTTTACTATCTAAGGCTTGTTTTTCCAAAAAATATTTAAAAGTATCTGTTTCAAACCAAGGAGCTCCTTGATTTGATTGATTTGTCTTCTCACTTCTTGGAGAATTCACCCGAGCAAGCCTTGTGTTATAATCCTTGACAAAATTGATAGCATACATAGCAGCCTGACACTGGGGAGTTCCACTCGTCACATTTAAAATATAATCTCCATGTGACATATCCTCTTCATCAAGGATTTCTTCCACGAATTTATACATTGTGTCGAACTCATGAACTCCTTCTTTTACATATTTATTCTGTATCTCAGGAACTTTTTTTCCATCGTAAACAGCTTTAACAGCTGCTTCAAAGTTTTCCTGTTTTACCTTCATCTCATCACTATATATCACAATAATTTTGTCAGGTAATTCATTTTTTATAATAAAAAGAGCAGCACCATCTGATATCTTTAATCCATAGCCATCTTTTTCATAATTTTCAACTGAATCTAAAGTTAATTCCTGTCCGAATTCAGGTCTAAATCTTTTTTTACGACCATCTGCATTATCTTGTTTTGTATCCACAAATTCTACACCAATCGGATCATACTGACTGATAAATGTGATTAATGTCTTCATCTTGTAGCTACCTCCGTAATCGTAAAACAGGTTTTGCCCATTTCATAGAAATTTTGAGTATTATTTATCAAACTTTTTTCACCTTTAGTAGTTTTTATAACTTGCTGGGGTGCCTTTGTCAATTTTAGAGCCCCTCGTCCAGACATTTTCTCATGTCGTTGTTGAACTTCGCCATCCGCCTGCCTAAAAACTGTTTTGGTCCAAGCACCACTTCCACCACCTAGATAGAGGGGATAGGGTTCATTGTTCTGAATTAAATGATTAGGAAATTTCTTTAGAAAGAAATCTTCGTAGCCTTCATAGGCTTCATCTTCTGTCACTCCAAAGTAAAATTTTTGTGCATATTCTCCAAGAGAAGCAACGAGCTCGCCGGCTCTTCCACCTTTAAAACCTGAAGCGGTAATGATTTCAAATTCCATCTTAGTTCCAGGTCTCAGAGCTTCACGATAGATACTTAGTGAATGCGGCTTTGTATCTTTATCTGGACTAAAATCCCACTTTTGAACAAGAATTAAATCATCATTTGTCAGAGGCTGACTATCTGAGACACGAATTTCATTAAAAATATCATCAAAAGGTTTTATTTTTTCATGTCTCTGTCGTCTAGTTGGTCCCCAAGGAATCGCTTTCTTATTTTCAACGATTTTGCCTTTTTTTTCCTGCTTAAAATTCGTTGAGTGCCAATGCGTATTCATCAAAATAGTGCGAATAGCACCTTTAAGAGAGCTGCTCGGGATATAAGGGTTACCGTAACAATCTCTCATAAATTGATGAACACCATTGATTTCTCCTGGATCTGTCGTTTCCTGATTTCGGGTTACATAGTCTCCTTTAGGTTTTTCAAGTCCTGTTGCTTTAAGTCTATAACCCCCAAAATCACGTTTTGTTATGCCATGCTCAGCTAGAAAATCACTTATTCGATTAGTTTTATTATCCGAGTCAATTAAGAATTTTTCAAATTTTTCATTAATTCCTTGTTTGATAAGTTCGTCATAAAGCAGCGTCATATCTGGAAAATAATATTCGTCCCCTTCAAGGATATACTCACGAGCGGTACGAAGCTGACCACTCCCAATATGCACTGGTCCCAATGTACACAGGGTCAACTTGAATTTCCTATATTCTGTCTTCATTTGGATTCCTCCAATATATAAAATAAGGGTTTAGCATAATGCCAGACTGGATGAGGAAACTCATTACTTGGCCTGACATCACAGATTTGACCATTATACGTTTTGGAAAAGGTTGAACCTGCCTTAAAAGTGTACAGATTCTGCTTACGATAATTAGACTCCATTGCCTCACTAAATGCAAAGCCACTTCCCTTTTTCAGTAAGTATCGCCCCTCATTCATTGCAACTTCCAAATCACTATCTACCGGCAAGGAAGTTGTCAAAGTCATGACTTTGCCTGTATGGTTAACAGTTAATTTTTCCAAAAAATCCAGTGGCTGGGCAACAGTTTTATCCAGAGTAAAACCACCGTAACCACTGCTGCGCTTTCCTCCGATACCACTGAACTGAAGACTTTCCAATAAACGATCCAACAATTCAGATTGATTGGCGATGAAAAACAGACTGCTTTTGTCAAAGTGAACTGAAGCAACTTGATAAAGATTCCCGTCTTGGAAGGGCTGGTTTTTTGTGTTAACTGATTTTGTAGCCAGATATTCACCGATGATACTATTTCCAGATAGAAAGCAGTCAAAATCCCCCAGCTTAATAAAAGCTAACTTTTTTGCTTTTTTGGCTTCTTCCCGCTGTTTGATAATATCTTCACTTCGGTTTACTTTATCTAATAATGGATATCCGATAGGCTTGGGGAGATAGGGGACTTCCTTATAGGGAAAAGCATCAGTCAGCACAAAATCCTCTTGTCGAGATAAGTCTTTAAATTCATCTAATACTCCCACCTTAATGGCTTCAAGCACTAAGGCGGAGTAAAGACGGGCTGCCGTGAAAGTCATGACCGAATCATCCAAATGACCTTCGCCAAAATGCGCAGACTTAAAATCTAATTTATAGAGTTGATAGGTCATAGCAGACCTCCTTACTTAATTTCTGAATCTGGGGTCTCTGCACTTCCTCCACCATCTGACTCATCCTTAGTATATGGTTTCAGGGCTTCTATAATCTTATCCTTATCAAATTCACCAAAGACAGTCTTAACCTCAAAGTTTTTAAAACACACTTTACCATAGCCACGACTGCCAGAACCTCCTAAGTAATCCCATTCTAACAATTCAAAACCAGCTTTGAGGATTTCCATATCCTTTTCGACCTCAGTGGGTTCTTTCTCCTGAATAGAATAAATAATCTCAAAAGCAAATTGACTTTCACGGATCGCTCTCTCAACTTGTCGAGGAGTTGCTTCAGCTGTAATGCGATTGATAGTATTTTCAAACTTAACTTCTGTGTAAGTAGATACTCTTTTACCTAGCTCTTCTTTGTTGTTTAGAAAGGCATCTCGAAAAACTAAACGGCCAATTTTACATTTTTTTGCATTCCCGAAGAGACGGCTAATTTCCTCACTATCATTGCTTAATTCATCACTTATATTGTTATTATAGACTGTTCGATAAAGCAAGCTACGCATTTTTCCTTTTAAAGTGGATCCAGGAATATAGGGAAGATTCGTAAGGGGGTCTTTGATAATGGGATTATTGGTAGCACCAATAGCTGCAAAGGCATTACTGGTCCCAATATGAAGTCCGCTTTTCAGCTCAATAATTCCTGAAATTTTTACTTTTGAATAGGTCATTGATCTCTTCCTCCGTTGAATTTAAAATATGCAATCAAAGCTTCCATATATCGACAGAAGCGCTGCAAACTCGGTATATCTTGAATTTCTTTCAATGCTTCTAACAAAGCTGCTTTTTTAACAAAATCTTCTACAGCTGGTTCTCTTCCAGATTGGTAAACAAGCTGAATCCTCAAATAGGAAATTTTTTCTCTTAAGTCCTCAATATCATTTTTTGTTTTACTTTCGTCAAAAAGATTGCTAGTCAAGGCTGCTAAATTACGAATTTGTGTACTGGTTAATTTGAATTTCATCTTGCCCTTACTTGGTCCTTTTTCGTATTTCCCTGAATTATCCAACTTACGAATAACCTTCTCCGCCTTATCAACATAATCATCCGTCAAAATAGGCGGCTCAAGCTTGAAACAGTTTTGGTCATTACTTTGATTACCATATCTATCTTGATTACGATTGTTTTGAAATTTCTTTCCACCGTTATTTCGGTTATTTTTATTTTTTTCGTACGGTGCCATCTTTTTATACCTTTCTAATCTCATATAGATAGTAGATGAGAGCTAACTCTGCTTCTCTCTGTGTTTTACTGCTACTCTTATACCAATTCCAAAAAGCATTTTTGAATTCTCTGAAATGTTCCTTCTCATCTTTGCTGGCTTCATCTTCCATTCGCGCCAGTAGGTAGGCTAAGCGGGCAACATTCATCCTTCTATCATCAGAAGATCCGTGTGACTTATACATTTCTTTATCATTAAGTTGCAAAAGTTCAACCAAGCGATAGAGAAAATTGATCCCCCTCTCCTTCTGCCCAGAGAAATATCTCCGAATATCCTTCAATTTCCCTTTGTAAATCTCATTAATAAAGTCATCAAACTTGAAAGTGTACCGTTCATTGAAAAGAGAAATACTATCTTTACCATTGTCCTTGGCGGCCTCTTCAAGTTGTCCAGCATCCAGAGCCATCAGATGAATCGGAGTTTTATCTGGATAAAGCCCGACGCCTGCGGATAAGGTCAGCTTCCCATTTGTAAAAGCAATAAATTTCTGCCTAATATCAACCGCAAAATCTATAACATCCTGCCAGCTGCCAATCGCAAACACATCATCACCACCTGCATAGATAATCGTCAAATTCTTATCCTTTGCAAATTGGTTAATGTGAAACTTAAAGAAAAGACTCATCTGCTGAGAAAATACAGCAGAGCGAGCAAGAGTATTATAACTTCCACCTTCCTGCTTAGAAAATCCAGCCATAAAAGCTGCACCTAGATTGTCTACATCCAAACGCAAAACAGCCAGTCGCTTAATTCCCTTAGCTACTCCCTTATTTCCTTCGATTTCTTTTTGAGACAGACCTGCATAGTCTTCAATATTCGCTGCCTGACGGTCTCCTATAAAGACGTGAATACCAGCCTTGTTCGTAGAAAATTTATTTTTCACATATAAGCGACTTGAGGTGGAAATATCTTCTTCATCCACAGCCAGCAATACAGCTTTAGGGCCAATCGGCAGTCCTTCTTCTCCCTCTACAATTTGAAAATAATAATAGTCTTCCTTTTCAGTATCGTCAAAAGTATGAATTTTAGCAGCAAAGCCTCTAAGCTCACGACAAATAGGACAAAGATTTTGTACATCCTCACCACCTATCCGCAACATCTCAATCTCCCCAACTGCATGGCAAATTTCACACTCCCGTTCAGACTGTTTACCACCCTTATTGAGCTCTCGCAGGATAGTTGCATCGTAGCGAGAGATTTTCTTTTCAGAAATCATCCGGCTAGTCTCTTGGTAGATCTCGCGATAGTGTTGTAGATAGCTGGCAACCGAGCCATAACGGTATTTCATAATCTGTTCTGCGGCAAATGGTGCCCAACCAAAAGCAACATAGAGACCCGTCTGAAAATGCTTCAGTAGGAAACTGTTAAAATCTATTTCAAACTGCTCCAAAGCTGCCACTGTAGCTTCTGTATTGGGTAAAACAAAATAGGCATGGCCACCGCCAACATAAAGGGCATTAGCGCGTGATAGCGCCAACTTCTCCAAGAGGCTATCCACAATATTCTCACTCATAAATTCCAGATAAAGACTGCGAGCCTTAAGTTGCTTAGCAGCCCCTTTGCTGGCGATATTGTAAATAAAGTCCTGGATGCCAGACAAATCAAAACTAGCTAGTAAGAAAGCAGATTCTGTATAGAGATTCGATGCATCATCCAGCAGAGAATCTTGACCTGGATTTTCCAGATAATCGAAAATCGCAGTAGCAAAAGCAACTGTTAATCTACTATGCTCTGCCAGAGAGAGATCTTCCAGCTCCTTGTCGCCAGGAAGTAGAGGTACTTTCGAAAACAAAATCCGCCAAAGATTGAAAAAGGATGGCAAGTTTTCTTCCTTTAAGGAAAGTTCTTGTAGTTTTTCAGTCAAAATATTCAATAGTTCCTCATAGCAGTCTTGACTAATTTCAGCTGCTTCGTGGCTGGCAATATTGAGTTCACTATCATCTGTCAGAACTTCAAACTTCTGATAACGAGAACCCTTGTCCTCTTTGAAAGCATTAAAAATATCTGCTTGAGGGTAGAAAAGTTTATCTGACACAACCTTTCTATCATCTGGTAAACCACTTGCAATACGATCTGCTAAGCTAACGATCTTTCCTGCTCTGCTATCTTCATACAAATCCAGCTGAGGAAGTTGTTCCTTTAACCATGTTTTCCCCAAATCTATATCATCGGGCTGACCGTGCGAGCGACTAACAACTCGGCCAAGATTGTGAAACAAGGCGCAGTAAATCAAATCAATCTTTTCTTTCTTCAATTCTCATCCCTCCCATTCCTAGGCTACACTTTGTGCCGACTCCGGCATACTCACCGAATCTTAGGAGCATCTGTGCATAAGCTTTTAGTGTAGATGCTCCCTTTATCTGAATCGTCACCCTGCCTTCAAAGGCGGGGTATTTTCGTCCATGAACTGGAAAATAATGACTTTTTAGATGATAGCTGGTGATTTGGCTATGGTCTGCTAAAAACTGTAGGGTCTCCTCTTCGATTTCCGCTCTTCCTTCCACCAGTCGACTGTATTTTTGCATCAAACTTTGAAAGATCAGACGCGTGTCTGGAAATAGCACAAACTGCCCCTGACGCTTAAAGGTCGTTGGCGTATAAAAATGGACGCGTATCAGGTGGGAAGCATCATCATCTTGGTAAATATCCAGCAAGGTCTGCTGGGACAAGGAGTGGATTTCCACCTTTTTGACAAGGATTTCCTCAGCATAGCTCTCTAGCTTGATGGTTTCCAAGTTTAATAAGGGAGCTAGCATTTGCTGTTCCGCCTCTTCTGAAAGCAAATTGACAACCCACACCGACTCATCGCGCGTGGAGGTCAGGTTCATCGAGTAGGGATTGGTCTCCTGCTCATGGAGAAAGGTCGCAAAGTCTGGCGAAATCTGCGCCATCAAAAAGCCCTGAAGCTTACTGACCAATTCTTCGTCTTTTAGTCTTGTCTTTGATAAATGTAACTCTACTTTCTTCACACGCTCTCCTCTCTATACTGCAAAAGCGCCCGAAAAAGGCAAAAGTATGTTTCACCGATTTCATGGCGCCCTTTAGAACGATTATTATTTACTCAGATTATTATATCAACTTTTGAAAACGTTGTCAATATTTTTTGAAGCATTTTAAAAAAAGCTTAAACAGTCAAGATCCTTCTTTCTTGGCAAAGCAAGAAGCTGAGGGAAAGTAAAAAAGCCCCCATCTACTTCGTCCCCTCTCGAGGATTAGGGGGGTCTAACTCATCCCAAACTCCTATCGCTTCACTAGTGGATTTTTTGTTTCCGTACCCTCGCGAGGATTCTTGGGGGTCTAACAAAATCTTGATATGGACATTCAGAGTCGTATCGACGAGTTTCCGTACCCTCGCGAGGTATGTGGAAGAGTCTAGCTCAAGTTCTTTAATTCGATGATAACCTATAAAACTTATGTTTCCGTACCCTCTCGAGGATTATGGGGGTTCTAACGGTTCGAGTTAGTTGGCGACAATTGTCCTATCTGGTTTCCGTACCCTAGCGAGGTTTAGGGGGGGCTAACAGATACGAGGTTTTACCTTAGTAATTTGAAAGCAGGTTTCCGTAGCCTCTCGAGGATTAGGAGAGATCTAACTAATGGAAAAAGAAGGAACTAGCCTATCAAGTTGGTTTCCGTACCCTAGCGAGGATATGGGGGTTCCAACGATGGATAGCGCTTTGCTTGCGCACTGGGCTTGTGCGTTTCCGTACCCTTGCGAGGATTAGTGTGGGTCTCACCTGAAAAAGAATTGCTATCCTGCTGTAACCTATGAGTTTCAGTACCCTCGCGAGGATTTGGTGGGTTCTAACTCAACGTTGCAGGTACTGTAGGTTTCCAATTCCGAGTTTCCGTCCCCTCTCGAGGATTAGGGGGGTTCTAACATTGGGGCTCAATTTGGTAAGAAAACCAACCCATTTGTTTCCGTCCCCTCTCGAGGATTAGGTGGGTTCTAACGCAGTGGAAGCGTTTGCCTATAAAATTTCAAAAGAGTTTCCGTCCCCTCTCGAGGTTTAGGGGGTTCTAACTGAAATTACAATTACCTGAAAAACAAACGATTTTTTGTTTCCGTACCCTCTCGAGGATTAGGGGGTTCTAACTGTCTGAGGGCTTTACCCCTGCTGTAAGTTTTATTAGGTTTCCGTCCCCTCTCGAGGATTAGGGGGTTCTAACCAACTGATACTCCTTCATTCACTATTCCATTCAGGTTTCCGTACCCTATCGAGGATTAGGGAGGTTCTAACCAAAAAAGAGTGGGAAATTATATGCTCCCAAAATTAGTTTCCGTACCCTTGCGAGGATATGGGGGGGGGGCTAACAGTTGAAAAGCTATTTTGTTCTGGTTATGGTTTGTAAGTTTCCGTACCCTCGCGAGGATTTTTGGGGGTCTAACATACACTTTCGAGATTCTCGGTCGCACCTTTTCGCGTTTCCGTACCCTCTCGAGGGTTATGGGGGGCTAACGAAGTTACAATAATGTGCTTTACTCAAACAAGCAATGCGTTTCCGTTCCCTCTCGAGGATTTAGGGGGGCTAACGAATTTCTGTAGGTCGATTGGATGAAATGGGATATGAGTTTCCGTCCCCTCTCGAGGATATAGGGGGTTCTAACCAACCAATGGGGCTTCTTCGCAAAAAGAACTTTTTGTTTCCGTCCCCTCCCGAGGATTTTTGGGGGCTAATGGTCTTGGGTCAGAACATCGTGCAGCTATTTTTCCGCTTCCGTACCCTCGCGAGGATTAGGGAGTTCTAATGAAATCATCGGTAACATCTACGAAAATCCAGAGCTGTTTCCGTACCCTCTCGAGGATTTTGGGGGTTCTAACATAAACTGGTCTACATTTGAAAACATGGCTCAAGCGTTTCCGTCCCCTCGCGAGGATTTTCGGGGTTCTAACAAAATAAGCGAAGACGAACTACTATTTTTACAAAAGTTTCCGTCCCCTCTCGAGGATTTTTTGGGGTCTAACGGCATATCTTATATAAAGCCTCAGAAGACCCCTACCACATCTAGTGCCCCTTAGAAACTAGTTAAACCCTAACTTCATTATACCATGCCTAGCCCATAAATAACAGCTTAAAAGAACAGAATATCCTCTAACAACTCCGCGCCATCATAGAGAGTGGGACAGAAATCGGTAATTCGTTAGAATTCGATTTTGTCGTTCCACCTCCGCACAGTTGAGTAGGGCTGTAAATGCTGATGAAATCAGCGTAGTAGAGCCCACTCAGCCACTGCGTCTTGCTCGACAATCCAAAGACAATTGAGAAGATAGGATTTTTGTCCCTGACTCGTAGTCTACTTAGATTGCTTTGCAATCAAGTAGACTTACTGAATCACATTTTCTCTTCCAACTCCACGTCTGGATACTTGTCCGCAAACCAACGGAGGGCAAAGTCATTTTCGAAAAGGAAGACAGGTTGGTCAAAGCGGTCTTTGGCCAAGATGTTTCGACTTGAAGACATACGTTCATCTAAATCTTCTGGTTTAATCCAACGAACTGTCTTTTTACCCATTGGAGTCATGACAACTTCAGCGTTATACTCGCCTTCCATACGGTGTTTAAAGACTTCGAACTGGAGTTGTCCAACAGCACCTAGCATATACTCACCTGTTTGGTAATTCTTATAAAGCTGGATAGCTCCTTCTTGTACCAACTGTTCCATTCCCTTGTGGAAGGATTTTTGTTTCATAACGTTCTTAGGCGAAACTTTCATGAAAATCTCAGGCGTGAAGGTTGGTAGTGACTCAAACTCAAACTTATTTTTGCCAACAGTAAGCGTATCTCCAACCTGGTAGGTCCCTGTATCATAAACCCCGATGATATCTCCAGCTACGGCATTGGTCACATTTTCACGACTTTCCGCCATAAATTGGGTGACATTAG
>ERZ773027.624-NODE-624-length-21686-cov-2.339235_pt1 | contig 21686 bp, 20 predicted proteins | sample MGYA00511032_ERZ773027 | MGnify/ENA primary metagenome ERZ773027 (study PRJEB29015, sample SAMEA2738138) | human oral metagenome | biome: human oral; feature: human-associated habitat; material: saliva | place: China | collected 2190 ... | reverse complement strand
CTGCTTAATTGCAGTAGCGTTAGCCCTTAGGTGATCTTTGCGGACAATAAGAGTTACTTTATCAGCAAAGCGGGCCAGGAACTGAGACTCCTCTACAGCAGTGTTGCCACCACCGATGACAAATACCTGTTTGCCACGATAGAACATTCCGTCGCAGGTAGCGCAGTAAGAAACACCCTTGCCAGTGAACTTTTCTTCGTTGGTAAAACCAGCGTGACGAGGATTAGCGCCACCAGAAACAATGACAGCCTTTGCGTGATAGGTTCCCTCAGAGGTCTCAAGCACAAAAAGATTAGTCTCTGGATCCTTAACGATTGAGAGGACATTAGCCATAACAATCTCTGCGCCGAGATCTGTAGCCTGCTTCTGAAGAGTGTCTGTAATAGTGAAGCCATCAGTGTTTGGCATACCAGGGTAATTCTCAACCTCAGTTGTAGTGATAACCTGACCACCAACGGCCTGCTTCTCTAAAACAACAGTGTCGAGAAGAGCGCGCTTTGCATAAATTGCTGCTGAAAGTCCTGCAGGACCGCCACCAACAATAACAAGGTCTTTAGTAATAACGTCTGCCATGATTGGCTCCAATCGTATAAATCGTGACTGGCTTTGTTATACCCTCCTAGCAACAATCATTATCAGTTATCTCTAAAAAATAGATTGCACACAATCTATTCACAAATAAAAAAGAGGCGCGACAAGATCCCCATCTTGAACGCGCCTCCCCTAGTAATTTAAAACTAGTTAGCAATGATGAAGTAAGCAACAAAGGCAAGAGTTGCAACCCACATCAGAGGCTTAACCTTCTTAACGTTACCGGTAACAAGAGCAACGACAACGTAGAAAATAAAGCCAAAGCCAATGCCGTCAGAAATAGAGTAAGTCATTGGAATACCAGCAATAACCATAAATGCTGGGAAGCCCTCGAGAAGATCGTTCCAATCAATCTCAGTGACCTCAGACATCATCAGGAAGCCATCAAGGACCAGTGCGCCGCAGGTAGCTGCAGAGCTGACGATAGAAATAAGAGGTGCAATGAATGCTGCTGCAATAAAGAGCAGACCAGTGAAAATAGAAGAAAGACCAGTACGACCACCATCGGCAGCACCAGATGCAGACTCAATAAAGGTAGTAATGGAAGAAGCACCAAAGAAACCACCTGCAGCTGCAGCAGCAGAGTCAACAATGAGGATCTGCTTGATGTCCTTAACGTTGCCATCCTCAGTGAGGAAGTCACCTTGCTTAGCAATAGCCATAGCAGAACCCATGGTATCGAAGAAGTCGGACATCATCAGAGAGAATGCAAATACAAGAAGAACTGGAGTTGTCAGAGCCTTAACAATACCCATAACACCAGCGCTATCGGTCAAGAATGGTGCACCAAAAGTGGAGAAATCAAGACCAGAAACAACACCAGTTGGAGTTGATGTTACGCCAAGTGGAATACCAACAAGTACTGCGAGGATAATACCAATAAGAAGGGAACCCTTAACACGAGCAGAGTAAAGAACAACTGTTGCAACAATGGAAATTACACCAACGATAAAGGTTGGAGAGAAAATATCGCCAAGACCAACAAGTGTGGACTCATTTGCAATGATAATACCGCTGTTCTTGAGACCAATCATGGCAATAAAAAGACCTAGGCCAACTGAGATTGCATGGCGTAGGTTTACAGGAATTGCATCCATGATAGCTTCACGAAGGCCGCAAAGAACTAAAAGGAGAATAGCAACGCCCTCAATAAAGATTACTGCCATTGATGCATGCCAATCTCCACCAGTAATTGGAGTGAGAGAGAAAGCAACAACAGCGTTTACACCCATACCAGATGCGCAAGCAAGTGGACGGTTAGAGAACAGACCCATCAAAATGGTCATGATGCCGCCACCAAGACAGGTAGCAGTAATAGCTGCCGAAATTGGAACTCCTGCAGCAGCGAGAAGAGCTGGGTTTACTGCAATGATATATGCCATTGCGAGGAATGTTGTAATTCCAGCCCTAAATTCTTGAGCGGGATTACTACCACGCTCAGCTACCTTAAAGAACTTCTCCATTAAGCTCTTCCTTCCTAAAGAGACTTTTCCTTTATGCAAACGCCGCAGCGCTTATCACCAAAATAAGAAATTACTGAACTCCGCTTGAACCAAATCCACCGGCGCCGCGATCGGTCTGATCAAGCTCATCAACTTCAACAAGCTGTACAACAGGGACCTGTTGAATCACAAGCTGCGCAATACGCTCACCGCGCTCAATATGAATAGTTTCTTTACTATCGAGGTTAATAGCGCAAACTTTAAGTTCTCCACGATAATGAGCGTCAATAAGTCCTGGAGTATTTGCCATAGAAAGGCCTTTCTTAAGGGCAAGGCCGCTTCTTGGCTGAACAAATCCTGCATAGCCATCAGGAATTGCAATAGCTAAACCAGTAGAAATAAGTTTGCGCTCAAAAGGAGCAAGATCAACATCTTCAGCACTTCTAAGATCTAATCCAGCATCTCCGGTATATGCGTATGAAGGAAGTTCAACCGTAGGATCAAGGCGTTTAATAGGTAGCTGGATGTCAAAATTGCTCATTAATTCAGGCTCCTTAATTCTGCGCTAAATTCATCAACGTCTTTAAAGTCTCTATACACAGAAGCAAACCTAATGTATGCAACTTTATCAAGCATAACCAGGTTTTTAAGCACAATGCTTCCAAGATCTTCAGATTTAATCTCGTATTGACCTTTGTCTCTAATCTGAGACTCAATTCCATCAATAAAATGGTCAAGAGAAGCAACAGAGATATCTCTCTTTACTGTTGCAGCAACAAGGCCTCTCATGAGCTTCTGTCTATCAAAAGGCTCCTTATGACCGTCTTTCTTCACAACGGTGATAGGAATCTCTTCTAAGCGCTCATAGGTTGTAAAACGAAACTTACAGGACATGCACTCGCGACGCCTTCTAATGGCATCGTTATTCTCGGATGAGCGAGAATCAATAACCTTTGACTCTTCGTGACCGCATTTTGGACAACGCATGGAATCCCCTTTTTTCGTATAAAAGGAAGATACCATTTTACGCAGGTATTAAGTGTTATCAACACAGAATTCCGAGAGAAATTTACATAAATATTTACTATTTAGATACAGAAGGAATCTCTAGAGTTTGTCCAGTTCTTAAAAGAGAAGAATCAAGATTATTTTTTTCTCTAATCCAGCTTACTTGTTGCTCTGTAGAGACGCCCTCAATAGGATTGCTCTCTGCAATTGACCATAGTGTGTCATTGCTATGAACGGTAATTGTTTGTGAAGCGCTATCCATTACAGATGTAGCAAATGAATTGAGAGCGGTTGTGCGAAGAAAAGAAACCGCAAACATCAAAACAAATGATGCAGTAATAATAAGACCAGCAATAAAAGCTTCTTTATTGGTCAGTGCCTTTACGTAAGAAACTTCCTCACGCTGAGGTGTAACAGAACATTTCTTTGCTCCGCCTTCAATTACCTTAAATGCAGGCTTATAAGAAGCAAGAGCTGAAGTTCCGCTAACCTGATACATCTTTGACTGATACATACGCCTCATATCATTTCCTTCCGTAATAGTTTTTACGGAACTAGTTATATCTAATACACCGGACAAAAAGTCATGTCCGAACGTTTGTACTAATAATATTTAGTACGTTTGTTCGTGTCAAGAAAAAAATAGAACATTCGTTTGATTATTTTTTAGAACACGTGTATTATTATTAAAAAGAAAAAGGAGGCTCATATGCCAAAGGGCAAACTCAGCAAGCGTCAGGCAGCAATTTATGAATACATCTGTTCTTACACAGATCAGCATGGCTATCCCCCTTCAGTAAGAGAGATTGGCGCTGCTGTTAATCTTGCGTCTCCTTCAACTGTCCACATGCATTTAAAAGTTCTTGAGCAGTTTGGACTAATTGATAGAGACCCAAAAAAGCCTCGTACTATGAAAATTGTTCCTCAGGCTTCTAACACTTCTGATACAGCAAAGCTTGCCCCCGTTACTCAAGACATAGCTAATAATGTGATTAGCCTTCCTCTTGTAGGACGTGTTGCTGCTGGTACTCCTATTCTTGCTGAGCAAAACGTAGAAGAATCTCTATCTCTTCCAACTAGCATTGTTGGGGATTCAAGTTCTTTCATTCTTCGTGTTCGCGGAGAATCAATGATCAATGCTGGTATTTTTGACGGCGATTATATTGTTGTAAAAGAGCAGCAAGATGCCCATGATGGAGAAATTGTTGTTGCTCTTATTGATGATTCTGCAACAGTTAAAACGTTCTACAGAGAAAACGATCGCATTCGTCTTCAACCAGAAAATGACTTTATGGAGCCAATCTACGTACAAAATCCTGTCATTTTAGGTAGGGTTACTGCACTTATTAGATCAATCTCTTAGTCATATTATGGGTGCTGAGTTAAGACAAACCAAAGGGAGAATAACGTTTTTTGACACTATACGAGGTATCTCGGTAGTTTCAATGATTCTGTTTCACTTTACCTATGATTTGTTCTTTATTTCGCACGTTAAGCTTACGTGGTTTACACCTCTGCTTATGCAAATCTGGATACCATCAATCTCATATCCTTTTATTTTTATTGCTGGTTGTATGTGCGCCTTCTCTAAAGATTCTTTTAAGCGTACAGGAGTTTATGGCCTTGTAGCCTTAGCAATATTTGCAGCAACTACCTTTGCAAAAGTTGATACTCCCATTACGTTTGGAATCTTCTTTTGTATGGCCTCATGCACCCTGGTAGAAGCTCTTATTTCACGTTTCGCTGTTCCACCAAAAGGATATGCAGCAGCAGTTCTTTTGCTTTTAATTTTTGTTATTTGTATTCCAATTTCTACAGGACACATTGGTATCGGGAATATGGTTTTCTCGTTACCTAAAGAGTTATACCAAACATCATATTTAGCCTGGGCTGGATTTCCTTCTCCATCTTTTTCATCAGGAGATTACTACCCGTTACTCCCCTATTTGTTCTTGTATTTAAGTGGTGCTGCTTTTAACAGACAGTTTAAAGAAGCTGGATATCCCAACTGGATGAAAAGGTTCTCTCTTCCCCTCATAACAGAGATGGGAAGACATTCACTTCTCATTTACCTTTTACATCAACCAATTTTGCTGCTCATTGCATTATTCGTCAGTCAGAATATCGTCCTCTGATACCACATACGGCTCTAAAAGTGCCTGCATATACGTGGCGGCTTTAACTGACAGTAAAAGACCTTCAGCAACATATTGCTCGTGCAAAAGCTGGCATCTCTCATGAGCAGACTTAACAAGGGCGCCTTTGTTGAACGGAATAAGTGCACTAACCACCTTGTCGCCGGCGCTAGCTATTTCTTGAATCTTGTGGAGAAGGCCGTTAATGCCCATACCTTCCTGAGCAGAAATAAATACAGCATCTGGATAGAGTGCTCTGAGCATTTGAAGCTCTTGCTCATCAAGTAGGTCTATCTTATTTAAAACAAGAATCTGATCGCTTTTATCGGCCTCGATGTCTTTCAAAATACTACGAACAACTGCTATTTCTTTAGAAAGATTCTTATCAGTTGCATCTGCAACCAACAGAAGAAGATCTGCTTCTTGAGCCTCTACCAGCGTAGACTTAAACGACTCAATCAGATTAGTTGGGAGCTTTTGAATAAATCCAACAGTATCCGTAAGAACAATCTTTCTGCCTTCATCAAGAGAAAGCGCTCTGGTAGTTGGATCAAGAGTTGCAAAGAGTTCGTCTTTTGCATATACATCCGCGCCTGTGAGTTGATTCAAAAGCGTTGATTTACCAGCATTGGTATATCCAACAAGTGAGACACTAAACGTTCCAGAATTCCACCTGGACTTTGACTGAACTTCTCGCCTTTGGCTGAGCTGCTTTAGTTCATTTTTAAGAGTTGAAATGCGCTTTCTAATAAGACGACGGTCAACCTCAAGCTGGCTTTCACCCTGGCCAAATCGGCTACCAATGCCACCACGAGTTTGCTCGCCTACCAGGTGACTCCACATACCACGAAGCCTTGGAAGTACGTACTGAAGCTGTGCAAGCTGTACCTGAAGTCGTCCTTCTTTGGTGCGTGCGTGGATACCAAAAATATCAAGAATGAGCGCTGTGCGGTCAATGACTTTAACCGGCTCACCTAGCAATTTTTCTAGATTAGATTGCTGAGAAGGCGTTAGCTCATCATCAAAGATGACCACGTCAGTGTTAGTGTTTCTAACCAGAGAAACAAGTTCTTCCGTCTTACCTTTGCCGATAAACGTTTTTGGAATGGGTGAGTCAAGTTTCTGTGTTAAACGCATAAAGACTTCAGCGCCATCGGTTTGTGCGAGGCGCTCAAGCTCGTCCATTGATTCTTCAAGCGACCAATCGCTTTTACCACAATCAACGCCTACAAGAATTGCTCGTTCAACTTTAGGAGCAGTATCAAATGGAACAAAACGACCCATAAACTCCCCATCTAAGACAAGGTAAATACGTTAGTTTTAATGCGTCTTACTGGCATTGTGCGTCAAAATGATGCGCAAGAATCAGCTTGAAGGCTTCCTCAGGCGAAAGCTGATCCATATCTAGCCATCTAACACGACCATCTCGTTTAAGCCAAGAAATCTGTCGCTTAGCATACTGCCTGGTGTGCTGCTTAATAAGCTCACGTGTTTGCTCAAGCGATTGCTCACCGGCAAAATACGCAAAGAACTCTTTGTAGCCAATAGCTTGACCAGCTGTACAATTCTCAGATAAGCCTGCTTCAATTAGTGCTTGAACCTCTTCAACAAGCCCCTGCTCAAACATAAGGTCTACTCGCTGGTTAATTCGCTCATACAGACGCAGGCGATCCATTGTTAGACCCCATATCTGGGCGTCAAAGTACGGTGTGTGAGCCTTTAGGCCCTCATGATGAGTTGCATACGACTTGCCTTCTTCCAAGAGCTCTAAAGCCCTTACAACGCGTCGCACGTTATTTGGATGAATAAGTTCTGCACTTGCCGCATCTTTTGTGGCGAGAAGCTCGTGTAAGCCCTCAGGTCCTAGCTCTTCTGCAAGCTTTTCATAACGAGTTCGTACAGGAGACTCGATTGAACCTGAGGGAAACTCCATCTGATCAATAATCGAATCAAGATAGAGTCCTGTACCACCACAAAAGACAGGCGTTTTTCCAGCATCAATGAGCTTATGAGATTCTGTGCGGGCTGCCGTCTGAAACATCTGAACAGAATATTCTTCCGAAATGTTGGCACAATCTACCATCAATAGAGGAACTTCTCGCTCCTCAACAGGAGTTTTAGCAGTGCCAATATCCATGCCACGATAGACCTGCATTGCGTCAACAGAAATGACAGAGGTCTCAAGCTTCTTAGCCACCAGCTCAGACAAGGAGCTTTTGCCCGAAGCCGTGGGTCCTACAATGCAGATAACCGAGCTATGGGAGCTCATCGAGGATCAGACTCCATGGTTCCGCGCAAATACCAGGTACGAGCCTCATCAATATGGACATCAACAATTTTGCCGATAAGATCTTCTGGCGTGTAACCTTCTGGCAGATTGAAGTGAACTGTTTGGTTCTTCTCGCTATGTCCCACCATAACGGTATCATCACGCTTGGAAGTTCCCTCAACAAGAACTGCCTGCGTAGTATTCAAGTCTACCTGGTTAGCGTCATGCGCCTGCTGAGCCACAAGCTCTGCAAGCCTATCAAAGCGCTCCTGGATGACCTCGTGAGGCGTGTTGTCTTCGTATTTTGCCGCAGGAGTACCTGGACGCTTAGAGTAAATGAAGGTATATGCGGAAGAATAGCCAGCTTCTTTGACCAAAGAAAGCGTATCCTCAAAGTCTTCCTCAGTCTCTCCGGGGAAGCCAACGATAATGTCAGTTGAAAGCGCCAGTCCTGGAATAGCCGCACGAAGGCGAGAAACCACGTCCAAGTACTCTTCTCGTGTATAACTGCGGTTCATCTTTTTGAGAACGCGCGTAGATCCGCTTTGAACCGCAAGATGAAGGTGAGGCATGACAGCTGGAGTTTCTTTCATAGCTGCAATAGTCTCATCAGTAAGATCTTTTGGATTTGATGAGGTGAAACGGATTCGCTCAACGCCCGTCTGACCCACAGCACGCAAAAGCTCTGCAAAGCGCGGCTTACCGTAAAGGTCACGGCCGTATGAGTTAACGTTTTGACCAAGAAGGGTAATCTCACGAACGCCATCTGCGACAAGACGCTCGCACTCACCAATAACAGCCTCAAAGGTGCGACTGCGCTCACGACCGCGAACGTAAGGAACAATGCAATACGTGCAGAAATTATTGCAGCCGGTCATGATAGGCACCCAAGCGTGATACTGCTGAGCGCGGTTGCTTGGCAGGTCTGTAGAGAAGCCCTTGCCCTCCTCAGAGGTATCTACGGCTACACGGTCATTCTCGCCCCTAAATGCGCTGGTGAGAAGTGCTGGCAAGCTTGCAAGTGCGCTGGTGCCAAACACAACGTCAACGGCTGGAACCTTTTCACGGAGCTTCTCGCCATCACGCTGCGCAATACAGCCGCCAATAGCAACAACGCGCTTGCCTGATGGAGGCGTTGGAGCGCTGACCATGGCAGAAGCCTGACCGTAGAGGCGCTGATCAGCGTTCTCACGAACACTGCAGGTCATAAAGATGACAATATCTGCGTCATCGGTATCTGAAACCTCATTGCAGCCACAAGCCTCAAGCAGACCAGAGACACGCTCTGTATCGTGCAGATTCATCTGGCAGCCAAAAGTTTTGATGTGATACGTTTTTCCTACGAGCTCGGAATTTTCAATCATGCTTAAAGTACCTCGTTATACTCAGTGGAACTAACAGCTGGAGTCTGCGTATCGGGGGCAGACAGTGTGTGGACATAAATGGCAATTTTAATTGCAGTTCTACTCTCCCCTGCAATTTCGATATCAGAAAACGTTGGAGCACAGGTGATATCCAGACCGCAAGGAATCAAGAAGCCACGCGCAATAGCAATAGCTTTGATGCCCTGGTTGACTGCACCCGCACCAATGCACTGGAGCATAACAGGCTCATTATCTTTAACCAGTCCCGCAATAGCTCCTGCTACAGAAGCTGGTGAAGACTTACTTGAAACTTTAAGCAAACCCATGAGTGCTCCAATTATTGTGCGTTTGTTCTACTCTTGCGACTCAATATCAAAAGTCACAACAATTTTGTTTTTACTTACACGAACACGAGGCTCAGCCGTCAAAGAAACGTAGTATTTCTCGGACAACTCAGCAAAACTCTGCTCCATTTTTCGAGAAAAGCTGCTGATATCAGCCTTACTCATCTTGAGGCCTCGGTGGTCTTTCATCAGATCAATTTCGCGAGAAACCCCTTCAGGTTCAACAGTGTGGCTGACCTGTGCATACACACTACGCAAAGGCTTAATCTGCTCAGCAATAATTCTGTGAGCAGTTCTATCTGACATTGAAAGACCAAGAGACTTACAAACCTCAGAAAGCTCTGTTGCATCCGCTGCAGCCCTGAAGCGCTCGAGAACAGGAACGTTTTCAAAGCCTTCAACAAATAGCAGGTCAGCGATATCAAGCGTCTGTGCAATTCTGCGACGAGCAGTAGCTGCAATCTCTGCAGCAGAGCCCAGCATTACCTCACACGAGCCTTTGACCTCAAGCGCAAAGTCACAGCAGGTACGAATAATGTTATGAGGACCTTTAACGGTTGTTTTGAGTCCGTCCTCATTCAAACCACAGGTTGGCCAAGTAGACTGGTCTACTCGCTCGGAAATTTTAGTAGTGTCTACCACAATCTGAATAACAGAACCAAGTCCCGGAGCAGAAGCTACAACCTGGGCTGATTCACAGTTTTCTTTGATGGAATAGAGAGCCATGCCTCGGCCATGAATTCCCCAACGGTCCATATGCATGCTCTCAAGCTTTGAAGTTACACGAGCTTCAAAGATTTTCTCCTGCATGTCTTTTGGAATACCCTGACCATCATCAAGTATGGTAATAGTTCTGAGCGCACCCTCTTTTGAGGTTGCAACATAAATGTGACGAGCACCAGCATCGCGAGAATTACGTAAGAGCTCGATAACAATATCTTCTACCGAACGGATATCGTGCTTTGCCTGTCTACGCTCTGCTTCTGCTACGCGTAAACGAACGTACCCCGCGCCGAGGGATTCCTCGACACGGAGTGCGCGCTCACCTCCCATGGAGGCGACAAAACCTGTTAAGTCAGTAGAGGTGGCTGCCATAAATTACTTAGCAACGTCTACAGCACGAGACTCGCGAATAACAACAACGCGAACCTGTCCTGGATATTCCATCTCATCCTCAATTTGCTTAGCAATATCGTGAGCAAGAACAGTTGCCTCGGAATCGCTAATCATCTGAGGCTCAACCATCACGTGAAGCTCACGGCCAGCCTGCATTGCGTAAGTACGCTCAACACCCTCATGTGCATTGGAGATAGCCTCAAGCTTCTCAAGACGCTTGATGTAGTTCTCAGCAGACTCACGACGAGCACCAGGACGTGCAGCAGAAATAGCATCTGCAGCCATAACAAGCATGTCAAGAACAGTATTTGGCTCGATATCTGCGTGATGAGCCTCAATGGCGTGAACAATCTCTGGACGCTCACCATGACGACGAGCAAGATCTGCACCAATTACAGCGTGTGGACCCTCAACCTCGTGGTCAATTGCCTTACCAAGGTCATGAAGCAGACCAGCACGCTTAGCTGGAGCAGGATCAAGACCAAGCTCTTCAGCCATTATGCCGCAAAGTACTGCAACCTGAACAGAGTGAGCAAGAACGTTCTGACCGTAAGAAGTACGGTAGCGAAGCTTACCAAGAGTCTTTACGATCTCTGGATGAAGATCGTGAATACCACAATCAAATGCAGCCTGTTCACCAGCCTCAAGAACACGCTCGTTAACAAGGGCTTCAGCCTTCTTGTAGAGCTCCTCAATACGTGCTGGATGAATACGACCGTCTGCAATGAGGTTCTCAAGTGCAACACGAGCGGTCTCACGGCGGACTGGATCAAAACTTGAAAGAACTACAGTCTCTGGAGTGTCATCAATAACAAGAGAAACACCAGATACCTGCTCGAAGGTACGAATGTTTCTACCCTCACGTCCAATAATCCTACCCTTTAGATCATCAGATGGGATATGGACGGAAGTTACTGTAATCTCAGAAGCCTGATCTGCAGCGACACGCTGAATAGCGGTAGAAATAATCTCACGTGCAGTTTTATCTGCTTGTGCACGAACGCGCTGCTCAGACTCACGAAGAATCATTGCCTCATCGCGAACACTTTCAGAACGAACACGAGACAGAAGCTCATCATGAGCCTCATCTTTTGTAAGAGCTGCAATGCGCTCAAGCTCTTGAGACTGCTGAGAAACAAGAGAATCCAAATCGTTCTTACGACGATCAAGCTGGCCCTGAAGGCTGGAGAGCTGATGCTCACGCTTCTCTAGTGCATCAGTACGGTGATCAAGGGACTCTTCACGCTGAAGAATACGATTCTCCATGCTGCGAAGCTCACTCTTACGCTTTTTCTCATCTGCCTCTGCTGCCTGCTTAAGCTGAAGAACTTCTTCTTTAGCCTCAAGAACAGCTTCTTTTTTAACTGTTTCTGCCTGGCGAGCTGCTTCAGAAGCAATACGATCTGCATTAGTCTGAGCATCTTTTAACTGCTGTTCTGCAGTTTTAATCTTTGAATTACTAATGTTAGAGAGTACGCCGTATGCAAGGCCTACTCCCACAAGAAGGCAAACAATGCCTACTGCTAATGCTAATTCCATACCTACTCCTCAAATGGCGATTACAAAAGTGTTCAGGAGACTTTAGACACAACAGTATCTAAAGAACCCGCCATGAGCAGGGTTCATTGGCTGGTCATGCCACATTCAGAGATAGATCAAATGTATGAGATACCTACTGTATACGTGACGCTGGTTGCCCAGCGGAAATGAGCCTATTCACGGCATATTTATCGTATAGAGCATTGTAACTTTTGTCAATAAATAGCAGGTAGGAAAAGTAAAGTACACCAATACAACAGACTTATAAGCTAAGCAAATATAATCATTCAGATGTGGCGTTTTCATCCAAAATCTTTTTAGCAACAGATGATGCTATAGAAAATGAATATCCCTTTGTGGCGAGAAACCTGACAAGCTTCTCATAATCATTTTTTCCCGACAGGTGTTTTCTCTGGGCCAAAGAATACGCAACTTCAAATTCATCCAATTCAGAAAAATAAGCGTCAGGCCATCCAGGGAGTGTCTCAACTTCAATCCCTTTTTTAGAAATTTCAGTTTTAATTTTAAGAGGACCCCAGCCTTGCGAAATTTTAGAACGTATATAGACGTCTGCAAAACGACTGTCATTAATCAAACCAACTTCAACAGCCCTCTGCACTGCAGGGTCTCTTACATTCTTCTGATAGCCATCAAGCATGAGCTTTTTTTGAAGCTCAGCTGTAGAGTAATCCCTTTTTACAATCAAAGCCTCAATACGAGCTTTAATGCACTGCGTTGAAATCTCTTTTAACTCATACAGAAACTCATTACGAGAAGAAGGTGTAAAAACACCATCTTTCTCTTTGTTCTGAAGAGCACGAGCTACTGTTGGAGGGACAAAGAATTCCTCCGTCCCTCCAACTTCAGTTTCTAAAAGTATCTTTGCTTTAGGCTTTGCCTGACCTAGAACTGCCTGTTTCTTTTTTGGAAGCTCAATCGTCCAAGAAATTTCTGACATTATTCAGCAGAATCTTCCGTTGCAACCGGAGTGCCAACTTCAGAATCTTCATCAAATACAAGGCCACAAGCAACTCGTACTTTGTGATCAATCTCTTCCATGAGATCTGGATTGGCAGTAAGGAAAGATTTAGCTGCTTCTCTACCCTGGCCAAGACGCTCACCCTCATAGGTGAACCAAGCTCCAGACTTGTTGACAATCTCAAAATCAACAGCCATATCAAGAATGGAGCCCTCTTTGGAGATGCCTTGACCGTACATAATGTCAAACTCAGCAACCTTAAAAGGCGGAGCAACCTTGTTCTTTACAACCTTAACGCGAACACGGTTACCAACGTTTTCTCCGTTGACCTTAATGCTGTCAACACGGCGAATATCCATACGGACAGTGGAGAAGAACTTCAGAGCCCTACCACCAGAAGTGGTCTCTGGGCTTCCAAACATAACGCCAATCTTCTCTCTAAGTTGGTTAATGAAAATACAGAGCGTATTAGACTTTGAAAGAGAGCCAGCTAACTTACGGAGAGCTTGACTCATGAGACGAGCCTGAAGACCAACGCTAGAATCGCCAATCTCTCCCTCAATCTCTGCACGAGGAACAAGAGCAGCAACAGAGTCTACAACTACAACATCAATGGCGCCTGAGCGAACAAGCATGTCACAAATCTCAAGAGCCTGCTCACCAGTATCTGGCTGAGAAATTAAAACATCATCAATATCAACGCCAATACGAGCCGCATAACCTGGGTCTAGTGCGTGCTCTGCGTCAATAAAGGCAACAACACCACCTAGCGCCTGAGCTTCTGCAAGAATTTCTAGTGAAAGTGTTGTCTTACCAGAGGACTCTGGGCCATAAATCTCTACGATACGGCCGCGAGGAACGCCGCCAATACCCAATGCTGCATCAAGAGCAAGTGAGCCAGTTGGAATAGCCTGAATATCAAAGGCAGGACCACCCTCACCTAAACGCATAATAGCGCCTGCACCAAATTTCTTCTCAATCTCTGCAGTGGTTGAAGAGATAACCTCATCTCTCTCATCACCAGTAGTACGAGCTTTAATCTCTTTTGAAACTGACTTTTTAGCCATGGATACTCCTTGCTCTTTTTGTTACTAGAATAATATAAGAACAGACGTTCTATGTCAACGTCAAACATATACTCTATAGAGGGATTTTGTCTGAATTCTTACCTCTATTTTTCAGCTCATGAGCGACTAATTTCTTCTTAATTGCAAATTTGACTGTATAAGTCCTGCATAGCCGCAGAAATTAAGAGACTCAAAACAAACTAGTTTTGAGCTTCCCTATTAAAATCGGATTTTAAGCCTTCACAATTGCTTCATGAATTAATTGTAAAGCCTGCAAAACAGCAGCTTCTCGCACCTGTTCTCTATTGCCAGAAAAATGTTTACAGACCGTAAGGGTAAAGTTATTACTGGTAATACCAAACCAAACCGTTCCAACTGGTTTACCAGGCTCTTCTCCTGTTGGACCAGCTATTCCTGTAACGGAAACTGCAATATCTGATCCAATAACGTCTCTAACGCCCGAAGCCATTTGAGCTGCGCAGGGCTCAGAAACAGCGCCAAGAGACGGTTCATCAAAAATGTCTTTTGAAACGCCTAATACCTTTTGCTTAATCTCAATGGTATAGCTTACAACAGAGCCCTTAAGTACGCTTGATGATCCAGAGATGGCTGTAAGAGCGCCTGCAACAAGTCCTCCCGTACAAGACTCGGCAGAAGCTACGGTAATACCTGATGCAAGGGCATCTGAAATAACACTTTGAGCTTCTTTGAGAACTTCTTCAGAGAACATGGTCTTCCTTACTTTTAATAAGATTTGATACAAAAGCGGCGCCTCAGAGAGACGCCATCTTGTTAAACTTCAGCAATGTATTGCCAAGACTTTACAAAGTAGTCAATTCCTGACCAGGCCGTTAGAACTACTGCAACCCACATAGATGCGTTGAAGATAAAGAGCAAAACATCCTGAATCATTCCACCAGGAATACTAGGCAAGAAGAGTAAACCGCAGATAGCAACCATAGTTGTTGCGGTCTTCCACTTACCCAAGTCAGAAGCTGCAATAACAACTCCCTTTGAAGCAACAACCATCCTAAGGCCCGATACCAAAAACTCACGTGCAACAATCACTAAGAGCACCCAAGGAGAAACCATATGCCACTCTAGAAGTACAAAAAGAGCTACAACAACAGCGAGTTTATCGGCAATTGGATCTAAGAACTTGCCAAAGGTAGTAACTTCATTTCTACTACGGGCAAGGTAACCATCAAGCTTATCGGTCAAAGAAATGACAACATAGCCGATAAAAACAAGAAAAGCTCCAAGTTTAAAACCAGGTGTTGCCAGAGAATCTGCCAGAGATACACCTAAAAGCTGCGCCAAGAGAAGCCAAAAGGGCACTAAGGCCACACGAGCACAGGTAACAATATTTGCAGGTGTCCAAATTGTCTTTGATGACATGACCTATCCCCAACTAAACGGTTTTCTCGCCAGACTGTGTGTCTGTAGTGTCTACGATCTCGCCAATCATTTCATAGCAGAAAGAATCTACCAGGTCACAAAGGACAATATCTCCGACTGCGGCCTCTCCCTCTGCAATGTGAACTGCGCCATCACAGTCTGGAGCCTGGAACCACGTGTGGCCGATAAGCTCAGTGCCTTCGTCGGATTCTTCAATTCCGTCGATAATGACCTCGCAGCGCTCGCCAACGTGACGAGCGGTGGCTGCAAAACCGAGCTGCTCTACAAGGTCAAGCAAGCGCTGAGTACGCTCAATTTTTACCTCGTCTGGAACCTGATCAGACATCTTTGCACCAAGAGTTCCCTCTTCTGGTGAATAGGTAAAGACGGATGTGTAATCAAACTCCTGCTCCTGAATAAAGTCGTAGAGCTCATCTGATTCATCATCTGTCTCGCCTGGGAAGCCACACATTCCCGTAGTTCGAAGAACCATGCCAGGAATCTCAGTTCTGAGGCGATCAAAAAGCTCACGAAGCTCCTGTGTAGAGCCAGAACGACCCATACGCTTAAGAATGCGCTCGTTGCAGTGCTGAATTGGAATATCAATGTAAGGCAGAACCTCAGGTGTATCGCGAATAGTGCTGATGAGCTCATCGGTCATACCTTCTGGCTGCAGATACAAAACGCGAATCCATCCCTTATAAGGACGAACTACCTCAGCAACCTGCTGCATAAGCTTGGCAAGCGTTGGCGTCTGACCATCTGCAGTATCAGGCATATCCGAGCCCCAGATACCGGTGTCCTGGCCAATCAGAATGACCTCACGAACACCACCTTCCATCAGCTCATGTACCTCTTGAAGAATCTCTTCAGCAGGCCTTGAGTGATAGTGACCACGAATGTACGGAATGGCACAGAAAGCGCAGAATCTATCACAGCCCTCGGAAATCTTTACAAATGCACTGGCGCCATCAATGGTGCGCAGCATTCCATGGGCAGCAACAATTGACTGCGTAGGCTCAGGGATATTCAGAACGTCTGCAACAACGCTGACAATGCCATCTTCTTGATCTGCCGGAACAAACGCAGCAACTTCAGGAAGCTGCTCGTTAAGCTCTGCGCCGTACCTGGAAGGAACGCAGCCACACATAATAATGGGTAACTTACGCACCCCCTCAGAAGCGCCCTCAGCAATCTCAAGCGTAGCTTCAATTGACTCCTCTGTTGCTGAAGCCAAAAATGAACAGGTGTTGATAATTGCTATGTCTGCTGAGTCTGGATCTGCAACTTCACCAAAACCAGAGGCCAAAAGACGCGCACGCATGCGGTCTGTATCAACCTCGTTTTTAGCGCATCCTAACGTGATGTATAGGACGTTGTAGCCCCTATCGATAGTTGTTGAACTGGAGGGGCTGGCCATAGTCTTTCTCCTTAAGGCTTGCAATCACAGACTGAAGAACATCGCGAGAAGCGCTAGAAACACGCAGCTTATCGCCCTCAACGGTTGCCTTAGCCTTAACTTTCATATCACGAATATCTTTAGCAATCTTCTTGGCGGTTTCCTGGTCAATACCAGAAACAATTGAGCCAATCTGACGCACGGTAGAGCCTGCTGCAGGAATGGGGTCTCCCCAACGAATAGCAGTAAGATCAATTCCGCGCTTTACCAGCTTGGAGCCAAGAACATCCCTCACCTGAGATGCTACAAAGTCTGCAGGAGCCTCAATAGTGAACTTACCCTCTTTCTTTGAGAGCTCAAGTGTTGCACCAGAATCTTTAAGATCGTAGCGCTGAGTTAGCTCACGAGCTGCCTGCTGAAATGCATTATCAACTTCCATCATGTCTACTTCAGACACAACGTCAAAGCTTGATTCTTTAGCCATTTCCCCTCCGTATAACCTGGGCGAGAAGAACTTCTCGCCCCATGGCGTTTAATTATTGTTTGAATTGCTGTTGGAATTCTGGTTGTTAGTGGTGCCAGAAGTTCCACCGGTAGTAGTTGTTGACGTGCTGTTTGTTTGAGTTCCTGAAGCGTTTGCTCCGTTAGCGTCAGCAGGTTTAGTACCCTGAATAGTCAAGGTGCCAATACCAGAAGCATTTGCGTCAAATGGCTTAGCAGTACCATTAACGGTAACCGCAACAGCACCAGGAGTACCTGCAAGAACGGTCATGGAGTCAGTGACGGTGTATGTCTGAGACCATGGACCAGTGATTGCATCAGCCTCAACACTCTTACCATCAACAGTAATCTCAACCCAACTGGTCTGACCGTCTGCAACAGTAACCACTACGGTAGTCTGCTTAGGAGTCTCTTCCTTCTTTGGCTCAGTTGTAGTGGTGCTCTTAGAAGCATCAGTTGAATCCTTCTTAGAAGTGTCCGTGTTGCTATTTGTAGTAGTGGAATTCTTTGAAGAATCAGTTGTTGAATTATTAACGCTTACTGTCTTTGTTGTAGTAGGCGTAGTACGAGCTGTCATGCAGGAACGAACGCTGAACAGCAAAACGGCAGTAATAATCACAACAACAAGAGCAAACACAGTGGCAATAGTGCGTCCTGTGTCAGAGAAGTAATTCTGAAGTGCTCCCATAACACCTGGTCTTTGAGGAGCTCGACGCTGCTGAGTTGCGGCACCAGAAGGCTGGCGACGGCGAACATTAGGCCTATCTACCTGCGCAATATTTCTTGAACCACGACGGCCAGAAATGGTTGATGCACGCTCGTAAGGAGCAGTTACATTGTCATAACGAAGGTCATCGGTGTAATCGCTTGGAGCAACAGTTCTTCTGGTTACATCGTCTTTGTAAGCTGGAATGCTAACGCCTGCAATACCTACACGCTTGCGCTGAACGCCACCGCGCGTACGGCTTGCCATAGTCTTCTGACGAGAAGCTTCTTCAATTCCAGCATTGTAGGCATGACCTGTTGCGTAGCGAGAATACGAGTAGCCGCCAGCATCCTCCTCAGATGCCTGAGCACCCAGAGGCACACCGGTTTGCCTGGAGCGAACACCAGACGTAGTTGCAAAGGCACCCATATCACCAGCTGGTCCTCCCGATGTGGGGAGAAGACCGTGGTACTGCACGTATGCCTTTGGTCTGCTACCAGACTCGTTTACAACGTCATAGCCAGCAATGCCACGACCAGACTGAGTATCGCGGGTACGGCGACGCAACTCATGAGAATAGGTGCCGTTTTCAAACTCGTAGCTCTCTTCCTGGAAGAGGTCTACAATCTCACGCGGATTGAGTCCCAGGTAGCGAGCATACGAAGAGAGCATGCCCTGAGCATAGCCGCTCTGAGGCATATTCGTAAAATCGCCTTCCTCAAAAGCAATAAGTGCCTGCTCCTTGAGGCGAAGAATCTTTGATGCTTGAGTGATAGAAAGCCCGAGCTGACGTCTACGTTCTACGAGCATCTCACTAAAACGAGGGCGTGGCATGCTTACTCTACCTCCCTATAGGCAGCGTCTTGAACTTTGAGCTCTTCAAGAGCATCTTTATCGATAAGAACTTCTCGAGGCTTTGATCCGTTGGCTGGGCCAACAACACCTTTTGCCTCAAGCATATCCATAATTCTACCAGCACGAGCATACCCAACAGAGAGTGCTCTTTGCAAACTAGATGTAGAACCTAGCTGAGAATCCACAATAATGCGTGCAGCTTCCCAAATAAGTGGGTCGTCTGCCTGTGCCATACCACCAACTCCGCCAACGCCTTCGGCCTGTGTTGGAGTTGCAACGGTCAAGATATTGTCGTGATATTCGGCCACGCGCTGAGTGCGGATGTACTTAACGGTCTCCTCGATCTCCTCGTCAGAGACCCAGCAACCCTGTGCACGATTAGGCTTCTTACCACGAAGTTTAACCAGCATGTCACCCTTACCCAGCAGCTGCTCAGCACCCTTTTGGTCCAGAATAATGCGGGAGTTCAAAGAGTTATCAACTGAGAGCGCAACACGGTTATCGATGTTTGCACGGATTAGACCAGTTACGACGTCTGCAGAAGGACGCTGCGTTGCAACAATCAGGTGAATACCTGCAGCACGACCAAGCTGAGCAATACGGACAATGGAAGACTCAACGTCTTTGCCAGCAACCATCATAAGGTCAGCAAGCTCGTCGATGACAATGACAAAGTACGGCATATGCTTTGGAGGATTCTCCATATCAGCGTACTTATCGCCATCAACATTTCTGTTGTACGTCTTAATGTCACGCACTTTGTAGTGCTCAAATACCTTAAGGCGGCGCTCCATCTCGGTGACGCCCCACTGAAGCGCACTTGCGGCCTGCCTTGGCTCGGTAACAACTGGAACATACAGGTGAGGAAGGCCAGCGTAACCTGTAAACTCAACGCGTTTTGGGTCAACCATAATAAGTCGGACCTGCTCAGGAGTTGCGCGCATGAGCATAGACATGACAATAGCGTTGAGCAGGACAGACTTACCAGAACCGGTAGTACCTGCTACCAGCAAGTGAGGAAGACTTGCAAGGTCAACAACAATTGGCTTGCCCTCAGAATCGCGACCAAAGGCGCACTCAAGAGGACCGCCTTTTGCAAACGGAAGAACGTCAGCCAAGTTGACTGCCTGGGCTTTCTCGTTAGGAATCTCAATACCAACCAGAGAAGTTCCAGGAATTGGAGCAAAAATACGAACCGACTTTGCCGCAAGTGAAAGTGCAATATCGTCCTCAAGATTAGTGATCTTGTTGACGCGCTCACCCTCGCCCATCGAAATCTTAAACGTAGTGACAGAAGGTCCAGCGGTCCAGCCAACTACCTGGCTAGAGAGTCCAAACTCCTCAAGCGTAGCCTGGAGTCTCTGAGCAGTAGCTTCAAGCTCATCATCGCTTACGGCAGAAGTGGCCGAGTTCTTGTTTGTCTTCAGAATGGTAAATGGTGGCAGCTCATACGACTCATCGTCGTCACCTGGCCTTTTAAGCTGGTCAGGTGTGGCGAGAAAATCGGGCGTAGTTTTAGCCTTACTCTTAGGTTTAGCCTGTTTTGTTGTAGGAGCAACGTTAGCTACAGCAACATCGTTTTTCTCGACAACTGCATCATCTGTCTGGTCATTCTTCTTAGGACGGAGTTTATTCTTAGCTTTATCAATGAGCGTAGTAGGAGCATCTCCTGCATCCTCTTGCGCCTCTTCTTCCTCGTAAAGACGGGCGTCACGCTTAATGACAGAAGTCTTGCGATTGCCCAGATAAGTGGTCTCCCCTTCACCGGTCTCGTCAAAGAGAGAAGACTGGTTGTTGGAACCACGTCTACCCTGCTTCTTTGCAGGTTGTGGAGCATTTGTAGCGTAGAGCGCCTCTTCTTTTGCAAGAGCACGCTCTTCTTTGCGATAACGATGATTCTCGCGCGCCTCATCCAGGCGGAAGCTCACGCGCTCAACCATGTCAGAAATGGAGAAGCCGCAGATAACAACACCAGCAATAATAAAGCCAACCAAAAGGACATTGCCCACCACGCGGCCAACAAAGCGCAGCAAAACCCAAGCAATACCTCCGCCCACATAACCACCAGCAGCCTCTAGGACTTTTGTGCCCAAAAGCATATCTGGAGCAGCCTCGGCACCTGGGAAGTTAAGTGAAATAAGAGCAAGGGCAGCAAGAACGTCCAGCGTTAGACCAATAGCAATACGCGTAGAGATTCCCTGATCATCACGCATAAAGAAGGTCATAGCAAAGACAAATACTGCAATGGGAAAAAGAAGCGCTCCCGTACCAAAACAGAGCTTAAGCCCATGACCCATTGCGCTGGTAATAACAGCGTTAGAAGGGACAATAATGGACAAAAACAGAGCAATAGCAACCACTGCAAGAACAACACCAATGATATCGTTCTGCAGTGGGCTCAAGCCTACTGCCTGGGCAGAAGCGGCGTTTCTAGAATTTCTTTTTGCTGCGTTTGAAGTGCGTTTAGAGGGCATTGGGCCTATACCTCCATAATGACCGGAATAACCATTGGTCGAGTACGAGTTTTGCTCCAAAGGAAGTTAGAAAGGGCATTACGAACGCTCTTTCTCATTGCCTCAATGTTTGCGCCTTCGGACTTAGAGGCTTTCTCGATTGAATTTCTCACAAGATTCTGTGCGTCATTCATAAGCTCGTCATCGTCGGCAAATGAAACACCACGGCCAGAAATCTCAACAACACCTGGCTTGAGATTGCGACCAACAAGGGTTACCACAGCGGTAACAATGCCGTCCTGAGAAAGACGCTGACGATCGCGCAAGACAACAGGGTTAGCGTCGGTGACAGAGAGGCCGTCAACGTACACTACGCCAGACTCAACCGTCTTACCACGAGTAACCTTGCCGTTTCTCATCTCAAGCGTGTCGCCGTTATCAAGAATGAAAATGCGATTAGCAGGAACGCCCATCTGCTGAGCAAGTTCTGCGTGAGCACGCAGGTGAACAGCCTCACCAT
>ERZ773027.617-NODE-617-length-21928-cov-3.753532_pt1 | contig 21928 bp, 20 predicted proteins | sample MGYA00511032_ERZ773027 | MGnify/ENA primary metagenome ERZ773027 (study PRJEB29015, sample SAMEA2738138) | human oral metagenome | biome: human oral; feature: human-associated habitat; material: saliva | place: China | collected 2190 ... | reverse complement strand
GCTTTTTGCTTCTGATATTATCTGACTGCATTTTTATTGATCGTATCCTGCATTATAGCAAAAGATATAATACTAAAGCCTAAAAAAGCCAACACTATATAAAGAACTCCCGAATTTCCGTTTTGATTTCCCTTGATTTTATCAACTTTGCCACCGGCTTTGTACATCCAATAAAGTAAATATATTCCACAGGTTATAAGCGAAAACAAAAGTACCTTCCCTCCGGATGTATCATTTCTTTCACCTGCAAGTTCATTAATATCATCGTTTAAAACAACGAGCCAGTAAAGACTATATATTCCACAGGTTATAATTGAAAAGATTATACATAACGCAACATTGCGCTGAATAATAGGTCTCATATTACCGTTTCCATATGATGTATATCCCGTTTCTCTTGTGGTTCCCTGTGTATTGCTCTGTTGAAAATCATCGTTTCCTCCCATGTTGTTATAATTGTTATGATTTTGCTGATTTTCCATTTTTTGTTCTCCTCTCTAAAATCCTCTAAAATCCTCTAAATTAATTATTCCAGCAACATATAATACGTCCTTATACGACTCGCTGTCCTTTAGGTTCCGACAGCTACAACAAGCTCGGGCTTAGTTCGATAATATCTGTATAGGGTTGCTATTCCTATACCCGCTTTGTTCGCAACATTTGCCATAGAAACTTTGTCTATGCTCATTTCGGAAAATATACAGAAACCCGCATCAAGTATCCGCCTATTGGTTTCTTCTTTCTGTAAAGCATCCTGCTTAGGATCAAATCCCATCGTTCTTTTCCTTTTTCTGAGACCGACTTCTCTTGCTGGTGATAGACATTATATCATCAGCGGGGCAAAATTACAAGAGCAAAATTACAAGAAAATTATATTGTCTGACGGTGTCAAATTTCTAGGATTGTCAAACATATGTGACAAGAAAACCATCTGATAATATTATTCAAATAGCATACTTTTCATTTATGTATTTATACTCTTTATTTCAATATCAACCCTGACTACATTAAATGCTGTCATTGCCTCTATCTGCATAGCAAGCAGTCTCTGAAACTCCTCTGCACTCTGCCACACCTTAAAACCCTTTTTCACTCCCAGTGAAATACTTACATCCAATGAATCCGGCGATGTATTCTCATAGGCTTTAAAAATTTTTGAAATGGCAGGACTTTCCGCAGCAACACAGTTTGCAATATCCATTATTACAGAATCTGATATATAATATCTGCCCATATAACTAAATGTAGGTCTTACAACAGTTCTTTCCGGCTGATGTTCGCTTCCAAAAATACCTCCTCTGAAAAACCTTAACGGATCCATAAAATACCCTGCAAAATCTCTCTTGAGCTCAAGGGTGGGAACGGGAATTACATGTTTTCCCTGATATATTCTTTGTCTTTTCGCAGTCTTGATATCATCCGCACCGGAAATATCTTCTATGTGTATTTTCCTGTATATATCGGGCAAATTCAAGCGTTTGACAATTTTCTCCACCATTCGGTCAGAGGTACCGATCACCAAGATAGAATCAGGATTTCGCAAAGCTATCTTCGATACTACTGAATCTCTATGTTCCTCTAAGGTAAACAACGCCGTCTTTATCGCTCCCACTCTGGTATCCTGTCGTTTTGCAGACATACCTGCCTCAACTCTGCTGTGATAAATAAAAAGCCCATCATCTATTATGCTTTCGATATTAAGCTCATTACATAAATTCATGGCCTGAAAACTTTTTCCGGTTCCACTTTTTCCACTCAAAGTATAAACTTTCATCTTTACTTATCTAATCCTTTCTGATATACTATCATATGAATTCATTTCAAGACATGTCTAAAGGAGGATTAATTATATGGCTTACACAATTACAGATGCTTGCATCAGCTGTGGCGCATGCGAGCCTGAATGCCCTGTTGGAGCTATCAGCGAAGGCGACGGTCAGTTCGTAATCGACGGCGGAAGCTGCATCGACTGCGGAGCATGTGCCGGCGTATGTCCGGTTGATGCACCTACAGAAGCATAAAAGATTAGTAATTTATAGCCGTTTCACATTGTGAAACGGCTATTTATTTTTTTCTAAAACATTCCAATGACTTAAATATTACTATTTCTTCAAATGTGAATGTTTGGGCACTGCATTCATGTGATAAGCCAGGGCATGAAGGCTATCTGAAAGCTGAACGATTTCAAGGGCTACATGAGAAGGCACTTCTATGTCGGTAATAGCAAAGTTCCATATTCCTCTTACACCGGCAAAGCATAACTTATCCGCAACCTCCTGAGCATTTTCCTGGTTAACGCAGATAATGCCTATATCAATTTCTTCTCTTTCAACATATTCTACAAGCTCTTCCTGATCATAAATCTGAATACCCTCCAGTTGTTTCCCTACGAGATCCGGATTTATGTCAAAGGCTGCACAGATCTTAAATCCCTGCTTATGAAATTTTGTATACTTTGCGATGGCCTGACCCAGATTGCCTGCCCCCACAATCACCATCTTATACTCTTTATCAAGCCCCAGAATAGCACTGATTTCACGATATAACCCATCTACGCTGTATCCGTATCCCTGTTGACCAAAACCGCCGAAATTATTCAGATCCTGGCGAATCTGTGATGCTGTATACCCGATAAGTTCACTGAATTCTTTAGATGAAATCTTTTCTATTCCTTTTTTTCTAAGCTCTATCAAATACCTTCTATATCTTGGAAGCCTTTTGATTACAGCGTTAGAAATCTTTGCATTTTTCTTAGCCATAAATAATTCCTTTTCTCTATATATTGAATTTCAAATAATAACTTAAGCCACAGCCTCCTTATGCTTTAGATGCGGAAACACTGGTGAAAACAATACAAGAAAACCCGCAGGAAGCGGGTATCAATCATTCTTCAATATTGTTATCTACATACTTAACGAGATCCCCCACCATCTTGAACTTCTCAGCTTCTTCATCGGGGATTTCAAGGTCAAACTCTTCTTCAATAGCCATAATGATTTCCACTGCGTCTAAAGAATCCGCTTCTAAATCTTTCATAAGATTAGTATCCATTGTAACCATTGATTCATCCACGCTCAACTGCTCAACAATGATTTCTCTTACCTTCTCAAATGTCATTTTCATCCTCCTGCTTACCTCTAATTACAAATAGTATTATAGTGTAGTCAATTCTTTTATGCAAGCATAAATTTTATAGGTTCATCCATTTATCGTAAACAAACTCAAGTTCCTTCTGCCGGGATTTAACTTTTTCATCAAGCTCCATGAGGTTCTTGGGATTAGTCAGATTTTCTTCTTTACACATTTCCCCCTGAAGCTCTTCAATTTCTTCCTCTAAGGCAGCAATCATCCTTTCCAGACGCTCCCTCTCCCTTGCAGTTTTCCTCTCCTGTGCCTCTTTCTGCTTTTTAATAGCTCTTTCTTCGGCAGGGGACAATTTCTCATCGGCATCACCACTCCCCTGTAAGAACAGAGACTCTGTATGCTCACCTTCTTTCAATGTGTTTATGTACTTTCTCCCGGACTCTATTGAATCCTTTTTTTCTTCATAGTAATCGTAACCGCCGATAAATTCAGTAATGCCGTCACTGTTGAGTTCAAAAATTCTCGTTGCTATCTTGTTTAAAAAATATCTGTCGTGGGATACAGCCACCACTGTTCCGGGATACTGTATCAAGGCTTCCTCAAAAACCTCTTTCGAGTCTATATCCAAATGGTTCGTCGGCTCGTCCAGAATCAAAACGTTTGCCCCTGAAAGCATCAGCTTCAACAGTGCCAGCCGGGCACGCTCTCCTCCCGAAAGGGAATCAACGGTATTAAAAACCTGATCATTTGTGAACAAAAATCTTCCCAGTAAACCTCTTATTTCACTGTCTTTATACAATCTAAAGGAATCGTGGATTTCATCCATCACTGTTTTTCTGCCCGTTAAAATTTCCTGCCTCTGGTCATAATATCCGAATTCAACCTGATGACCTTGCCTTAAGTAACCCGAAGCAGGCTTGAGTTCTCCCATCATTATTTTTAACAGAGTGGTCTTGCCTATGCCGTTAGGTCCTACTATACAAATCCTCTCACCTTTTTTTATATCAAAATTCACATCGTGAAAAAGCTCTTTTCTATCAGTGCCGAAACCGAAATACTTTCCTAGACCCTCTCCAAAGAGAACATCATTTCCACTTTCAAATTCCTGATGAAACCGAATTTTAACCTTTCCGAGCTGTTCCTCCGGTTTCTCTATCCGCTTAATTGCACCAAGCCTTTTTTCCCTGGAGGCGGCTCTCTTTGCCAGATGCTCTGTTCCATGGGACTTGAAGCGTCTGATCATTTCCTCTTGACGCTTTATTTCCTCCTGCTGCTTGTTGTACGCCTTCAAGTCCGCTTCTCTTTTCTGTCGCTTCTTTTCGGCATAACTGCTATAATTCCCATCGTACATGCTCAAGCGATGCCCTTCGATTTCAAATATTTTGGTAGTCATCCCGTCGAGAAAATATCTGTCATGGGAAACCATTACTATGGTTCCTTTATAGTTCCTTAGAAACTGCTCAAGCCACTTAATCATTCCGATGTCCAAATGGTTTGTAGGCTCATCCAAAAGGAGAATATCCGGCTGCTTCATTAAAAGACACGCAAGTGCCAGTCTGGTACGCTCGCCTCCTGAAAGGGTTGAAATTTCTTTGTCGTAATAATCTTCTCCAAATGCCATACCGGAAAGTATTCCCCTCATTTCACTCTTATAAGAAAATCCTCCCTCACGGTTAAACTTATCTTGAAGATGGGTTAATTTATCAAATATTCTGTGGTATTCAGAGGTCTCCGCTTCCCCATTTCCTGCCATTCGGGCAACTTCATCGGACAATCTATGAATTTCAGCTTCCATTTGCTCAAACTTTTTATAGATAGCTTCCACCTGCTGTATAACTGTACCCTTCGGCTCAAAATCATCTTTCTGACTGAGGTATCCCATTACAGCATCCTTTGATAAAAAGAAACTTCCGGACTCCGGTCTGTCTTTTCCTGCCAAAATATTAAGCAAAGTAGTTTTTCCGGCTCCGTTGGCACCTATAATGCCAATCCTATCCCCTTCATTAACATGAAATGAAACCTTATCCAAGATTACATCGATTCCGTATGCTTTTGTAAGTTCTGTTGCTGAAAGTATAATCATAATTAAAAAGGTAAATTGGCATATGCGTCCAAAAGCAAGTTATCCGGACCCTGTGCCTTGTATTTATAATATGCCGCAGAACCTATCATCGCCCCATTATCTGTACACAAAACCGGTTCCGGCAGATATAACTTAATATGTTCTTCTTCACATCTATCCTCTAATGCCTTCCTCAATGCGGAGTTTGCGGCAACACCGCCGGCAACGGCAACTTTGTTTGCACCGTATTCAGAAACAGCCCTCATGGTTTTTCCCACAAGTACATCTATGACAGACTGCTGAAAACCGGCACAAATATCAGGAATATTAAGCTCTCGTTGTGCCATCTTCTCTCTGTTTATATAATTTAAGGCCTGGGTTTTAAGTCCGCTGAAGCTAAAATCAAAACTGTCCTTCTCAAGCCATACTCGCTTAAACTCTACGGCGTTGGGATTTCCCTCTTTAGAAGCTTTGTCCACCTTAGGACCTCCCGGATATCCCAGTCCCATAACTCGTGCAACTTTATCATAGGCTTCTCCCACTGCATCATCTCTTGTTCCGCCTATGACCTCACATTCGTTATAATCCGTTACATAAACCAAATTAGTATGTCCGCCTGACACAACCAGGGTTAGAAACGGTGGTTTGAGTTCCCCATAATTAAGATAGTTAGCACTTATGTGACCGTGCATATGGTTAACTCCCACAAGTGGAATTTCCCGAGCAAAGGAAAGTGCCTTTGCGGTTGCCACACCAATTACGAGCGCCCCGATAAGCCCCGGGCCGTTGGTAACTCCGATTAAATCAATATCAGAAAAGGTTACCTTCCCCTCATCCATTGCGGCTTCCAAAACATCGTTTATATTCTGAAGATGATGTCTTGATGCTATTTCAGGAACAACTCCTCCAAATTTCGTATGAACATCAATCTGGGAGCTGATGATATTGGACAAAATTTCCCTCCCGTCAGCCACAACTGCGATTGAGGTCTCATCACAGCTGGTCTCTATTCCTAAAGTAATAAATTTTTTGTCCTTCATCTACGACTCCTCACCCCTCCTTCCGGGATCTCCGATCCGCCACATTATTATCGCAGCCTCACCATTATCTTCATAATATCCTGTCCTTTTTCCGACTGACTGAAAACCCAGTTTCTCATACATGGAAATCGCAGCCTTATTACTTTCTCTAACTTCAAGGGTATGACTTTTTATCCCCTGGCTTTCCGTAATATCAAGCAGGGTTTTCATAATGGTTTTTCCTATTTTACGATTTCTGAATCTTGGCAGCACCCCTACATTGTTTATATGACCTTCATCCATAATTTTCCAGACTCCCGCATATCCTATGATTTCTCCGGAAAGTTCTGCCACAAAGTACATGGCATTAGGGTTATCTGTCATGTCGGAAAGCAAAGCTTCTCTTGACCATGGTACCGAAAAACATGCTCTCTCTATTGCACAAAGACCGTCTACATCTGATCTCATGCCTTTTCTGATAACTAATGGCTCCTGCATTTTAAACCTCCGGAAAGCTTCGCCATCTTTTCTCTGCGAAGTCTTTCCAAAGTTCCGTCCTTCAGTTTCTGCTCCGCCTCAGTTTCTCTCATGTAGCTGGGCTCAAGATTTTTATAATCACAAATCCGACCTTTTCTGTAAGCAGCTGCGGCATACCTTACAACCATTTCAGCTCTCGGAAGACGTTTCTCCTTTCCTGCAAACTTTCTATTATTCAAAAGGCTTCCGTAGGTTTCATTATTTTCGTATGCTGATACTCCATCACCGTAAAACACGATATTTTCATCGCTTAATCTGTCCACGGCATCTGTAACATCAGAGAGCATATATGCTCCCGGCTCCAAAATCTCATTTCCGTCTTTATCAAAAACAGCCCCATAGACCTGACCTCTTCTTGCATTGAAAATCACAGCACAGCCTTGACTTCCATCACATTTTTCTTTAAACATTGCAAGACCGGGAACTGATATACACGGCAGATCAAGTCCCTGGGCAATGGCTCTTGCAGAAGATACACCGATTCTGATTCCCGTGTATGAACCCGGACCTACAGATACGGCAACGGCTGCAAGCTTTTCCTTGTCGACACCTTCATCCGTCATAAGCTTACCTGCAAGGTCAATGATATTTTTCAAATGCCCCATAGGCTCATCCACCTTCATCTCTTTGATCTCATCATTATTCAGATTGTACAGTGCCACAGAACCTAACGCCCCTGTGGTTTCAAAACCTAAAATGTACATTTGTATATGCGTTCTCCTTCTTCTTCACCGTATTCAAGAAAAATCACCTTGGTATCGTCGGGCAGAATTTCAGCTATTTTATCTGCCCATTCAATTATACAAACTCCACCTGCATCAAAGTATTCATCCCCTCCTACCGAAATCAACTCTGCTCCGCTTTCCAGTCTGTATACATCAAAATGAAACATGGGAATCCTTCCCGAATGGTATTCCTTTACAATGGTAAAAGTAGGACTTGTAACAGGTTCTGTGATCCCGAGACCTTTGGCAACAGCTTTTGTCAGTGCGGTTTTTCCCGTTCCAAGTTCACCTACTAAAGCAAGAATATCCCCCTGCTCCAGTTCTTTTGCCAGGGCTTTTCCAAAGTCCATTACTTCCTGTTCATTGTCGAGTCTTATTTCTCTCATGACTTATTCGCATTTTTATGAATCATATTAGAAATTTTCTTATATATCAAGAATGTAACTATTGCGTTGATACCTGCCTTAGAAAGATTGAAAGGCAGAATGGCAGGCAAAATCAGTTTTGCAACCGCCTCCTTAGTCATTCCATAAAAAATCGGATCCAGAATATAATTGGCAAAGCACATCACAACTGCCATTGCCAGGGTTCCGCAAAGTAGAGCAACTGCTGCAACTTTTTTGGTCTTATGTCTGTGATATATAATTCCTGCCACCATGGCAAAGGTTCCCGTTGCAAGTACATGCATAGTAAAACCTATGAGCTGATCGTGACCCAAGATAAAAGCCTGAACAAAGGCCGCTACAAGAATGACTAAAAAGCCTGCAACAGGTCCAAAGGAAAATGTAGCAATCAAAATCGGTACATCCGCCAGTTCATACTTAAAAGCCGGAAAAAGCGGAAATGGAAAATTTACGAACACAAGTCCGCAGGAAATCGCCGTAAGCATTGCAAGTGTAGTGAACCGAACTCTGTTTTGTCTATCGTCTCTCATATACTAAACTCCTCCTGTGTTAAACGATATAATGCCTTGGCATAAATATCTATCATCTGATTAAATCTTTCTATGGAAAGTTTCTCATTCTTCTGATGCATTACGTCAGGATCTCCTGGGAAAAGTCCTCCAAATGCTACTATATTAGGACATGCTCTGGCGTAAGTACCTCCACCGATAACCAACGGACCGTTTACTTTATCACCGGTTTCCTCTCTGTAAACCTCCATCAGGGTTTCAATCAGCTTCCCCTCAGGATTGAAATAAAGAGGCTCCAAATCTATCATTTTAACCACGCCTATGCCATAGCTGTCCAATACGGGAGTCATTCCCTCATAGACCTTTTCGGAGTCGCAGCTTACGGGATACCTTACATTCACATTTATGGAAATTGAGTCCCTGTCATAGCTTATAATACCGTTGTTCAAAGAAAGTCTGCCTGATTTTTCATCAGAAAAGCCTATTCCAATCCTGCTCCCATCTAAATTGAATCCTATATGTTTATTATAAAAGTCAATGAATTCATTTACTTCTTCATTGGCAAAATTGAGCTCTCCCAAAAGCTTCATGAGAATGGATATGGCATTCAGCCCCTTTTCCGGAACAGCGCCATGGCAGGCAACTCCTTCGCAGGTAATTTCAAGGGATTTTCCCACGCCTTTAGTCTTAACAGTATACCCTTCAGCTTCCCTGAGGGCTGCAATTTTTTCCTTTATTTTCTCATAAGCATTCTTCACATCACTTCTGATTACGGCACGGGCAGACCCCGGAACCATATTGGGAGCTTCTCCCCCGGAAAGCCTGCTTAACTGAAGCCCCCCGGAGGGTCCTTTGGAAAATTTTCTGGCAAGTTCAAAGAACATTATGCCTTTCTCTCCATTGATTACAGGGAAATCAGCGTCCGGCGTAATTCCAAATGTAGGTGCTTCAACTTTATCAAAGTAATATTCTATGCCCTTCCAGCCTGTTTCTTCATCAAGCCCCAAAATAAGGCGAATCTTCCTATGGGGCTCATAACCTGCATCTTTGAGGGCTTTCATCGCATAGAAGGCAGCAACAAGAGGTCCTTTGTCATCTGTTGTTCCTCTGCCGATTATATATCCGTCTGTTTCCTCTGCTCCATATGGCTCATTATCCCATCCGGATCCTGCCGGAACCACATCGAGATGACCTAAGATTCCAACCGTCTCTTCACCCTCTCCAAAATCAATATGCCCTCCGTAATTATCTACATTCCTGACAGAAAAGCCCAGCTCTTCTCCTTTTGAAAGCATATACGCAAAAGCATCCTGTACACCGCTCCCGAATGGATAAACCTCTCCGGATGCAGTCGTCACAGGATCTTCCGCTTCACTTTTGATTTTAAGTAATTCTTTTAGAGTGCTAAGAGCATGGCTTCGGTTGGCATCTATATGCTTTGCCAAATCCATAATCAAACCTCCAATCAACCCATTGCTTAGTCTACCGCAATTACGCCCTTGACTTCAGGAACCGCTTCTGCCAGAATCTTTTCCACGATTCCCTTCAGCGTCATTCTCGCTCCCGGGCATCCTGCACAGTGCCCGGTAAGTCTTACTTTAACCTGATTGTCCTCTGTAATGCCTACCAGTTCAATGCTTCCTCCGTCTTGAGCAAGTACCTTTCTGATTTCATCAAGTGCTGCATTAATTCTCGCTTCCATTTTAAATCCTCCATATAATACCATCGCCGCAGGCTGTGGAACATAAGGCTCACATCGAAGCCTCCGGCGAAAAGTCATCATTCCGATGTCTTATTACTACCCTGTATTTTTATTGGGTAAACATGCTTATTTAAGTGTAGCAATAAGCTGTCCCGCACCTACCTGATCACCATTTTTGATGAAAATTTTCTCAATTTCACCGGCTGTTTTAGCTAATATATTCGTTTCCATCTTCATAGCCTCAATCACGGCAATCGGCTGTTTTTCTTGAACAATCTCACCTTCCTTCACCAATACCTTAATGATATTTCCCGGAATATTGGCACCTATTTCCAGTGGATTCTCTTCATCAGCATACCTTATGGCAGATTCTGAAACCGCAGCCTGAACCTGTTCATCCTTGATTCTTATAATTCTGCGATTACCGTTAACCTCAAAATCAAGAACTCTAAATCCGTCCTTATCCACCTCTCTCATCTCCACAAGGGTAACAACCAGTTCTTTTCCCTCTTCAAGCTTAACTTCACTGGTTTCACCTACTCTAAGCCCGTGGAAAAATACATCCGATCCCATTAAACTGAACCTGCCGTCCTTTTTAATGCTGAGCAGGTAATCTTCATAAACCTTTGGATACAAAGCATAACTGATAACTTCTCTTAGGGTCCCTTCAAGACCGAAATGCTCTATCAGTCCTTTTCTTATGTATTCAAAGTCTTCCGGGTCCAAAAGTTCTCCCGGTCTGCATGTAATAGGCTTCTTATCCTTTAAAACGAGTTTCTGCAGTTCCTCCGGAAATCCTCCCTCAGGTTGCCCCATCATGCCTTCAAAGAATGCAACTATGGAATCCGGAAAGTCAATTTCATGACCTTTCTCCATTATGTTCTCAGGGGTCAAATCGTTCTGTACCATGAAGATAGCCATGTCTCCGACTGCCTTGGATGAAGGTGTTACCTTTACAATATCTCCCAGCATCTTGTTTACATCTCTGTACATGGTCTTGACCTCACCGAACTTGTGTCCCAGTCCGAAACTTTCAACCTGAGGCTTTAGGTTTGAATACTGTCCCCCCGGGATTTCATAATCATAAATCTCTGCAGAAGCAGTGATAAGATCCGACTCAAAATTTTTATATACAGGTCTGACATCCTGCCAGTAGTCAGAAATAATCTGAAGCTCTGCCGGATCAAGACCGGTTTCTCTATCACTAAACTTCAGTGCTGCCACAATGGAGTTAAGTGCCGGCTGGGAAGTAAGTCCGGACATACTGTTAATTGCACCGTCTATAATATCCACACCTGCTGCTGCCGCCATCAATACTGTAGCCACACCGTTTCCGCTGGTGTCATGAGTATGCAGGTGAATTGGAACTGCCACCTCATTTTTAAGAGCTTTGACAAGTTTCATTGCAGCTCCCGGCTTCAGAAGACCTGACATGTCCTTAATACCTATTATATGGGTACCTCTTCTCTCAAGTTCCTTAGCCATTCTTACATAGTAGTCCAGATTGTACTTAGTTCTGCTTTCATCCAGAATATCCCCTGTGTAGCAAAGAGTTGCTTCGGCAATTTTGCCCCGGTTCAAAACTTCATCAAGGGCAACTTCCATTCCCGGAATCCAGTTTAGGGAATCAAAAATCCTGAACACATCTATGCCGCCTGCCGCCGACTGCTTTACAAATTCCCTTATGACATTGTCGGGATAGTTCTTATAACCGACTGCATTTGCACCTCTGATGAGCATTTGGAAAAGTATGTTAGGAATTTTTTCACGAAGTTCGTCCAGTCTTTTCCACGGAGATTCTTTAAGAAATCTATAAGCAGTGTCAAAAGTGGCACCGCCCCACATCTCCAGTGAAAATGCATCTTTTTCGTACTTTGCCACTGCCGGAGCAATCTTTGTCATATCAACGGTTCTGACTCTGGTCGCCATAAGCGACTGTTGTGCGTCCCTCATAGTTGTATCCGTAACCAAAAGTTTCTTCTGCTCCAGAACCCAATTTTTTACAAATTCAGGACCATGTTTATCCAAAAGCTGCTTTGTTCCCGAAAGTTCCTCAATCTCTGCTGCCGGTATTTTAGGGAAAAGCGGAACATTGAAATTAGGTTTTTCACCCCTGGTTTCATTGACCACCTTGTTTCCTATATATGTAAGAACCTTGAGTTCTCTATCTATTTTAGTCACTATGTCCAGAAGTTCAGGATTTGCTGCGATAAATCCCGTGTCGCACTGACCTGCAATAAACTGCGGATGGTTTAACACATTCAGCAGAAAGCCGATATTTGTTTTTACACCTTTGATTTTCGTTTCCTTTAGGGCTCGTATTGCCTTTCTTCTGGTATCTTCAAAGCTGTTTGCCCATGAAGTTATCTTTACAAGCAGGCTGTCATAGTACGGCGTGACTTCAGAACCGGTAAATCCGTTTCCTCCGTCCAGTCTTATTCCGTATCCGGAGCCGGAACGATAGAGTTCAATTATACCGGTATCCGGGGCAAAACCATTTGCAGGATCTTCTGTGGTAATTCTGCACTGTATGGCAAAGCCACGCTGGGTTACCTTCTCCTGGCTACCCAGATTCATTTCTTCAGAATCAAGCAAATATCCCTGGGCAATCCTTATCTGACTCTGAACAATATCTATTCCCGTAACAAGCTCTGTTACCGTATGCTCTACCTGTATTCTCGGATTCATTTCAATAAAGTAATGGTTTCCGTTCTTGTCCAGAAGAAATTCCACAGTTCCTGCACTTCGATAGTTTACATGCTTTGCAATTTTAATGGCATCATTACATATTGCTTCTCTCTGGTCGTCTGTCAGGCAAAGAGCCGGCGTAAATTCAACAACTTTTTGATGTCTTCTCTGAATGGAGCAATCACGCTCAAACAGGTGAATAAGATTTCCGTCCTTATCTCCTAAAATCTGAACTTCTATGTGCTTTGGATTTTCCAGATATTTTTCTATGAAAATGTCATCTATCCCGAAGGCCTTGGCAGCTTCACTTCTGGCAGTTCTATATTCGCTTACAATGTCTTTCGGCTCATAAACCACACGCATTCCACGACCGCCGCCGCCTGCCGCCGCCTTCAAAATAACCGGATAACCGCAGCGTTCCGCAAACTCAGCTGCTTCTTCTTCGCTGCGAATTGCAGCCTCCACTCCGGGAATTGTTGGAACCCCAACCTCATCTGCAACAAGTTTGGACTGTATTTTATCGCCAAGGCTATTCATCATTGCAGCTGTAGGCCCTATAAATTCAATCCCCGCATCTTCACAAGCCTGAGCAAATTCAGGGTTTTCTGACAGAAAGCCGTATCCCGGATGTATTGCATCGACCCCCTTAGATTTGGCAAGTTCAATTATCTCGTCAATTCCCAGATACGCTGCAACCGGAGCTTTACCCTTTCCTACCTGATAAGATTCATCTGCTTTTGTACGAAAAAGAGCCCTCTTATCTTCTTCTGAATAAATCGCAACGGTACGTATACCCAGTTCATTACAGGCACGAAATATTCGAATAGCAATTTCACCTCTATTAGCCACTAAGACTCTCTTAAATTTTTTGATTTCTCTCATGTCTGTTCTCCATTAATAAAATTATTTATATACTCATCATACATGTGTGATTGTACTATTCTTACAATTATTCTTAACAATACACTCCACGCTTATTTTTTAACTTCTGTAAGTTTAATATCCACACAAGTATGTGCTGTTTCAATGCCTTCAGCTTCAAACTCTTTGATTACACTGCTTTTTAAAATCTCTGCTGCATCAAATCTGTCTTCTGTGCTGCACCACACACCCACATCCAAAAGGTTTCCATAGTCTTGCCCCGATTTCAAGAAAATTTTCGGTTCGGGCTGCTTTAAAAATATTGCTTCAGATTCAATTACCTTAAAAATAATATCTCTTGCTCTGTCAACATTTTTGCTTCCCGATAATGCAAATTCCACATTGATTCTTCTAAGCTCCCTTTCGGTTGCATTTATAACAATTGATGTGGTAACTGTGCCGTTTGGAACTGTTATCACCTTATTATCGTATGTATGCAGACGAGTTGTCAGAAGATCTATGTGGTCTACTATTCCGACAGTTCCGTTGAGTTCTATCTCATCACCTGCCGTAAAAGGTTTGGTAAACAGCAAAATTATCCCACCTGCCACATTGCTGAGACTATCTCTCATGGCAATAGCTGCAATTGCACCCCCTGCACCCATTGCCGACAGTATGGGAACTATATTGACTTTAAGATACGAAATTATAATCAATACAACTACTATCCACCATACGATACTGATTACCCTCATCATCAAAACATACACAGAGTCATCCAAACCGGATTTTATCAGAAGCTTTCTTGCAGCTTTTTTCACCAGTTTAAGACCAATATATCCGATTAGAAGCATTACCAGGACTTCAATTATAGGAATCCATACGGGCAAATGTTTCACATCGGGAAATATTTGTAATAAAAAATATTTTGCCATAATCAACTCACTTTGCTATCTGCCTGCTCTCCGGCGCTCCAACTCTTTAAGTAATTTTTTTCTAAGCCTGATGTCATCCGGTGTAATTTCAACAAGTTCATCCTCCGCAATAAACTCAAGAGCTTCCTCCAAAGAAAATGTTCTGGGCGGTGCAAGTTTAACCGCATCATCGGAGCCTGCGGCACGCATATTACTAACCTTCTTTGCCTTACAGGGATTTACCTCCATATCTTCGCTTCTTGAGTTCATGCCCACAATCATCCCCTCATAGACTCCTGTTCCGGGAGAAACGAACATCTGAACTCTTTCCTGAATATTATTCAAGGCATAAGGCGTGCAGACGCCCTCCTCCATTGCAATGGCAACGCCGTTATTTCTTCCCGGAATTTCACCCTTATATGCTTCAAAGTCATAGAATCTTCTTTCCATGCTTCCTTCGCCTCTTGTGTCATTTATAAACTCCGTTCTATATCCTAAAAGTCCTCTCGTAGGAACATGGTATTCCAATCTTGAGTATCCATTATCTCCGCTCATCTGAACCATCATTCCTTTTCTTCTGTTAAGTTTAGAAATGACAGAGCCTGAATATTCATCCGGAACGGTTACAACTATTTCTTCTACAGGTTCCAGTTTCTTTCCGTTCTCATCCCTTTTCATTATAACTTCCGGCTTGGAAACAGCAAGCTCATAACCCTCTCTTCTCATATTTTCAATCAAAATAGAAAGATGAAGCTCACCTCGCCCCGAAACTTTAAACGAATCTGTCGAATCTGTATCTTCCACCAAAAGTCCAACATTGACCTCCAGCTCCTTAGCAAGTCTTTCCTTAATATGTCTGGATGTGACAAACTTTCCTACCTGACCGGCAAAGGGAGAAGTATTCACCATGAAGTTCATTGAAAGTGTAGGTTCTTCTATATGAATCATTTCCATAGGCTGAGGGTTTTCCTCACTGCACAATGTTTCTCCGATGGATATATCAGAAATCCCCGATACCACCACTATATCACCACATTCTGCCTCTGCCGTCTGAACTCTTTTCAGCCCTCTGTAGGTGAAAATTTGATTGATTTTCTTACTTTCAATCCTGCCATCCCCCCTTGCAACCGCAAGAGTCTGACCTTCTCTGATGATACCTTGTGTGATTCTTCCGATTCCAAGTCTTCCAATATATTCATCATATCCCAATGTGGAAATCTGAAGCTGCAGAGGATTCTCTCTCAGGTCGGAATACGGTTTACAATGTTCCACGATTGTGTCAAAAAGTGGCGTTATATCAAGTCCTCCGTAACCACGAGGAGTGTGTTTAATCTTATCAGCACCTTCCCCCACTTTTATCCCTTTCACCTCGTCCGGATTTCTCACGGCAATTCCCTGCCTTGTTATTCCGTAAAGGATAGGAAAATCAAGCTGTTCGTCGTTTGCATCAAGATCCATGAAAAGTTCATAAACTTCGTCCACAACCTCATCTATCCTTGCGTCTTTCTTATCTATCTTGTTAATCAGCAAAATAGGGTTGAGTCCCTGCTCCAAGGATTTGCTCAATACAAACCTTGTTTGAGGCATAGGACCTTCGCTGGAATCCACCAGTAAAATCACCGTATCCACGGTTTTCATGATTCTTTCAACTTCCGATGAGAAATCGGCATGCCCCGGGGTATCTACGATATTTATCTTCGTATCTCCGTGCATTATAGAACAGTTTTTGGAATATATGGTAATTCCTCTTTCTCTTTCAATGTCATCGCTGTCCATCACACAATCTGCCACATCTTCATTTTCCCTGAAAACACCGCTCTGATTGAGAAACGCATCTACAAGGGTTGATTTGCCTGCATCAACATGGGCTATCACCGCAATGTTGATAATTTTTTGTTTTTCTGACATCTATTTTCTTTTCCTTTTTTGTTTAAATTCTAAAAGTCGATTATACTACTGTTTTTTATTTTGTACAATACCTTAACTGTATTTACTTGGATTTCGCATCGTATTTGTTGAATTTCATGTCCGAATCTTACCATGCACCGCCTCCGCCTCCGCCGAAGCCGCCGCCGGAAAAACCTCCGCCGCCGAAATCTCCTCCGCCGAAGCCGCCAATATCGCTGTCAGAGTCCGAAACCACATTTGCATACTGCTCTTGAATGGAATTATCAAATCTGCCAAGCATAGAGTAGTACCAGATTGGCGTCAAGGCATTATACGGATCTCCTTCATACCAGGAAGGGGACTGAATATTCAAGCCATCGAATTTCTTTGCCCATACGCTTGCCATCCCTAAGACATGTGCATAGGGAATAATATTGAAAAAGTATTCCGGATTTTCCTCGGAAAGAAGCTTAAGCCTGTTGTACTCCGCATTCTTTATAAAGTTTTTAAATCCTTTTATTCTTCCCTGAAGTCCTGCACTTTCCTTTGTTCTCGCTTTCATTATAACTGTAAAGAAAGTTGAAACTATAAGAGATGCCAAAGCGACCGGAAAAACCGTAAAATCGTTTAGCAGACTGTAACTCAAGAAACTCGGCCAAATTGCACCTGCTGTTATGAATACAATTCCGAGTCCGTATTTAGATACCGTTTGGAATTTCTCCACAGAATCTGCATAGTCAAAGGCAGTCATTGACAATTTCATACCTAAAAACAACATTATAAATTCTGCAATGAGATGGTAGATATACCCCGATTCTCCTGCCTCCATCTCAATTAAAAACACCGATAAAACGCCTCCGGCAATCGTTAGCCCAAATGCCAGCTTCCTTGCCATTTTTGATTTAAAAGTAAATATTCGGTGAGTTCCCCCTTTAGAATATTCAAAAGAGTTTTCTACCTGTTCTTTTGCCATAGTGATGTCATCACCGAAATTCTCCGGTAAATTATCCAGTTCCACAGTCTCTGGCCCTGTAAAAATCCCGTTAAACAGCGTTCTTGCAAAGCCTTTTTCTTCTTGGGGAATTTCGCAGATTTTAGTCAATCTGATATTCCCATTTTCATCTTCTTTTATCTTGAGATAACCCTTGGATGCGAAATAAAAAATCATAGTCGTAATGTCTTTTCTATCCACATTTCCGTCAATTATATAGCCGATTTCCGCCGGCGTCATCGCTTCAGGAGGGTAAAATTCTACGGTTTCCACCGGTTTAGGATCTCTACCCAAAACAAACCATAAAATCGCCAAAATCAGGGGAACTATGAAGAAAAACCCATACAGAAGAAACCTTTTATCACTTCTGTCTGCGGGATTTACCCAGTATCCCTGTGGCAGCTTTACATTCACTGTGGCACCATAGCGAGCCGGAATATTTTTGCCGGTTATCACTACTCTTTTTCCGGACTTATCAATTTTCTTGGTGAAAACCCGTCCCATCCTATCCGTACTTCCAAATTCTCCACCGTAAAAATCCGCCTTATTCCAATCGGTTTTTTTCGGCATTCTAATACTAATCGTTGAGTTTTCCACATCTGTAACCCATGCAGTCGGAAAAACATTTTGAGAAAAAAGGTCAAAATTCTTGTCATCATCCTTGTACGCCTTAATCACATAACTGATTTCAAAGGTATTGATGCCTTGTAAGAGCTTGTCTTCATCACCAATCTGAATCGATTTTATTTTATAGGAATGACCTTCGCTGTCCTTTTTTGACTTTGTATCAATATCGTTAATTGAGATATTGGAATCAATATTTTCAATCGTATACAGTTTTGGCTTATAAGGTATGAATCTTGTGATTCCGTGATGAGCGGATCGGTTAAAATCCACCGTTATCCGTTCCTTTACATAAATCATGTGATTTTCTTTCACATCTATGTCCACATCAAAATTTTTAGTGACAAAATCGTTGTCAAATGCAAAAATAGGCTGTACAGCCATAGCCATCAGCATAATTATTGCCAATAGCATCAGTTTTCCGTACAGCCCTGCTTTTTTCAGAAACCTCATTCTCATTAAAATTCCACCTTTACATTCTTACGCTCTTCTTCTGAATCTACCTCAAACATAGGCTTCACCGCAAAATGGAAAATCCCTGCGATTATATTGCTTGGAAACATCTCGCATTTATTGTTGAAAAGCTTCACCACAGCATTATAGTACTTTCTGGAATTGGCAATATCTTCTTCCACAGACTTCAGCTGCCCTTGTAATTCCATAAAATTCGTGTTGGCTTTCAAATCGGGATATGCTTCTGAAATGGCAAACAGAGATTTAAGCGTTCCCGTCAAAGCATTTTCCCCTGCAATTTTATCTTCCATAGTGGTTGCACCTCGTGCAAAATTTCTGGCCTCGATTACCTTCTCCAGGGTCTCCTGTTCATGCTTTGCATATCCCTTAACAGTTTCCACCAGATTCGGAATAAGGTCATATCTCTTTTTCATATAGACATCCATCGTGGAGAATGCCTCTTCACAATTATTCTTAGCCTTTATAAAACCGTTATACGAAACCACGAAAAACAGTGCAATTATAACCGCAATTACTATTACTATGATTATACCTGTCAACATATATCCACCTCCATCAAATTCCCTGAGCTGTCATCGGCACAATTCATAAACCGGATACTGCAACAAACTGATTTTATACTGTGACAAACCCACACGGTCAGGCACTTCTAACAGCCCTTTATATAACTAAAGTGATTATATCATTAAATCCGACTAAATACAATTTGATTTTAATTCCCGACGGTGTCAAATTGTTGTGAAGTTTTGTATTGACAAAGATCAACTCAAAATGTTTTATCCTAATAAGCCATACTCAGTTCCATATTAGCTTAGACTTAAATCAGATGGTTTTTGTCACATATGTTTGACAATCCTAGAATTTAAAGTATCATTTGTAAAATTATGTCTTTACAGCCATCCTTTTTTAATATACAATATGACAGGTCGTAATAATCTAATAAATTATTGATTGTGAACAAATTTGGGATATCATCATAAGAGAAATTCAAAACTTGCACACAAATTCATATCCTTATAGGTCCAATCACATTTGAGGAAAAATGATAATACATCGGTATTTCGTACCAAATTATCATCTTACGGATCAAATCACCATCGACAAAAAATGATAATATATCTATAACCGTACCGAATTATCACCTTATGGTTCAAATCACATAATTTTGTATGCTTTCTATAATTTATAAGGATTATTCTGAGTTAATACTAAATAAAAGTATCAGAAGGAGATATAAATGAAACTAACAAAAAGAATCTGTGTAATTCTATCATTAGTAATGGTTTTTTCTTCCATCCCGTTACTATCAATGGCAGACAGCAAGTCAGGAGAGGGTCCTTCTCGAGGAGATGAAATCCTTGAAGGAAAGTCAAATTGGGCAACTATAGGCTCACCTGACAGAATTTGCGAAGTAAAGGTTACAGTGGACAGTACAAAAAAGATTAAAAATGTTGTAATTGTATCATCAGGTGAACCCCTTGCCTATAGAGAGCCTGTAAGGACATTCAAGAAAGGCGGTCTTGAATACTATAAAGGAAAAACCTTAAAATATGTGCTGAAAATGGATACAGACAATGCTTGCGGCGCACATGTGGTTGGCAATAAAACTTTTCCATATTCTGTAGATTATGCTGCACCTGCAAAGGTGGTAAAGAATGCGGTTTTGAATGCACTGGGATATAAGTCCAACCTGGAAGATGAACCTTCCACCTTCAAAACCTTTGAGGGCGAAGCTGAACTCGGCCTATATCACTATGACCAGTTTGTAAAAGTTACCGTAAACAAAGACGGACGCATTGTAAAAGTTGAGGATAACGGTACAAACAAGCAAAGCAACTATGTTTCCAGCGACAACAGAAAAAGGATTGAATTGTTTTTCTCCGGCAAAGGCTATGATAAATTTAGGGGAAAAAATACTGCCGAAGTGAAAGCAATGTATATGGGAAAACACGGAACAGACTCTGTGTCAGGAGCCACATATAACGCAAAGGCGGCACAAAGGGCTATACTTAATGCCATGTCCAAGAGCGGATTGCCTGAAGGAGAAGCACCTAAACCGGCGGCTAAGGTTATTGAAGGGGTTTCAAAACAAACCAGCAAAAAAATAAATAACGGTGTCATGAAGGTTAAGGTATACCTGGATAAAGATAATGTAATCGAAAGGGTTGAAGATAATTCTACCTATCCTGCCGGAGATGCTCCTGCCCAAACTCAGTCAAGTTGGTCAGATTGGGATAACTTTGCAAGGTATAGAGGACTATCCAAATTTATGGGAATGGATATCGAGGATGTCTCAAAGGCAGACACTTCTAAAACTGACAGTCCCTATGTCGCATACAAACACACAGATCTGTCAACAATGACAAAAGAAGCAATCTTAGATGCTTTCGAAAAAGGCGGAATCAAACCGGATACACCTGAGGAAAAAGAACTTAAGGCTCTAAAAGCAGAACTAAAAGACAAGATTGCAAAGCTTGTTGATATTTCTAAATACAGACCTGCCGAACAGGAAAAAATCAGAAAGTTAATCAGTGAAGCCAACGATAATATAGATAAAGCTCAGAACAAGGCTGAAGCTGAACAAAGTTTTGAAACAGCCAAGAAAGCAATCCTGGAAGTTAAAACCGACGAAGAATTAAAAGCAATTGAGAAAGCAAAAGATGAACTTTCAAAAGAAATCATCAAAGCAAAAGAACTCATGAAAGATGTAAAAGTATCCAAAGACGGAAAAGATATTTATACGACTGATAAGTGGGTTACTGCAGATGTAAAAGAGGATTTGGAAAGAGCCATAGATGAAGCGGAAAAGACAGATTCCGAAGATCCTGCTGTATATGAGAATTTAAAAAACAAGTTGGAGCTCACAGAAAAATCTTTCTCTGAATCTATCAAAAACGGTACAAAAGAAAAGAATACAGCATCTCCTAAAAAACCTACAATAACAACGGTAAAAGGAATAACTTATAAGATTCTGAATATGAAAAAAGAAACTGCAGTTGTAGTGAAAGCGAAAAAGAATATTAAAAAAGCTGCCATTCCAAATACCGTTAAAATCGGAAAAGCAAAATATAAAGTAGTTCAAATAGGCGACAAGGTATTTAAAAATAACAAAAAGCTGAAAACAGTTGTAGTGGGAGCAAATGTCAAAACCATCGGTAAAGAAGCTCTTAAAAATTGCAAATCTTTAAGAGCAGTTAAATTCAACGGTAAAGCTATCGCTAAAATTGGAAAAAATGCTTTCAAAGGAACTCACAAGAAAATCACTGTAAAGATTCCTAAAAAAGTATACAGAAAATATATCAAAATGTTGAAAAAAGCAGGAATTTCCCGCAACAGCAAATACAAAAAAGCCTAGACTTTCGATAAAAAAATCAGGTGATGAGCAGAATAGAAACTCTATTCTGCTCATCACCTTTACTGAGAGGGGGGTGCGGACAAAAACCTGGA
>ERZ773027.614-NODE-614-length-21955-cov-3.302237_pt1 | contig 21955 bp, 19 predicted proteins | sample MGYA00511032_ERZ773027 | MGnify/ENA primary metagenome ERZ773027 (study PRJEB29015, sample SAMEA2738138) | human oral metagenome | biome: human oral; feature: human-associated habitat; material: saliva | place: China | collected 2190 ... | reverse complement strand
TAGCCAATGTACAAACTATTCGTAGTGGTGGTGCTAATTCAACTTGTGGATCAAGAGAAGATTGGCGTAAGGATTGGATTAAAATGTTTGTTAAGTGGAAAGGGTTTTTAGATCTAAAAGATTTCCCTAGTGAAGATTATAAAATAAAAGAAAATTATAAAAAGATTTATGCTAATGACCAATCATTCAAAGATGAAGAACATGAGCATAGATATGAATTAGCTAAACAGTGGAATGGTTGATAGGTGATGACTATGTTTTCAGAATTAGATAGTTTTGAAATTGAAAAAGCAAAGAAAGCACTACAGAAAGAAAAGATTATTGCCAAAGTAGATTTAGATGGTACTTTTGTAGATGTTGCATTAGATCCATATCTTGTAGAAATGTATGGCGAAGATTATGCTATTAGATATGCTGTAAATCATTCAAACTTTGTAGGTGCGTTTTAAACGCAATATAACGCTTATTTTAAGGCTATAATTTTAACTAATACAATTTATCAAGTTAAGTTAAAAAGTGCGTGTATAAGCGATTTAGGGGCTTTCTCGTTGATTATTTTACTTTAAACTCACCACTAACTAAAACTTTACTACCGTTAGCTATTTTGTAAGTGTAGTTTCCTTGTGGGATTTTAATTTGATTGGGAATGTATAAAGTTAGTGTATTTTTATGAAAATATACTAATTGGCTTAAGTTTATTTTTCGATTTATTGCTTTATCTGTAATAGTAAAAGTTAAATTTTCGCTATCTTTTAAATCTAAATCTTCAAAATCAATCTCTGTTTCTTTACCATTAGTTCTATTGATATTCTTTACAATCATTTTCTTTCTCTACTGCTGAAAGATTAAAGTTTAATTTCACCTTTTGTTCTTAGGTGATCTTCAAGCCTTGCTAAGATAACTTCATCGTAAGTCTTACCTAAGTCATCACTAGTTAATGGTTTGTTAAAAATATCACTTGCATCATCGATCCAAAATGTTTTTTCAACTAATGGCTCAAAATTATCATCAGCTAAAGTACCGATTTTATATTCAACATTTGCTGATTCACCTGATTTATAAAAGCTTGTAATTGCGTGTACTAATTTTACATCACGAATTGGCTTATATTGTACTGTCATATTCTTTTACCTTTTAATTAAATTGCTATCTAATAAATACCTGTATAAAGAAACAGGACTAAATGTGTGTGGTCGTTTTAGTTTTAATGCCTCAGCACACCACTCTGAACAGAAATAACGAGATTTTGCATTGCCAAAACCTAATATTACACCACAAGCACCAAAAAAGTCATATTTACAACCTACTGTTTTGTTGTAAATAGACTTAATATCTGATACTTTGATTTTAGACTGATCAATTTCTACTAAATCCCATCTTTCAGGTTGTAGTTCCATATATTTTTTACGAACTCCACCATCACGATTAGAACTAGAATAGCAAGTGTAATTTGTATCATTCTCTTCTTGAATTGCTATTTCACAATGGCTGTATTTTCCCTTTGTGAATAGTCTAATAATCTCATCAAAAAACCTAAAATAAGCGTTTTGTAATGAATCTAATTTTCTTTTGTGTTTATAAAAAGCTACATATATTTTCATAATTTTTATTTTAACTATTTATATAGTCTAGATTTTTAGCATAGCCTATTAATAAGGTAATGCTAAATTTTCAGATATGCTTAAAATAAGTTGATTAAAGCTAGTAGTTATAGACTGACTATTATTGTACTTGAAACATTATCAGAAAAACATACCTTCTTATTTGAATAATTGATGCCATTTACTGTTTTAGCATTGAAGTCTATGTTACTATATCTTGGTGCAATAACGTATTCACCACTATCAGTCAACTTTGACCCAGAGTTAGGATAATAAATTTTACCATATACACTAGATATTTCTAATCCATAAGCAGGCTTAGATGTATCATTATAAACTTGAACTACCTGTAAAGATCTCATCATCTGAAACATGACATAGCCGCCAATCTGCATTACACCAAGTACCGCACTCTCACCTTCAGGCGAAACTATACCCATACCATGCTTTACGCTCAAGCCTGAGGAGTTAAATGCTGCATAAACGTGACCACCGCCACGCTGAGGAATACTGATACCAATTTTAAATACGATAGTTGGTAAGCTACTATTGAACCAGTTGGTTTTAGTATTTGCATCGTTGAACTCTGGAGACCCATTTGGATGATATGCGAATGAGTTTCTATTAGACCAAAAGTTACTGTCATTAAATATAGAAAAGTCCCAGAAATATAACGCATTGCTTAGTCTATTAAATCTATCTACGTTTGAATTAACATGACTAATACACTCCCTAATTACCCTAAGCGGGTCTCTTGGGTACTGTGGTGGTGATGGCAAATTAGAATAGTGCTTAATAACTTTACTATTTACTAGGTTCAATGAAGCCATACCATCTATTTTCATAGAGTAATTAGACTCCCTGTTCTGTATAATACGTATTGTACCATTATTTATTTCAACACCAACTTGATTATTTGGAATATTTGGGTAAAATCCATAAGCCATAACTAATTACCTAAATAAACTTCACCCCAATCACTCTTAATATCAAAGCTATCAATTAAGCTTGGGTCTGTTAAACTATCTAATTTATGTTTCTTCTGTTCAGCTACTTGAAAAATCCTTTGACCTGTAACAAAGATATGATCTGTTAAATCATTCAAATCTTGTAAACCGATTTGAACATACGTATTATCCATAGTCTTCCAAGTAATGCGTTCATCTTTATGTGTTTCTAAGTAAGTCTTAGCCCTATCATAAGATAATTGAGAAGTTACATCTGTGTGAAACCACTTAGGCTCACCATTTACAATCATTTTTACACCTGATTGTAATTTCTTTTCTCTTTCTTTCTTAATTTCTTCCCAAATTAACTGTTTCTTTTCTTGAATATAACTAGCTAACTTGGATTGATTAACAACCCAAGTATGTGTTTCATTATTCCAATCATAATAAGTATTTGGTGCTTTACCTGATAATCTAAGCTGTTTATTTTCATCAATCCAAAAATGACCATTATTGTCTAAATTTTGTTGAATTAAATCAGCTTCTTGATCTGTTATCAGATAAGTGTCATCCGTCATTTCTTCCTTTCTGTTTATTTCAGATAGAAGTTTTTGATTAAATAAAAATACTCTCATCTTTATTTCTCTTTGTTTTCGCATAGCTCCTTAATTTTAAGAGATACAGGATCTTTTTTATCATACTTGTGAAATACAACACTTCTAAAGTCATGATAACTATAAGAGCTACATTCATAAGTAATTCTAGCACCGTTTAAAGTAGCTAAGTGTTGAGGGATAATTTTAGCACCACAAGCGGTTAAAGCTAAAGATAACATTGCAATTGATAATAGTTTTTTCATTTTGTTTCTCCTATGTAGATTTCTATAAAAACTATGGAGACTCTAGCATATAAAAACACTAGAGTCAATAGTTTTTATTCACTAACTACATTTCCAACTAATACATCAGAAATAACAAATTCACCATTTAAATTATCATAATAGTTTACATGAGTCTCATAGTTCCCTTCTTGCCAATCTTTAATATGTTGCAAATCATTTTGACTATTAGTTTGGTTTGTATCTAGCGGTAAAAGATCACTTAGAACTTTAGAATCACTATATATACGCTTAATTTCTGCCTTATAGAATACAGAGTTTTTATCACTTAAAGTTAATATTCTCAGTGCCACTAAAACAGGATCAATATTGAAAGTTTCCATATCATACTTTAAAGAGAAGGATGAAGAAACACAACTTACTGTACTGTCTTTTTTTATAAAAGACTTAGCTAAATCTAGCATAGACTTAAAGCTCATTACATGAGCTATCATCTCCCTATTTAAATAGTCTGCACCTAAATAAGTTATAATATGTACACTATATTCTTCTTGTTTAAACCCACTCGTTAGCACAATGTTTTTATCTAAATAATACATTATAATTTACCTAATCTAACTTTTATATGACCACCTTCAACTACAACAATACATCTTGAGCCATCACCATGTATTCGCACACCATTATTCCAATCATCGCCTACAGTTAAAATACCTTTTATTGATCCACCTGTTGCTGTAATAGTTCCGTTGATATTAGCACCAGTAGCCCATAGATGACCTCTACTAGTAATACCTGCCTTACCACCTATGCTAATAGACCCAGCTGTTATATCCCCCATATCAGCCGAAATAGCCGATAACTTTTCAACTTGAAGTATATTTGAGTTAAGTTGGTAAGATGGTCCAGGAACCCACGGCGATGGTTCAAATGCTGGTCCTGATACTTCTTCAAGCATTGGCTTGTAAATGAATACATACGGATTAGCTTCATCATCAGGTGTTTGTTTAGTGTACATCTCAACCCGTACTGAAGTTACAGACGATGTAGCCTTAAACCTAACAAATACCCTACCACCGTTTGGGTTAGATACAAAGTTGGTGTAACTATTGGTTGGAGCAAAGACATCACCTAACCAAGCTAAGTACTGCTTAGTGCTAGTGTAGGCTTCAGCAAATACCACAGCTCTACACCTATGTGTTCCTATGTGTACAGAAAATATATATTCTTTCCCTGGTACCGTATCAACTAACTGATCAATACCTCCAACCCTTTGATCGACTCCAACTGACCTAGATGTAAAGCCATTATCTGCTACATGTAATATAGTAGCAAAGGCATTATTAGACCCATTTACACCCCACGTGCCATCTCCAGTACCTACATGACCTACCCTCAATCCTCTATTCCATCCTAAGTCTGTATAATAGTTTCTCCATCCAGTAAATCTCGGTTCAGATACCCTAGGATCACCATGTTCTTGAGCACAAGATAATGAACGATTATTTCCTGTTCTAGGGTTAAATTGAGAGTTGAAAAGCATATTCCTTCCTGGCCTAATTACTATCTGATCACCTTTAATAACTAAACCAGCACTACTATTTGACCACGCACTTGGACCAGTAGCATTTTCACTACATTGCTCCAACATAGGTCTAAATATGAATGATTGAAGAACAGAAGTAGAGTTTTCATTAGGTAAATTTCCTTGCTCTAACGAAACTCTAATATTTGGTGAAGTAGCTTTAAATTTTACAAATAATCTTTTGTAGTTATTTAAATTTCTACCACCTGTAACTTTTGCAAAGTCAGACATTGCTAATACTTTTACAAAATCACCACTGCTATTTATTTCTTCAACTTTTAACCTACACTGTGAACCGTGTGATGCTGTCCATGCCGAGAACATATACCAAGTATCAGGAGTTACAGAAACGTCTTGGAATAAAAAACCTGTTCTTTCTAAAGTTCTAGGTGTTCTATTATCATTCCTAATGTTTACACATAACTCACCTGGTAAAAATTCAATATCAGGAGACCAGTCAGACCCTCTAGCCCTAGCTTCAAGAAAGTCTTGGCTACCATTTGACTTATAATATTTCCAACCAACAACTGAATCTAAAGAAATTCTATAATCATTAGCTGTACTATCATCTGAAGATGACATTATAGGGTTCTTAAGTAAGTTAGTTCCTTTGGTAAATGCCACCTCTCCATTAAACATGATTTTTCTTTCGGTAACATTAATAGAAAATGGAGTGTAATCATCAGCACCATTAGCTATCTTAAAGTTATCAGCATTGATAGCAAAGTTGTTAGTATCTCCATTTACTGTAGATTCCCAACCAACAGCTTTACCATTAGCATTGACTTTAAGACCTATCTTGGCATTAACTTTTCCACTTGCATCAACAGCTAATTGTTTAGTCTCAACAATAGAGGCATTGATACGTTCAATTGCTGTTTTTGCATCATAAACCAACCTAGGATTCCTGACCTGAATTGTGCCTGTTGACTTCATTTCAAGCATTAATCCGAAATAGTTCCTAGTTTCATTAGCTTTAAGTAATGGTGCTGTCAACGATACTTGATAGGTTCTCCACTCATCAACTAAAGGAACACTTGGAACGTTACTATTTCGCCATTGTTTAGCGTTATTTACATCCTTATAGTAAAGTCTTAATATTGGATTTAAAACATTACCTTCAATATTTGACCTTGCTTCAAAGGTGAGCCAATAAGGTAAATCTGGTTGAACAGTAGTTAAAGCTTTACTTGCTTTTGGATCACTACTTTTATCCCCCTCTTTACTAAATTGATAAGTATGTTTCCAATTAGTAGTATCACCTCTAAGAGTAGCGATATTGTCTTCAATAGATTGAGTCTGAGTTTCGTCTTTAGCTTTATCAACATACCAACCCATTGTATTAGTGAATGAAAGTAAGTTGTTTTGATCAGCACTTAATCTAGCATCAAATTGAACTTTTAACTCGCTTGATTTCTCAGCAGCAACTCTACTAGCTGTAGCCTCAGTATTAGTTCTTTCATTAATAATTGCGTTACTAATTCTTCCATCTACAGTATTAGCTTTAGATTCAAGAGTTGTAGTTCTTTCAGATAAAGTTCTATATTGGTCTGATGCTGTTCTTTCATTCTGATCAATTTTACCACTTAACTCTGTTTTAGCTGTATCAAGGTTATTTGTAAATTCAGATTTTAAGCTTTTTGAAGTTTCAGCAATACTATTTTCAAGTGTTGTAGTAGTTTTTTCAAGTTTAGAGATCTTACTTGAACTATCATTTAACTTGCTTTCAGTATCCTTTTGAAAAGTAGTGAAAGCTTGTTTATCTGTAGTTTGTGTAGATTCAATTGTTCTGATCTTACCTTCAGCTTGACCTAATCTAGTTCCTTGCTCTTCTACTTTACCTGAAATAGCCTCATTTTCCCTTGAAATTGCTTGTCGTTCAAGTTTATTAGTAGCTTCTGATTGATTATATCTAGCTGTTAAACTTTCAACTTTACCTAATACTGTTTCTTGTGCATTTGATACTAAGGTTTTAGCTTCTTCAAATTTACCATCAGCATAGATAGCAGCCATATTCATTCTTAATTCAGGCTTACTAATAATCACCGCTTGTCTTTCAGCTAAAGTATTTGAATTAGTAAATATCACTAATTCAGCTTTATCAGCATTATCAGGAACTGTCAAAGTTTCGCTTACTCTAGTATAATCTGTAAAGGTAGCTAAATTTTCTTGTGATAAATATTCACCATCTTTATTTAAATATCTAACTACAATCTGTGCATTAGTATTATTTAAATTGTGTGCGTGTAATCCAACATAGATTTTATCGTTTGGATTTACAACTAATTGACCTTCAGGAACTAAACTATTGCCCCAAAATTTAAGATAATAATTTGAAGGTGCTTTTGTTTTTAATTCTTGGCTTTGGTTTTCTTGAAATGTAATTACACTAAACTTGTTTTTAGGTTCACAATTCCAATTTTCTAAACTAGATACTGTCCTTTCACCTGTAATTTGAACTTGACCTTGTGAATCAAGTGTGCTAGTTACTTCTGTTTTTGTGAAAGTAGGATTGATAATAGCATTACTTAGATCACGCTTAAATTTAGTATTCAACGTTTCAAATTTTGCTGCATTACTTGAGCGTTCACTATTTACTACTTGGGTTAGGCTATCTACTTTGGATTTATTGCCACCAACTTCACTAGTAAGGTTTTCAATTTTACTAGATTCAGCGGTAATTTTTCCATCTAATTCATTAACTTTATTCTGAATTTGCTGTGTAGCGGTGCTAAATCCATTTTTAAGCCTTGTTTCTTGTTCCCTTAAGGTAGTAGCTATACTCTCCCTATCAGTGTTCTGTGTTGTTTCTAAGGCTTTTATAAGGGCTTTATTCTTTTCACTTTCGCTATTATCTTGCATATCTAGCTTAGTGACTAAAATTTTACCACCTGTTTTAGTGGTAACAATCAATGCTGGACTTGCATATTGAGCGTGCATTGGGATTTTAGTGTTATCTGTTGTAGGCCAGCTTGTTGTATTGCCTGAAATTTGACCTTCTAAAACAACCCAACCTTTACCAGCATTAGTTTTGCTATCTATTAAAGGATATTGTGGGCTTGTTTGAATGTTAGTGATAAAGTTTTTATCTTTATCAAAACACATCATTACTAATTCAGCTTTAGTGATCCCATCAGGACATTTTACAACACCTGTTAAAGAATAACTATGACCTTGCTCAATGCGTGTAGGCTCGTTTGAATGAATTGTAACAGGCATATTTCCTAGTGCCTGTAAAGCCATTTTTTGTGGTGCTGAATTATCTTTAGTATCTACAACACTAACTTCACCTTGTAAAGTAGTCCAACCATTAATATCATCTTCAAAATTATAATTAGGGAAATGACTACCATTAATACTAGATCTTAAAGCACTAAATCGTTTTGTACTAGCCCTATCTTTTTCAGCTACTACATTTTCTAAGTCAGTTATTTTAGCTTGAGAATTTACAGTTTTAGCATCAACTTGATTAAGTTTTTCATTTAGTGATTTATCAGCATTAGTCAAGCTAGTGATTTCTTCAGTTCTACGTGTTTCATTTTGATTGTAGATATTTCTAAAATCTGTAACTTGATTAGTAATTGATTCTAATTCATTTGACTTAGTTTCTAATTCTTGTCTAACAGTACCAATCGCACCTTGAACTTGTGCAATTTTAGTGTTAGTTTCCCTAGCATAAGCCTCTTGTTCAGTAGCTCTAGCAACTTTCTCTTGTTGTAAGCCACTAACCGCACCTTGTGCAACAGCACTAATTGTATCAATTCTTTCAGCGTGTTCATTAGACTTGCGTTCTAAAGTAGAAATACCTGTACCATGATCTAATAGCTGTTGTTTAACGCCTAAAATATCTTGATCTAGTCTATCCCTTAAGCCTGAAATTGTACTGTTTATTTGTTGTTCAGTTTGCTGTACAATTGTTCTTGCACGTTCTAATTGTCTAGCTAATTGTTCACTTAATTGGTCAGAAAAACCACTGTATAAATTATCAATTAAACTTCTAGCTAATTCTGTTTCTGTAATTTTGCCATGCAAAATACTTAAAATTACATCAGCCCAATTAGTAGCATCTAAACTTACTTTGTTAGATGGATTACCAGCTTCATTACCATCAAAAGCCCTTACAAACCATTGAGGGTGTTTCTCTAAGTCAATATTACTTGAACTAAGTAAATGATAGTTTTTACCTTTCTCAACTGTTGCAATAATCTCGTTAAAGCCATCAATAACTTGATAAACTTTTACTACATAATCTTTCTTATAACTTGGTGGATTCCAACGTAATTCAGCACCACCAATATTAGGAATAATATATAATTGACTAATATCTAGGGAAGTAGGATTTTCATTACCTAAAATTTGTTTCTTGACAATTTCTTGAATTTTATCATCAAGACCACTACCTTCACCTAAATCTTCAACAACGCTTTCAACAGTTTCTCTTAAATCTTTTGTAAAAGTATCTAATAATGCAACACTAGCTACTACCCTTTCTTTATCTTCAAGGCTCATATTCTCTAGTTGTTCTTTTGAACTTGCTACTTTTACAAATCCTTCACTGTCTATTGAAGGTGTATCAGAAAATCTTAAAAACTTATTTTCTTCTTGGCAACCCATTTTAAATACCTTTAAAAAAGAGGGGTATTGCTACCCCTAATTGTTTATTTTAATAATTATCAATCACTAGGATTCTGATATTTTTTACTTTTGGTCTATTTTCGTGGTGCGTTGTTTCAAGCTTGATTTTTAACCTACTTAATCCACGTTGCACACCTTTGACTTCATATATCACTGTTTGCCAGTTATCACCAATTGGCTCACTAGATTTCATTGCTAATTCTGTATATGAACTATCATTTTTAGCATCATCACCTGATTGATAGTAAGGAATTACTTTACAACCACTTTCAACTAATTGATCTAATACTACTTGGATAGCTGCTGGACTTACTTGACCATTTTTGATTGACCATTGGCGACCTACATAGGTGCTTGGTGAAATCGCTGTACCTGTTAATAGTAAAAGACCTGGATTAATCATAGGTGAATGTGCCTGATTAGTTGTTCTTAATTCAGCAAAAATCTCAATATTGCCACTTGATTTTTTAATTGGTGTTGTGAAAACTGTTCTATTTAAGGCTAAATCAATTCTTTGACCACCTACTTGAGCATAGAACCTAACACTTGTTGATTCGTTAGTTTTCACTTGACCAACTAAACGCAAGTCAGTAATATTTTCTTGTCTAGCATTTGGTGTTAATGTACCTACTTTAATTGTTCTAGTGGATTCATAATTCACAGCATGTAATTTATAAACCATATCACTATCTTGAACAGATACCCAAGTTCTTTCGTTGGCTGATAAGAATAGTACACCATCATCTACTTGAGTTTTAACATATTGATTAGTATTAACATCACGCTCACCAACTTTAGCAATAGCAACTTTACCTTCAAATGATTCAGTGATAATAATCAATGAATATTCTTTATCTTGTTGTAATGATACTTTGCTCTCTAGTGGGATCTTATTCCAACCAATTCTTAAATCTTTCACAGATGAAATTTCACCATAACCTACCAATTTGAAAATATCAGGTTGTCCTGCTGTATTTTCAACAATTTTGCAATATAAAATCTTAGTTGGTAATTCGGTTAAATAGCAACTAACCGCACTAATATCAACAGGTGCTCTAGGAATGAATGATTGTGCCACAGGGTCAGTCATTCGTCTAAATCTTCTAGAACTGAAACTGCTTTGTCGTCTAGTTTCTTCCTGAGCCCTTTGTTTTGCTAATTGATCTTCATAGCTAGATCTTAATCTATCAGCTTGTTCAATAGATTGTTTAGCCCAATCAGGATTCATAAATACTTTAACTTTATCAACAATATCACCACTCATTTGTAAATGTGATAGATTATTACCCCTATTATTCAACACAATTTGAATAATATGTGTACCTTGTGATAAGTTTAAGTTTACCGTTTGAATATTATTGTTTGTGATAGGTCTTGACCAAACAGCACGACCATCAACATAAACAAATACATCATCATCGTTAGTAACAAATGATAATTGTCTTGTAGTGCTTTCTTTTACAATAACACCCATTTCCCACATTTGTGATCCTGTGGTAGCGGTATTTGAACCTTGGTTAAAGTTAATATTACCATTAGTATATTCTGTACCAGCATATACTTTAACAAATTGATTAGGATTAGTTAGATTATTAACTCCACTTGTGTAGTGAATATAATAACCTGGTAACTGTTTAGCAACAGCTTGAATATCGCCACCTAAGCGATTAATATCAGCATTAACTCGATTGAAAGCTGCTGTCATATCACTTCTTAAACGATTAACACTATTAGAAAGCTCTTGAGTTTTTTGCTCTAAATTTCCAATACGCTTGCGAATTTCCGCTAATTCAGCTTCTAAATCAGTTCTTAGTTGATCAATATTGTTTTGTAATTGTGCGTTAATTTCAGCTTGTTTAGCTAAGTTTAATTGCGTGTAGTAGTTATTATAGCTTTCATCATTACGTTTAAGCTCAAATACTCCAACAGCAATAGCACCACTTGCTAAACCAATAGCGTGTACTTCGTAGCTACTATACAATAAGCCTTCAGGTAAATTAAGCTCATAATCAGCATTACCTTTGCTATCTGTAGATACAGTACCTTGATCAACACCCCTAAACTTAATTTTAACTTGTTCAGAACCATTAAATTTACCTAATTTTACTTTCACTTTGAAAGGTCTAGGTAATTCAGTGCCATCATATCCTGGATCCCACATATTACCATAAATAACGCCTGGATTTACTAAACAACTTGCAACAGGTGCTGATTGTGTAGTGGCGTAAGGGTTAATACGTTGGTCTCCTGTATGTACTGTTTGACTTGCTACATCATATTCTAATTGCGTACCTAAACCAATAAATTCAGTATTTAAGATTGTACTTGTACCAAAATTTGAGCCAATATCTAGAATACCATCTTGTACCCTTGCATTTTGTGTGATACCTTTATCACGCATATTCTCATTTTGCAAGGAATCTACAATAACACCCCTTTTATTTGTTACCATATCCATTTCACGTGCTTCTTCTTTTAAAGAAAGCTGTAAAATGTTGTATTGAACATCAGAAAGCTGATTACGCATTTTCTTCAATTCACTAAATGGGATCATAGTCACCATATCATCTTGTGTGATTCTTGGCTCTTGACCATACATTAGCGTTACAACACCAATTGATAATTCAGTAGCATTATCTACACTTGGTGGAATGATATTTGAAGGAGTATCAGGAATACCTTTTACTACTACTACTTGACCATTTTTGATTACAACCCTATCCATTCTTGATAAATAGAATTGGTAAGTAACAGATAGCTGTGTATTGTGTACCAATTGAGCTACATCAGCATTTGCAAGTTGTAAACGGTTAGCTACCACACTTGCATTGAATGTACTCATATATTGATATTTTACAGTATAACTAGATCCTGGGGCTGGTTCTTTACCACTTGGAGTCCAACTAATTTTATCACCTACTTGTACATAGTCTGTAATGTTATCATATACAGTAGATCCTTGTTTAACTTCAACAATTCTTAAAACAGGTCTATTTGGTAAAGTATCTTCACCACCAGCTGTACCGCCACGGTTAATTGTTTCAGTGATTTCTTTCGTACCAACCACATTAGTAATTGCTTTTGGTGGTAAGTTCCTTAATGTATAATTTGATTGACCTTTGATAAAAATAATAGGCTCACTAGATACATTCCTTACATTTTCAGTAACAGGATCTAAAGTGATTAATTTACTAGTAGAGATTTTAGTCTCATCACCATTTACCCTAGCTACGCCACTAGTTAATTCAATAGTATGTTTACCATCTTCCCTAGTTAAGTTAGTAGGTTTAAGAATTAAGCCATCAACTACATAAGAACCATGAACGCCTTTATCATATACTGAAATTGATTTATTGATATAATCCCTATTACCGTTGCTATTTGCTGAACTTGCAATAATAGAACCATTTTCAATAGTGAAAACAGGGAAGAATAATTGTCCTAATTTTACTTGGTCATTTTTTACCCATCTACCAACTACTTTCTTACGATATGAAGTTTCTTCACGATAGAAAGGTGATTCTGGATCAGGTTGTAAAATTTTCTCATCTTCAACACCTGTAACTAATGTTTCTTCAACTAAAACACCAATTGTTTCTTGTAAGCCTGATAAAGCAATATTAGCTTGTGGCGTATAAACAGGTAAACCTTGAACAGATATAGTAGATTCATCAATAATAATCTGATTTCTATTTAAGGTTAAAATTTCACCACCTTTAGTGATAGTACCATTTGATACTAAAAAATTACCTATACTTGAGGTATAACCTAATTGAATATCTTGCATTTCATTCAATTCGGCTGATTGTAATTTAGATCCAGCTGTAAAAACTACTGACCTATAGTTTTTGCTTGGATCATAGTTATTATATGATTGTTTTTGTGCCATTGATTAAAACCTCAAAATAAAATCACGTTTCTGTGCAACAGTTGGATCACGTACTAATTTAGGAATGTTCGCACTACAGATAAGATAACCACTATCTGTTAATTGTAGTGGATTTACAAAGCTTTTATCTGTTACTTCGCTATTAAATTTAGTACCAGCTGCTACACCTACTTTATAGATTGTAGAGTTACTTGCATCTGACTGATTATGTGTTACTGATAATAATAAACATTCAGTAGGGGTATCTGATTCAATCCAACGATAACCACCACTTTCAATATTACCACTAGGGTCTTGTTTTACATATTTTTTAGTAACAATCAATCTTCTACAAATCTCATTGTCAAATCTTGTCTTTGTTGGATCAATAGTAGGTGGTGCATCAGTCCATTCAGTTTCATTATCGTCTAATCCACCCCATACTAAATATAAGTCCTTCTCCATAAATGATTGAGCAATAGCAATTGAACAAGATTTATTCATTACTGTGTTAATTTGTGCCATTCAATTATTCCTCTGATTTTTCTTCTTGTTTGCTTTCTAAGTCAGATAAGAATAGCCAAACTCCCTGTACTTTTCTCATTAACCTACCATCAGCCCTATGAAACAGCGAACCATCAGCAACATTTTCATCACTAGGTGGAAAATCTGTTCCATTTACATAAAATTCTGGTTGATTCATATTATTTACCTTCTCCTGTTAGTGCGTATCTAATATTTTCTAAATTGTTTCTATCATTTGTAAAGTTATTATCCATTCTAATATCAAGGGTTGCTGTACAGTCAGCAAAATGACTGAATGCTTGTTCTTGGTAAGTATCAACACTTGCACTATACCTAATTTCAACATAATGACTGAATGAATGACAAAACTTAACAACTAAATCTGAATCTAATACATTAAATCCTTGGTCAATATCCATGTTTGAATCATCTAGCCTAAAATTATTATCTAAATAATGACAAGATATATCAAAATCCCAATCCGAATCAGCTTCATTAACTTTGTCTTTAATATCAGTACAGTTTGTAATTGTTCTTAATCTTACACAAGTTGGCAAGAACTTTTTAGCTAACTTTTCAAATTTAACTAAATCTTCAACATTAACTACTACACCATTTTTTACAATGATTGTAAGCCAAACACACCCATTGCGATCCCTTAGCAATTGAAAACGTTCATAATCAATCTTAATAATTTTTAAAATTGTTTCAATTGCTTCAGGTTTACCTTTCTGTTTAATTAAGCCTGAATAAAGCATAGATATAGTCTTTTTATCTATATCATCTTTAAGTAGTTCAGCAATTTCAGAACCACCTAATAGGCTTATAATATATTCAGGGCTATAATAAGGATTGTCAGGATTATATAAATTAACTACAGATTCAGTTTGCTGTGTATAAAATTTAGCTATGCCTTTCTCTAAAATATCTGAAAAGATAATAGGTAAAGAGTCATAACGCATATTTGGAGGATATAGAGAAAGAACATCAATAGGTTTATTTTCTGTAGTCATACTCATATTTATACTCCGTATATCCCCTATTTATATCTACACCTTGAGATACTGAAGCTGTTATACCATTTGTAATATACTCAAATTCTAAACTTGCAATTCTGAAATATTGATATTCTTTTGCTTGTTTATCTTGGATAGGGTAATCAATGTAAACTCTAGCACCTGTAGGCAAGTCTAAACTTGCAATACTAGCCATAGTGAAATTAGATCCTAACTTCATACATTGAAAATTCAAATGATCTTTTATAAGCTGTTCAACACTATCTTTCATTTTAGGGTCAGGAATATAAATTTTAACCTTAGCCTCAACATCTATTGGGCTTGGTGGATAAACATAAAAAGCTGTTCCCATCATTGAGTGTTTTTCTAGATAATCTTCAAATTCCTGTAATTGTGTAGGTGTAAATTTCTGTTCATCTTGCCTTAAATAAAATACATCAACAGTACAACATTTATCTGTATGTGGTCTAGCTTTACAACTTACTAAACCTTCATAACTTGCACCAATATACTCATAGTCTGAATAGCTAATTAGATTTCGTTGTGTACCATAATAACCTGGTGCCAACGCTACCATTTTATCTGTTGAATCAGGATTAGATCCTTGGTCAATAATCTTAGATTCTTTCACTTCAGCATCAATATTTAATTTCAAATCATCAACATTGAAATTCATATCTAAGAATTTATCAGCTGGAACAACATATTCAAATCTTAATTGACTAGCTAATTCTACTTTTCGACCTTGTGAACCATTACCAAAGATTAAATAAACACCTTCTTTATGTGAACGGATCAATACATTTTCTTTATTTAATTCTTCTTGAATAGTAGTAAGCTTTATATGTTCATCATTGATATATAAATCATAAAACCTATTATCTACTACGCCATCAACTGAAAATGAATAATAATCTTTTGTCTCATAAATTGTTCTTTCAACTTTTACCCAATCACCAACAACCAACTCTAATGTATTATCACCATATTTTATGATAGTATCTTCAGTTAAGCAAACATTCCTACCTTTAATATTGCCAATCGGTGTGAATCTATCCCAAGCTACATTTCTTGCACTATTAAATTTAACTTTTATTCTTGGTGCAGCTTTCCTATTATACACATAACCTAATGTACTTGCAATAGTCATCACTGTACTTGGTAATGCTGAATAATCTAGCATACTATCTTTCCTAGCCATATAGCTGTTAAAGCCAAGAAATGCGGTAGTAGCTGCTGCTATATCAATTAAGTTAGTACCTGCACCACTTTCAAAAAAGTCTTTCCATTTTGATTCATATTCAGGCTTAGATTCTACATAATTCTTCAAAAACTTTTTGACTTCAGGAAAGTTTATTGATTTTAATTCTTTTAAATTCATCGTGTAATACCTATTTCAAAATTATGTAATTCTGCTGGATTAGTTTTAATTCTAAATGCTATATTTACCCAATAAACACCATTTTGATAATCAGCCACAATATTAGATAAACCAGGCTCTACTGTTACCCTAGGCTCCCAGCGAGCTAGTGCTATAATTATTTCATTCATTAAAGCAAAACTAGTGTGATCGTCCATAATTTCAAATAGATATTTATGTATATCAGATCCGAATTCAGCATTAAAAATCCTAGTACCTTTCCTAGTAGATAATATATTTTTAATGGATTGCTTGATTGCACCTACATTATATAAATACTCACTATCAAGCGTTTGATCCAAATCTGAATATATCTGAACTCCATTATCCATATATTAAACCTCTTATTATTTTTGTTCATTTGGAATTGCTGTCGGGCCATGATAACCTTCATGCGTATGTGAATTATAAATATCACGATCCCCTTGCATTGTTCTAACTTTATCTTTGACTTCACCTGTTGATTCTAATTGTTTAGTTTCAAACTTGGCTAAACTTGGAACATTAAATACCCAAGTTGATTTTACTTTACTTGTACCATTTCCTGGGGTAATAAGCGAAAAATTACCTTTTTCATCTATAGTAAATTCAAAGCCTGAACAGTGATGAAACTTGAATTCTTTTGTTTTTCTATCATTATAATAATACGTTCCATTACTGTCTAAATAACCATATCTATCAGGGTAGTTCTCTTTAAAAATATCAGGAACTTCATTAATATGCCATCTACTAGAGTAGTGTGGCATTTGTGAATCACCTGTTGGAAAATCAATAACTAATTCTGTACCGATTTCAGGAATAATCACTTGGCTAAATTTATCACTTTCACCAAATCCACTAGGAAAAACAGGTAAGCACCAAGGTAAATCTTCAGTAGCCCCTTCTAAAACTCCTGGGACTACTACTTTTAATCTACACTTTTTTTCAGGGTCATTGTTATCTACAACTCGTCCTTTCTGTGGCTTTTTTAAAGGGTCATCAAACTGATCACCCCTTATAACACTTGACATATTAATCATTCTTATTTGACCTCATTAGGGTTATCCCTACATAACGTAACTAAGCCTACATATCTATTATTGTAGATCCTATGACAAACTCTTTTAATTAAATATTTACCTTGCGTATCTTCAGCTTTATGTTTATCATACAAAAAAGCAATATCAGTTACATCACAAGGTATAAATTGTTCGGTAGCTATTTTTACAGTATGTGAATTGAACTTAGTTAAGCAACGCATTGTATATTCTTTTCTAGCATAATAGCTATCGTGCATATTATCTTTGGATTGATAAGATACAGTGGCAAATCTTCTACTTGGATTAGTAGATTCATCTTTACTAGTTTGTGCCAAAGTAGGGGCTTTCCTTGCTGTTACATAATCTGATTCCTTCTTATCAGCATTATGTACAATTCTTGATTGACTATATCCACTAAGATAATCAATAGTACCTGTATTTGATCTATATTCAGGATTTTGAGTATATACAATAGGCGAAAAACCATTAGTAGGGCTTTTTAAATCAGGAACAAACGCCCACTTACCAACGCCACTACCAGCTTTTGTTTTTTCAAAAGACCTACATAAAAATTTGCTATCAGGTGTAATGCCTATTAACATTAAATCATCTTGGCTAGGTAAAACAGAATGAAACCATAATTTATCTACCATAGCACGATCAGATATATTTGATTGAACCCATTTCATTTTATCAACGGTATCATCAATATTAGTATTAAATGCAAAACCATTTCTACCAGCTATCATAGATAATAAAGCAAGTGATTTTTCATTTGTTGTACTGATTTTAGTATCTACTGAATAATTAATTGCTTGGTGTGTTAGTAGCAATTTGACATTAACATTGTTATCTTCTTCTTTTAGTTTCTTTCTACTAAAAATAGTAAAGTTACCAATAGCTAAGTTATTTTCATCATTACCAACGCCAATTGTGATTACTTTTCCTTGGTTAAGCTCATGAAATTTTTCTTTCTGTCTTAAAGTAAAAACAATTTCACAACTTGGCATTATATTACCAGCTTCTGAAACCATTTTGAATGAATTAATATCGTAATATGCCAAAGTATCTAAAGGTGCTGATAAACTTAAAACCCACTGTCCTTTTACACCTATTGTTTTCATATTATAACCTTTCTATATCTACTACTGTGCTTATATCATTCAATTTAGGTCTATTGTGATTATTATCATTATTATTCAAACCTAAATATAAACCATCTAAATCTTCCCTTGTTGGATAGCGTAACACTAATCCACGTTTTAAGTCTTTAGGTAGTCTTAATTCATTAAGCACCATTAAAATCCACCAAAACTGAGTTTGACCTAATCCATAGATCCTTTCTGATATAAGTTCAGGTCGTCCTTCTTCAACTGTGACTGTATAAGTCTTATATTTCTTAAGATTTTTCAGCTTTCTTAAAAATTCACTATCAATAATATCAAAGTAAGCATATTTTGAATTTACAGGTGCATTGAACTTCATTATATCAAACTTATCAATATAAGACTGATTTAAATTTAGTTTAAACGTTGCCATTGTTACCTCCTGTAAATGTTTTAGCTATTTCAGTAGCTACGTTTTTAGTTGTATCTACTACACCGCTAACAGCATTCTTAGCTGTATCTACTGTGCTATCTACTACTGAACCAATCCAACTTTTACCTTTGCCATTATTATTAAAGATACCTGCTATTGATTTAGTTGCTTGGTCAGGATTTCCTACTACACTTAGTCCAGCTTGTCTTTGCGTAATATAGGTAGGTGTTTCATCGCTATATCTTAACCTATCTGTAATAAATGAAAAATTTAACTGAATATATAAAGGTGCTGTTGGTTGATCTAGATTATTATAATTTCTTGGATCACCTAACCTTACTGTCTCCTTACTTACTGTAATTCTAACACCTGTACAAGCTAAATGTGTAGCGGTAAAGTGATTACCCATTCTGATAGCCCAAGTATTCTGTGCATGACCTCTATCAAAAGTTTCAGTAAAGCCATATAAATAACCACCTGGTGCTTCTAAAATATTACCATTAAAAGTTGGACTAGTTAATGCTAAAGCTGTTTGTGCCTTTTGTAGAACATCTGTATCTTCGTTTAAAGTGTACATTGTAACAGTAACATCAAAACTATTAAACTCGTTTCCTTGCCATAAGTTACGTGTTTGCAAAGGGTTTACAACTTGACCACCGCCATCACTATTTGTAAGTACACTAGATGCCATGTTAGCACCTTTAGTAACTAAATCCATACCTTTTCCTAGCATACCACCAAAACCAGGCATACTATTATTATAGGTAGATTGGTTAGTTATTTTTGGATCTTCTTGTAAAAACCCTGTAAAGATATGCGTTCCTTTGATACCACTATAAATAACTGTGCAAGATAAAGGGGAACCAGCATCCCCTTGTATCATATTATAAAATTGATTTACTTTTGACATACTTTATTATCCTAATTGCATACGATTAAACATAGACAATCCTACATCGTGGATAATATCATCAAAATATTCCTCACGATCAACTGATTGACCTTGACCTACTGTAGATCCGTTTGAAACATTATTTTGTACATAGTTTGGAGCTTGTTGTAATGCTCTTTGTTGTGCTACTTGGATCTTAGTTTGTTCTTTTGCGGTAGGTGTTTGTGTAATAAGTTGTGGAATATTTGATACAACACTATTAATAGGATTAGTAACAATATCAGATATGCCATTTATAGCCCCTGAAACGCCCATAGACAAACTTTCTAGGTTAGGTGTAGGATTACTAAGGGTAACCTCAGAAAGACCTGCCATGCTTGAATTAGGGCTATTCTCAACGTTTTTTATAGGTTGAGGTGTAAGGTTACTGTTAGAATCATTGTTCATCTGGTCAGGAACTTGTGTATCCCCAGCACCAGCTAAACTTGATTTAGCAATAGATAAAGGTTGAATATGTTGTCTTTCCATAGGGTCATTTGGCAATGGTCTATAGAATCCATATTTTTTCAATAACCCCATTTTTTCAAGTTCTTGAGCTTGACTTGGTTGAATATCTACCGCTAATCCATATTCGTGTAAAGAATAACCTGGTCTATTGGCTTTATATCCAGCTGCTTTTAATGCAGCCTGTTCTTCTTTAGTTCTAAACGAATTAGTAACTACAAACTTATTACCTGTAGTTGCTTGATATTCGTGTGCCATCATATTCAAGTTTTGATAAAGCTGAGGATCAAGTTTAGTTACATCGTTTTTACTAATTTGACCTTGTGGAGCTTGGAAATAACGTTGATTAGAATTATAACCTGTCATTCCTTCAGCTTTAAATCCAGTCTGTAGTTTTAACCTACCACTTTCTATTGCTTGTTTTTGGCTATCATTGACTTTAGTACCTTTTATGTTTTCTAAAGCACCTTTCATTTGACCTGCTGGGGTTGCTGAAAACGCTTGTTTTTCGTTGTTTTCAGGGTTAATAGGACTAGCCACCCCATCAACCATACCGCTTACAGAATTTAAATAAGACCTACCTTTTTCTAATGCTGCTATACCATGTGTATTTGTAGTTACGTTACCAATAATACCAGCACTAAATTCATTAAAATTCTTACCATAAGATCTTTCTTGTAAATAAGCGTCAGCAATCTGTGCTGCTACTTGTGGATCACTAGCTAAATCTGGATTACCTTCTAAGTCAATACCTAATTTCTTACCAAATTTTCTATAATTTGATCTACCTGTTAATTGAACTAAACCCCTACCACGATAACGCCAACCGTCACCTTTTTCAGTATTACCTAGTTTAGACCCATTGTGGTCAGAATAAACAACATTTGCTAAAGCTTCAGGATTATTAACTAAAGAATTAACATCACCACCCCACCTACGAATTTTCTTACCGTGTACTTCCATAATTCGTTCAGCGGATCTGTAATTCATATTCTCACCAGCTGCCTTAGTAAAGCCCCCTGTTTCCCTAGCCATATTAGCTAAAGCAAATTGAATATCTTGTCTAGACCTACCGTTTTTCTTAGCAAGTTCAATGTAAGAATCTTTAGCTTGTTTTGCTGCACCTGTACCTTCAACTGAACCTTTTACTTGTGGCATAGGTAAGGCATAGCCTGTATTTGAACTAGAGCTATTACCAGTATTTGTATTGCTAGAATAGTTAGTTTTAGGTGTAGTACTACCACCCCCAAAAATACCTGAAATAGCACTTGTAATCCCACTAAACATCCCTCCTATTAAACCAAAGGAATTCATAGGATTAAACATATTCATTACTTTGTCAGCGGTAGATTTATCTACACTTCCACTGGTTTTATCCTTAAAGAATTCACCAATTCCTGGGATTTGAGCCATATAGTCAAACATATTTTGAAAACCGTTTGCTAATGGATCTAATTGATCTTCAGGTGTTAATGAATTGTATGCTGAATCTAAGTTGTTTAGTTTTTGTACAGTTGGATTACTTACTACTTTTTCAGTATTTTCTTTAACCGCTTTCTGTGCATC
>ERZ773027.610-NODE-610-length-22080-cov-3.844767_pt1 | contig 22080 bp, 19 predicted proteins | sample MGYA00511032_ERZ773027 | MGnify/ENA primary metagenome ERZ773027 (study PRJEB29015, sample SAMEA2738138) | human oral metagenome | biome: human oral; feature: human-associated habitat; material: saliva | place: China | collected 2190 ... | reverse complement strand
CAAATAATATATTACACTGACAAACAATTAGTTAGATATTTACTGAATATCCCTAAATAGAATGCCCTTTTACCCAAACCGGTTATTAGAGCCAATACAGATTTTGTTGTATTGTGGAGCAAATTGCCTGTATTTGTAACGCAGGTGTAGCGGGCTACGTCAAGTTGCAAAGACAGACAAGATGCCAACAAGAAAATAAAAGATATTAGGAAACAACACAAAAACAAGATTTCTGGAAACATTGTGGTCTAATCACCGATTTGGGTTGAATGTTAAGCTTCATATTTATAGCCTAATATCACGTACCATATTTAGTGCTTTTATTTTACATTTTAACAATTTTGGATAACCATTTTTAGCTTAAAAAAAGGCCTTAAAGGGCAAAAAAGGGAACAAAAAACTGCTTTCAAGACAAATTTTCAGTCGGTTTTTGAGCAAAACAATAGCATTTTGCACCGTTTTACCTTTCTAGATAACCAACAACGAGCCATTTTAGTCGGCCCAAAAACCAGGTTTTTGACCTCAAAAACCTACTTTTCACAGAACATATTGCACAAAACATACATAAAAATCACCCCTTCAACATGCCTTCAGCCACTTCACAACATGAAAATTTATGCATTTAAACTGGTGATTTGCACCATTTTCGTCTGCGTTTTGCTACATTTCACCTTGCATTTAGCACCATTTAGCCTTGCGTTTTCATAGAGTTAACACGGTGTTTTGCTGCATTTTGCACTGCGTTTTGCTGCAAAAAGCACATTTTGAGCTATAACTTGCGTATTTATTCTCCACGTTATCAATTTCTATGCAATTGCATCACCGCCTGTTTATCACGAAAATAAACCCTTGCGAGAATTGATTATTTGCAATCAAAAGAACGATTGCTGATTTTTAAAGCCGTATTTTTTGTTAAATTTATGGCGTAATATTTTACAATTCAGACTCAACTACCACACTAAAATCTGTACATAGCACGTGTATTGTTGAGCAAATAGCCTGGTTTATGTTTGAAGAGATGGCGAAATACATCAATGAAAAAAGACAGATAAGATGCCCACAAGCATACAAAAGATGGTGACGAGGCAATAACAACAACAGTAACCATGCGATAAGCTGCGTACGGACAAACAGCTATAGAAGGCGTTGGGAAGAGTAGTTATACCGCTAGAGACAAAAAAAGCTCGCTTCCGCCCATGCTTAGTAAGCAAGAGCAGACAACGAGCCACAAAAAGTTTGAAAAGGCGCCTAACAAAGCGTCTAATAATATTATTTCACCACCACGGCCTTGATAATTTTCATATCCTCAAATGGCCGATCGTGTTCGTCGCAAGGCGTTTTCTGTATCTTTTCAACCACATCCATTCCCTCAACCACTTCGCCAAACACGGTGTATGTGCCATCAAGATGGGGCGTGCCGCCCTTCTTATAATACATTTCGCGTTGTTCGGGCGTTAGTTTTACGCTATTGTTGGTTTTCAAATCCAGCTTCGCTTGCACGGCATCTAGCTGATAATCGGTCATACGCTTGCCATAAACAATGTAGAACTGAGCCGACGACGATTCCCACTTGGGATTAACATCATCGCCCTCGCGCGCTGCTGCCAGGGCGCCTCGCTTGTGATAGTAGGTTGGAAATACAATCTCTGCAGGCACCGTGTAATCGGGCGAATAGCCGCCAGCTGGTTCTCCAAAGGCTGCATGGCGAGAAGTGGAGTCGCCTCCCTGTATCATGAAGTTCTCGATTACACGGTGAAAAATAGTACCATTGTAATAGCCCGACTTTACCAAACGGAGAAAATTGTCGCGGTGTTTGGGTGTTTCGTTGTAGAGTACAACGCGAATGTTGCCCATATTGGTTTCGAAAAGCACCTGATGCCTAACGGTGTCGGTAGGCGTTTGGGCCACAGCCACCATGCCACACATGGCGAACAAAAAGGCGAACAATGTTTTTTTCATAAGGCAGATGTTTATGTTGAATTGATGTATTTACGCACTGGCGCGCAAAGTGGAAAAAAAAAGAGGATTGACGTTGCTGTAAACGTCTTAACCAAATGGTTCGCACATGTTAAGAACAATGCGTTGGGCAGACATCTAGATTAATGCCCACACATCAATACTTAAAAGAACCCGTTGGTTTAGAAGCTTACAGCCCCGTCAACCCGTAAGTGTTTAGTAACTTTCGTCTTCGGTTATCTCTTGTTCGGTAATAGACTTGCGGTCGATGGCACGCCAAGCAGCAAATATATAAACCAAAACAAAGGGGATAAGAAGCGACACAACCGACATGGCTGTTAGTGTAAACACGCTACCAGAACTGTTGGCAATGGTGAGCGAGCTTTGCAAGTCGGTGTTAGAAGGATAATAAGCGGTGTTGTTCCAGCCAGCACAAAGCAGCAATACCAATACCACCAGCACCACCCCTACACCGCCAAACCAGATGCCGTACTTGAAATCGGCACTGAAAAGGGTGCGTGCTATGCCATAAAGCAACGACACAACACCTACCAAAAGCACGAGGGTGAGATACCACATCGACAGCAGGTTGTGCAGATACTTATAAGATTCGATAAAGATGAGGCCTGTTTGTGGGTCGTAAGCAAAGCCATCTTTCAACAGCAAATGCACCAAGAAGCTCAAGAAGAAAGCCAAGAACACGGCCGTGTTAAGACCCAATTGCTTGCGAGCACGGGTAACAATGTTGTCGTGTTCTACGTTGTTAATGATGTAGAGCAAGCCCAACACACGTGCCAAGAAGAACACAGCGACACCCAAAACTACATTCCAAATATCGAGCAGCGCGTCAAGTCCATGACTAGCGTTGGCCCAACGGCTAATAACAGGCTGCACCATGCTGGTGATATTGCCTTTGTCGACAATGAAATTAGAACCATTGAAGAACGTAGCCACTGCTCCACCCAAGAGAACAGGACCAAGTACACCGTTAATAATAAGGAATGTTTGGAAGGTGCGAGCCCCTAAAAGGTTACCCAATTTGTTTTGAAACTCATAGCTAACAGCCTGAATTACAAACGAGAAAAGGATAATCATCCAAAGCCAATAAGCGCCTCCAAAGCTTGTGCTATAAAACAAAGGGAAGGAAGCAAAGAAGGCTCCACCAAACGTTACCAATGTGGTGAAGGTGAATTCCCACTTACGCCCTGTGGAATTAACCACCAAGCGACGTTCGTTCTCGGTCTTGCCGAGGGTGAATATAAGGGTGTTAGCGCCCTGAACAAACATCAGGAACACGAGGAGCGCGCCTAATAGCGACACCAAGAACCACCAATAATGTTGCAAAAAATCGTATGACATGAGTTTATTTCTTTTCTTTTTGTTCGGCTCGTTCGTTTGTGATTGTTGCCTATGTGCCTATACTTTCGATGCAAAACGTGCAGACAATACCACTATTTGAGACTTGTGCGCAGGCATTTTGCCAAGCAATATTCGCCCCAAGGGGCAAAACCAAGGACAAGCAAGCCCACAGCCTACGGCCAAACAAGGGGTTAGCGTTTATTTTCCGTACTCAGGACCCTTCTTAATCTGCTTAATCAAGATGCTAATTTCAACCACGAGCAATAAGGTGAACAAGCCCAAGAAGAGGAAGAAGGTTGTGGCGATAGACGAAGCCCCAACATCACTCACAGCCCCCCAAGTGGGTAGCATGTCTTGAATGGTCCAAGGCTGGCGTCCCATTTCGGCCAATACCCATCCTGCCTCTGATGCGATGTAAGCCATTGGCAAAGAGCAAATGCCCAAGATGAGCAACCAACGAGCGTTGGAAACTTCTTTGCGATAGCAGAAGAAGCAGAGAACGGCAAAGAAAAGTACGAAGAACGAACCCATACCCACCATTATGCGGAACGACCAGAAACAAAGAGGGATGTTGGGAACAATCTGATCGCCATTCTCAACATAGCCATATCCAAAGTATTTCATGTTGGCTCTGATAACAGGCAACATCTTTTGCGCCAGGGTTTGGTTGCCTTCGGCCTTTGCCTTGCGATAAGTCATCAAGGCATTAACAGCAGCTTTACCCATCACAATCTTCTCGGCCACCGAAGGTTCGCGTGTACCATCGGCCTTAACATAGCCGTCGAGCAGATCGTTAACACCAGGTACAAAGCCATGCATGGTGTGCGTAGCCATCATCGAGAGCGCATAAGGGATAGAAACATGGCATGCCAGTTCTTCGCCACTACGATAATCGTGTTGTTTAAAGGGATTAACTAGCGCAATTGCAGTGAGGCTCTGGCTCTCGCCACCCTTGCAGAGTGCTTCCATGGCAGCCAATTTCATGGGCTGAACCTTACCAACGAGCGTTGCTGAATGGTGACCTGTGATGCCAGCGAGCAACGAAGCCACAAAACCTACGCAAGCAGCAATCTTCAAACTCTGCTTAGCCAATTCTGTTTCGCGCTTCTTAAGAAGGTAGTAAGAACTAACGGCTACTACGAATACAGCTCCAACAATCCACGAAGAGGTAACAGTGTGGCAGAACTTGTCGATAGCAAAGGGCGACAAGGCCACATCTACGAAGCTAACCATCTCGTTACGCATGGTATCAGGATTGAACTCGCAACCCACGGGGTATTGCATCCAAGCATTGGCCACCAATATCCACCAAGCCGAAATGGTAGCACCAAGACCCGTGAGCCATGTAGATGCGAGGTGGAAACCCGAAGAAACTTTATTCCATCCAAAGAACATTACGGCCACAAATGTACTTTCCATGAAGAAAGCCAAAATGCCTTCGATGGCCAAAGGCGCACCAAAGATGTCGCCTACAAACCAAGAATAGTTGCTCCAGTTGGTTCCAAACTGAAACTCAAGAATGATACCCGTGGCCACACCCATGGCAAAGTTGATGCCGAACAGCTTTTGCCAAAAACGCGCCACATCTTTCCAAAATTGCTTCTTTGTGCGATAATAGCATGTCTCGGTGATGCCCATGATAACGGCAAGACCAAGCGTTAATGGCACAAAGAGCCAGTGGTACATGGCCGTAAGGGCAAATTGCGCACGCGACCAATCAATCGTACCTGCAGAGATGTCTAGAAATAGTTGATTGAACATAGTTTATTTTAATAATATTTTGTTTCGCCTTTTGGGGGATTAGATTATCTAGTTATTGTGCTTGCCTAGCCATTCTAGGGCATTAGCACGCTCGAGACAGGACAATTATCGAGCCTGTCGCTCGTTGAGTGTACGCGACACGAAGTCAGCTTCCCCTCCTTTAGGCGCATTGGCCTTTAAAAAGTTGGGGAAGAAAAACACCTTTAAGATGGCAAACATGATGAAGAGCTTGATGAATATCACCAACCACAACTTCTTTCCTAGGGTCATGCTTCTGAAACCATCGTAGTATAGATCGAACACGCGATACCAAAAGTTAGTCTTGTTCATGCTTATTGTAATGATTACAATGTGCAAATGTAAGAAAAATAATTGTAACAACGTGTACGAATGACGATTTTTTTACAAACTCATTAACACTTAAACGTTGTACAAAGCGTTGGAATTAATATTTAAAAGCTTCATATTGATTAGTTATGGGCACCCTCTTGTCAAGACGACTAGGCCTTAACATCGTTGTATTTATCGTTTCGTTCAAACTGCACAGTGACAAAAGAACATACATCTTTTATCTTCTTGTTATGCTTGCGAGCGTAATCGGCGGCAGCATCAAGCAGTATTTTGGCAATGCCCTTACCCTTATGTTCGGGCGAAACCACGGTATGCAGAATGGCAAAGCAATTATTGTCTACCCATTCGTAGCTGATGTAGCCCACTCGTTCTTCGCCTTCGAAGGCCACAAACTCGCCTTGGCGTTCGTTGTTGGTGTGTGTGATGGTCATAATTGATATTCTCTTTCTTGTTATGGGCACACCATTGGTGGCCCTTGATTGATGATTGCGCGTTTGTTTCTCGCACGCACGCGTTATATATAATAAGGTGTAGCCAAGGTATTAGCCCTACCCCACTGCTATTTTGGTTTTATTTTCGATGGTTCGCAGCACCTTAACAGCATCGCCCACAGTGGGAACGTTCGACACATGCATCATTCTTCGGCCATTAGTTTCTTTCAAGTCGCAGCGTCGGGGGTTGTTTCCGATGTAAGTAAGCACGTTATCAAAGGCCTTTGAGCGATAGTAGGCGCTGTTGGGATTGCTAACAAACTGCATGAGCATGCGTCCTTGCTTTAGCATTATCTTCTCGCACCCCAATCGTTTGCCAATTCGTCTCAGGGCTACCACCTGCATCAGTTCGTCGCCTTGAGGCGGAACAGGACCGAAGCGGTCTACAAGTCTTTCGCGATAAGCGTCCAGTTCGGCATCGTTCTCGATGTTATCCAGTTCGCGATAGAGCAACATTCGTTCGCTGCTACCAGGCACATAGTTGTCGGGGAAATACATTTCGAGGTCGCTTTCCAAGGCACAATCTTCCACAAACTGGTCGCCTCCCACCTCTTCTCCTTGCTCAATACTCTCGGCATAGAGGTCTGCAAACTCGTCGTTACGCAGTTCGGTCACGGCTTGCGAAAGAATTTTCTGATACGTTTCGTAGCCCAAATCTTCCATAAAACCACTCTGTTCGGCTCCAAGTAGGTTGCCAGCCCCGCGAATATCCAGGTCTTGCATAGCGATGTTAAAGCCACTGCCTAGGTCGGAGAACGTTTCGAGTGCCTCTAAGCGGCGTCGAGCATCGGGTGTTAAGGCCGAAAGGGGTGGCGCAAGCAAGTAACAGAAGGCTTTGCGATTGCTTCTACCCACACGACCGCGCATCTGATGCAGGTCGCTCAGCCCCACTTTGTGGGCATGGTTCACGATAATGGTGTTGGCATTGGATATATCGATGCCGTTTTCGATTATCGAAGTAGAGAGCAACACGTCGTATTCGTGATTCATAAAGTCGATAAGCGCGTTCTCCAAGTCTTCTGGTTTCATCTGTCCATGCGCTATAACAACACGGCAATCGGGCACATGCTTGCGTATGATGTTGGCCAATTCGGGGAGATTTGCTATGCGGTCGTTAACGAAATACACCTGTCCGTTTCTACTCATTTCGAAATTGATGGCATCAGCAATGAATGCGCCATCGAAAGTTGCTATCTCTGTATGTATAGGATGGCGGTTTGGGGGAGGCGTTCTCATCACACTCATATCGCGAGCACCCATCAATGAGAACTGCAACGTGCGCGGAATGGGCGTTGCCGACATGGTGAGCGTGTCGACATTGGTTTTAAGCGTGCGCAGTTTTTCTTTGGTAGACACGCCAAACTTTTGCTCTTCGTCGATGATAAGCAAACCTAAGTCGTGCCATTTAACGGTTTTTCCGATAAGTTTATGCGTGCCAATGATGATATCTATTTTACCTGCGGCGAGGTCGTCGAGCACTTGTCGGGTTTGTTTTGCCGAACGAGCGCGCGACAGATAGTCTACTCTTACGGGTAAGTTCTCTAATCGTTTGCTGAAAGTTTTAAAGTGTTGGAAGGCCAAAACCGTTGTTGGCACCATCACAGCCACCTGTTTCGAGTCGCATGCGGCCTTAAATGCCGCTCGTATAGCCACTTCGGTTTTACCAAAACCCACGTCGCCACACACTAGTCGGTCCATTGGGCGTGCTCGTTCCATGTCGGCTTTCACCTCGGTTGTAGCCTTTAGCTGGTCGGGTGTGTCTTCATAAAGGAAGCTAGCTTCTAATTCGTTTTGCATAAAAGAGTCGTGACTAAAGGCAAAACCTCGCTCGGTACGCCGTTTGGCATAAAGTTTTATGAGGTCGCGAGCAATATCTTTGATGCGTTTTTTGGTTTTCTCTTTCAGTCGTTCCCAAGCTCCTGTGCCCAAAGTAGAGAGTCGTGGTTGTTCGGCTGCCGTGCCTTTACGGTAGCGCGAAATCTTATAAAGCGAATGAATAGAGACATCTACCTTGTCGTTGTTTTGGTAAACAATACGTATCATCTCTTGATAAGAGTTACCAGTGGGCACACGAACCAATCCACCAAACTTACCAATGCCAAAGTCTACGTGCACAATAAAGTCGCCAGGCTCCATCTCTTGCAGCTCTTTCATTGTTAATGCCAGCTTTCCGGCACGTGCTCGGTCGCTCTTAAGGTTGTATTTATGAAAGCGATCGAATATTTGGTGGTCGGTAAAGAAGCAGATACGCAGGTCGTTATCCACATATCCTGCATGCAAAGTAAATTCGCCAGCCGACTCCATTTGCAAAGGGACGGCCGACTTTTGTTCGGCAATAAGGATGTCGCGAAGGCGTTCTTGCTGCTTCTTACTATCCGCCAAGATCACCAATCGGTAGCCTTGCAGCTGATAGTCTTCGAGTGTTTGGCACAGAAGGTCGAAGTTTTTATGAAATAATGGTTGAGCCGAGAAGTTAAAATTAATGGTGGCTTGTACGTCATCAGATGGTTTGCTGCCGATGTAAACATGGCGAAAGGCCAACGCATCATTGGCAAACCTAGCGCCCGTTATAAGCTGCAACTCTTTCTGCATGGCCATTTTTATTTGCTGTTGTTCCACTTCGGTTGCGCCATCCAACTGTGCTTCTAAGGCTTGATGGGCGAAACCTTCTTCGTAAATGCGCTGAATGGTGTCGCGAACATAGCCAAAATCTCTCATTACCAACAAGGCATCTGGTGGCAAAAGGGTTAAAAACGACACTTTCTCATTGGATTGTCTAGCCAATTCGGGCACTATTTCGACGGCCTGTCGCTTCTCTTTCGACAACTGATTTTCTACATCAAAGGTGCGAATTGTGTCTATTTCGTCGCCGAAGAAGTCGATACGGAAAGGCAATTCGTGACTATACGAGTAGATATCTACAATACTTCCACGCACAGCAAACTGCCCTGGTTCGTACACATAGTCCACTTCTTGAAAGTCGAAGCTGCGCAATGTCTTCACCATCTGCACCACATCAATGGTCTGCCCCACGTTTAATCGCAAGGTGCGTTCGTCTAATCGTTGCTTAGACACCACCAGTTCGCTCAACGCATCGGGCGAACAAACCACGTAAGAGCACCTTTCGGCGGCCAATCTAGCCAGCACTTCGGTGCGCAATATTTCGTTAGCAGCATCGCGCTGACCATATTTAACGGCGCGTCTATACGACGAGGGGAAATATAACACATCGTCGTTGCCCATCAATTGCACCAAATCTTGGTAGAAATATCCTGCTTCGTCGGCATCTTGTAACACGAAAATAGTTGTTTGTGGGCGCCGTTTGGCCATGCCCGAAAAGAACACGGGCGCGGCAGAAGCGACCATACCTTGAAGAAAAATGCGACGAATGGCAGCATCTGTAAGCGTTTTATCGAGTGCGGCAGCCTGAGGCTCACCGGCATATAATTGTTGAAGATTTATCGACATTCGAGTATTTGGTGGTGTGATGTGATGCGTTTGAAGTTTGTTTTTATCTTGCGTTCGCGCGCTTATGTGATGAAGTGTTACTTGGTTTGTGCAGAAATGTTGATTTACTGATGGTTCGTTCTCCCTAATTATCGTATCGAGCAATAAACAAACTCAATAACTCAGCAACCCATAAACTCACTAACTCATAATCGTACAAACTCATAATGCCATGAAAAGGAGTGGAAGCCGCAAGTGCTTTCCACTCCTTTTCATGTTCACCCATGGGTGTTCATTCTTTTATTGGGGGATATTTACGAAGCCATCCATCGAGTCTTAAACGCATCACTCCAAAGAAAGCTTCACCAAATATGCCTCCACTCATTTTGCTTGTTCCTTCTCGTCGGTTGACAAAGATAACGGGAACTTCTTTTATTTTAAAGCCTATTTTATAAGCGGTGTATTTCATTTCGATTTGGAAACCATAGCCTTTGAAACGCACTTCGTCGAGCGGGATGGTTTGAAGTACCCTGCGACGGTAGCATTTAAAGCCCGCTGTGGTGTCGTGAACCGTGAAACCAGTGACGAAACGCACGTACTTAGAGGCGAAATAACTCATCAGTACACGCCCGATAGGCCAGTTTACAACGTTTACACCACTAACATAACGCGACCCAATAGCCACATCAAAGCCTTCGTCATGGCAGGCCGAATAAAGCCGAGGCAAGTCTGTTGGGTCGTGACTAAAGTCGGCATCCATCTCAAAGATATACTGATAGTCGCGTTCTAGCGCCCACTTAAAGCCCGTGATATAGGCTGTTCCCAATCCCTGTTTGCCTTTTCGCTCAAGCATAAACAAACGTTCGCCAAACTCGGTTTCCATCAGTCGGCGCACAATGGCGGCCGTTCCGTCGGGACTTCCGTCGTCGATAACAAGGATATGGAAACATTTTTCGAGTGCAAAGACGGCTCGAATAATTTTCTCAATGTTTTCTTTTTCGTTATAAGTAGGGATGATAACGATGCTGTCGCTTGTGTTCATGCCGTGTTCTGTGTTGGTTCTACTTTTGCAAAGGTAAGGTTATTTCTTAGAAGTTCAAAGCGCAACGTGCGTGTTTTTTGATAACAAGGGTGCGATTATTGGTCGGGATTGTGTTCAAAGCCTTGATATTGGGGCACAAGTCCGTTCATTATCACCTCATAACTTTGCTGTTCTAGAAACTTGATATTGTCTGGTCCTTGCGAAATTGGCATTATCGGGGCGTGTATTGTGAGCCTTAACCTGTGCCATCTAGCCCATTTTAGGTCGCGTGTTCGTGGCATAACGTCGAACGATCCGTTGATGGTTACTGGCACAATGGGTAATTGCAACTCGTCGGCCAACATAAAAGCTCCCCGTCTAAACACGCCCATATGGCCTGTAAAGGTGCGTGCGCCTTCGGGGAAAATCACCAACGACATGCCATTCTTTAGGGTTTGCCGAGCTTCGTCGATGGTTTTCTTTATCTTCGAGGCACTGCGTTTGTCTACAAAGATATGGTGTGCGGCCTCACAAGCCTTACCCACTAGGGGGATTTTGCGGAGCGATTGCTTCATCATCCATTTAAAGTTGCGACCCAAAAAGCCATAAATCATAAAGATATCGAATGCTCCTTGGTGGTTGGCTGCAAACACATACGATTGCCCAGGCTGTAGATTTTCACGACCTTCTACCTTAATGGGTAAGAACAATATGCGAATAACAAACCACGACCAGCATTTACCTGGATAGTAACCCCAAACGTGTCCGTTGCCTAAAAAGCACCCCACGATGGTTACGAGGGCTGTTAACGCTGTGGCCAAGATTATTAATGGATAAGCCACTAACAACTGATAGATACGATAGATAATTAACATTGTTGTTTCTATGAGATATTGATGGGTTCACAAGTCGAACAGCTAACAAGCTTAATGCTTAACAAGTTAACAAGCTAGCAAAGCTATAAAGAGCTTATTTGGGATTTATTCAACTACTTGCTGACTGATATACTAAGCTTCCACACAAGCATTTAATTTAATCCTTAGCCCACTTACTCCTTTTTTACTTACTCCTTTACTACTTACTCCTTTACTACCGTACTACCTACTGCACCTGTCCGCGGCGCAAGGTGATAACTACCACCTCGGGTGGAACGCCGAAACGGAAGCGAACAACTCCTCCCAATCCCGAAGAAATAAAGAGCGAGCGTTGTCCTTGAGTGTATAGTCCCTTGTCTTGATGAAGTAATATGCGTGTGGGGCGCAATCCAAACATATCTACTTGTCCGCCATGGGTGTGCCCCGAGAGTGTTACTTGCACGTTGCTACTGGGTAATATGCTGCGTTCCCACGACGAGGGGTCGTGCTGAAGCAATAACACGAAAGCGTTTTTGTTCACCCCTTTGAGGGCCTTAGCCAGGTCTGAGCGTTTGGGGAATGGCGGTTTGCCATCGTTTTCGGTACCAGCCACCACGATCGAGTCGGCTCCACGATGTATCACTCGATGTTCGTTAAGCAACAAGTACCATCCAAACTGACGTTGTCGCGACACCATTTCGCGCTCGTTGGCTATCTTCACGGCCTCATCTCCGTTGAAATACATGCTGTAATCGTGATTTCCAAGTACCGAGTACACCCCATCGCGAGCGTTAATGCTGCTTAAGAGTTGGCGAAAAGGATATAATTCTGAGGGCTGCACATTCTGCAAGTCGCCCGTAAACACGATAGCATCAGCGTGTTGAGCCATAATTGTGTCTACTGCTCGCTCTAAAAAGTGTGCATGTCTGCCTACAAAACTACCCACATGCGCATCGCTAAACTGCACTATGCGATAGCCATCGAAAGCCTCTGGCAGGTCGGGCGAGTAGATTTCAACTTGCTTTACAACTAAGCGATTGGCTTCGATGGTCCATCCGTAAGCAAAAAAGCAGATACAACACAACGCCAACATATAGCCAACAGCCTTTCCCCAGTTTGTTGTGGAGTGCTGCATGCGTGCGATGGCACGCCCCACGATGGCGCAACACACGTAAACAAATTTAGGAACAACAAGCAATCCCAGACAAACGATAAAGATGTTGAGCACCTCAACGCTGTCCGGAATGAAGTTTTTAGCTGTTGCCATCACGATAGTAAACGCCACCATGCCCAGAGTTATCATCCATCTGAGCGTGCGCATAGGCCATTTTGCCTTGCGTTTACTTTTCCAATTGCGCCGTTCGATATAGAGATCGGGCAAGAGGATTACTAATAATAGAGGTATGAGTATTCTTAAAATCACTTGCTTAATATTCTATTTACGCCCTATTGCGCTTACTGCACAAATTTCTTTATCATATTCAACGGAACGCCACGGCGTTTGGCGTAGTCGGCTAGTTGGTCTTCGCCTATTTTTCCTAAATCAAAATACTGTGATTTGGGGTGTGCAAACATTAGTCCCGACACGCTTGCATGCGGTTGCATCATGCCTGTGGGGGTTAGATGTATGCCTATTTGCCCCATATCAATAAGTTCGTTGAGCAGAAAATTTACGCTAGTGTCGGGCATCGAGGGATAGCCCACGGCTGGCCTAATACCTTGATAAGGCTCTTTAAGCAACTCTTGTGGGTCGAAATTCTCATCAGGCGCATAGCCCCAATAATGTTTTCGCACCTCTTCGTGCATGCGTTCGGCTGTTGCCTCGGCCAATCTTTCACCCAACACTTTAGCCATCATCTGCTGATAATCATCGCTTTTGAAGTCGTGTTCTATGCTTGGGTCTATCGTTGTGGCAAAGGCTCCCACCTTATCTTTTATGCCACTGGCCAGCGGCCGCACAAAGTCGGCCAAGCAAAGATTGGGTGCCCCAGCGCTTCTTGGTTTCTGTTGGCGCAGCAAGGGCAGGCGTTTATCGCCTATAAGGAGGTCGTCGCCATCGCTGTTGGCATCGAAAATATCAAAAACGGCAAACGTTTCATACCGCGTTTCCATCATATCGAGCATCTCTTCGGCCTCGTTGCGCAACTTCTCTTTCTCTTCTTTGGGTTTCCCACTCATGCCCCATGTGTGGAAAAAGTATAGCCAACTGATATATGGGCGCAGTTCGTTGACTTTATATTTTAATATCATCTCTGTATTATAGCAATATATTTTGGGGGTTAACAGCATCAAGGCGCATGCGCCACATTAGCCCATCAATGTTCGAACTTCACCTCTTCGCCATGATATTGGGCATCAAACATGCCGTTTTCATCAAGCAAAAGATGCCCGTTACAGATGGTTGTTACCACCCGCCACCGAAATTGTTCGCCCTCCATTGGGCTCCATTGGCATTTGCTTTGTATGCAATCCTGGTTCACTGTCCAAGCTTCGCCCCGTTTAACAATGGCCAAATCGGCCTTATATCCTGGTTTAATAAATCCGCGTTTGCTCACTGCGAACAATCGCGCCGGTGCATGGCACATCAGTTCCACCACCCTTTCAATCCTTAGCACACCTTTTTCGCATAGTTCGAGCATTGCAGGCAGCGAGAATTGCACCATCGGCATGCCCGAAGCAGCTTTGCCCGCCCCACCCATTTTATCAGAAAGCAGATGCGGCGCATGGTCGGTACCCACCACCGTGATGCGTCCATCGGTTAATGCTGCCCGCAAAGCCTCGCGGTCGGCCCGTGTTTTCACTGCAGGATTACATTTAATCCTTGTGCCACGTGTGCGATAATCGTCATCGCAAAACCATAAATGGGCAATCACAGCTTCGGCTGTGATAAGCGGATGATGACCAAACAGTTGTAATTCGCGTGCGGTGGTGAGGTGCGCCACATGCAGTTGTGCACCATATTTGGTGGCCAGTTCCACGGCCAATGCCGACGAACGGAAGCAAGCCTCTTCGTTTCTTATTTGGGGATGATGCTCAATGGCAGGGTCGTCGCCATACAAGCGTTTGGCTTCGGCCATATTTTGGTTAATCAGCACAGTGTCTTCACAATGCGTCATGATGGGCAGCGGGGCGTTCTTAAATATTATTTCAAGCGTCTCAAGCCTATCCACCAGCATGTTTCCTGTGCTAGCGCCCATAAAAAGCTTTATGCCTGGCAGGCGCTTAGTGTCTAACTGCTCAAAGAGGGCAGCGTTTTGGTTGGTTGCTCCAAAGAAGAAGCTATAATTAACATGGCTCTTGTGTTGTGCAAGCTCCAGTTTTTGGTTCAGTGCTTCGAGTGTTGTGGTTTGCGGAAGTGTGTTGGGCATTTCGAAAAACGTTGTTACGCCTCCGTATGCAGCAGCTCTACTCTCGCTCTCTAGGTCGGCTTTAGCTGTTAATCCGGGTTCGCGGAAATGCACATGGTCGTCTATCACGCCTGGCATAACCACACATCCCGTGGCATCAATCCTTCGTTGAAACGTGCCTTGTGGCACTTCTTCGCCTTCAACAACACTTTCTATCAGGTCGTTGTCAAGGGTTAAGCATCCTTTAAATGCCCTTCCCTCGTTTACTATCGTAGCACCGTAAATTAGTGTTTTCATTATTTTGCAGGCTTAGCCAAATCGTTTGGCGTGGGCGCAGGTGCCACAGGAGGCGTTGTTGTGGTAGATGCGCTATTAGACACGGGCACATCTTTCATGCCATTCATAATCTGCTGGTTCTCTTGCGCCTTGGCATAATAGTCTTTCACATAAGCATCGTTCTTAAACTTATCAGTGGCTTTGCTCATGATGTCTTCAATCCATGGGGTTAGTTCAGGGTAATCATAGCCTATAGTAACCATAAAAAACACGCCAGGACCTAGCACGTTGTCGAAGTTTTCGCATACAAAAGATGTGATGAGCCTATCCTCAAGCCCCGACAGGCGTTCGGCTTCGCTGTTCAGCCGAGCGTTAACCACATCCATATTGCTACCATTCATAATGGCTTGGTCGTGCTTATGCAGCAGTTCTTGTTCTTGATTTTTAAGTTGGTTATACTTATTAAAGAACTTAAACAGTTTATCGTTTAGCGGCGTTCCCGACACACTTTGTTGTGCATCGTCAAGTTTCACCAAGATTTTTCCATCTTCCAGCACCAGAGGCAGCACGCTTTCGTCATCCATAAAGATATTAGCGATGCACACAGAGTCTAGCGAGCCAGAGAATCCAAACTTGCCATGCACCACGTCACACGAGTCAAGTTTCTTGTATTCATTATCTTTTAGCACTTTCAGGTATAGCTTTCGGCCGTCAAGGGTTGAAATATTGGAAGTGCCTTCGATGTTATAACTGCCTCCACATGATGTAAGCAGCGCCAACGCGAGCAATGTATATAGAAGTTTTTCCATAAGTTGATTGTTTCTGTCTGGTTTCACAAAGATAATACGCTTTTATGGGTTTTCGAATTAATTTCAGTCTATTTAATTCATTAAGCCGTCTTTTAAGTATTTTTTGAGAAATTCTCTAATGCTTCATAACAGCTTTTGGCGTACTTATATATAAAGAGGTGTAGCGGTGCTTAAGGTTTATTTATTTTTGCATTTCTTCATTTCTGAATCTATGCGATGCACAGTATATATCTCTAAAAAGGCTGCAATGAGCAGCAACACCACCCATTTATTGTACAAATAGTCTACATAGGTAATAGCACTATTAAAAATGGGGCGAAAAAACATAAAGGCGGTGTCTACCATTAATATGCCCGAAAGCATAAAAAAGATGTTGGCCACGCTCTGAATGCGTTTTAATCGGCGCAGCACAAAGTCGCTGCCTTCATAGGTTTGCATTGATTGCATCAGGCTGAACATAACCGCTCCAGCCAAAAACAGCCAACAAACCACCTGCTGGTGCCACATAAAAGCAAAGCAGCCAGCACCAATAACCATCAGCACACCACCCACGGCAAACACAATAGTTTGTATTTTATTCAGTTGTTTCATCTTGTTTTTGTGTAGGTTTCTCATCGTCGCTCAGCACATAGATATCTTCGTCGTCGGTTTTCATAAAGTAGCGCTCACGCGCTATCTTCTCAATGGCTTTGGGGTCGCGCCTCAATTGGCGTAGCCTTTCCGAGTCGGTGTTGTGCCGTTCATTATATTCTTTTATTTGTTTCTTTAAATCACTTATCTGTAGTTCGTACTGAAAACGGCGCATAATGCTGTTATCGTCGATAAACACAACGATAAGTATGCCCACTACTATTACGATTAAGTAACGATAGTGGTTAAGCATCTTCCCCAGTTCAGTCCATTTGCTGCTCATTATAGCTTAGATATTTGTTGCAAACTTACAACTTTTTTTTCAATCGCCACGCACCACGGGCACACTTATTGTGTAAATAATTCTACTGCAACTACTTTTTGGCCACTTCGCAATAGCTTTTGAGCCTTGACGCACACGCCGTATATTGCGCCCCAACAATAAAAAGGCGCGAACAAAAAGAAAAGCCAAAAATAATGCGTAACTTTGCAACATGGGCAAAACCACGCCCCACTAACGGCCCTAAACACCATTCCTTGGGCCTTTACCAAACACATTAAGCAACACAACACTTCTACGTATGGGAGAATATATCGTATCGGCACGCAAATACCGCCCCATGTCTTTCGACTCGGTGGTGGGCCAATCGGCTCTTACCACAACGCTGAAAAACGCGGTGAAAAGCGGAAAACTGGCCCACGCATACCTCTTTTGCGGTCCGCGAGGGGTGGGCAAAACCACCTGCGCACGCATCTTTGCTAAAGCCATTAACTGCCTTACACCAACCGAAGCGGGCGAAGCATGTAACCATTGCGAAAGCTGCGAGGCCTTTAACGACCAACGTTCGTACAACATCTTCGAACTCGACGCGGCCAGTAACAACTCGGTTGAGAACATCAAAACGCTGATGGACCAAACACGCATTCCACCACAGGTGGGTAAATACAAGGTTTTCATCATCGACGAGGTGCACATGCTCTCTACGGCGGCCTTTAACGCCTTTCTTAAAACACTGGAAGAGCCTCCTGCTCATGTCATCTTTATTTTGGCTACTACCGAAAAGCACAAGATTTTACCCACTATCTTGTCGAGATGCCAAATTTACGACTTCGAGCGAATGACTGTTCCGGGAATTATCGACCACCTTAAAGGCGTGGCCGAAAAAGAAGGTATTGCCTACGAAGAAGAAGCGCTGGCCGTGATTGCCGAAAAAGCCGATGGGGGCATGCGCGACGCACTATCTATTTTCGACCAAGCAGCGAGCTTTGCTCAAGGCAATCTCACCTACGAAAGCGTGATTGCCGACCTCAATGTGCTTGATAGCGATAATTATTTTAACATCATAGACCTGGCCATTGAAAACAAAGTGAGCGACATCATGCTGCTGGTAAACAACATCATTGCGAAGGGCTTTGATGGAGGAAACCTAGTTAACGGTTTGGCCTCGCATGTGCGCAATGTGCTCATGGCTAAAGACGAGAGCACCTTGCCTCTGCTCGAAGTGAGCGCACGACAACGCGAACGCTTTAAAGAACAGGCTCAAAAATGCCCCACTCCTTTTCTTTATAAGGCCTTGCAGGTGATGAACCAATGCGATATTCAGTATCGAGCAAGCAGCAATAAGCGACTTCTGGTGGAACTTACCCTTATACAAGTGGCGCAAATAACGCAACCCGAAGACGAACCTGCTGCGGGGCGTAGCCCCAAGAGCTTGAAATCCCTGTTCAGAAAACTTGCCTCTCCCCAACCTAAACCGGCTCAACAGGTGGTCGGTGGGGAGAAAACAATGGCGCGCACTACATCGGCAACGCGCACCGAAACGATTATCGCACTCGCTACCGCGTCTTCTAACCCTACCAATACTGCTACAACAACTTCGCTTCAAACCAGTAGCACTCCCGCTGCCAACCCAATACGCCCCGGAATGCCTACAGGGAAACTGAAATTGCACAACTTGGGTACTTCGTTTGCCGACCTTAAACGCGGACCGGAAAAAATAGGAGTGGTGAAAGAAGAGGAGATTACAAATAAAGAAGAGTGCAACGTGTTCTCGCAAGAAGAACTTGAACTGCAATGGATGGCACTTTGCAACCGCATGCCGCAAGCTATGGTGGCCATTGCAACGCGCATGAAGAACATGCAACCACGCATTACCGACTTCCCCAACATCGAGGTGCTGGCCGATAACGAAATTGTGATGGAACAGGTGAACAATATCCGAACACGCATTGAAGGCGGACTGGCGAAATACTTGCACAACGGACAACTGAAATTGCACATCCGATTGGCCAAGATGGAGGAGATGAAGCGTATTCTTTCTAAAAAAGAAATTTACGAAAACATGCTTAAAGCTAATCCTGCCATCGACAAACTGCGCAACGCGCTGGGCCTGGAACTTGCTTAATAATGACACATTTAGGGTGGCCCATGGCTGTTTACTTCGTGGTAAATAGCCATGGGCGATTTGTTTTGTGGCTGTGTGCATCGTTGCTCCTTATTTTCATCTTATGCCAAGATGCTGACCAATGTCACGTAACAAGCAACTTGTTTTGCAACTAAGCATGTAACCCAAAATTGTTAATTAGGTAAATATATTTTACAAAACACATTTCCAAGCCGAACCATTCTAGAAAAAATATACTCGTAAAAGCGATATAAAATGCGCAAAACAGACAAGATTTGCGACTAACAACAAGCCCTTCTCCCCGCTCGCATTTACAAAACACTATGTTTTTGCCTTTCTCGTTGAAGAAAAATCTCGAAAATTTGCATCCGCAACAACCAAAGAATGTAGCAAAAACACTTGACTTTACTGGCCAATTAGCACCAAAACAACTTGCATTTAGCAGCAAAACGCAGTGCATTTAGCATCAAAACGCAGTGCATTTAGCAACAAAACGCAAGGTGTTTTGCTGCTAAACGCAGGGCAATTTGCTGCAAATAGCTTCTAAAAGACACAAAAAGTGGCTTAAACAATAGTATTTATGGTCTATTTGTTCGATTTAAAAGAAAAACCGCTTGCTGCTTTTTACAAAGCGTTTTACCATGCTTTATACGTCTTTTACACGTAAAAAGGGCGCATTTTGCGCCATTTTCTCCACAACCACAAGTAAATCAAGCGGTTACAAACTTTAAAAATACGCGTGCAAATAAGCCCAACGCCCAGAATTTTTGCGGCGAAGACACTCATAATGTTAAAATTTAGTACAAATACTTTACAATTTCATCTACCTATAAGTCTTGCAATATCGAGCCAAACAAAGACACGAGCCACAATGAATGCACCATAAAACATGCACCAAGCAGTGTACCTACAGATTTGTATTAAATTAAAGGCATGCCCGCAGCTTGGCATTCGGCGCGCATTTCGTCGCTCCAGATACTGGCTTGAATTTCGCCCACATGCGCCTTTTGCAGCAAAACCATACACAAGCGACTTTGTCCGATGCCACCGCCTATACATAAAGGCAGTTTACCCGAAAGCAATTGCCGGTGAAAATATAATTGTGCACGATGCTCTTGGCCTCTAATCTGCAGTTGTCGCAACAAAGCCTCATCGTTAACACGTATGCCCATCGACGACAATTCCACCGAACGCCCCAGCACAGGATACCATATAAGGATGTCGCCATTAAGTCCAAAGCGGCCATTTTCGGCCTCTGTCGACCAGTCATCATAGTCGGGCGCGCGTCCATCGTGTGGTTTACCATCGCTAAGCTCGCCCCCAATACCCACAATAAACACAGCGCCATACTTTTGGCAAATGGCGTCTTCGCGTTCTTTTGCTGTAAGATTGGGATACATCTGCAGCAACTCTTCGCTGTGCACAATATGAATATTGGCAGGCAGAAACGGCTGCAAACCGGGATAAGTTTCGCAAGTGAGATACTCGGTGCGTAAAATGGCAGCATAAATGCGACGCACCGTTTGTTCCAAGAAGTGCAAGGTGCGCTGTTCGGGGGTGATAACCATCTCCCAATCCCACTGGTCTACATAGAGCGAATGCAGGTTATCCAACTCTTCGTCGGCACGAATGGCGTTCATATCCGTGTAAACGCCATAGCCTGGTTTAATCTTATATTCGGCCAACGTTAGGCGTTTCCACTTGGCCAACGAATGCACCACCTCGGCACGCGCGTCGCCCAAGTCTTTTATGGGGAACGTAACGGGACGTTCGATGCCGTTAAGATCGTCGTTAATGCCCAGTCCTTGCATCACGAAAAGCGGTGCCGTAACTCGGCGCAAGCGTAGTTCGGTGGAGAGATTTTGCTGGAAAAAGTCCTTTATCAGCTTTATTGCCTGCTCCGTTCTCACCTTGTCTAAGTGTGCATGGTAACCATTTGGCTTTATCAATGTACTCATCTTACGAAATATTATTTTGCTGTACAAAGGTAGCAAAATAAACAATAAATGGGCAAAACACCGAAAAGAATATTACAATTTGTTATATAGCACCACAAAACCACATCAATTAGCAACCTAATATCCCTTAATTACATACATAATAAAAGTCTCTTTCGCCCTCACCGCAGTTGCTTCATCCCAGCAAGTGGTCTTGCTAAATATTTCACCGCCATGCAGATAACCCCAAACCGCCTTTATATTTAGCGCCAACACATTTGCTCAAACCAACAAAAATGCTTACTTTTGCAGCGCAATAAGTAACAAAGGCCTCGTAGTTCAGCTGAATAGAACGCAGGATTCCGGTTCCTGAAGTCGTGGGTTTGAATCCCGCCGGGGTCACAAAAGGGGGAATGCGAGAGCGTTCCTCTTTTTTGTTTATGCGCTATTTAGCAGCCATAAGCATTTTATTTCATTTACTATTTTTACTCTTGTTTCCTGAACCTTTATAAAATGTACTTATTCTCCCATCAGGATCTACATCAAAACAATAGTAGTCGCCATTAAAATAATATGCCATTTTACCTGCTCGGTAAAACCTACCATTAGGATTTTTCTCTTTCCAAATTTGGTATTCGCCATTAACAGCACGCATAACAAGTCCCAAAACCTGCAAAACATCATCTTCTTTCAGTTGAAACTTGTCTCGTTCTTCGAATTGATTTTTCATTTTCATTTCCTCAACATGTCTCAAATAAATATGCGTAAACGACTCAAAATTTAGATATAGCAAGTGCTTTCCTGCCCCATTAAATCTTTTTTCGCAGAATATATCCATTTGTTCAAGTAGAAACTTCGCTTTGCTAGGATAGTCCACACACAACTTTTTCCTATTCATTCCTGCCTTACGCAGTTCTTCGTCCAAAATCACCAGTCGTTCGCTAAAACGGTTTTCATCTAACTTTTTAAGTAATCTCTCATCCTCTTCACTAAGTAAACCAGCCTCTTTCTTGAATTTGAGATAATAATATGAAACATCCTTATTTGCAACCTTGCCCTTATCATTGAAGATCTGTTCTTTATCTTCATCTGTTAAGCTATCTTTATCACAAATCAACTTATATGCCAAGAGCTGAGATTCTTCTTGTGGCATTAACGCCACACCCTCATCCTTCATCCGTTTCAAGTAACCATAAATCCAACCTATGTCCTGCCCTTTGCTCATCTTTCTAAGAGGAATGGTCAATGTATTTAAGGAACGTAGCTCCTTGCTATGAAATTTATTTCGCTCATCTGTTTTAGCAGTACAAAGAATATCTGTTATATCACGCACACAAATTTCAACAATGTCTTTATTCACAGCAAAATCATCACCTATAAGTAGGGATATTCAGTAAATATCTAACTAATTGTTTGTCAGTGTAATATATTATTTG
>ERZ773027.599-NODE-599-length-22428-cov-9.864524_pt1 | contig 22428 bp, 21 predicted proteins | sample MGYA00511032_ERZ773027 | MGnify/ENA primary metagenome ERZ773027 (study PRJEB29015, sample SAMEA2738138) | human oral metagenome | biome: human oral; feature: human-associated habitat; material: saliva | place: China | collected 2190 ... | reverse complement strand
AGTAGCGCATGACTGTTAATCATGATGTCGTAGGTTCGAGTCCTACTGGCGGAGTTCTTTTTTTTTACCCAAAAAACGCTGCTTTAGCTCAGTCGGTAGAGCGTCACCTTGGTAAGGTGGAGGTCGCCGGTTCAATCCCGGCAAGTAGCTTTAAATGAATTTTATAATAATTGAGCAAGCTAGAAATATTTCCGATATTTCTAGCTTTTTTATTTTTCATTTTAATAGAAAAAAATCATTAAAAACACATGATTTAGGGGCTTTTGAATTGCAGTTAGAGAAATAGTAGTTTAGAATAACTATTAGTTTATTTATATTCAAAGTTCTTTCAAATCGAAATCGCTTTTTCGAAAAAATAGTGTTGATTTTAGGATAAAAAATGATTGAGTTTGAAAGAATAGAATTTAAATCAAGAAACTAGGAGGATTTTTATGAAAAAGAAATTATTCTTATTACTATCCGCTCTATTTGCTTTAGCAGTATTCTTTGCTCCAAAACAAGCAAGTGCGGCAGAAGTAACAAAAAATGGAACAGCGATTGAAGTGAAGAATCCAACTGTTCAAATTTCGGGAGATGCAGCCGATTTATATGCTCGTTGGGGAATTACATTTAAAGTAGATATTCCTGATAATATCGATATCAACATGAATGACACAATGACATTCAAAGTGAATTCACCTGTGAAAATTCAATCTTCTTACAGCTTCCCAATTTATAATAAAGCGGGAGAAACAGTAGCATATGCTGAAGTGTCACCAGAAAATGGCAATGTCACAGTAACGTTTGGTCCTTACTTCAAAGACCACAAATTAAACAAAAACATCGAATTAACAGTTGATGTTAAGTGGGAACCAGACAATCGTTTAGCAGATACTACTCAAGAACTTGATTTTAACGGTACTGTCGTATCACAAAAAATCGATCCACTTGAAGGACCTACTCCAGGAGAAATGGTTACTAAATGGGGTCTTCAACCAACAGAGAACGCTGAACAAGTTCACTGGTGGGCACGTTTAAACGCCGCTAGAAAAACATTAAGTAATGTTGAAATTAAAGATGTTTGGGATTCAAACCAAACATACGTACCTGGTTCATTACGTGTTGAATTAGTAGATTCAGAAAATCCATGGGTTTCAGCTGGATTCCTTTCTGAAAGTGACTATGAAATCACTGATACAGGTATTAAAGTAAAAATCGATACAACAGATAAAATTATTTACGTTGACTATATCGTAAACTTAGTGGATCCTACAAAGAACCCACAAAACAGAATCTCAATTACAGCTGACGGTTTAGATAGTGAACAATCAACAGATGTAACTTACACATTATTATCTGGTTCTGGTACAGCTGACGGTGAAATGCCTGAAACAACTACTACAACTACTACGACAACAACAACTGAAAGCACAACTGAAAGTACTACAGAAAGCACAACTTCAACAACTACGACTGAATCAACTACTGAAAGTACTACAACAACAGAAGCAACAACAACTACAGCTTCAACGACAACAGAAGCAACAACAACTACTGCTTCAACAACAACAGAAGCAACAACAACAACAGCTTCAACGACAACAGAAGCAACAACAACTACTGCTTCAACGACAACAGAAGCAACAACAACTACTGCTTCAACAACAACAGCTTCAACAACTACAGAAGGAACTACAACTGAAGGTTCAACAACAGAAGAACCAAAACGTCCTGAATTACCAAATACAGGTACAGCAAAAGGATTCACTGTTATCATTGGTGGCGTACTTGTGGTTGTAGCGGCAGCGTTATTATTCACTCGTAAAAAAGAAAACCAATAATCTTAAATGACGAAGAAGTCTTACGAAAGTAAGGCTTCTTTTTTTGCAAATTTTTTCATGAGTCAAATCCACTTTCATATTGATGCGAAAGTTTGCTATAATAGACAGTAACAGAGCAATTGAGGTGTAGAAAATGAAAAAAACGTATTTTATTATTGGTGATATTCACGGCGAAGCAGACATGATGGAAGAAATGCTTCAAAACTGGGACGAAGAAACTCAGCAACTGGTCTTCATGGGAGACTTGATTGACCGTGGACCTGACAATAAACGTAGTGTCCTAACAGGGATGAAATATGCGAAAGAGAAAAACGCATGGTATTTGATGGGAAATCATGAAGTGATGTTCCTTGCATTTATCGACGATCCTGAAGGACGTTTTCCACACTACTTCAGAAACAATGGGGATACAACGATTAACGACTTACTCGGACGTCCACAAGGCACTCCAGTCAATCCGGTGGAAGATGCCGAAGCGATTAAAGCACAATATCCAGAACTAATCGCGTTTCTAAGAGAACGTCCTCTCTTTATCGATGAAGGCGACTTGCTCTTAGCGCATGCTGGGGTAGATTTACGCTTGGACGACTGGCACGACACTGAGCCAAAAGACTTCTACTGGATTCGTGAGCCATTCCATAAAGGGGCCAACAACACTGGCAAAACGATTATCTTCGGGCACACACCTTTACGTGGCTTAAACGAAGATGGCGACTTTATGAAATTATGGCAACACGATGGCAAAATCGGTATCGATGGCGGAGCTGTTTTTGGCGGCGCGCTTCACGGTATCGTATGGCATGATGGCAAAATTGAAAAAATCTATAGCATTAAAAATACAAAACCAGTCCGTTTCACGGATGACTAGAGGTGTTCTATGAAGAAAAATGCGGTTCTATTATGGGTTGTTTACTTTTTAAACTTGATGGTTTTCCCGGCGTTCTTTATTCGTTATACGTCTTCGGGACCAAGTGTTGATACAAATGCCTACCTGATCCTTCAACTGGTTTCAACAGCGATTGGGGTCGCATTGTTCCGCGAGAAGCTTGTGGAAGGGTTCAAAAACTTCATCAAGCGTCCGTTTATTCGAGATTTGGCAATTGGATACGCACTTCGTATCGGATTAGCAATTGCGGTCGCTCAGTTTATTGGAGATGTGACGTCGGACAACCAAGAACAAATTGAGAAGATGATGAGCGCAAATGACGCCGTCTTGATGTTTGTTCTACTATGCGTTGTGGCGCCAATCCTAGAAGAATTGGTGTTTCGTGAAGCGATTATCGGGTCATTTAAGAAATCGCTCAACGTTCACGTATTAACGTTTATTTCAGCGTTTCTATTCGTGCTACTTCACGCACTTTCAAAAGATGCTGCAGGTTTGATTGATTGGACAGCGGCATTGATGTACGTCCCATTAACGATTCCGATTGTTGGGATGTATCGTTATTATAACGACAATGTTTTTGCATCTATCTCGATGCATTTTCTCAATAATTTTATCGCGTTTTTATTTTTATTAAATCAGTAATGACAAAGGGGTGAAATCATGAAAATCGATCAATGGGTACGATTCATTATTCGGTATGGTTTCATCCTTTTTGCGCTTTTTGAATGGTCGCAACTACCGAATATGAACGCAGGAGACATCGCCTTCTTCTTTGGATTTATCGCGCTTGTGCAAGTTGGCTATTATTCATTGAAATATCAGTGGTATATCCTGATTGAAGGCATCGCGGTCGTCCTCCTCTGTTTGTATTTCCATACCATTTTTACAGGACTGATTCTTCTTCTCTGCTTCGAGGTGAGTCTCCGATTCTCCTTTAGAAATGCATTGATTCTACAGTTCATATTAGGAGCGGTGGTTATCGTTCCAGCTGTTCAACAAGGGAACAGCATTCAAGTCGTGATGACCTTGTTCTTCCTTTTATTCTTCTCTTATGGAAATCATATTTTGGAAGAGCGAAGAGCGCTGCAAGAAGAGTTGGAAAAAGCCGAGCAAAAACTCAGCGAGCAACGATATGATTTGCAACAAGCCCAATATAAAATGGGGACGATGAAGGAAATTTTCACGCTGCAAGAGCGAAACCGAATTTCTCGTGAGATTCACGATTCTGTGGGACACAGTCTGTCCACGATTATTATTCAGCTAGGGGCGATTTCGCAACTGGCCAAGCAACAAAATTCACCGATTCAAGAAATGAGCGAAGGGCTGCGTGATTTTGCAGTCGAGGGCTTGCAAGAAGTGCGTAAAATCGTTCATGACTTGAAGCCAGAACAAATGGATAAGAAGCAGTTGGATATTGCGCTGGAAGAATTTTTCCACGAGGTACAAGTCAACAGCGGCATCGATATTCAGTTTAGAAAAAATGAGCCGACCTTCACGCTCACAAGTGAGGCAGAGCTCAGTATCTTCCGTGGGGTCCAAGAGGCGATTACAAACGCGATGCGACATGGCCAAGCGACACGCATTACCGTGCTACTGATGTATAATCCATCGCAATTAGTCGTAACGATTAAAGATAACGGAACAGGAGCGGTCGATTTAGCTCCAAAAGGCGGACTCAAATCCCTCCAAGAACGACTTCGTGCAGAAGGCGGGTCAGTGACACTTGAGGCGTCAAATCCTGGCGTGACCGTGCAAATGATCCTACCGAATACAGAAAAACAATAGAAACGAGGAGAACCATGACAAACCCAATCAAACTTATTATTGCCGACGATGAAATGCTCATCCGTACGGGTTTAAAAATCATGCTTGAGGCGAGCGGTAATGTCGAAGTCCTCGCTTTAGCAGAGAGTGGACGTGCGGCCTTTGAAGCCTGCAAGGAGCACCAACCAGATGTGGTCTTGATGGATATTCGCATGCCTGAGAGTAACGGAATCGAAGGAACGAAGCTGATTAAAGAGGCCTTTCCAGAGGTGAAGGTGCTGATTGTGACGACTTTCCAAGATACTGAATATATTGTCGAAGCCGTGCAAAATGGTGCTTCGGGGTATTTATTAAAAGACAGTAGTCCAGAGGCGATTCTTGACGGGATTAAAGTCGCTTTGTCTGGAAAAGTCGTGATGGATACGGTCATTTCAGAGGCGCTACTGACGAATACAACTGTTGAGAAGCCTGCTACCTTTGATGCGGAAAAATGGGGGCTCACACCACGTGAGGTGGAACTCATCCAACAAGTAGCGCAAGGTTTAAGCAATAAAGAAATCGCGCAAACGCTCTTCCTTTCAGAAGGAACCGTAAAAAATAATATTAGTACGATTTTATCGAAATTAGAACTGCGTGACCGCACGCAACTTGTGATTTTCGCGTACGAAAACAAACTCAAACAATAATCAAGACTGCTCCGATTCTTTCAGACAAACCACCATGGAGTATAGAATCTGAAAGAGTCGGGGTATTTTTTATAGAAAACATGACTTTAGTCACGGTATGTGATGACGTTTTGGACTATAGACTCCGATGGGTGTTTGCTATGATAAGGGTACAAACAAGTAGGAGGGTAAACAAATGAACGAATCCAAGAAGACCCCTAAAGATTTAAAAGAGGAAGCAATTGTAGCGATTGTTCTTTGTTTATTAACAGCCATTCTTTCATTTATTCGATAAAGAGGTGTACATATGATTGAAATTAAAGACGTAACCAAATCTTACGGACGACAAAAAGTCCTACAAAATGTTTCCTTTGAAATTATGGAAGGGGAACTTTTTGGATTACTTGGACCTAATGGAGCCGGGAAAAGTACATTGATTGATATTCTGACAGGGATTCAATCGATGGATAGCGGCGACATTTTCATTAATGGAAAGTCGATTAAAACCGATAAAGTAGAAATTCGAAAACACTTAGGCTTAGTGCCACAAGATATCGCGCTTCTTGAGGAATTGAACGCAGTCGACAACTTAGAATACTTCGGTGGACTTTACGGGTTAGCAGGGGCAGAGTTGAAGAGTCAAATCGAGAAATTACTGGAAGTGGCCGGTCTAACTGACAAGAAGAAAGAGAAAGTGAAAAACTACTCTGGCGGGATGAAACGTCGCTTGAATATTGCCGTTGCGATGTTGCATAATCCTTCGATTTTGATTTTAGATGAACCAACTGTTGGGGTTGATGCGCAGTCGCGTCAACATATCTTCGACTATATTCAATCTCTTGCGGAACAAGGCACGACGATTCTTTACACGTCGCATTATATGGAGGAAATCGAAGCCCTCTGTAAGCGTGTCTTCATTCTCGATTTAGGAGAAGAAGTGGCGTATGGCACGAAAGAAGAAGTGAAAAAACTCGTGGGGCATACACAAACGGTAGCCCTCACATTGGACCGAGTGCCTGCTGGATTTGACGAAGTGTTGAAGAATAGCGAAAACGGCATTCAATTTGTAACAGTGGACGGACAAGAAATAGCCCTCACGATTGACCAAACGATTTTCTCGATGATGAAATTGATTGAGCAAGTCGAACAGGCACAACTCGTGATTAAATCCGTCAACGTAAAAGAAACGACATTAGAAGAGGCGTTCTTACAATTAACAGGAAAGACGCTTCGTGATTAAGGAGGACTTATGAGATACATTCGTTATATTAAAGCCAATTTAATATCCTCTCTGAAGTCTTTTCCGGCGCTATTACTCATGGTCATGATGCCATTTCTATTAGCATTATTCTTAGCCTTCTCCACAAAGAGTGCCTTCAATCCATCTGATTTAAATATCGAGACGAAGATTTATATCGATAATCAGGATAAAGGTGCTTACGGAGAACAAATCATGGCGTTGTTTAAGCAACTCACTGAGGAAAAACAAATTGCGCTGACAAGTGTGAAAGATGATGCCAAAATCATTGCGACGATTCCAGCTGATTTTACAGAGTCGATTCAAACGCGTTCGCAAGCAACTCCGATTACCATCGAGAAATCAGGGCGAACATCGAGTACGTCACTTGCGGTGTATGAATCACTCTTGAAAACAATGACTTCGCAATTATTAGAAGCCAGTTCGGTGATGCATGAAGTCGCAGAAAGTAAAAATGCATCCATTACACCTGAACAAGCAGCGGGGATGCTTGTATCCTTACAACAGGAAATTGCATCGGGAGCTTTTGAGACAGACCAAGTGGAAGCTGAGTCCCAAGTGACTGCGAACCAACACTACGCAATTACAGGACTTGGATTTCTATTCATCATGTTCCTTGAAACTGCGATGCGCTTTGGGGTACAACGAGAACTCAGCGGTCTTCGCAAACGCTTGAACGTATTGCCATTTAGCATTTGCGAAAGAGACAGACTCGATTTAGCCGTGAATATGATTATGACGACACTATTATCATTCGTATATATCGGCCTATGGAAAATCCTCGATCCAACAACTTTTGGAGGAAACATCGGTATCATCTTTGTCCTTATCGTTTTCTATAGTTTAGTCTTCAATGTTCTTGGAAACTTACTCGGAAATTTCGTGACAGAGAAGAACATGCCAGCCTTCTCAACTGGAATCAACTTGGTTTACTTGTTCTTATCAGGTGTCATCCCGCTAGATCGTATTAGTTCAACCTTCAGTTTCCTAAGCGGAAATCCATTCCGCCAATTTATTTACACCCCATTTGTCGATGTGATGAACGGCGTGTCGATGAAAGGGATGGCTATGGTTGCCGCACCGATTATTTTAGTGTTAGGGGTAGCCTTTAACTGGTCATTGAAGAGAAAGGAGGCGCGTCAATGAATCTTGTAAAAATGACAATCTTTCATTTGAAACGATTATTGAAAATGCCACTGATTCTCTTTATGATGATTGGAATGCCGGTCCTTATCAATGGAATCATGCTTACCACGCAAGGAAGGGTGGATACGAAAGCGCCAAGTACGGTCGCAAAAACCGTTGCCTTTGTATTCAACGAGGGGAATGAAGAGTACGAAGAATTGATTGCGCCGTATATTCGAGAAGAAAATGTGTACTTCGACTTAGATAGCGCCAAAGAAGCCTTGAAAAAAGGAGAAATGACTGTTATTTACGAAGTGCCTGCGAACTATTTACAAAAGGCGAAAGAAGGCCAAGTGCCAACGATTCGCATCTGGAATACGCAGCGCGGCACAAGAGACTTTCTACTTGATGCACAGTTGACGAAGGTGTTAAAAGAAGTCATGCTAAACGCGAAGCTGCAACAAACAGGCGTGTTGACCAAAGAAGAGACCTTACCAGAGACTGACAATGAAATGGTCGTAACTATCAATGAAACGAAGACGAGTGTTGCGAGTGGAGTAGTCATGCTCATCTCTCTCCTTTATGTCATCATGAATGCGTCAGTGATTGCTTCGGACTGGATTAACTTCAAGAAGAGTCATGTGTTGAAACGCTCAGTCGTCTCTCCACGTTCTAATTTGGAGATTACACTTTCGTTCTTATTGGCGTACTTTATCTTTATGTTTATCGTCAATATGATTATGATGGCAGCGATGTTCTTTACAGGACTCGTTCCAGAAATGAACTGGGGAGTGTTTACGGGACTATTAGCCGCGACGATTATTTACAGTCTCTGCCTAAACTTATTCTTCTTCAGAATTTTCAAATCACCAGGACACGCGACGACGTTTGGAGTGCTGTTTGTCATGGTGATGGCGGGGATTGGAATGCCAGCAGCGTTTGGTGATTTTGGAGGAAGCTGGCTCAGACTTGTGGCGTATATCAGCCCGATTTACTGGTTGTACAAGTCGATTGACCTTCAAACGCTCTTCCCATCAGTCTGGGTTATTCTTGCGATGGCAGGGGTCTACCTCACTGCAGGAAGCTACCGACTAGAACAGTATGTGCAAAATAAATAGGACGGACAAAAAACAGGATACTACAAGCTCCTATGGATATCTTCATAGTAGTGACAATAGCTGCACCGGATTGAGCCTTACGTCTCAATTCCTTTCAAGCTTCAAACTGCCGCTAGGAAATAAATTCCCAAGCGGCAGTAATTCACATTGAATGCACACGCTATTGTTCCTACTATAGAATCCATGGAGCTTTTCGTATCCTGTTTTGTCCTTTTTTGCTGAAAAATTAATGGGGTGCTTTCTGGGTGAGGTGCCCCTTGAGATAAAAAGATGATGGGAAATTCGCTCTCAGGTTGAAAGAAAACAAAAAAGCAAAATGTAACTTATATGTTACATTTTGCTTTTTCTATTATTAGTCTTCTAAGTTTACGTTGTGGTACACTTTTTGAACGTCTTCGTTGTCTTCTAGAGCGTTAATCATGCGTTCGAATAAACGTAAGTCGTCGCCTTCAAGTGTCACTTCTGATTGAGGAATCATTTCGATTTCGCTCACTGTGAATTCAGTGATTCCTAAATCTTCTAATGCTTTACGAACAGTGTGGAAGTCGTTTGGTTCAGCGTAAACAATCGCTTGGTCGTCTTCTTGAACAACGTCACGAACGTCAACGTCTGCTTCCATTAATTGTTCTAATAATTCGTCAGCATCTTTGTTTGCGATACCGAAGATTGCTGTGTGGTCAAATAAGTAAGTTACAGAACCTGGTGCACCCATGTTACCGCCGTTTTTGCTGTAAGCGGCACGTACGTCAGCTGCTGTACGGTTTACGTTATTTGTTAAGGCATCTACGATAATCATAGAGCCGTTTGGTCCGAAACCTTCGTAACGGAGTTCTTGGTAGTCGCCATCGCCGCCACCTTTTGCTTTTTCAATCGCACGTTCGATGATATGACGTGGTACATTATAAGTTTTAGCACGGTCAATAACGAATTTTAATTTTTGGTTTGAATGAGGATCTGGTTCCCCTTGTTTTGCAGCTACATAGATTTCAATCCCGAATTTAGCGTAGATTTTACTATTGTTAGCATCTAATTTTGTTTTCTTTTCGACAATATTTGCCCATTTACGTCCCATTGTTTCACTCACTTTCTGATTTTCATCTGGACTTAACTCTTCCATTATACACAATCAAGACGCGGTTTGTTAAGTGTTTTCTACTAAAAAAGGGCCTATGAGCAAAGTTTGCAAGAATTCTTGGGCTATCGGGTATGATAGGAGTGAGGTGAGAAAATGGACGAAGTAAAAATCATATATATATCCATGCAAACATGTGGGGTGTGTCATGCGGTTAAACCACGAGTAAAGGAACTTGCCAAAGAGTATAAGATTCCAGTAGAAGAAATCGATGCTACTCTTCATCCAGAAGTGGCCAGCCGCTATGAAGTGTTAACAGTACCGGCCGTTCTTTTGATGGTTGGGGACAAAGAATTCGCGCGTCAAGCACGCTTTATCGACCTTTTGGAACTAGAAAAGCGCATCGTTCAAGCAAAGGTGTATGCAGAAAATTAAAAAGTATTTTAATTGAAAAAACGTGGAGAATATACGAAATCTCCACGTTTTTTTGTATTGTTCCAGTATTATTAGATGTTATAATGTGCTTAGATTAAAAAATTGTAGAATCATCTATAACAACTATATCATCAACATAGCCTAAACGAGAATCTAAGTTATTTTTAGAAAAAGAGGAAAATAACAAAAGTGATAGGAATAGAAAAGCTAACAACAATTTTTTTCTCATAGAAAATCAACTCCAGTATTTATTTGTTAATAGAATATACTTTTGTAAAGGTTGAATTTTTTTGTAGGAGTATTGGAGTAGGAGGAACATTATGGAAAAATTGGGATATTTAATAAAGTCTTTAAGGGAGTGTAAAGGACTTACTCAGAAAGAATTATCAAATGGTATTATGTCAATTTCGCAACTATCAAAATACGAACGGGGAGAAACTGACACCACAGATAAAAATTTTTTTAGATTATTAAAGCGAATGAATATATCTTTTTCAGAATTTGAGGTTCTATATCGTAAAGAAGTTGCTAGCTATCAGAACTTCTTGGATAAGTTTAGATCGGTAATTGTGAAAAAAGAAGTTAGTTTGTTAAACGAGTTATGTATGGAAGAGTTGGAGTTAGAAAATGAAACTGGAAATTATTGTCATTATCATAACCAATTACTTATAAAATTTCATATTAATAAGCTACTGAATATAGAAAATGATAAAAGGGATATAAAGAAAATTGTAGATTATCTTTATTCTGTCGAAGATTGGGGAAGATACGAATTGATGATTTTTGGGAATTTTTCAATTTTCTTCTCATCTGATCGGATTAATGAGTTTGTAAATAGAATTGACAAAAAGAGTTATTTGTTTTCTAATTCAAAAAGTTTCTTAGAACAAATTGGAATTATGTTAAATGTGATAAGAAAGGATTTGGAAGAGGAACAATATAGATCAGCTTCAATTCTTATAGATAAATTAGAGAAGATGTTAAAGGATACCCCTCTTTTTTATGAAAGATTAAAGGTAAATTATTATAAAGGTATTCTGATGATTAAAAATGGGCATGTTAATCTAGGTAAAGCAAAAGTTGAGCAAGCAATTGATTTTTTGATTTTTATTGGAGAAGTGGAACGAGCTCATGATTACAGAAAATATGCGAAGATGTTCTTACCAACTATATATGATAAATAAATGAGTACAAATAGAATATACTGTTATACTCAACTCATCAAAATGGTTTAATGGAAATTTCAAAACAGAGACAATGATGAGAGTATTCTTAATGGATTTAGGAGATTTGAAGCGGTATATAATTTCTATTTAGAAATTTATAGGAGGAAAGAAATCAATGAAACAGTATCTGCTCAAACATAAAGTAGCATCTCTTGTCGTGATGCTATTATCTTTCTTGGAAAATGCATCCTCTATTATTAGTATTTCGATAAATGCGCCAGCGTTTAATGCCTTGGTAAAGGGCGATTTTTCTACGTTTTTAACATGGAAGTTAGTAGGGATAGCTTTCAGTGGAATTTATTTAGCATCGTTATATGGATATAATGTGCAACTGAATAAACTCATCCAAAAAATTAGTATTGAAATCCGAGGAGAAATTGCAGATAGAATCGGTCATGCGAATTATTCAACAGTGACAGAAAAAGATGTTTCTGCGTATGTTTCATGGTTTACAAGTGATTTAGAGCAATTAGAAGACAATGGATTTGCTGTGTTATTCAACAGCATCGGAAGTGGAATGATGCTGATCTTTGCATTGATTTCTCTCTCACTATTCCATTGGGGATTAGCAGTCGTGACTGTTTTGGTAGCAGTGATGCTTATTCTCACGCCAAAGTGGTTTCAAAAACAAACGAAGAAAGCCACTTCAAATCTATCGGCTGCCAATGAAGAATTTACTACAACCGTTCAAAACTTATTTAAAGGATTCGAAGTGTTTTATACCTCGAATGCAGTTGGGCAATTTGTGAAGCGAATTAAAGTCGCTTCAGATGCATTATCAGAAGTTAAAGTCGGCTATCGAAAGAAATTTTCTTTTGTACAATTGTGCATTTCGGTACTGAATTTCATTGGGAAAATCTCAGTAGATGTCGTAGCCGGAATCATGGTGTTTGCTGGGATGATTTCAGTAGGGGCATTTACTGCAGCAGGTTCTCTTACATTTAACTGCTTTGCTTCGTTAGAACAAGTCGTTCAACAATTAGTTCAATTAAAATCGATTCATGTTTATTTTGATAAATTCAATAGCTTAGAAGAGGACTCGAATTTACAACCAGAAAACAGTTCTCTGCAACAGGCTTTATCATTACGAGATGTATCAGTTAGCGTGAATGGGAATGTCATTGTACAACCCGTGACGTTCACCATCGAAAAAGGGAAGAAATATGCGTTGTTAGGGGATAGCGGTACTGGGAAATCAACATTATTGAATTTCTTAGCCGGTCGAAATCACGAATTCACGGGTGAAGTGATTCTCGATGGAAAGCCTCTTTCTAAGGAACAAATTGTACAGCTACGCAATATTACTGCATACAATCCTCAGAAGAATCATATTTTTAACGCCACAGTAAAAGATAATATTACGTTATGGGAAGATCGTCCGTTTGAGGAAGCATCTAGTCAAATGGGGTTGAATCAATTTACGAATGCTCAGGAAGTTGTGAGTGAACATGGGACTAAGTTATCAGGAGGGCAACGACAACGATTAGCGCTGGCTAGAACTCTACTGGAATCAGATAAGGTATTATTACTCGATGAAAGTACCGCGAATTTAGATTTGGAGAGTGCGCGAAATATAGAGGCTCAACTCCTTCAAAATCCTAACCTAACCCTTGTGATTGTGACACATCATTTTTTTGAAGAACATCGTGATTTATTTGATGAAGTGATTTACTTAGGGAAGGAGAAATCATTATGAAGCAGAAGTTACTACAACATCCATCCAAAGTAATGATTCTTCTCGTACTAGTAATCATTAAGAGCCTTTTAACCGTAGCAAATATTGCGATTATTGCATTTGCCGTTGACGCGTTAGTCGCATTAAACGCTTGGCAATTTGTAGGAACGCTTGCGATTCGGTTTGCTATGAAAGGAATATTATCGTATGCAGATTTCTTCTTCTCTGTTCAACAAGAAAAATTCATTCAATTAGTTAATACGGAATTAAGGGAAGAAATTGCAGAAAAACTTCGTAAGGCAAATTATATGGAAATCACCAAACGTGAATTTCCAGAGTATGTATCTTGGATGACAAATGATATGGAGAGAATCTCGTCATTGGGACTTCCAATGTTCTTCACGATAACAGAAAGTGTACTAACGGTGCTGTTATCAATAGGAGTTATCCTTACTTATCACTGGTCTATCCTGTTATTCCTTGTGGTATTAATTAGCGGACTTCTTTTGATTCCAAAATTATTCGAACCACATACGAAGAAAGTACTGGAAAGTTATTCTGCAACACAAGAAAAATTTTCTTCGAATGTTCAGAACTTACTAGAGGGATATTCCGTATTCTATGCATTAAATAAAATGGATACCTTTAAAAATCGCGTCCAATTTGAATCGGGTGCTGTTAAAGATTCAGTAGTTCGTTTAATTCGCGCATTCATGCTCTCTGGAATTGCTTCAGGAGCCGTGAATATTTTAGGACAATCATTGAGTGCTATTTTAGTCGGATATCTTGTAGTTAATGGAATTGTATCGATTGGGGTTATGGGAAGTGTTGGTTCATTTACAGGAATCCTTTTCGGCAAAGTCAGCCTCATCGCGCAAAATCTAGTACAGTATAAGTCTGTTCAAGTGTATTTTGATAAATACGAATCCATTCTTCCTGATGAAATGCTACAAGAAGAATTGGAACTGAAGGACTCTCTAGAATTGAAATCTGTAGAAGTAGCGGTCAACGGAAATAAAATTGTGAAACCAACTTCCTTTACGATTGAGAAAGGAAAGAAATATGCTCTAGTCGGGGATAGCGGAAGCGGGAAATCGACATTATTACATTTCCTTGCAGGAGAAAATAATGACTATTCTGGGGAAGTCTTCTTAGATGGAAAAGAACTAACGAAGGAACAAGTGGTTCAATTGCGTAGTGCTGTTCACTACAACCCGCAAAAAAATCATTTGTTTAACGCAACCGTTAGAGAGAACATTACATTGTGGGATAACACCAAAGAAATCTCACTTCCTGAAGAGCTCGGCATTCAGCAATTCTGCCAATTGGATGATGCGGTTACCGAGCATGGTAGTCAATTATCTGGTGGCCAAAGACAGAGAATTTCTATAGCACGAGCATTAACGCAACCGCATAAACTCCTTCTGTTTGATGAAAGTACAGCGAGCTTAGATATGGAGAGCGCTGCTCGTATTGAGAAAATGATTTTGTCAAATCCAGAATTAACCGTTATAATGGTGACACATCATTTTATCGAAGAGAATAGAAATCTTTTTGATCATGTGATTCAATTGGAGAACTAGCTGTAAAGGAGTATCTAAATGAAAACCATGAAAGAACGTATGCTCACGGGAGACTTGTATATTCCGTCTCTGACAGAAGGGCTAAGAGACTTATCAATTAAAGGGAAAAAACTAGCGCAACAATACAATCGTTTGGACTTCGATGATTTCGAAGGAAGACGTGCGTTGTTGAAACAGTTATTCGGAAAAACAGGCGAGAAGATTTACATGGAGCAACCTGTCTATGTGGACTACGGAGTTCATACAACGATTGGCGAAGGCTTCTATGCGAATTTTGACTGTACATTACTAGACGTAGCGCCGATTACGATTGGGGACAACTGCATGTTCGGTCCGCACGTGTCGCTTGTGACGCCAGGACATCCAACCGATGCCGAAACGCGTAATGCGGGTCCAGAATTTGGAATGCCTATTACGATTGGCAACAGCGTATGGCTCGGGGCAAATGTGACGGTGAATCCAGGAGTGACGATTGGCGATAATACAGTCATCGGGTCTGGATCTGTGGTGACAAAAGATATTCCAAGTAATGTGATTGCGGTTGGGAATCCATGCCGCGTCCTTCGTGAAATTACCGAAGAAGAGAAGTCTGAATGGAGACAAAAACACCAAGAGCTATTAAAAGAGCTTGGAAAATAAACCAGTAAATGAAGAAGGTCGTCCTAATAGGACGACCTTTTCGTTTGATTTATTTTTCAGTACAAGCAATAAAGCTTTCACGTAATTGGTTTTCTGGAAGGTTCTTTCCGATGAAGACCAATGTTGAGCCGCGTTTTGTATCATTCCAATCGCGACCTCTTGAAATGTCAAAGCTCATTTGAACCCCTTGGAAGATGATTTGGTAATCTAATCCTTCCACGTTTAAGATTCCTTTGTAACGGTATAATTCTGGCCCGTAAATATAAACAAGCTCGTTCAACCATTCGTTAATGTTTGCGAGAACTAAAGGTTTGTCAGTCTCGATAACGAATGAGTTAATACCGCTATGGTGGCTATGACTATGGTGATGATGATGTTCGTGATCATGGTCATGGTGGTCATGTTCGTGTTCATGCTCATGCTCATGGTCGTGATCGTGGTGATCATGGTCGTGGTCATGATGGTGATGGTCGTGATCGTGGTCACCGTGCGCATGTGTATGGCCACATTCTTCGCAATATTCTTCTTCGGCGTGTTCTTGCATTTCTAAGATTTTCTTTTCAGATGCGTAGAACAATTCAAGTCCGAACATGTCGCTCATATGAACAGGACGTGCGTCAAGGTCTTGGATTTCCGCAAAGGCATTGATGCTACGAACTTCGTTAATCACTTTCGCGTAAATCGTTTCGTCTACTAAGCTATGTTTTGACATGAAAATTTTATCCGCGAATCCAACTTGTTTTGCTGGTTCAGGTTGATGCGCTGTTTGGTATAGGAAGTTTTTAGAATCCACAACTGTTAATACAGCATCTAAGATAAAGTGCTCGTTTAAGAATGGCACGTTAATAAATGTTTGTGCGATTGGAGCTGGATCAGCAAGACCTGTTGTTTCGAATAACACGCGGTCCACGCGAATGCCGTTTTGTTCTTTGACCATTAAAATGGATTTCAACATATCGGCAATGTCTGTACGAAGTGTACAGCAGAGGCAGCCGTTATCCATTTGATAGATTTCTTCTTCAACGTCAAGCACGAATTGATGGTCTACACCGATTTCGCCGAATTCGTTAATGACAACAGCGATATGTTCGCCGTGTTTTTCTTTTAAAACTTTGTTGATTAAAGTTGTTTTCCCAGCGCCAAGGAAGCCGCTGACGATTGTAACTGGAATTTTTTGTGACATAATTCTTCTCCTTCACCTTTTCCATTTTCTTCAAGTAAATTCATTGTAGCACTCTCTTAAAAATTCTCAAAATAGACTGTTTCCAGCATTTGGTTGCGAATGTGCTATACTGAAACAGAGAAAACTAGAAAGAGTGTATCGAATGACAAAACAGGAAGCACCAAATGCGGCCATTAAGAAAATCGATTGGGCCGAGCAATTCATCAACCAACACTTACAGGCTTTTCGTTGCCCGTATTGCCATGATGCGATGGTTTCTGCCGAGAATCATAGCGTGGTTTGCGAAAAGGGTCATAGGTTTAATATCTCGAAAAAGGGGACCTTGCATCTCATGAAGCAAAATGCGAATACGGATTATGATGCAACACTTTTCCAACATCGTTATGAACTGGCACAGAGTGGTTTCTTCGAGCCTTTATTAGAGGCAATCTTGCCGCATCTTTCGGGAGAGGAAGAGAAGTTTATTGTCGATATCGGATGCGGGGAAGGTAGTCATTTATCGTGGTTATCTAAGCGCGTGAAGGCACCTTTATGCGGAATGGATATCGCAAAAGAAGGCATTCATCAAGCATCGGTTCATTTTGGAAACGATGCGCTATTCTTCTTAGGAGACTTGGCGAACTTGCCATTTGCGGATGAATCCTGCGGGACGCTGTTAAATATTTTAACGCCGTCAAACTACCAAGAGTTTATGCGCGTATTGGCTCCAAGAGGGACGCTCGTTAAAGTCATCCCTGGCAATGATTATTTAGCCGAGCTTCGCCAACAACTTTACCGTTCGAATCCGGAAAAACAAACGTATTCGAATGCGGATATTCTAGAACGCGTGAAGACCGAATGCCCTCAAGTGACATTTGAAGAAGTGCGCTACACGGTGGATTTAACCGAAGAAACCTATCGTCATTTACTCGAAATGACGCCTTTATACTGGGGAGCAAGTGCCGAAGATAAGGCCTATAGCACCTCTCATCCGCTCTCAAAAGTAACGGTGCACTATGTCGTGGCCATCGTGAAAAAGGGTGAAAACAAACAGTAAAAGTATGCTATAATAGAACTACTAACCACCAGGAGGATTTACCATGGGATTTAAAGATTTATTTTCTCGTAAAAAAGAAGAACCGAAAGTAGAAGAAAAACCGGTTCAACCAGAAGAAAAAAAGGAAGAGCAAGCAGCCGTTGAGCCTGCTCCAAAAAAAGTGGAAGAACAAAAAGAAACTGAAGAACCACGTGTGTTTACTGTGGGGATTGAATATGTATACTCTGTGTCAAAAGATTCACCAGATATGGTCGTTGCCGGACAAGTCAACGGAACGGTGAAAGTTGGGGATGAAGTACTACTTACAAAATTAGGTAGTGACGATGATGAACCGTTTAGAACGGCGGTCTACGGAATTCAAGTCGGTGAAGATCGTGTGATGGAAGCATCGAATAAAAAAGCCGTTTTATGGGTGGAGAATGCGACACAATTCTTCCCATATGTCGGAACAGTGCTTCATTCTGAAGGTGTTACTGAAAAACAATTATACTCTGCATACATCAACGCATTAGGCGAACGCTTTATCGGCGTTGAAGGCGGCGTGCTTACGGATATGGACCGCGCGCATTTAACAGTATCGGACGTAGCCGAAATTTGGCGACTTCTTTTATGGTATTGCAACGCGAATGCGGAAAACGATACGGATGAAACACGTGAAGAAAACTTCAACAAGATTCGCACGCTTGTAACGATGGTTCGCGACAAGTTATTCCTTTTAGATGGCATTTACGCGGTTTATTCTAAGAAAACTGGCGAGCCATACTTATTTGCAAAAACAACGACAACCGATAGCGATAACTATGTCACTTCACCGCCAATGGTTCATTTCGTAACGAAGGCGTTTAAAGAAAACTTGAAAGAACAAAATGAAGATACGGAAGACTTAGAACTTCGCTATATCGACAATGGAGAAGATAAAGAAGGTATTCGAAACTTCATTAGAGAAGTCGTATTACTCGACGGTGCGCAAGGCGTTCGCATCCTTTCTGAATATACTGCGATTGCGGCAGAAGGATTGATTGAGTTTCCAAACTACGAAGGCATGCGTGATGTCGACATTCCTGTAGAAAACCCAGGATTGGTTCGTTGGATGCTACTTCTAGGTCAATTAGGAAAACCAGATACTCCTGAAAAAGAATTTCTACATGAAATGTACTTCCATTTCTTCGGACAAGAATTAGTGAAGTCTACTTTCATCGTGCCAATGCGTACTCATGGTGAAATTCCACAAGCTAACGAAAACGGCGTGACAAGTTTCAAAGAAGGCATGACGTTTGATTTAGCGATGGTCGAAGGAAGAGATAAGGAACAAGCCTTGATGTTCTTCACAGACTGGCTACGATTCCGCCAAAAATTCGGCGAAGAGTGGCAAGGGCTCATGCAACCACTCGATGGCAACCTAGGACTTCATGATGTCATCATCAACGGAACAGGAAACCCAGAAGCGGGTGCCTATATTACAGAAAGCATCTTTAACAAAATTAAAGAAGCCCACAAAAGTACAGATAAATGATTGCTAATTGATTAGTACAAAAATACGATGATGATTGCTTTAAAATAATAGTTTTTTTGAACTCATATGTTATAGATAATGTGAAAATGTCAGAAAGAGAGTAAAAAATATAGAGAGGTTTTGTGATGAAGATTAATGCTGTAGATTTATTTTGCGGTGTTGGAGGATTAACATGTGGTATGCAACAGGCAGGAATCAACGTTGTAGCAGGATATGATATTGATGTGCGAAGCCGTTTTGCATATGAATTTAACAATAATGCTAAGTTCATCCTAAAAGATGTTAAAGAAATTGATAATGAAGAAATTAATAAATTATATCCAGAGGATACAGATATAAAAGTTTTAATGGGCTGTGCCCCTTGTCAGCCATTTTCAACCTATAGTCATAAATATAAGGATAATGAAAACACAATAAAAAAAATGGATCTTTTAGATTATTTTGGTCAACAGATTAAATATGTTCAGCCAGATATTGTTTCAATGGAAAATGTTCCTCAGATGGCAAAAGAAAAAGTGTTTGAGAAGTTTCTCAAAATTTTAAAAGATAATAAGTATAGTGTTGAATATAAAATAGTTTATGCCCCTGAATATGGTGTTCCACAGAAACGAAAACGATTATTACTGCTGGCATCAAAATTAGGTGAAATCAGACTGTTACCACCTCAATTCAATGAAGATAGTTTCCCAACTCTTCGAGATACTATTGGTAATTTACCGAGATTGAAAGCAGGAGAAACTAATTTAGAAGACCCTCTGCATAGAAGTAGGAATCTATCCAAACTAAATATGAAAAGAATTAAGCAATCAAAACCAGGTGGCACTTGGAATGATTGGGATGAAGAACTGTTACTTGAAGCTCATAAAAGAAAGACAGGAAAGACCTTTGCTTCAGTTTATGGTCGATTAGAATGGGATAAACCTGCTAATACTATAACAACTCAATTTCCAGGTGTTGGGAATGGCCGTTTTGCTCATCCTGTGCAAGATAGGGCTTTAAGTTTACGTGAAGGTGCGATGTTACAAACTTTTCCAAGAAATTATTTATTTACTGACCCAGATTGCGGAGGTAATTACTCGATTACGCAGGTTGCAGTACAGATTGGCAATGCAGTTCCGCCTAAGTTAGGGGAGATAATAGGCGAAAGTATCAAAAAACATTTAGAGGAGTTTTATTGATGAGTTTTTTAAAATTTTCAATTGCGAATAATGCTGTTACACATTTAGGTAGAAATTTATATTCTACCACCCCCCCTGCTTTAGCGGAATTAGTTGCTAATTCATATGATGCTTATGCAACTGAAGTGAATATAAATTTGTCTAATGAAGCTATTTCAATAATTGACAATGGCAAAGGATTAAATTTACAGGAATTCGAATCTAAGTATGCAAAGATTGGATCTACTAAGCAGGAAGAGATGCCGTTTAAAACAATTCCTAAACGTAAACCTATGGGTAAAAAAGGAATTGGGAAATTAGCAGCATTTAGTTTGGGAAGTTCTTATACAGTGTATTCAAAGACCTTAGAAACAGAAGGATGGTTGACGTTCACACTAAAATACCAAGATATGATTGGTAACGATAGCTACTCCGTAGAAGTGAAAGAAACAGAATTGCCAGATAAGTTTTCAAAATACAAGTCTTATGAGTCGGGATTTATCGTTGATATTACTGGAATCAGACGAAAAGTTACATCTGCAACTAAAGAGAATATTAAAATTCAGCTTTCAAGACGATTTTATATTAATCAAGCAAAATCGTTGTTTTCATTAAATATCGATGATAAGGAGTTACAATTAGACTCTAACTTGTATTACGACCGTTTACAATATATGGTATATTTTGGGTATGACAATCCAGAGGAACTTAAAGAAAAGTTTCAAAATGTTACTATGGTAGAATATCAACAGTCAGAACAAATAAAGCAGTATTTTCTGAGCGAACGTATTAAGGGATGGATTGGAACAACATTTAAACCAAAAGACTTAAAGAACGATGAAGGAGCTAGTTTCGCAAATGTTATTGTTTTGGCAAATGCTAAAATAGCCGATGAGGACATATTAAAAAGTAAACCAAATGCTAGAATAGCTAATAATTATATTGTAGGCGAGATTGAAGCAGATGAATTTATTGAAAAATTAGATGATCCTATCACATCTAGTAGACAAGGACTTGATGACTCTATTCCAGAGGTTGAAGAATTTATTAATCATATTGATGCTGTAAGGAATGTTGTTATTGAGGGGTGGAATGGAATAAGGCAAAATCATGCAATAGAAAATTTACCTGAGAGAATTAAAAATAATGAGTCTTATAAAGATTGGCTTTCGGGTCTTACTCCCCCACAACGAGAGATTAACAACAAACTGTTAGATTTATTGTCGAGTAAATTAGATGATGATATTTCTGTTGATACAAAAGCAGTGGATTCAATGGTAACATCCATATCTAGTGTTATAAATAATATTGAAGCAGATAATTTGATTTCTAGTTTTGAAAAAGAAACTGATGAAGAGGTTCAGTTTGATTTACTGTTTAAGTTAATGGATAATATTTCTAAGACCGAAGATTTAAATCATGCTAATCTTATCAGAAAACGACTATCTGCAATTGAAGAGCTTGAAAGATTAATGAACGACTCTACTACTCCCGAAAAATTATTTGAGGAACATTTATCTAATAATCCTTGGCTAATTATGCCTTATTGGAATATTGATAGAAATGTTACTAGTGAGACAGATTATCTAAAAAACCAAAAATATTTTAAACTAAAAAAGGAAAATAATAATTTTAAGAAAAACTTCCTTGATATTTTAATCAGAGTTGCTGAAGAAACTTACCCAATAATAGTTGAGTTGAAGAAAAACAATCCAAGTGGTTATGCTAAAGTTACGTATATTGATATTTACGAACAGGTAACAGCATATAGAAGAGCGATGATACAAAATGTTCCAGAATTGAAGGAAATAAACGAAAAAGATATAAAAGTAATATTCATTCTTTCGGAGGACACTGGGGTTCCAGGTAGCGGAAATAGTATTGAGATAACCATTGATGAAAAAGAACATTTGGAAAGTAGGAATATAACGATTTTGAAATACAATAAAATTTTATCGGAAGCCAAAAAAATGTATCAGGAACATCTCGTTTTTCAAAAGAAGGCAAAATTAATACCCGATTTAAGTGTTCGTAAGTAATTTATATTTTTATTAAAGAGTATAGGTAATCTTTTGTTGAAAAAGAGAGCAGCTAATTAATATTTTTCGTTAAAATTAAGAAAAATTATAGGAGTATGAAGATTCTTCTTCTAAAAATTCGGAGAAGAGTGGCAAGGGGTAATGCAACCAATCGATGGCACCTAGGACTCCATGATGTAATCATCAACGGAACAGGAAACCCAGAAGCGGGTGCCTATATTACAGAAAGCATCT
>ERZ773027.597-NODE-597-length-22430-cov-4.176536_pt1 | contig 22430 bp, 21 predicted proteins | sample MGYA00511032_ERZ773027 | MGnify/ENA primary metagenome ERZ773027 (study PRJEB29015, sample SAMEA2738138) | human oral metagenome | biome: human oral; feature: human-associated habitat; material: saliva | place: China | collected 2190 ... | reverse complement strand
GCGGGGACGTTTCGTTTGTGGAGTAGGGGAGGAAGGCCTGGTTGCCTATCTGCCTGAGCCCTCTCCGAAGTGGGAGAGAATGCCTCTTCTCACGCCCCGCATTCCCAGCGGGTTTGCAAGGGGTAAAATTTCCGTATATAAGAAAAAATATTTTCGCATATACGGAAATTTATTTTCGTGCGCACGGAAATTTCTTTCCTTCCGCACGGCGCAAAATTTCTGTTCGGAAGACGTCAAAATTTCCTTCCGCAAGAAAATTTATTTCCTTGCGGAAGAAAAAATATTTCCGTGCGCACGAAAATTTTGCGCCGTGCGGAAGACGAAAAATCGACGTTCGAAGGGGGCCAAATTTTCTTACGTAAGAAAATAAATTTCCGTACGTAAGAAAAAATATTTTCGTACGTAAGAAAATTTTCTTCCGTGCGCACGAAAATTTTGCGCCTTCGGCAGAGCCTTTCTTTTCCTTGGGGAAAAAGGGGGATTCGGAAGGGGAGAAGGGGAGGATTTCTTGGGGAAATTTGGAAGATTGAGTGCGGAAGAAATATCTTTGCAGTGCGATTACCTATGGAAGGTGGTCGCCTTCGCCTTACATAGGTGAACGAAGATTTGACTACTTGAGGAGCCTTCCTCCTCCCCATAAGACCGAAGAAATTATGATGACCCTTGAGATCAAAAGCAAGGTGTCCAAGCAAGGACGCCGTGCTGGTCAAACACTCTACTACGCTTACCCGACCAAGCGCGAGAAGCTCGATATCCACCAGGTCGTCGAGCGGATTAGTGGCGTCTGCTCCCTCTCGCCCATCGACGTGGAGTCGGCCCTGAGAGCCTTCGCCGAAGTTGTGTGCACGAGCTTTGAGCAGGGCATAGGCGTCGACCTCGGTGAGATGGGTACCTTGATGCCCTTCGTCCAAGGCAAGCTGATGAATTCCCCCGAAGAAGTCACCGAAGCAAGCCTTCAGCCGGCGAAGATCATCATGCACCCGAAGAAGAATATCCGCCAAGCGCTCGGCCGTATCGCCTGCCAGATCAAGCGCGATGAACCCAAGACTAAGTAAAGACCAAGCCAAAGAATGTATCCCTTCCCTATGATGCGCTCCCGACTCAAGAGCCTCTTGCTCGTGGGGCTAGCCGCCTTCAGCCTCCCCCTCTCCGCCCAACAGCGCCTCTCGCTGGAGCAATGCCGAGAGCTCGCCAAGACCAATAGCCGTGCCCTCCAGCAGAAGGACGCCGAGCGTGAAAGCGCTCACGCCCGACGACAGGAGGTATTCACGAAGTTCTTCCCTCAGGTCGCCGCCCGAGGCCTCTACCTACACATGCAGAAGGACCTTCGCCTCGTCGACTGGAATCAGCCCCTCGGGTCGCTGAACTTCCTTATCCCCGACCGCCTGCGCTCGCTCGGCACGATCGACCTGAAGAACGTGTGGGTCGCCAACGTCACCGCCATCCAGCCACTCTTCCTCGGCGGGAAGATCACCACCGGCTACCAAATGGCCGGCCTTGCCGAGAAGCTCCAGAGCGAACTGCGCCATACCACCGAGATCGAGATCGAGGCGAAGGTCGACGAGACCTATTGGCAAGTCATCTCCCTCGACAGTAAGGAGCGCCTGCTGCGACAGCTCGTGGCGCTACTGGAGCAGACGGTCAAGAACGTAGACGCTTCCATAGCCGCGGGTGTCGCCACGAGGGCCGACGGACTGGCCGTTCGCACCAAGCTGAGTGAAGCCGAGGTCAAGCTGAGCCAAGTGCAGAACGGTCTCCAGCTCTCCAAGATGCTCCTCGGCGATCTCTGCGGGATCGAAGACGCTTCCGCCTTCAGCCTCGCCGACGAAGGGGCGCTGGAGCTCGCCCTCCCCGCTCCTTCGAGTGACTTGCCCCGTGAGGACGACCTCGCTTCTGCCGTAGAGCGGAGAAGTGAAGTTCGCTCCCTGCGCCTGGTCGACAGTATCTACGCCAAGCGAGTACGACTAGAGTCGGCCGACCTTCTGCCTAAGCTCTATGGCTTCGCTAGCTATTCGGCGACGAATCCAAATAGCTTCAACGGGCCGAAGAAAGAGTTCGGCGGGCAGTATTATCTCGGCGTCATGCTCGAAGTACCTATCTCTGACCTCTTCTCTGGTAGCTTCAAGCGCCGACAAGCTAAGGCCGATCACCGAGTCAAGCAATTCCAGCTCGCCGAAGCCCGCTCCAAGATCACCCTGCAGATGAAGCAGGCTCTGCGCACTGCCGACGACGCCCGCCGTGCTTACGCTACCGCTCTCAAGGCAGTCGAGATGGCTCGAGAGAACATGCGCTACGCCGAAGTTGGCTACAAAGAAGGCGTCATCCCCCTGCTCAACTATACCATGGCGCAGACCGCTTGGATGAGCGCTCAGGACAGCCTCATCGATGCGCAGATCCGCGTCCTCCTCTCCGAAAGTAAACTCAAGAATATCCTCGCCCTATAATAACAATGAGTACAGAACAGACTAAGCAGACTCGCCCCTCCCAATCCGCCGAGTCTACCCCCTCAGCTAAGAAAAGTATCATCTTTGGTGTCGGCGTCGTCGTCCTGGCGATGGTGCTCCTTGCCCTCTCAGGCTTTATCTTCTTCGGAGAGAAGGAAGATATCATCACCGGCCAAGTAGAGGTAGATGAGATCCGCATCGCAGGGAAAGTCCCAGGGCGTATCACAGAGTTCCTCGTCGAAGAAGGGCAGCAGGTACATGCCGGTGACACGCTTGTGCGCATCTATTCTCCCGAAGTGCTCGCTAAGCTTGAGCAGGCAGAGGCAGCGAAGTCTGCCGCACAGGCGCAGAGTCAGAAGGCACAAGCCGGCGCTCGTGCTGAGCAAAAGGAAGGCGCCTATGAGCTTTGGCAGAAGGCTAAGGCTGGGCTAGAAGTCGCTGAGAAGACCTTTGCCCGTGCCGAGACACTCTATAAGGAGGGCGTCCTCCCTGCGCAGAAGTTCGACGAAGCTACGGCACAGCTGAATGCTATGCGTGCTACCGAGCGTGCCGCCCGTAGCCAGTACGACATGGCTATGAATGGAGCTCAGCGGGAAGATAAGTGGGCAGCCCAAGCCCTCGTAGACCGTGCTTCGGGTGCGATCTCCGAAGTGGGCGCTTACCTCAAGGAGGCTGCGCTCGTCGCTCCTATTGATGGGCTGGTCGCAGAGATCTATCCCCACCGAGGCGAACTCGTCGGTACGGGCGCTCCGATCATGAGCATCGCCGACTACAGCGCCGTGCGGGTGCTCTTCGCCGTGCGTGAAGACAAGCTCGCAGGTCTACGTCAGGGCTCGACGCTTCGTGGTACTATCCCCGCCCTTGGCAATAAGCCCATCGAACTCAAGGTAACCAAGATGAAGAACATGGGTAGCTATGCCACGTGGAAGGCTACGAAGCCCCGTGACCAGCATGACCTACGTACCTTCGAGATCACGACCCATCCCGCAAAGCCTGTCGAAGGATTGCTCGCTGGGATGACGATCATCTTAGATAAGGGGCAACTCTAATATGCTGGATACTCTCAAGGGAATAGGAGCAGTCGTACGGCGTGAGGTGAGCTATCTCTTCACCCGTCCGATCTACCTCTTTGCCATCATCGGGGCTCCTCTCCTGGTGACCTTCCTCCTGCTCTATATGATGGGCGGTGGGCTACCGACGAATATGCCCGTGGCTGTCGTGGACGAGGATCATACTTCTGCTTCCCGTGCCCTCATCCGCAACCTAGATGTCTTCCAGAATTCCGAAGTCACCCTCGTGACGTCGAGTATGCCCGAAGCCCTACAAGCGATGCGTCGTGGGCAGGTCTACGGGATCCTGCATATCCCCGCAGGGCTACTGGCGGAGGCCGGATCGGCACGTCAGCCCAAGCTCCACTATTATACAAATAGCGCTTACCTGATGGCTGGGAGCTTCGTCTTCCGTGATATGAAGATGATCTCCGAGTTAGCTTCGGCGAAGGTCGGGCTACTCACGGGGCAGGCAAAGGGTAAGACGCAGGAAGAGATCATGGCCACGGTACAGCCGATCGTCGTACGCACCGAGGTGATGAGTAATCCTTGGCTGAACTATTCGGCTTATCTGACGACGACCATCCTACCAGGTATCCTCCAGCTGATGGTCTTCCTCCTCACTTCATATAGTATCGGGGTAGAGATCAAGCGTGGGACGGCCTCCTCTTGGCTTCGTGTCGCCGATGGTTCGATGGTGAAGGCGCTCCTCGGTAAGCTTCTTCCCCAGACGATTCTCTTTCTCCTGGTCGGCTGGAGCATACAAGGGATCCTCTACGGATGGATGGGTTACCCGCTCCAATCAGGCTGGCTACCCATGGCGCTCGGGATGCTCTGTATGGTGCTAGCGGCACAGGCGCTCGGGATCTTCTTCATTGCGCTGATCCCTATCCTGAGAATGGGGATGAGCCTAGGTAGTCTCCTCGGGATGCTCTCCTTCTCCATCTCGGGGATGAGCGTGCCCGTGAGCTCGATGATAGCACCGATGCAGGCACTGGCCTATATCTTCCCCCTACGCTATTACTATCAGATCGGGATCAGTCAAGCGCTCCTCGGGGCGCCCTTTGCTGAAGCTGTCCCGTACTATATAGCTCTCTTGGCCTTCTGCCTCTTGCCAACTCTGACGCTTCCACGGCTGAAGAAGTACCTCCTCAGTGTAGACTATATCGCTTGATCCATCTATGAATATCTTCCGATCTATCCGTCTTCGTCTGGGAGACCTGTGGCAAGTCTGTGTCTCTGAGTTCCGCAGTATCCTTGCAGATAGTGGATCCATCCTCTTCTTCATTATCGTCCCCTTCGTCTATCCCTTCCTCTATGCAGCGCTCTACGGAAACGAAGTCGTCCGTGAGGCTCCGCTTGTCGTCATCGACAGAAGTCATTCGGAGCTCTCACGGGAATATATCCGTCGTGTCGATGCTTCCCCCGACGTCTTTGTCGTAGCACAAGTAGCGAACGAATCCGAAGCCTACCGCCTCGTGGCAGAAGAACGTGCCTATGGGATTATGATGATCCCCGAGGATTTCAGCCGTCAGATCTATAGCGATCAGCAGGCGCATGTCGACCTGCATACGACCTTCTCGGCAGCGATGTACTACAAGGCGTACGTCCTGACGGCTACGGAAGTGGCCCTGACTATGGGACGTGAGATCGAGGGTAGAAGGCATCACGCTGCTTCGGATCGGGCGACACGCATCTCCGTGCGCCCGATCGAAAGCGAATGGATAGCTCCCTTCAATCCTCAGGGCGGCTTCCAGGGCTTTCTCCTGCCTGGAGTCTTGGTGCTGATCATCCAGCAGACGCTCCTCATCGGCATATCGATGGTCTCGGGGACACAGCGGGAGCGGGGAGGCTTGGCGTCTCCCTTCCTCCTCATCGACGGGCACTACGCTAGCGTGATGCGTATGCTCCTGGGGAAGGCGCTCTGCTATCTCCTTATCTATATGGTATCCTCGCTCTTCGTGCTGGTCATAGCACCGTGGCTCTTTGGCCTGCCCCAGCTGACGGATCCGCTGACATACTGGCTCCTTCTTCTGCCTCTGCTCTTGGCTTCGGTCTTCTTCTCCTTCTTCTGGAGCTTGATGACCCGCCACCGAGAGAAGGCGATGATCATCTGGGTCTTTACGTCCGTCCCCTTCCTTTTCCTATCGGGACTCTCGTGGCCTCTATCGGCGATGCCTGCGCCTCTACGTGCACTGGGCTACCTGATCCCGTCGACGCCTGGAGTGCAAGCCTTCGTCTCGGTCAGCAGTATGGGCGCACAGCTCCCTGATATCCTGCCCCAATACTTCACGCTGTGGGCACAGGCGTTGGTTTACTTCCTCATCACGTCGCTGGTCTATAGCCGCCTGCTTCGTCGCTCTTAGGAGAAGGACGATAGCTATAAGCGGGAGCGACCTGAAGCACATGCTTCGGGTCGCTCCCGTTTCTCTATATTCTCCCGTCCATTTCTATATACAACTGCCTTCGCTTGCATCGTAAGGCGATAATCCATATCTTGCACGCCGGTAGCCTAGGGCGTGCAGGCGCAGTTGATTTGCACTGCCACTACCGAACGATTAGCGATGAAGTAAGTTCTCCCTTCTCTATGCAACAGATCACCCTCTCCCAAGTCCTGCCCGAGGTCTTCCGTGAGCGCACCGACCTCGTCTCCGAAGTCTGGCGTCAGGAGCTCAGCTTCGAGCGAGGCCAGCATTACCTGATCGAAGCCTCTTCTGGCGCTGGCAAGTCTTCCCTCTGTAGCTTCCTCTACGGCTGGAGGGGCGATTATCTGGGGCGGATTGCCTTCGACGGCAAGGATATTCGCACGCTGACGCCTCAGGCGTGGAGCGCACTGCGCTGTCGCTCTATGAGCTTCCTCTTCCAGGAGATGCGACTCTTCGACGAACTGACGGCTTGGGAGAATGTCTGGCTAAAGAATCAGCTCACTGGGCACAAGGACAAGAAGACGCTCGAAAGCTACTTCGAAGCTCTCGGCATAGCGGACAAGCTCCATGCGCCTGCCCGCTTGCTCTCGCTCGGACAGCAACAGCGAGTAGCTGCCATCCGTGCCCTGGCCCAGCCCTTTGACTTCCTGCTCCTCGACGAACCTATAAGCCACCTTGACGAAGCTAATGCCGAGACGCTGGCCCGCCTCATCGAAGACGAAGCCCGCTCCCAAGGGGCGACGGTCCTCACTACCTCTGTCGGGAAGCATCTTCCGCTGAACTATTCCTCCACCTACAAGCTCTAGCCTACGACGATGAATAAGCTCGTGCTCCGCCTACTGCGCAGACATATCAGCCCGCTCCAATTCCTCGGCTTCTTCCTTGCGAATCTCGTGGGGGTGACGATCATCCTCGTGGGGTGCCAGTTCTACCAAGACGCCATGAGCGTCCTCGGAGCGAAGGACCGCTTCATGAAGGGCGACTACATCATCCTCTCCAAGCAAGTGCGTGGCGGTCTCCTTGGGTCGAAGGGGGCGAATAGCTTCAGCTCCCGAGAGATCGAAGTACTCCAAGCTCAGGGCTTCGCTAAGAAGGTGGCTCGCTTCACGCCGTCGAAGTTCCAAGTCTCCGCAGGGCTCCAGATCGGCCTCGGCGTCTCGACCTACATGTTCTTCGAAGCCGTCCCCGAGGACTTCCTCGATGTGAAGGCCGAAGACTGGCGCTACGATCCTGCGACGGGCGAAGTGCCGATCATCATTCCCCGCAATTACCTCGGTCTCTACAATTCCGCCTTCGCCCAGAGCCAAGGTCTTCCGCTGATCTCTGAGGCGACGATGAGCAGTCTTCCCCTGAGCCTCGACCTTTCGGGCATGAGGGAAGAGCTCCATCTACGGGGGCGCATCGTCGGCTTCTCCAATAGGCTCAATACGCTTCTGGTGCCCCTGCCCTTCCTCGAGGCGATGAATCGCCGGCTCGCTCCGGGAGAAGAGCCCACATCTACCCGCCTGATCATGGAGGTGACCAATCCATCCGACCCCGCCATCGCCCTCTATCTCAAGGAGCATCACTACGAGAGCGAAGGCGAGCGCCTAGCTTCGGGGGAATCGATGTACTTCCTTCGCCTGCTCTCTCTGGTAGTCCTCTCGGTCGGCGCCCTGATCTCGGTGCTTTCGATTTACCTACTTCTGCTCTCGATCTACCTACTCCTTCAGAAGAACACCCGCCAGCTGGAGAATCTTCTTCTCTTGGGCTACACACGTGCTCAGCTCGTCGCCCCCTACGTCTTGGTGACGGTCCTGATGGAAGTGCTTGTCCTGGGGCTTTCGCTTCTCTTGGTCTTCTACGCTCGGAGCTATTACGTCGGGGCGGCGGAGCGCTTACTCTCGGACGAAGTCGGCGGTACGCTGGTCTACACGCTCGTGATCGGGCTGGGGATCTTCGCCGTGACGAGCCTCTGCAATGCCCTTGCGATCCGTCGCAAGATCCATAGTCTTCGCCTCTTTGCCCGCTAGGGCGAAGGCGCCTCTCTGTCTATTATTTTCAGCATAGCACAGAAGTGTAGTTCAACAACGAGTATAGAAAGACCTTCTATAGGGAAGGAAAGTCGGGGAAGAATATACTGTTCTCTAAAATTATTATATTTGCCGATAAGTAGTGATGAGGTATTCCCTACTCATGCCTTATGAAGAGGGGCTTGGGATGGTTAATGATACGGATCTCGGATGTCCGGTTCGTGTATAATGTCTTTTACCTCTTCTCAGAGGTTGTATGGTGTGTTTTTTGTTAAGTCGAGTTCTAAATACTACAGGTTATGGAAAAAATCAATGCTGTAACAGATTATGTCATAATGAAGGCAAAATTGGATGAGGCATCTATTTCTTTGACTCATTTAAAAATGCAAAAAATTCTTTATTATATTCAAGCATGGTCACTTGGTATAAATAAGAAAGAAATGTTTGATGCCAATTTCCAGGCTTGGGTACATGGACCTGTATGTAGAGAGGTCTATGATCGATTTAGTCCTTGTAGGTCTATATATGACGAGATTTCTCAGTCTGATATTATTACACCTAAAGATGATTTTGATAAATACCTAAGTAAAGATGAGATGGCTTTTATCGATTATATTCTAGAAAATTACTTAGGATTTAGTGGTTCGGAATTAGAAGAAATGACACATCAAGAGGCACCTTGGATTGAAGCTCGTAAAGGTGTTGGGAAATTTGAAAGATCAGAAGAAGTTCTATCTCGTGAAACGATGTTGAGTTACTATGGGAAAAAATGGGAGGAAATTAGCAGAAAAGAACCATAATTTTTCCCCCTACCCTCTCGTAGATAGACACATTGAGGAGAGGGGATTATTGTTTTCTTTTAAATACTTTGATCACTCCTGCCTTCATTGGTTTTTTGGCCTTGGGCAAGCTGTCGCTCATTGGTATGTGTCTCTTCTTGACCGCCTTAAGGATCTTGAGAGAATGGGTTATTCTCTAGAGGAGTTGTGCTCTGGAGTTGGAATTAACAACAATGATTCTTTGCGATTCCATTTAATTAATTGGGATGCAAGAGGTATACCCATTAGTAAGAATGATTTAATTTGGGTCCCAAAAAAAATTAGGGAGAATGAGGTAGAATTCCCTTTTTATCAATTATCTATATCGACGGGGAAGGGGCGTATTGTTGGGTTTTGTAATAAGAATGTCTTCTTTATAGTATTGCTTGATTATAATCACAACATGCAGCCATCGGATTATAGCAACTATGCAGTTAGACCAACAACGAGAGGTCTATCAGAGTATGATGATCTAATATCACTTTGTAAGCAAAAAGAGTATGATATATCTTCATTGTCAAGTACTCAAAATATTCTTTATCACTATGTAGAGGACGACTTATATGCTGACCTTCAGGAGAGTAAATATTCGCTAAATGAGCTTCTTCAATATGGCTTGTACTACGAATGTGGTCTTCTTATAGAAAAAACATAGAGACTAAAGAGGTATGCTTTGTTAGCAAAATACTTACTCTTAAAGTCCATATAGCATACACTTATCCTTAAGATATGGATGATCAAAAGAGAAGTGAATATCAATATATCTATCCTCTGAAAGTTTGTCTAAAGGAGAAGTACCCTAAGAAAAAGCTCCTGAGGTTCCTCTCTCAAATGAACAATACTATCAATACTCCTTCTATATAGCATCTTGTTTGGTGATAATATCGTGACTCTCTTAGGGGGGATTCAGCATATCTCTCTAAGAGTGTTTCGGTAATTCCTAGTCTTTAATCTTTAGTATTCAGGGGGATTTGAATACTTTATGAGAAAGTGTTCTCAGGGAGGAGCCTTTCCTCCCAAGGGGCGGTGCGCTGATTGCGCTATCGGGCGAAGAGCCAGGGTGGGAGAAGCGGTGCTGGATATGAGTAGCCCCTCCTTCCGCTGGGGGAAGGAGGGGCTACTTGGCTGGAGAAAGAAGGAACAGCGGGCTTGACGAGGAAACTTAGTCCAAGGCCTCTCGGAGCGCTTGGAGCTGGTGGCGAATCTGGCGTAGCTGGCAGAGCGTGTCGCTCCGTAGCTCCAGACTCGTCTTCTTGATATTGAGCTGGCTGATCGCTCCCTCGATCGTCATCCCCTTCTCCCGAAGAAGGTAGCGGATGGCTCGGAAGGTCTCGATGTCCTTCTCCGTGTATTGGCGCACCCCCTTGGGCGTGGTGTGCGGGGAGATCTGCGGAAAGACACTCTCCCAATAACGGATAGTCGAGACGGGTTCGCCGAGCTGGTGGGCGACTTCCTTGATGCGGTGGAAGAGACGACGTGCCATAGCTGTAAGGCGTCCTTCGGCTACTTCGCCTGGGGGATGTACGTCTCGAGGAGCTTGACCTTGCCCTCGGGGATGAGCGTGAGCGAAGGATTCTCTGCCGGCACGAGCACACTCTGACCTTGGTGAAGCTTGACCTCGTGGCCCGAAGCGTCACGCAGGCTGACCTTGCCCTCCATGCAGATGTAGATCACGAAGCTGTCGAGCGACGACCAGTCACGGGAGAGCGGAGCCTCGAGGTCGAGGAGGTTCGTCTCGAAGTAGCGACAGGAGACGAGTTCGACGGGCTGGTCGGGCGCTGGCGTATAAGCCGTGCGGTAGTCCTGCTCGAGGCGGTAATCGATGGCGTCCTTGGCGAGCTCGGTGTGTAGCTCCCGCTTATTGCCAGCGGCGTCCGTGCGGTCGTAGTCGTAGATGCGGTAGGTGATATTGGAGGTCTGCTGGATCTCAGCGATGAAGCAGCCCGCCCCGATAGCGTGGACACGCCCAGCAGGGAGGAAGAAGACATCGCCGGGGCGAACTTCGTACTCAGCGAGGGCTTCGACGATCGTACCTTCTTCGATACGGCGCACGTAGTCCTCGGGCGAAGATTGGACGGCGAACCCGCTGTAGAGCTTAGCCCCTGGCGTGGCGCTGATCACGTACCACATCTCGGTCTTCCCAAAGGAATTGTGTCGTGCCAAGCCCAGAGCATCGTCGGGGTGCACCTGGATCGAAAGGTAATCATGGGCGTCGATGAACTTGATCAGAAGTGGGAAGCGACGGCCGAAGCGCTCAAGTACGCTCTTGCCTACGAGGCGCTCGCCGTAGGTCTGGATAAGTTCGTCGAGGCTCTTGCCTGCGAGCTCGCCTTCGGCTACCACAGAGTAATTATCATCGACATGGGAGATCTCCCAGCTCTCTCCGATCTTCTTCTCGTCGGGCTCGAGCCCCTTGAACGGACGGATGGCTTGACCGCCCCAGATGACTTCCTTGAGCAGGGGAGCGAAAGTCAGAGGATAAAGGCTTTGTATAGACATGCTAACGGTTGGTTATATGGATAATTAAATTCTTCGCAAAGGTAGTTAATTGCCACAGGAGCGGACGAATCAGACGGCGGGTAGGTTCATGCCCGTGATCCGGCGGTAGAGATCGAGCGCATAGATATCCGTCATCCCAGAGATGTAGTCGAGAGAAGATTGGATACGGCCATATACCGTCGGGTGATTCATCTCGTACTGGCTACTTACTCGGCTCAGAAGCGTACTGCTGTATAGATGGTCGGGGTGCATCTGCGCTTCGATCAGCTGGTCCAGCAGTGCCGAGAAGATCCGATGCCCTGCGAGCTCTACGTCGACGACTTCTCGGGCAGAATAGATCTTGGCGTAGGCAGTACGGCTACACGCTTGGTACGCCGAAAGCAATCGGGGCGAGAGGTGCTGGATGAGGCTTCCCTCAAAGGTGCCAGCGAGGATGGCTTCTTCGGCATCGAGGAAGAGCGAAGCAGCCTCTTCTACCAGCAAGTTAATCGCCTTGGAGCGCAGGTAGCCCATCCGCTCGTTGGGGTCACCGATGGTATTGGCTATGTGCTGGATCTCCCGGAGTTCGTCGTCGGCGAAGAAGCCTTGGATAAGTCCCTGAGCTTCGTCGTAGCCAAGGATGTGGAGCTTGCACGCATCCTCGATATCCATGATCTGGTAGCAGATGTCATCCGCTGCTTCCACGAGGTAGACGAGCGGATGGCGTGCGTAGCGCAGTGGGTCCTCGCCGAGTTGCTTCAGATCAAGCTCTGTGGCGACTTCACGTATCGTCTCCTCTTCGGTGGCGAAGAAGCCAAACTTATTCTTCCCTTGAGCTGATAGACTACTATAGGGGTACTTGATGATGCTGGCGATGGTGCTGTAGGTAAGGGCAAAGCCCCCAGAGCGCCGCCCCTTGAACTGATGCGTCAGCAGGCGGAAGGCATTGGCATTCCCCTCGAAGAGCAGGAAGTCCTCCCAGCGTCCGCCTTCAGCCCTAACGAGCTCCTCCCAGCGCTGACCATTGCCTTCCTTGAAGTAAGCGCTGATGGCACGCTCCCCGCTGTGTCCGAAGGGAGGATTGCCCATGTCGTGCGCCAGGCAAGCAGCGCTGACGATCGCACTGATGCCCGAGCGGAAGGGGATCTCCTGAGCTTTGGGATGGCGCCCCGCTAGACAGTCGCCGACGATATTCCCCAGCGAGCGCCCAAGGCAACTGACCTCGAGGCTATGGGTAAGGCGGTTGTGAACGAAAATATTCCCCGGTAGAGGGAAGACCTGCGTCTTATTCTGCAGGCGACGAAAAGGAGGGGAGAAGACAAGTCGGTCATAGTCCCGCTCGAAGTCGCTCCGGGCGAGTCCCTGAGCCTTGCGACGCTCCGTAGCGTCAGCGCCGAGGCGTCGGTCGGAGAGTAATTGTTCCCAGTGCATGTCTTAGAGGAATAGTTGAGGCGATGGGTGAGCTACGTGATTGGCTTCTTCAGCAAGGGATATCGCACGCCTAGCCGAACCAGCGTGAGAAGAGGGGTAGGAGAATCGAAGTGATGAGCCCCATGATCCCAATGGCTAGCCCGCTGAGTGCCCCTTCGATAGCGCCCATCTGGATAGCGGCAGCCGTACCAATACCATGAGAGGAAGCACCGAGAGCAAGCCCCTTGGCTACGGGGCTCTTGATATTCATCAGCTTCATGATCGGAGGGCCGATGATGCTCCCTAGGATACCTGCGCAGACGACGATCACCGCCGTGAGCCCTGGGATACCACCATTGTTGCCCGCTAGCTCCATAGCGATAGGTGTCGTCACGGATTTAGGGGCAAGGGAAGCGATGAGCGCCTGCTTCACCCCAAGGAGATGTCCGATGCCGACAATAGAAGCGATACCGATGACTGCCCCGACCGTGATGGCTAGGACGATGGAGATGGCATTCTTCTTCAGGTGAGCGACCTGCTGATAGAGGATGTAGCCGAGTGAGACGACGGACGGCCCGAGCATGAAGTGAATCATGCGGCTCCCCTGCTGGAAGGTGGAGTAGGGGATGTGTAGTGCCATCAGGACGACGATCAGCTCAATGATCGTGAAGAGGACGGGGTGCAGTAGGGGGAAGCGTACCCGTCGGTAGATCTTGATATTGATGAGGTAGAGGCCGACGACGAACATGATCGTGAAGACCTCGCTCTGGAAGAAATGGTTGATCATCCTTTACGCCTCCTTTCCATTTGTTCTTGTACGTAGGCCACCGAAGCGATGACGAGGATGGAGCTGACGACGACAGCTACGAGGATGACCCACCAGTTGGCCAGGACGACATCCATCTGAGCCATGAGCCCGACACCAGCCGGGATAAAGAAGAGCCCCATATTGTCGGTGAATGTCTTGGCAGGCGTATCGACGTGCTCCTCTTTGATGAGCTTTGTTTGTAGGGCTAGGAAGAGCAAGATCATCCCGATCACACTCCCTGGCACAAACTCCCCCATCAGGTAGGAGATGAATTCCCCCAGCCAGAAGAAGAAGAAAATAAAGAAGATCTTAATAAGCGTTTGCATAAGCGTACGTATGATGAGCGCTGACGTCCCTCGGTCAGCTAGATGAGGTCTCTAAGGAGAAGATCCGAACGCTCCCGTAGTCCTGAGTAGGCCTGTGCTCGTGCTTGCCAGGCTGCAGCATGAGCTCCCGTGAGCTTGAGGGGTAGGACTTCGCTCCCGTAGTGATCGATCGTCTCTAGCAGTAGCCCGAGGGTGAGGCGCTCTGGAGCGATGTTGGGGTGGTAGTAGCCTCCTTCGACTTCATCACGCCCGTAGTTCACTTCGATGATGATACCCATGCGGAGCAGTTGCCCAAGGGCTTCCTGAGTCTGTCTCAGAGGAAGGTCGCAGACGGCTGCTAGGGTCTCTGCTCTATAGGGCTCAGCATCCTCCGAAGCGTAGCGAGCTGTGATGCGAGCGACCAGTGCGATGAAGATCGTGTCGGCATAGCGACGAGAGAGCGGGCGAGAAGTAGGCGGAGAGGTGAAGTGCCATACGTGCTGCATCGAGTAGGAGATCTGAGCTCCCAAGAGGACGATGATCCAGGAGAGCTGTATCCAGAGCAGGGCAAGGGGAACGGCGGCGAAGCTCCCATAGATAGCATTGTATCGAGAGATCCAGAGTACTCCATTGATGTAGAGTGCTTGGAAGATCTGGAAGGCGATCCCTGCGATCACACCTGCCACCAGTGCTGGGATGAAGTGCACCCGTACGTTAGGTACAGCGTAGTACAGGCCAGCGAAGGCAAGGATGATCAGCACGTAGGGCACGAGCCCGAGGATCTGCGTCGTGAGGGTAGAGACGACTCCCAGCTGACCGAGGTAGGTGTGGCTTAGGGTCGATAGGAAGATCGTCGTACCACTGGATACCGTCAGGAGCAGGGGGAAGAGGATGAAGGCTCCCAGATAGTTGATGATGCGTCGAGACCAAGAGCGAGGATAGGGTGCTTGCCAGAGTCGGTTGAAGGCATCTTCGATCGTGGAGATCAGCATCAAGACTGTGTAGAAGAGTACCAAGAGCCCTACACCGATGAAGAGCCCGCCCTGTACCTGCGCTAGGTAGTTCTCTACGTAGGTAAAGGTCTTCTCGAACTCTACCTCATGTCCTGGCAAGGCATTCGTCAGAGCCTGACGTACAGTCTCCTGCAGGCCGAAGCCCTTGGCGATACCGATGATGACGGCTAGTATCGGCACGAGCGAGAGCACCGTGCTATAGGTAAGCGAACTAGCCAGCGTACCTATTCCCTCATCTATGTAGGCCGTCACCGTCATGTAGAGGACACGTAGGGTAGCCACTAGGATGCGGTACGGAGCGGAGAGGGTATCTCTGCTGAGTCGCCACATATCGAGGGTCACGAAGCGCCACGCTCCGAGGGCACGAGCTGCTATACGTCGTAGGATGCTGGACATAGTCTCTAGGGGCTAAGGGAGGGTATGAGAAAGAGAGCTAGAAGCAGTGGAGCTATAAGCCGAGTTCTGTACACCCTAAGGGTCGCCCTCTAGGGAGTGTCTGTCATTTATCTAGGCTAGTAGTCGCCTACTACCTCGTGCGGTCTACCCTCCGACATGGGGCGAGCAACCCTCGTAGCGTCGGTATACATGACCTTGCAACCCATAGGATGTACGGCAGCATATATTGCTATACACTCCGGTGAGCTCTTACCTCACCTTTTCACCATCACCACGGGGGCCGTGGCTCCCGTGGCTGTCATTCTCTGTTACATCTACCTACCCTCACGGATAGCTTCCCGTTAGGAAGTATGGTGCTCTATGTTGCCCGGACGTTCCTCACCTCGCTCCCCTTGGAGGGGGAGGAGGCGCGACAGACCGCCCCACTGCTCTAGACTCTTCTCTTATTTCTGGATCTCTACACGCTGGGTAGGAGCTTGCGAAGCATTACGCTGCTCGATCTGCTCGGCTACGTTGCGTGCGAGGGTGCGGAAGTAGATCCCCATCAGACTCTCTCGGTCTGTAGCAATCGGTTCTCCGCCGTCACCACGCTCACAGATGCTTTGGATGAGCGGTATTTGCCCCAGAAGGGGGATGTCAAGTTCCTCGGCAAGTTCCTTGCCACCATCACGACCGAAGATATAGTACCTATTCTGGGGAAGTTCGGCAGGAGTGAACCAAGCCATGTTCTCCACAAGGCCAATGATGGGTACTTGGACATGCTCATCGAGGAACATACCTACGCCCTTGATGGCATCGGCCAAGGCTACCTGCTGAGGCGTCGTGACGATGAGTGCCCCCGTAAGTCCGAGGGTCTGCACGAGGGTCAGGTGAATATCACTCGTCCCTGGAGGAAGGTCGATGAGGAGGTAATCCAGCTCGCCCCAATTGGTCTCGGTGAGTAGTTGCTTGAGGGCATTACTTGCCATGCTTCCTCGCCAGAGTACGGGGCTCTCCTTATTAACAAAGAAGCCGATGGAGAGCATACGCACACCGAAGCGCTCTACGGGAGCGATGAGCTCATGCCCGTCGACATCCTCTAGGACGGGACGTGCATCCTCACAGCCAAACATCTTCGGCTGCGAAGGGCCGAAGATATCGGCATCTAGGAGGCCGACCTTGTAGCCCTCTTGCGCGAGGGCGACGGCTAGGTTGGCAGAGACGGTACTCTTACCTACGCCCCCCTTCCCAGAGAAGATCGCTAGCGTATTCTTGACCTTCGGTAGGAGTGGGAGCGATTCCTGAGGTACCACCTCGGGTACCTTAGCACGGATATTCCCTTCGATCTCTACCTCGGGGCTGACGTAGGTCAATATCGCCTTTTCGGCAGCCTTGATGACGGACTTGATGAAGGGGGAATTAGGCTTGTCGAAGATCAGGGAGAAGCTGACCTTCATGCCTTCGATACGGATATCATCCTCGACCATTCCTGCCGTGACGAGGTCCTGACCCGTACCCGGGTAGCGCACCTTCCTCAGGGCATCGAGGATAAGGTTAGGATAGAGTGTGATGGCCATAGTTTGCCTATTGGACTCGACGAGAGCGGCTGAAGCTACGGTAGCTGTCGGGCTCGATCTCGATATCTGGTTCTACATAGCCTCCCTCAGGCACCTCGGGGATGAAGTGCAGGTACTTGATCGTCAGACCACGACTCAGCCACTGACGCTCGTAGTAGGTCTTGATACCAAGGATCTTGTCGTCAAAGGCTCCATCATAGAGATCGTCCTTGTCGACGAGGATCGTCTGGCGGTTCAGCTCGACGAAGGCCTTCGTATAGGTGTAGAGGAAGGGGCTATCTGTCTTGAGATGGATAGAGCCTCCGGGGCGCAGGACTTCTAGGTAGCGAAGGAGGAAGCGTGATGAGGTCAGACGCTTGGTGACCTTCTTCATCTGAGGGTCGGGGAAGGTGATCCAGATCTCATCCACCTCGTCTGGAGCGAAGAAGCTCGTCAGCGACTCGATCTCCCCACGGAGGAAGGCGACGTTGGTCATGCCCGCCTCGTGGGAGGCCTTAGCCCCCGTCCAGATACGGGCACCCTTGACATCTACACCGATGAAGTTCTTCTCGGGGTAGAGCTCTCCGAGACCTACCGTGTATTCGCCCTTACCGCACCCGAGCTCGAGGACGATGGGATGATCGTTGTGGAAGAAATCCTCTCGCCAGCGTCCCTTCAGGGGGAAGGACTCCTGCTGGAGGCGAGCAAAGGGGTACTGGAAGACATGGGGGAAGGTCTCCATCTCGGCGAACTTCGCCAGCTTATTCTTTCCCACCGGCTAGCCTAGTCGAAGAGGTTGATGCTCTCGCAATACTCCAGCTCACCCTGTACGATGAAGCGGATCTGGTCGGGGTCGAACTTACCCACGCCATCCTTCTTAGCATTGCGCACGACATAGTCGACGAGTTCGTCCTCATCGACCTCGATAGGCTCTTCGTCGGAGAGGTCCTCGTCATCACTGATGTAGCCACGGCTCTCGTAGTAGTCGTAGATGAGGTCTACAAAGTAGACGATATCATCGTCACTGAGGAGCTCTTTTAGTTCTTGGGGGATATAGTTGCGGATGAAGGCCACGGAGGCGGCGTCATCATATCCTAGGAGATCTTCTTCTGCCATAATACTTATATAAGGCTACCCATCGGGGTATAGCCGCGATTCTTGTCACAAAGTTAATAAAAAGCCTTTTGGGGCGCTTCGGGAGGAAGTCTTAGGCTGAAGAAAAAGAGGCCTCCAAAGTCCTTGTGTAGACGGGGCTCTGGAGCACCCCTTCAGGGACCTACTGTAGATCGTCTTTGCGACCCACGGTAGGTCGTCGTGACGACCCACAGTAGGTTTTTTCGACGACCTACCATAGGTCGCAAAATGGGCCTCCCGAGGAGCCCCATTTTTACCCCCTCGTCGCTCTCGCCCCGAAGTGCAGTCCTTGCCCTCAAGGAAGAGCGTCAGATAGGGGCGAACTCTACCCTCTAGCAGTTCCTTTGCACAAAAAGCGTATCTTTGTGCTACCTATCATTCATTTATTTAACAAAGAAGTATCACGACTATGAGCTATAATCTCTTAGCAGGTAAGAAGGGGATCATCTTCGGTGCCCTCAACGAACAGTCTATCGCTTGGCGTGTCGCTGAGCGTGCCGTCGAAGAAGGCGCAGAGATCATCCTGACCAACACCGCCATGGCTGCCCGTATGGGTCAGCTCAATGAGCTCGGCGAAAAGCTAGGTGCTAAGGTCGTCCTCGCTGACGCTACTAAGGAGGAAGAACTAGAAGTACTCTTCCAGGAAGCGATCAAGACCTTCGGTAAGGTAGACTTCGTCCTCCACTCCATCGGGATGAGCCCCAACGTACGCAAGGGCCGTAGCTACGATGACCTCGACTACAAGATGCTCCAGACCACGTTCGACGTGTCTGCAGTCTCCTTCCACAAGATGCTCCAGGTAGCTAAGAAGCTTGACGCTATCGCAGAGGGTGGCTCTGTCGTCGCTCTGACTTACATCGCTGCTCAGCGTACCTTCGTAGGCTACAGCGATATGGCAGATGCTAAGAGCCTGCTCGAATCCATCGCTCGTAGCTTCGGCTATATCTACGGTCGTGACAAGGGCGTCCGTATCAACACCGTCTCTCAGTCTCCTACGGTCACTACGGCCGGTAGCGGTGTCAAGGGCATGACTGACCTCCTCGACTTCGCCGAAGACCTCTCACCTCTGGGTAACGCTGACGCTAACGACTGCGCTGACTACTGCATCACCCTCTTCAGCGACCTGACTCGCAAGATCACGATGCAGAATCTCTTCAACGACGGGGGCTTCAGCTCCATGGGTATGAGCGCTGCAGCTGTAGAAGCCTTCGCAGCGGGTCGTGCTGCTCGCCAGGAGAAGTAATCCCCTACGAGCCAGATCCTCTCTACCCGTACTCGCTCTCATCCTTACTAAGCAAGCTTCATGATACTTCGCACGGATAACCTCGTCAAGCGCTACCGTGCTCGCACTGTCGTCAACCACGTCTCGATCCAGGTCGGACAAGGGGAGATCGTCGGTCTACTTGGCCCGAATGGGGCGGGGAAGACTACGACGTTCTACATGACAGTAGGGCTGGTCGTCCCCAACGAGGGACGCATCTTCCTCGATGAGGAGGACATCACCAAGTACCCTGTCTACAAGCGTGCGAAGGCGGGCATCGGCTACCTAGCTCAGGAAGCCTCTATCTACCGGCGTCTCAGTGTCGAGGACAATATCCTCTCGGTGCTGGAGCTGACGGATAGGACGAAGCAGGAGCAGGAGGAGCGCCTCGAGGAACTCATAGCAGAGTTCCGCCTGGAGAAGGTGCGCCGCAACGCAGGTAACCGTCTCTCGGGAGGTGAGCGCCGTCGTGCCGAGATCGCTCGATGCCTAGCGATCGACCCGAAGTTCATCATGCTCGACGAACCCTTCGCAGGGGTCGACCCGATCGCCGTACAAGATATTCAGAGTATCGTCGCCCAGTTGCGCCACAAGAATATCGGCATTCTGATCACCGACCACAACGTCTATGAGACGCTCAGCATCACCGATAGAGCTTACCTGCTCTTTGAGGGGAAGGTCCTCTTCGAGGGCACGGCTGAAGAGCTTGCTGAGAACGAGATCGTCCGAGAGAAGTACCTAGGGAAGGACTTCCAGCTCCGCCGTCGTACCTTCGATGTCGGTACGCCTACGGGAGGGACGTAAGCTCCGAGGCGAGTACATTCCACTTCATACAGATAGCCCCCACATCCTCCAACGAGAGGATGTGGGGGCTATCCTTTTATATCTATGAAGCTTTTCGCTTGGAGCTGGGCTAGTGGCTAGCCTTATGCTTACGAAGCCTTTCTGCTTGTACTGGGGTTGGGGCTAGCCTTGCCCTGATGAAGTCTTAGCGCCGAAGGAGCTTCTTACGTAGAGTAGCTATTGCCCCAGCGGGCACCTCGTAGCGGTAGATGACGCCTACGAAGAGGAGGATGAGGAGGGTATTAGCCAGTAGGACGAGGTAGACGCTCTCCTCCAGGAGCACTTCCCTCAGGGCTAGCTGGGTGACATAGATACCGGCTGTGAGGAGGCTGTATAGTCCCAGGCGCTTGAGATCATAGCTCACGGGATAGTAGCGCTGACCGAGGAAGTAGGAGATGAGCATCACTCCCCCGTTGGCGACGACCGAAGCCCAAGCGCAGGCCATGAACCCGTACTTAGGAGCAAGCCCTACGATCAAAGCCACGGTGAAGACACAGCCGATGATGGAGAGGATCGCCCCCCAATGCGTGCGGTCGGTTACCTTGTACCAGAGGGAGAGATTGAAGTAAACTCCGAACATCAGCTGACCGGCCATGATCCACGGCACCACCGAGAGCCCAGGGTAGTAGGCAGGGGCGATGAGGAGCTTGAGCACGTCTATATAGCTCATCACCCCTAGGAAGATGAAGAGGGTGAAGAGCACGTAGTAGGTCATGGCCGACGAGTAGGCACGGCGGGCAGCTTCCTCGCCCTTCTTCTTCTCGGCGAAGATGAAGGGATCATAGGCGTAGCGGAAGGCCTGGGTGAAGAGCACCATCACGACAGCAAGCTTGTAGCAAGCGCCGTAGATCCCGAGTTGGGCGTGGGCATAGTGGGGATCATCGAAGAGGAGTGGGAAGAGGATCTTATCGGCTTGGTTGTTGAAGTTCCCCGCCAGCCCCAGTAGGAGCATCGGTAGTGCATAGACGAGCATAGCCCGTAGAAGCTTGCCACTGAAGCGTCCTGTTGCCTTACGAAGTGTGGGGAGAAGCAGGAGCATCTGCAGGGCATTGCTCACGAGGTTGATCCCGAAGATATACTCCAGGGCATGCTCTCTAGGGTGAAGCTCTCCCAGTAGCGGTATCTGCTCTCCTAAGTAAGGAAGGACGTAGAAGGCAAAGAGGGTCAGGGCGATCGTCGCAAGGACAAAGCTCATCCGCACGGCCATGAATCTCCAGGGACGCTGCTCGTAGCGCAGGTAGCCCAGCGGTATCGCCATGAAGGCATCACTTGCGACGATCAGCAGGAGGTAGACGAGTAGGTCCTGATGCTGGGTGATCTGTAGCGCCGAGGCCAAGGGATCGAGGAAAAGCCAGCCTAGGAGCACGAAGACGATAGAGCTCACCCCTAGGGAGCATAGGGTCGTCGAATAGACATCCTCGGGGCGGTCTTCCTTATTAGCGAAGCGGAAGAAAGCCGTCTCCATCCCATAGGTCAAGAGGATCATCAGGATCGCCGTCCAAGCATAGAGGTTAGTCATCTGCCCGAACTCCTCCGGGATGAGGATACGTACATATACGAAGGTCAAGAGCCAGTTGAGGAATCGACCGAACATGCTACTCAGTCCGTAGACGGCCGTATCCTTGACGAGGGAGGTAAGGGTGCTACTCATACGCAGTCCTAGTGGAGATCGGATTAGTAATTCTCTTCATCGAAGAAGCTCGCAGCGAGGCGAGCACGAGGCGATCTACCGAGGTGACTGTACGCCAGATCCGTCGCCTCTCGACCTCGAGGAGTACGCTTGATGAAGCCCTCTTTGATGAGGTAAGGCTCATAGACCTCCTCTACCGTACCAGGGTCTTCCCCGAGGGCAGTGGCGATGGTCGTCAAGCCCACAGGGCCTCCTGCGAACTTGTCTATGATCACTCCGAGGAGCTTATTGTCGATGTAGTCGAGGCCGTAGCGGTCGATATTCAGCGCCTCTAGCGCATAGCAGGCGATGGCCTTGTCAATGCTCCCGTTGCCCTTGACCTGAGCGAAGTCTCGCACCCGTCTCAGTAGGGCATTAGCGATACGTGGCGTCCCTCGGCTACGTGAGGCTACCTCGACGGCAGCACTGGTCTCACAGGGGGTCTGGAGGATGTCTGCCGAGCGGTGGACGATACCAGCGAGGGTCTCGATGTCGTAATACTCGAGGTGGAGATTGATCCCGAAGCGAGCTCTCAAGGGAGCAGTCAGGAGGCCACTGCGTGTCGTCGCTCCCACGAGGGTGAAGGGATTGAGATCGATCTGGATGGAGCGAGCGCTAGGCCCCTTGTCCAGCATGATGTCGATGCGGTAGTCTTCCATGGCAGAATAGAGATACTCTTCGACTACGGGTGAAAGACGATGGATTTCGTCGATGAACAAGACATCGTTAGGTTCAAGCGCGGTGAGCAATCCTGCCAAATCTCCAGGTTTATCGAGCACAGGACCTGAGGTGAGTTTGAATCCCACCTGTAGTTCGTTGGCAATGATAT
>ERZ773027.591-NODE-591-length-22600-cov-3.895099_pt1 | contig 22600 bp, 17 predicted proteins | sample MGYA00511032_ERZ773027 | MGnify/ENA primary metagenome ERZ773027 (study PRJEB29015, sample SAMEA2738138) | human oral metagenome | biome: human oral; feature: human-associated habitat; material: saliva | place: China | collected 2190 ... | reverse complement strand
AGCAGAGAACATCTGTACACATGGATTCGTAACGAGGGAAAAACAAAAGAAAAACAAAACAAACTATTCTCTCCCTTTTTTTATTGAAATTTCAGCATTCTGCACATTTTCTCTCCCAATGCTTTCTTAACAATTTCAAAATTATAATGTAGTCCTTTGTGGTGTTAAATTCTCTGCCGTCATTTCACATCATTGTATTCACAACCCTTAAAACCTAAATCAAAACGGCATATCCCCTTAAATTCACAGTAATCACAGGTGGTGCTATCCTTCACTCTCATAGGAAAAATATCTATATTACCCTTTTCCATATCTTCGATAAGCTCTGTAACCTTTGAGACCACTGTATCTTGGAGCATTTGAAAAGCCTCTTCAGAAATCAGTGCCTTGCCTTTCAGCTCTCCGTTTCTATTTATGTTTATATCCACAATTTTCGATTTTTTATCAAAGTCTCCGGCAATGGCATCTACAGTATCCTCGTCATTTATCATTATTCCGTCCAGTTTAAAACTCCTGATTATTTCATTTTTAACAGAAGCTTCAAATTCTTCTGAGCCTTCTCCGTATAAATCTTTCAGCCTTGGGCTGTGTATATGAAAATAGAACATTCCTGCAGGTTTCCTGACACCTTCCTGTGCAGCTGTTACATAGAGCATCAGCTGTAACCTGTATCCCGCTTCAATTTCATCAATATTCAGATTCAGATTCCCTGATTTGTAATCTATAATCTTAACTCTGTCATTTTCCAGATAATCAAGCCTGTCTATCGCCCCTTCTATATAAACTTTCTCACCTGAAGGCATTATAACCGTAATTGGCTCAATACTTCTACCCTTCCCAAACTTGACTTCAAATTTGCTGTCCTTAACCTTACCTTCTCTGATATGGTATATGAGCACCCTCAGAGATTTCATACAAGTTTCTTCTATACGCTTTTTCTTATAGCCTTCCTCTTTACCAAACTCAAACAAGCCCCCTCGGTAACCCCGGGTTTCAAGTTCAATGGCTTTTCTCAAAAGTTCCCTGCATTCTTCATCCGAGACGGTATGCCATAGGTTGTCTTCGGTTAATTTTCTCGTCACCTGCATGATACAAGCATGATAAATATCTCCTATCTCTCTGCCTGTGACTTCAAATTTTCTGAGTTCGTCGGGCTTCAGAGCGTATGATATGAAGTAAGAAAAGGGGCAGTGAGAGTATTTTTCCAATCTGGAAGGCGATAAAGTTTTATCACCCATGTAATCATTTTTGAAAAATAAATCTGTAAATTCTTTATCTAAGGGCTTAGCCCTATTATCAAAGTCCAGCCCTTTTTTAATTGACTGCAACCTTGATTTCTCATTTTCTTCGTACCAGATTTCTGCCTTTTTCCATACAGGAGAGAGGGAAGAATATTCTCCTTTTCTAACTCTCCTCATAGCATCGGACAAATGGCGCAATGTACTGAACTTCCCTCCTATAAGCTTCAGGTCATCATCTTCGTTCAAAATATCTTTTCTAATTTCTAAATCGGGGAAAATATTTAATATCGTATCCACAATATCAGAACGCCTTATTTCCTTGCCCTCTTCATCCCCAATGGAATAACCTATCCACAGGTGTCGGGAAGGCTTCGCCAAATTTCGATATATAGCCAGCCGTTCTTCCTGAAGCCTTATCTTATCAAGTTTTCCCAGTACATAACCTTTCGCTGCCAAAAGTTCCAACTCTTCTGCGGCAAAAAGCTCCTCTGAAGAATTCCCGGCAGGCAAAACACCTTCATTCGCCCCCACTATAACCAGAGCCCTTGCACTTCCGGTTCTTGTTCTCTGCATAGTTCCAAGCATCAAATCATCAATAGATGAAGGAAGTCTTCCCACCTCAACCTCCAAAAGTCCTACTTTGAATAAGTCCAGAAACTCTTCAAAAACAAATTCTTCTTCACCTATAATTTCAACTATCTGATTCAAAATCTCTACGACCATGGAAAAAATTTGTCTGGTTTCATCTACATAATCTTCTCCCGAATGTTGAAGCTGAAATTCCATAAATGTTTTAATATTCTTCTCGATATTCGCCTTTTCTTTCAAAAAAATATAGTATCTTTCCACGAAGTCCTTTATTGTGTGACTTTCTCTGCCGATATTTTGCAGTTCTGTAAGTAAGGCAGAGATTCTTTCCCTATATTCGTTTATCCTGTCAAGTTCTTCTTGACTGTACTCAAAATCCCCATATTTAAAAGGCTTTTTCCACATATTCCCCTTTATTCTATATTTGAGAGCGTAGTTTTCCAATTCTTCTATCTCATCTATGGCAAAGTCGGTAAGACCGCTTTTGAGAACTCTGAATATGTCTGAAGTTCTAAACTTATTGGTCACAGCTTCAAGCATCGATATTAAATAGATTGCAGGATTTGCATTGATTATTTTGCGCTTCTCGTCATGAAATAAGGGCAGTCCATACTCCTCAAAAACCCTCGACAGAATATTTCCTCTGGTTTTTAGATCGTTGCAAATAAGCACAACATCTCTATACCTGTAGTTCTTTTCACGGAGCAGCCACAATATATATGCCGCTGCGGACTCAGCCTCATGGTACAGATTTGCCGCTTCGCAAATAGTTATTCCGGCAGAAATAACATCTTTTTTATCTTCTTTACTTCTCACTCGGATCGGTGCTGACGCATAAAATTCTCTTTCGAGATGCAAAAGTGCAGGATTTTTTAAAGGCTGCATTTTCCCATGTTCTTCTGAGCCGGATATTCTTCTTTGGACTTTCACTGAAAAACCGGCTTTATAGCCATAGGCGTCGCTTATCTTCCTTATCTCTACATTTTCATTGCCAAAGGTATTAAGAAATTGTTTAATTATCCCTTCAGGCAAGACAAACAAATCTCCATCTCTGCAATTTTTATCATAGGTCAAAACGAGGTTCAGCTCCCCGGATTTCTTGGCAAGCTCCTCAATAACCTGCATATTTTTTGGTGAAAAGGAATCAAATCCGTAAATCCAGACTTTTTCCTGTGGGATTTTTTCTGATGCACCGATTCCGTTTCTGAACAAATCAAGAAAGTCCTCCGAATCCAGATATTTTCCTTCAAGAGCCTTTTCATATTCCCGATAAATAAGGGCAAGGTCTTCCAGTTTATCGTTTAGAAGCTTATTTCCCTTTATATCCTGATAGATTTTACTAAAATCCTCAGGTACTATGTTATACTGCTTAAGCTCGGAAATAAAGTCATTGGTCATTTTCGTAAAAGCACTTTTCTGCAAATTGCTTTTATAAACCTTCAGATTTTCTTCCTGCTCTTTTGCTATCTTTCTAAGCAACATGTGCCTGCCGTATTTATCAATGAAAGTCTGATTGCGTCCAAAGACTTCACTTACTATATTATGGGCGAGCCTGGAAAAACTGCATACATCCAATCCTATCAGACTTTTCACATTCAAAAACCTGAAGGCTTGGCGTTCCGCCTCAAGTGTGTACTGATCCGGAACTATAATCCGTACAGGGTTTTCCGCATCATAGCCTGACTTCTTTATCTCATCAAATATGAAATTTTCCTTATCTATGGACTCTCTTCCGTAATAAATATTCAAAATTTTATCCTCTTGTCCTTCAAGTAAATGCATTGCGGCTTATCCTTCTGATTGTTAAAATATCATGCTCAGAGAAACTCTTTTCTTTTCTTTATCCACGCTTATAATCTTCACTTTCACTGTGTCTCCTACGGAAACCACATCCATTGGATGTGCCACATATTTCTCGCTGAGCTTCGAAATATGCACAAGTCCGTCCTGTTTCACTCCTATATCCACAAAAGCACCGAAATCCACCACATTTCTGACTGTGCCTGTAAGCTCCATATCCAGCTTCAAATCATCAAAGTCACGAACATCGTTTCTGAAAATAACAGGAGGTGCACTGTCACGAGGATCCCTTGCCGGTTTTTTCAGCTCGGAAATTATATCTGTTACTGTAGGTCTTCCAACCTCTACCCCCGTACTTTCGGCTAAATCCGCAACCAATTTATCTATACTTTCTGCAACCCGTTTTGCCGGGTATTTTTCCATAAGTCTTGAATCCAAAGATTCGCCGACTCCTCCTGCCAAAAGCTCCCGTGCCGAAATACCTAATCTGCTCATCATTTCTTTTGCCACTTTATATGATTCCGGATGAACGGAAGTGCTGTCCAAAGGCTCATCAATAGCAAGTTTTACAGTTCTTGAATCCAAATCTCTCCTGTTTTCCGGAACACCTGAAGCTTTTCTGAAAGTCTCAGAACCTACATCTGTAATTCGCAGAAAACCTGCACATTGCTCAAAGGCTTTTGCACCCAGTTTAGGAACCTTAAGAAGCTGCCTTCGATTGCTGAACTTGCCGTTTTCTTCACGCCATATAACTATGTTTTTTGCAATCGACATATTAATTCCGGCAACATAGGACAGAAGTGAGGGTGAGGCTGTATTTAAGTCCACTCCAACTCTGTTTACACAGTTTTCCACAACCCCCGACAAGGCATTTTCTAACATTTTCTGATTTATGTCATGCTGATATTGACCTACTCCGATGTGTTTTGGATCTATTTTTACAAGTTCAGCCAGAGGATCCTGAAGCCTGCGTCCCAGAGACATTGCACCCCTTGTGGTCACATCCAGATTCGGGTATTCTTCTGCTGCAAGTTTAGATGCAGAATAAACAGAAGCTCCGGCTTCGTTTACTATCGTGTATTGAATGTCATAGTTGTTCTTTTTCAGAAAATCTGCCACAACCTCTTCAGTTTCCCTTGATGCTGTTCCATTTCCTATAACAATTACATCACAGCCGTACTTCTCAATTAAGGTTTTCAACGCCTTCTCTGTGCCGGCAATGTCGTTCTTCGGCTGTGTGGGATAGATGGTCGTGTATGCTCTTAATTTTCCTGTTCCCTCTAAAACTGCAACCTTGCAGCCCGTACGATAACCCGGATCTATGCTTATGACTTTTTTATTTTTTACAGGTGGCACCATCAAAAGGTTTTCCGTATTCTTGGCAAAAACTTTCACTGCCTCAAGTTCTGCTCTTTCGGTCAAAATCTTTCTCATCTCCCTCTCCACAGAAGGTGCGATTAAACGCTTATAGGAATCTGCAATGGTGTCCAGCATAACTTCAATAAAAATCGACTTCTTATTTCTGATAAGTTTCTTTTCGAGAAAAGTATGAATTTTTTCCACATCCACTGAAATCTTTACCTTCAGCTTCTTTTCTTTTTCGCCTCTGTTGACAGCCAAAACTCTATGATTAGGAATCTTGGAAATAGCTTCGCTGCTGCCATAATACATATCGTAGGGCGTTTTTTCCTCGGGATCTGTTGCTTCCGTTCCAATCATCCCAAAATTATATGTCTTTTCTCTTATTGCCTCTACCATATCCGCATCTTCTGAAATCATTTCCGCAATAATGTCCATGGCACCCTGTAAAGCTTCTTCCGCCGTCTTAACTTCCTTTTCGTCATTCACAAACTTCTCTGCAAAGTCAAGGGGTTGTCCCAATTCCTTTTGACCTGCAAATATGATCATTGCAAGGGGTTCAAGACCTTTTTCCTTTGCCTTGGAGGCTCTTGTCGCTCTCTTTTTCTTATACGGTTTGTACAGATCTTCTACTCTCTGCAAAATTTCAGCTTTGGCAATTTCCGCCGCCAGCTCATCGGTTAGTTTTCCCTGTTCTTCAATCAGGCGTAAAACTTCTTCTTTTCTCTCCTCAAGTCCCCTTAAATATTGAAGCCTTTCATCTAAATCCCTAAGGACAATATCGGTAAGTCCACCTGTCGCTTCCTTTCTGTAACGGGCGATAAAAGGAATGGTATTTCCCTCATCTATAAGTTTCACCGTTATCTCTACCCTGTTTAATTTAATCTGAAATTCCTCTGCAAGTTTTGTTAAAATATCCATTCTCAAAGTCTCCCGGTTGCTATGCAATAGTTTCTTAATCAGTGTATATGTTTCCATTATATAACAAAGCTTGCAACATCTGTAAAGTGTGCAAGCTTTTCATTATCTTACAGTTGTTTTAATTCTTCATTAATAAAATGGTCCAGTTCACCGTCCATAACAGCTCCCACATTTCCCACCTCAGCACCTGTTCTATGGTCTTTCACCATGGTATACGGCTGAAAAACATAGGATCTTATCTGTGAACCCCAAGTGATCTGGGAAAAATCCCCTTTGATTTCCGCCAGGTCTTCCTTATGCTGTTGCTCTGCCAAATCTAACAGCTTAGACATCAAAATCTTCATGGCAACCTCCCTGTTTTGATGTTGGCTGCGCTCATTCTGACAGGTTACCACTATATTTGTCGGCAGGTGGGTAATTCTGATAGCAGAATCCGTCTTATTTACATGTTGTCCACCTGCACCGCTGCTTCGGAATGTATCCACCCTAATGTCCTCAGAATTTATTTCCACCGTAAGCTCATCGTCAATCTCCGGCATCACTTCAAGTGCTGCGAAAGATGTCATTCGCTTTCCTGCGGCATTAAAAGGTGAAATTCTGACTAATCTGTGAACACCCTTTTCATGTTTCAGATATCCGTAAGCATTTTCCCCTTCAATCATAACAGTAGCACTCTTTATTCCGGCTTCCGTATCGTCTTGAAGGTCAACAAGTTTTACATCGTAACCCTTGCTCTCCGCCCATCGGGTATACATTCTTAGAAGCATCTCTGCCCAGTCCATAGCCTCCACTCCGCCGGCACCTGCATGCAGAGAGATAACCGCACTGTTATGGTCGTACTTCCCATTCAGCAAAGTTTCCAGCTTAAAGTTCTCAAGAGCCTTGACAAGCTCTCTATACATGCCAATGACACTGTCTGCTTCTTCTTCATCCTCCATTTCCTCAGCAAGCTCCATCAGTTCTTCGACATCTGAAAGACTTTTATCGAGGGTTTCATATGAGCTGATTTTATTTTCCAGCGAGCTTTTCTGTTTCAAAACCTTTTGGGCGGTTTCCGGATCATCCCAAAAGCCCTCCTTCATAGTTTCCTGATTTAAAATTTCAGCTTTTTCCCTTATACCTGCAAGCCCCAGAGACTCACCGATTCCTGTTAAGATTTCTTTCTTTTCGGGAAGCTCCTGCCTAATCGGATCCAGTTTAAGCATCCCTGTTCTCTCTTTCTATTTCCATATCTTTTTTCATGCAGCAGTGTTTATATTTCTTTCCACTTCCGCAAGGGCAAGGATCATTTCTTCCTATTTTGGGATGACTTCTCTTTACGGTATCCTGTTTATGCTCTCTTTCGGGAATTTCTGCATCCTCCGGTATTCCCCCCTGCATTGCCATCAGGAAACTGTCATCCACATCCTCAGCTTTGGTTTCACCGCCTATCTCAATTACTGAATGACGCTGTGCATCTGTATCTAAAGTAACGCTGTAACAGTAATTCACCGTTTCTTCCTTGATCTCGTTAATCATGGAATCAAACATCTCAAACCCTTCCTGGGCATAGGCTGCCACCGGATCCTGTTGTCCCAAAGCACGAAGCCCGATACCTTCCTTCAGCTGATCCATGGCATCGATCTGATCCATCCACAGATTATCTACAACTCTCAAGAGAATCATACGCTCGACTTCGCGCATCTGTTCCTCACCGATTTCCCTCTCTTTTGCCCTGTACATTTCCTCAAATTCAGCAAAGATTTCCCCTTTCAGAGACTCGGCGGTCATTCCCACCAGTTCATCTGTGGTATAGGATGTTTTGCCTATGTATTCTCTGTTAATACGGCGAAGGTTTTTATTCAGGGTTTCAAAATCCCATTCTTCCGGGTATTTTGAGGCAAGTACAATCGGATCCACCATGTGACTTACAAGATCTTCCATCATATTCATGATATAATCTCTCAGATCTTCTCCAAACAGAACTTTACGGCGTTCGTCGTATATGATTTCTCTCTGCTTATTCATAACATTGTCATACTGCAACACATATTTACGAATACCGAAGTTTCTTCCTTCTACCTTTTTTTGTGCTCCTTCAATGGATCTGCTCAACATTCCGGCTTCAATAGCTTCATCTTCTTCAAGACCCATTTTCTTTACAAGATTCTGCATTCTATCACCGCCGAATAGACGCATAAGCTCATCTTCCAGAGAAATAAAGAACTGGGTAGCCCCCGGATCCCCCTGTCTTCCTGCACGGCCACGGAGCTGATTGTCGATACGCCTTGATTCGTGGCGCTCCGTACCTATAATATAAAGACCTCCAAGTGCCACGACCTGATCATGTTCTTCATCTCTTTCTACCTTGAAGCTATCATAAAACTTATGGTAAACATCTCGGGCTTCATTGAGCTTTTCGTCATCGGATTTTGCAAAGCCTGTGGCAAAATTAATTTCTTCATCGGAGTAGCCCTTCTTGCGCATTTCTCTACGAGCCTCAAAGTCAGGGTTTCCTCCCAGCAGAATATCAGTACCACGACCTGCCATATTCGTTGCAATCGTAACCATTCCCAGACGACCTGCTTCTGCTACTATTTCGGCTTCTTTTTCATGCTGCTTGGCATTGAGCACATTGTGAGAAACGCCTTTTTTTCTCAAAAGGTCACTGATAAGCTCCGACTTTTCAATGGATATGGTACCCACAAGAACGGGCTGTCCGGTAGCATGTATTTCTGCAACCTTTTCTGCAATAGCCTTGAATTTGCCGTTTTCTTTCTGGTAAACAACATCCTGCATGTCATTACGAATAACATCTTTATTAGTAGGGATAACCACTACATCCATGTTGTAAATTTCACGAAATTCATCTTCCTCTGTTTTGGCAGTACCGGTCATTCCCGCAAGTTTATTATACATTCTGAAAAGATTCTGCAAAGTAACAGTAGCCAGGGTTTTAGATTCTGAACGAACCTTGAGCCTTTCCTTAGCTTCAATAGCCTGATGAAGACCGTTGCTGTAGCGACGACCGAACATAAGACGACCGGTAAATTCATCTACGATTATAATTTCTCCATCCTTGACAATATAGTCAACATCCTTTTCCATCATATTGTGAGCCTTGAGTGCCTGCTGTACATGGTGGTTCACTTCCATATTTTCAGGGTCACCAAAGTTCTCAAGTTCAAAGTAGTCCTCAGCCTTTACAACTCCTTCATCTGTCAGGGAAATCTGCTCATCCTTTTCTTCAATTTCAAAATCTTTACCCTTGGTAAGTCCTTTTACGAAGGAATCCGCCTTTTTATACAGGTCTGTAGACTTGGTACCCTGTCCGGAAATAATAAGAGGGGTTCTCGCTTCGTCAATTAAAATAGAGTCCACCTCATCCACAATGGCAAAGTTAAGCTCCCTTTGCATGAGTTCTTCCTCATATGTAACCATGTTATCTCTAAGATAATCAAAACCGAATTCGTTGTTGGTTCCGTAGGTAATATCAGCCTCATAAGCAGCTCTGCGTTCTTCTTCAGTTATTCCGTGAATAATGCATCCTACGCTCAGACCCATATATGAATAAACCTTTCCCATCCATTCAGAGTCACGCTTTGCAAGGTAATCATTGACGGTAACCACATGGACACCTTTGCCGGAAAGAGCATTAAGATATACCGGGAGGGTTGCCATCAAGGTCTTTCCTTCACCTGTTTTCATCTCCGCAATTCTTCCCTGATGCAAAACCACACCACCGATCAGCTGAACACGGAAAGGCTTCATTCCCACGCTTCGCCATGCAGCTTCACGGCATGCAGCAAAAGCTTCCGGCAAAATATCATCCAATGTTTCTCCCTTTGCAAGTCGATCCCTGAACTCCTGCGTCTTTGCCTTCAGTTCATCATCAGACAACTCCGCCGTCTCCTCTTCCAGCAAAACTATTTTATCCACAATCTTATTTACTTTTTTTACTTCTCTCTTATTTAAGTCTCCGAAGATTTTTTCTATAAAACTCATTATTTATTTCCCCTTTCTGCTTTTTGCAGCTCTTCTTCCTGTTTTTCCTCCACTTTTAAATTTATTTCCAAAGCTTTTCTTGAATCAGCCTTTGTTACCTTACCTCTGAAAATCTTATTGCCGGCATCGTATTCAAATTCATCGCCGGATTCGGGAAGTTTATCTATCTGCAAAATCAGCCAGCCATTTACCGTGGTTGCACTCATGTCGATTTCCTCATCAAAGTAGTCGAACATTTTCTCCACATTGGTATTTCCCATAACTCTGAAACTTCCGTTCCTCAATGGGATAATCCCTTGGGTTTCCACAGCATCATGCTCATCATATATTTCTCCGACAAGCTCCTCTATAATATCTTCCATGGTAACCAGACCCTCAGTGCCGCCATATTCATCAACGACGATGGCAATCTGCGTTTTATTTGCCTGAAGCTTTTTCAGAAGATCTGCACACTTCATTGAGCCTGCCACAAAAACCACAGGTTTCACATAGTCTGCAATGGTTTTCTCCGTTCCCGATATGAAATTATGAAAATCTTTCTGATTCAGTACCCCTAAAATATTATCAAGGTCATCTTCATACACAGGCATTCTGGAAAATCCTGTATCTTTGAAAAGCATACCCACATCTTCCTTGATGTCATTGATTTCTATTGCCTTGATGTCGACTCTGGGAGTTAATACATCCCAAGCCTCAAGATCGCTGAAGTCTATGGCATTCTGAATAAGCTCCTCCTGCTCCGACATTATATTGCCTTCCGTTGCAGCCTCCTCCACAAGAGTCTTAATTTCCTCTTCGGTAATCCCCTTATCTAAATTCACTTTGAAAATCAGCCGAAGCAATTTCTTCCACTGTGCAAAGATCCAGTTTATCGGGGTAAAAACAGTCATCAGCAGAGATATGAGCGGTGCTGAAAACATGGCGAATTTTTCAGGATATTCCTTCGCCAGATTTTTAGGGGAAATCTCACCAAAAATCAGGACTGTAACGGTTATCACAATCGTGGAAATTGTGGGCCCGTATCTTCCGTAAAGATTTACAAAAAAAACTGTAGCAATGGCTGTAGTGGCTATATTAGCTATATTGTTTCCCACCAAAATCGTAGAAAGCAGAGTATCGTAGCGTTCTTCTAAAAGAAGAACCTTCTTCGCCCTCATATTCCCGTCTCCTGCCATGTTCTTCAGTTTTATCCTATTGACAGAAGTAAAGGCAGTTTCCGTTGCCGAAAAATATGCCGACAAAATTATCAGAAATGCCATACCTCCGATATACAACCCAAGTTCTCGGGTTTCCATATATTTTCCTCCGTAATGATAGATTTTACTTAATTATAGTTTGCCTTTAAAAGGCTTTTCCTCCCAATCAATCCTTGTAAATGCCCACTTATACAGAGTGATAATATCACAAAACTCATGAAATTAAAAGCTATAACCTCCTTTATTCATCATATTCACATATATACCATGAAATATATTGTTTGAATACTATTGAGAAAAATATGTATTGCCTTGGGAATTTCTCTGCTCTACTCCTGTATAAGTATGTGTATGACGCCGTTGCTATTGTAACTCTCCACAGTTTATGATAATATTCTAATTATTATAAATAACTACATCAAACTTCGGGAAAGCGTTGTATCCAACAATGGTACTGCTATCATAATTCCGGAGAACAACATTTTTCTGTTGTATTTATCCATGTAGTATCTAAAAGCTTAGACTATTCATTTTCAAGGAGATTTCCCGGAAATGGGAAACCATATAAAATGAGAAACATAGTTTTATAAAAAAATATAACTCTGATTATGTTATGATATTTGCGAAAGATAAATCAAAGGAATATATGAAAAAAGAATAGCACTCTTATATTGTTTCAATTAGGAGGTCATTAAGTGATGAATTTAAAACATCATTACATAAAAAAAGGCTGCGGACAACCTTTTATATTGCTCCATGGAAATAATGAAGATTCCTCTTATTTTAAAAGTCAGATTGAGGAATTTTCTAAAGAGTATGAAGTCATTGCACTTGACACCCGTGGTCACGGCAAAACAGAGCGTGGCGAAGCTCCCTTTACCATAAGACAGTTTGCCTATGATTTAAAAAGCTTCATGGACAGAAAGGGAATTAAAAAGGCGCATATTCTGGGCTTTTCAGATGGTGCCAACATCGCCATGTGCTTTGCTGTCAAGTATCCTGAAATGGTTGAAAAACTAATCCTTCATAGTGGAAACTTAAATTCAAACGGCGTTCATCCTCTCATACAGATTCCCATAGAAATCGGGCACAAACTCAAGAGCTTCCTTCATAGATATATGCCGTTTAATAGACTGAAAAAATTTATGAAACATCGCAGCGAAATCCTGGGACTGATGATAAACCAGCCCAACATTACTTTAGAGGAATTAAATCGCATTAAGGCGATTACCCTTGTAATTGCCGGAACTTTTGATATGATTAAACAAAATCACACTGAATTGATACATAAGCATATTGAAAATTCACAGCTGATTCTAATAAAAGGAGACCATTTTATTTCAAAGAAAAAGCCAAAGGAATTTAACACTGCTGTAAAGAAATTTATGAAAGGATAGGCAGAGAACTTACAATGTTCCACTTCCACAAAAAAATGGCTACAAAGGATAAACTTTTTGAACTGTTATCATCAAATGCTGATGAATTTATTTCCGGGCAGATTATAGCAGATGAACTGAAACTGTCCAGAAATTCAATCTGGAAAGGCATTACCGCCTTAAAAAAAGATGGATATATAATCGAAAGCAAACCCCATATAGGCTACCGTCTGGCAGGGGAAAGTAATCTTTTGTCTAAAGAAATAATTATAAAGGATTTGCGTGTTCCATGCACTGTCGAAGTCCACGATACCGTCACCTCCACCAATGACATGGCTAAGAAGAAAATCATGAGTCACAAACCGGTTGTATTGATTGCAAATAGGCAATCAAACGGTCGTGGCAGACTTGGCAGATCCTTTGAATCTCCGGGGGGAACCGGACTTTACCTGACAATCGCCCTGAAACCCGGTTTTTCTTTGGAAAAATCCCTTTATGTCACCATGGCTGCTGCCGTATCGGTGTGCAGAGCAATCGAAAAAGTTTGCGATAAAAATCCGCAAATCAACGGTAAAAATCCGCAGATTAAGTGGGTAAATGATATTTTCATCGAAAACAAAAAAGTATGCGGAATACTGACGGAGGCTCAAACCAATTTTGAAACGGGGCAGATAGACAGCCTGATAATCGGAATCGGGGTAAACTGCTTTCCGGGGAACCTACCGAACGAGCTAAAAGAAATTGCCGGCTCAATCTCTGAAAAAACAGGAAGTTTTTCTCGCAACAGGCTCGCATCGGAAATAATCAATGAAACCTTAAAGAGCCTGGATAGAATTGAAGATAAAAGTTTTCTTACTGAATACAAAAGTCGCTGTTTCATTCTGGGTCATAAAATAAAAATCCATCCTCAATACGATAAGTCAGGTATTCCTGCAAAAGCTCTGGATATAGCAGAAGACGGCGGACTAATCGTTGAGTATATAGACGGCACAAAAAAAGGCGAGACCGAAACCCTCCACACCGGAGAAATTTCAATCAGGCTGCCCCGCTAAAAACCGTATTTGATACACCGGATACCGCAAAAACATCATAAAATACCATAAAACACTATAATATGTTATCGGTATCCAATTTTTTATCCTCTTTCCGGTTTGCCTTACTCCTTTTTCTTTATTCCGATCTCTGTATAGCTTTCAGGCTCACTTTCTCTAAAATCAACTATATAACCTAGACCCGGCTCGGGAATCCAGTCCCACATGTTACTTTTAGCTCCCGGAAACATCTGTCGCATCATGGAAGATATAACACCGCCGTGGCAAACCATTACGGTTACTGCATCCTCTCCGCCATGCCTGTGAGACCATTCCTTTAGACGATGCAAACCTATAAGCTCCCTGAGTCCTTCTTTGACCCGCATGGAAAAATCCAATCTGCTCTCTCCATCAGGCGGACACACCTCATCAGTTTCATCGTATACCCACTTTTGAAATTCCTCATTCTCCTCAATCTCTTCAAAGCTGTGACACTCAAATATACCAAAGTTCATTTCCTGCAAATTGGGGATTTCCTGCCATTCTCCCTCTCCAAAGAGAATTTTCATAGTCTGCTTGGTGCGGGTAAGTCCCGAAACAATTTTCTGAGCATCCTCAGGTATTTTCGGATACACGCCCCGTTCTTTATAACGAACAAGCATATCCTTTCCTTTCTCCAGGAGGGGCAAATCCGTTTTCCCGTAAAACCACCTTTTCTCATTTCCTTCAGTTATGCCGTGTCTGATAAGTATTAGTTTAGATGCCATTTCCCATTTTCCAATTCCAAAATTTGTTATTTTAATTCACTGTTTCCTTGCTTTTTGTCTCAATCTTTACTGTCAACGATTCATTTCAAAGACTTGTCATTTTCGGTCTTTTATCTTGCTTTTATTTCCTGTGGGATTCCGCAAAAAACTCTGATGACCTTTTCCGCTTCTTTTCCTAAGATAACAAGACTTCTGCCGGTCTCTTCACGCCAAGCTCTTTCGAGCTTATCCATAGGCACTACTCCTTGGGTTATATCATCTGCCAGAATTATTTTATCCTTCAGCTGCTTCAAACTCGCCTCCACATGATTTGATGCCTCTATACCTTCCCCGGTGCAGGCTAAGATGTATCGCTCAAAGTGATTCAGCGCCTTTGCCTTTAAATCTATAGACGGCCAATCACTGCCGTCATTTGCCTTTGCACAGTCAAATATATCCTCATCCCTTAACCCGAATTTTTCCTTTGCATAATCAAGTTTTCCCTGATATGCACCACCTATTATTAAAATCATCTCCACTCCTTATAAATTAACGGCTATAGCCATTCCAAGAACTCCGAAGATCTCACTGCAGCAAATCTCGTATCCTGCAATATCACCACTCATACCGCCAAGCTGCCACCTGCCGTAGGCTCCGCTGACTCCTCCCAGCAAAATCCCTGTAAATGCTGCTGCGAACATGGGAACTACAGATTTCAATTCCGGTCCCATAACCACCGCCAAAGCAATCAGCACAAAATATATCCCAAGATACCTTTTGCATCTCTTTCTCTCACTCTTTGCCTCGTAATTTTCTACATACTGACTGTGCCCAATGGGTTTATAATCCAACACATCGTTACTTGCAATGAGTCTGCTTAGAATGGGAAGTATAAAGAACATTCTTAACGGGGCTTTATCCCATATTGCAATCATCGAAGCATACCATGCCATAAATAAAAAACCCAGCATTACTACGGCAAAAGCTCCTACTGTAGAATCTTTCAAAATCCTCTGTCTATCTTCTAGCGGTCTTCTGGACAAAATTGCGTCATTACAATCCATAAAGCCGTCGAGATGCATAAATCCGCAAATTGCAAATATATAGAATGTACAGATCAGCGCTGCGACAGAATCGGGCAGACCGTATTTCATATCCAAAACCCTCAAAGCCCAAATAATTGCCACCCAAAGCACACCGATTATAACTCCAACCAGAGGTACGAATACCATCATTAAATTTTTCAGTTTTCCGTCCCATCTTTTATATGGGCAGGGCAGTGTGAGAAAATTTCCCCATGCCATAAAAAAAGCAATTACATATCTCATAATCTATTCCCTGTTATCTATAAATCTTTATTTTCGCTGCGGTCACTTCACCGTTTTTAATTCTCTGAATGTACCGAAACAGGTTTCTATTACTCTGTCACAAGCCTTAGCAGTTTCCCTGTCGCAGTAGGCCAGACTCCTTCTGTAATTTTCTGTCCACTCATCGTAAGCCCTTGCATCTGAATAGATATAGTCCGATACGAATACCGTATTTCCTGTGGCATTTGCAAAATCCTGCAAGTTCTGTGCAACCTTATGACCTGCTCTCTCATTATAACTTCCGTCAATTCCGAACATCTCATTTTGCAAAAGTGCCGTTATGCTGTCCATCAAAAAGACTCCTTTGAGATTCACATCACCTCTGTCCAAAAGGTCACAAAGATTCCGGGGCTGCTCCAAAGTTATAAAACCCCAGCCTTCCCTGTCTCTAATGTGTCTTTTTATTCTAAGGTCATCCTCAGGTCCTGTGGAAATCATAGTGGCTATATAATACATGGGAAGACTTTTTTCCTCTGCCATACACCTGACCAATTCCTGCGCATGGTGAGATTTGCCGTTCTTACATCCTCCGCTGATAAAAATATTCATTATTAAAAGAAATTTCCCTTTCTGATTTCATCTAAATATTCATCGTCAATCAAACCTTCTGCTAAAGTTTTCATTATGTCCATAGCCGCACACGCCGCTTCCATGGTTTTGAAAGCAATAGGACATCCGCTTCCCTCTCCGAGCCTCATATCCAGCTCAAACATAGGTGCAAGCGCAAGCCTTTCCATAGCTGTTTCATATCCAACTTCCTTGGACTTATGTGATGCAAAAAGATACTCTTTGACCAAAGGATTCAATTCATTTGCCATAACTGCAGCTACGATTGAAATGAATCCATCAATGACAACCGGCATTTTATTTCGTGCCGCACCTAAGAAGCATCCCACCATCCCACATATATCAAAACCTCCCACAGCTGCCAGCTTACCTAATGTATCCTTATCTTTGCAGGCATCTGCCGAATCTCTGACGATTTCAAGCTTCTTTGCAAGACCTTCATTGTTCAGACCTCCTCCTCTTCCGACGAGATCCTCTGCCGAGACACCTGTTACAGCCCTCAAAAGACAGGAACTTGTGGTGGTATTTCCTATTCCCATCTCCCCGATGCCGCAAAGCTCAATTCCTGCTGCTTTCATTGCGTCTGCCGCCTCAAAACCGGTTAGCAAAGCCTCTACCACCTGACTGCGAGTCATTGCGTCTTCCTTTGCCAGGTTTTTAGTACCTCTTGCAATTTTCCTGTACACAATTTTTCGGGAAATATCTCCCCCTTTGTCCAGCATATCATCTGTATACAGTTCTTTAGGAATTTCCTCAGCAACTCCCATGTCTATATCTAAAATATCAATATCAAAATACTTTGCCTGGGAACTTACACCTGTAATTCTTCTAGTAAAATTTATCGTCTGTGCCATGGTAATAGACTGGGGTGCAGAGGCAACTCCCTCAAATACGACTCCGTTATCAGAGCAAAAAAGAGCTATACACTGCTTCTTAAGAGAATTTCCTGTTACTTTTCCCGTAATTCCCGCCATTCTGATTGAAATTTCCTCAAGTCTGCCGAGGCTTCCCGGAACCTTTGCAAGAGAATCCTGGCGTTTCTTCGCTTCCTTCATGGCATCTTCATCAAGTTCAGAGATTTCACCTACAAGCCTTAGCAATTTTTCCTCGTGATTCATTGTATATTCTCCCGTTTTCTATTTTAAATTGCAATAGTTTTCACTGTTGTTTTCTGTTACTGTTTTAATCCATATTATCACATTTTCCATTGCATTAGAACAGGTATTTTAATATAATCAAGTAAGAGTTAAATTTAAGAATTGAAGAAAAGAGAGAAAATTATGAGTAAAAGAATGAAAAGTAATCTGTCATTGTTGCTGACCGCTTTCATATGGGGTTCTGCCTTCGTTGCACAGAAGGTGGGGGCTGATATCGGAACTTTCACATTTAATGGCATCAGAACCTTTCTTGGAGGACTTTCCCTCATACCGGTAATCCTTGTATTAAATAGAAAAGCCAAAAAAAAGGTTCCCGAAGACGATTTGAGTCCCGAAGATAAAGCAAAAGAAAGAAGAATTTTATTTACAGGCGGTGTATGTTGCGGAATTGCACTTTTCACAGCCTCCACACTGCAGCAATACGGCGTATTCTTTACAACAGCAGGAAAAGCCGGATTTATTACATCCCTGTACTGCATAATAGTGCCTATTCTGTCCATGTTTCTGGGAAAGAAAGTCAGAAAAATTATTTGGCTTTGTGCCGTAGTTGCTATTATCGGACTTTACCTTTTAACTATAAAGCCAAAAGAGGGATTTCATATTCAGAGAGGAGATTTCTTCATACTGCTGTGTGCCTTTGCCTTTGCAATTCACATTATGGTAATCGATCACTTTTCACCTAAGACAGACGGTGTGAAAATGTCCTGCATCCAGTTCCTCGTTTCCGGAAGCATAGGAATAATCTGCATGTTCATCTTTGAAGACCCTCATCTTACTTCAATTCTTTCAGGCTGGTTCCCAATCCTGTATGCAGGAGTATTCTCCGCCGGGATAGCCTATACGCTTCAGATTGTTGCCCAAGCGGATGCCGATCCTTCCGAAGCTTCATTGATACTATGTCTGGAGTCCGTATTTGCGGTAATAACAGGTGTTGTTATCCTGAAAGAAAATATGACCCTCAGAGGATACTTAGGTTGTATTCTAATCTTTGTGGCAATAGTGATATCACAGCTTCCTTCAAAGGAAGAAAGACTTGCCGCAAAACAAACAAAATAAAATCCGTAATATGCTCAAAAGTAAAATTTACGGTATGTTCAAGAGCTGTTAGTCTAATTGAAAACTTATATATGCGAACTATACTTCGATATAGTTCGTTTTTTATTCGTTTTCCCCTCCACAATAAAGCAGATATTCCATTTTTTATAAACTAATCTCAGCTTTTTTCTTGAAGATTGTGTGAAAATCTGTATATAATAGGAGTGAATTCGTAATTATATTTTTATACTCAAAGGAGAATTTTATGGAAAAGTTTTTTAAACTTAAAGAACATGGGACGGATGCTCGTACAGAAGTAACCGCAGGAATTACCACGTTCCTTGCAATGGTATATATACTGGCAGTCAACCCAAGTATTCTATCTGCAACCGGTATGGACAGCTCCGCTGTTTTCACTGCAACTGCAATCTCTGCAGCTTTCGCTACATTGATTATGGCATTTTATGCAAATTATCCTGTTGCACTGGCATCAGGTATGGGACTAAATGCTTATTTTGCATTCAGCGTATGTGTTCCTATGGCAAGGGCAGGGATACAGGATCCGTGGAAAATCGCACTCGCTGCAGTTCTTTGCGAAGGTATTATCTTTATACTGCTTTCCTTCACAAACTTCCGTGAAAAACTGGTAAATGATATTCCCGAAAACCTGAAATACGGAATCACCGCAGGGATAGGACTTTTCATTGCAATCGTCGGGCTTAAAGGTGCGGGAATCGTAATTGCCGATCCTTCAACCCTTGTAACTTTAGGAAAGTTAGGTTCACCTCAATTTGTACTGGCATTTATCGGACTTATCGTCATTGCAATTTTGAACCATTATAAGGTGAAGGGTGATATTTTAATCGGAATTTTAGTTACATGGATTTTGGGAATTATCGCTCAACAGATAGGCTGGTATCATGTAGATCCTACAAACGGAGTATACTCTCTGCTACCAAGTTTTAAGGGGGGATTCTTTCCTTCCAAGATGAATATTTTTTCATTTGACTTTGATTGGATTGGAAAGCACATAATCGACTTTGCCATCATCGTATTCTCATTCTTATTCGTTGATATATTTGATACAGTAGGAACCTTGATCGGCGTTGCCTCAAAGGGTAATTTACTTGACGAAAATGGGGATCTTCCCCGTGCCAAACAAGCTCTGCTTGCTGATGCTTTAGGAACCGTTGCAGGTGCCTGCATCGGAACATCAACCGTTACTTCCTATGTTGAATCCAGTGCGGGAGTTGCAGCCGGCGGAAGAACCGGTCTCACGTCCCTTGTTACTGCAGTATTATTCATCCTTTCACTATTTCTATCACCGATTTTCCTTGCGATACCCGGTTTTGCAACAACTCCGGCGCTTCTTTGGGTAGGGCTTCTAATGGTCAGTGCCATCAAAAATATGAAGTTTGACGGAGATCTTGCGGAAGTTGTTTCAGGCTTCCTTGCAATCGTAATGATGCCATTCACATATTCAATTGCAAACGGAATCATGTTCGGAATGCTTTCATGGGTTATAATAAAACTATTCACCGGAAAATTTAGAGAAATCAACATCATCATGTGGATTTGCTTCGTGCTATTTTTACTAAGGATTTCAACTCTGATATAAATTATGTATATAAACTAAAGTATGAATGGAGGGGCTGTCGCATTAACAGACAAAATTTGCTAATGTGACAGCCCCTTTTCACATTGACTTTGGCGGTGTAATGGTACTCGTGCTCATATCAATAAATAGGCTCTTTTTATATCTAACCCTAACAATATATGTTCTCGTCTTAAGGTCAAATCCTATTTTCTTATAGATAATTTCATTTGAATTATCGGGAAAATTGTTGAAATAGCCATGACCTGAGAGTATAATACTTTTGTGAGTCTTTTGCATCTCACATTTATCAATAGGAGGGAATCGAATAATGTTTTACGAAATAGAAATTGCAGGGTTAAAGCGTAAGCTTCCGCTGTGTCCGATAAATGATGAATTATCCATCGGTGCTTTTGTCATGTTTGGGGATATAGAAATTACCAAAGCTGCCGCAAAGGCACTCCTTGACAAAGCTCCGGAGTTCGATGTAATTGTTACTGCCGAATCAAAGGGAATTCCTCTGGCTTATGAGATGGCTCGCAGCTCCGAGAATAAGGACTATGTGGTTTGCCGTAAGGCACAGAAACTTTATATGCTTGACATAATAGAAACCGTCGTGGAGTCAATTACCACCGACCATGTTCAGAAACTTTGTCTGGGTCAGTCAGATATTGACCTTCTGGAAGGCAGAAAGGTTCTGATCGTGGATGATGTTATAAGTACAGGAGAATCACTGCGTTCTATCGAAAAACTTCTGGCTAAGGTGAACTGCACCGTAGTTGGCAAAATGTCAGTGCTGGCAGAGGGCGATGCTATCCAAAGAAACGACATAATATATTTAGAAGAGCTTCCCCTCTTTAATCCGGACGGAACCGCAAAATAGCCTTGAACATATAAAGCAGAAAATTTGTAATCAGAGCAGCAGCTGAACTACGGCTCCTTGCGGAATCCAACCACAAACTAACGGATAGCCGGCATGCTGCATGCTAAAAGATGGTGTGACAGAAATACTTCATTCTGATACACCATCTTTTATATTGCAAGTTACTTTATAGTGCTTTTAATATTTTAAGAAGTTTCATATGTGCTATACTCATTTACCAGCTTTTATAATTCTCTTTCACCTGTATAAATCTATTGCTGTTACCTGGTAATAGCAAGGGGCACATACTTAACATTTATTTCAACATATTCACCGGGATAAGTACCTTTCTATCAAAACCTGTTACCCGATAGAAGTTTGTTCACTTGCACTGTAATTTACATTTCACTATGCTTCTATTAAAACTGTTGAAATCATCATTGATACAGCTTAAGAATAGTTATTTACATTTCACTATGCTTCTATTAAAACTAGTCGTTTCGGCTATAAACAACCTAAGCCTTATACATTTACATTTCACTATGCTTCTATTAAAACGGCCAGAACCAAGGACGTCTCTTGATTGCCATTGAGGAGATTTACATTTCACTATGCTTCTATTAAAACATTTAATCGCCATTCTATACATGGAATATATCCGTAATTTACATTTCACTATGCTTCTATTAAAACAAGGTGAAGATTACGGTGTGGATTTATTAAACGCACATTTACATTTCATTATGCTTCTATTAAAACTATGAAACAATCATCTAACAGTTGGTGGCTAACCAAATTTACATTTCATTATGCTTCTATTAAAACCCGTTCTTTTGTATCGCTGTTATATCAATATCTTGGGATAGCGTTTCTGTCCATCTTCTTTTTATACAATTTTGTTGTTATGCTTTTTACACTCAACATTTCTCATAAATCCCATCAAATGTTTTAATTTCAACATTGTACAAAGTTCTGTCGAAGTCCTGTACTTTTTACATTATTACATATCGACATCAATAATAAAAAATAATATCTTCTGTAGCACTATTTTACCCAAACTGTATGAATTATTCAAGCTCATTTCCAATTATTGATATAAATTCTCCGTAATACCCCTGCAATAATTAGTTATTTGTGGCACGCCCTTTAATCTAAGCAAATTTGTTATAATATTCCTGATAAGGATGTTCCAAGTGAAAAGACAGGATTTCCTTTAATCTAAGCAAATTTTCCATAATATCACTATACCTATAACACTATGCCATTTATGACATGCTCTTAAAAATCGGTTAACAATAGTTTTTCTTCGTTTTGATCGCATTAGGACATCACATTTCTTATTTTTTTGCCATAATTATCTATTTCACATAATCAATTATCTTTATTAGATTATCTGAAAACATATTTACAGTTTTAAAGAAAGTTAGACATTTTATCATCCTCCAAGCCCCAAAATTCTTTCTCTAACCATTTTTCATTTCTACTCTTAAAAATAATTATAGAATCAATATCTTTTCGTATATGTTTTGATAACTCAACCTTTAATTTCATATATTGAAGTTCTGTTATCTCACCTTCAAAAACAGATTTTTGTATATGAGTCAGATATTTTTTGCATGTTTTAAATATATTCCGTGAAACTTTTGCACCATCTTTACTCATTTCAATATCATAAACCAAGATACAATACATTTATATCACCACCATATCTTAAAACCCTCGTATTCTTTTTCATCGGTCAAATGCTTAATTAATTTATAACACTCCAATCTGAAT
>ERZ773027.590-NODE-590-length-22601-cov-7.880777_pt1 | contig 22601 bp, 17 predicted proteins | sample MGYA00511032_ERZ773027 | MGnify/ENA primary metagenome ERZ773027 (study PRJEB29015, sample SAMEA2738138) | human oral metagenome | biome: human oral; feature: human-associated habitat; material: saliva | place: China | collected 2190 ... | reverse complement strand
TTCTACACGTAAGTAAGAATTTACTTACACGTAAATAAATATTTCTTTACGTGTAAGTAATTTGGCTGACAAACATTTTTGCAGAAGTATAGTGGGTACTGTCCTATAAAAGTGTGTAAGCCCCTTTTTTCTTATCTTTGTATTTGAAGTGCCAGATTGTTCAACCTCCTCTACACCAAGGGACTCACCACTGAGCAGATAGGTGAGATTTCTGACTGTGTCTATGGCCGTGCCTACAGCAAGCAGCAGGTGTCGCATCTTGCCGGCAGCTGTCGTGATGACGTCGAACGGTGGCTCGGCCGCAGCCTGTCCTCCCACTACTTGCCACTACTTGGCCGTCTACATTGATGCCACCTTTATCTCCACCCGCAGGGACAGGCAGGTATCCAAGGAAGCCTACTATACCATTCTGGGGGTGTTGGAGGATGGCAGCAGGGAGGTGCTCACCGTTGTCAATCACCCCACCGAGGGTGCCCTGTGCTGGAAAGACGAGCTTGAGGCATTGAGGCAAAGAGGCGTCGAGCAGATAGACTTAGTCGTTTCCGATGCACTTCAAGGGATAGAGAATGCCGTCTGCGCAGCCTTTCCTGGTGCCGCACACCAGTTCTGCGTGGCACACGTCAAGCGACAGATACTTGGCAGCGTGTCCCATAAGGACAAGCCGGCAGTGGCTCAGCAGCTCAGCGAGGTGTTCCCATTGGAGAACAACGAGATGAAATCCTTTGAGGGATACGGACAATTCATTACCTTTGTCGAGAAATGGGAAAGCAAGTACCCTGCCTTGAGAAAGTACAAGGCCGAGCGCAACAGTGCCTACTTCACGTACATGGACTTCCCAGCCCAAGTGCAGAGGTGCATATATACGACCAACTGGATTGAAAGGCTCAACAGGAAGTACAAGAGAACTATCAACATGAGAACCTCCATGCCCTCGGAGAAGTCCGTCATCTTCCTCCTGGCAGCGGTGGCGATGGAGGAAACAAAGACGACATATGGCAGGAGAATATATCAATTCAAAAGTGGAAAGAAAAGAATAAAAAAGCAGTGGAAGTACAGAGAAAAGAAAGATGAATTACACACTTTTAAGGACACTACCCCTAAATCTCTATGACTATCCTCCCGTTCTTCCATCTCTTGCAATCTCATATAGATTCAACATATAACTATTAAATGCTCATTCTGTATTTTCTAATTGTGATATTCTTTCTTCTAATTCATCATATTCAGATTGCAAATCCTCAATATCATCATTAGCATTTCTATTTACCACAACACGTGATATTGGTATATAAAAATTTACCTTGGTTTTATTACCTCTCATATCTGTTAAAACAATAGGTATGTAATTATCTCCTATTCGCAAAAGCAGATTAAAATCAAAGTGATAATCATTCAAGGTCTCTCCATTAACATTTATAATTTTCTTTCCTGGACGTATTCCCCATTCATTCCCCTTTGTTCGAGTTATCTCAATTGTTTTAATATCACCATAAGAATCAAGTGTAAAAGGAATATCATGCCCCATAACACCATTACCTTCAAAGTTTCCATAAGACAAGGTAACAATTCCAGAAGTTCTTAGTCTTAGTTTATAAGAAACTACAAAACCTATTTTCCTAAAATCAAAGTTTACCTGTACAATATCATTTATCTGATTTGATAAATTATAAGTGCCATATGGGTTGAAACCTACATCTTTCTTCTCTAATATAGGCTTTACCTTATCAATGATATAAGCCCCTACAGGTTGGATAAAATATTTTCCATTACTATTTATTCCAACAAGAAAAATAGAAACAATATTTCCAAATGGACCAACATTAATAGGAGTACCCGTTATAAGTCCATTGTTATTGGGAAGACCTTTTATATTCTGATCTATTATAATCTTCCGAATTTCCTCATATAATGCAGAAGTTCTCCCCGCTGCTAATAAGAAATATCGTTCTGCATGTAGATCAGACATAACATTAATAGTGGAATTTTGTAACTCACTGTATCTTGGCACTGCAGAATTTGTAGATAAAACATAAATTGGATATTCTATTCCACACAAATAATTTGATGGCTCTTCCATCTTAGCAATTAAAGTACTATCTAAAGCGTATCCATTATCTAACATCCATCCAATAATAAGCTTTTTCCTATCTCCATTATAAGAATTTTGCAAAATATAAGGGCATAAATTGCCTTTATTTAGCGTAGTAACCTCCTTCATCACTTTACCCTTCACTGAAGGAAAAATCACTTTCAACAGAGTGTCAGCCAATAAAACTCCTTCTTGGGATTTTGCTACTATACGCAAAGGATAATATCCTTTTTTACAAAATTCATAGACAGCTTCATACTTCCTGCTACAATCTGAAAATTCCATAAGATCTTTTACATTGAAAGAATCATTACTATTCACAATTATAGAGTCAGTATCATTGATATGAACAACAATCGGCAAAGTATCATTATACAAAATTTGGACTTTGTCAGCATCTGTATTTACAAAAGACAAAACAATATCTTTACTTGAACAACTTGCAACTAAAGCAAGCAGAATTGTGCTATAAAATCCTATTATAAATAGTCTTAATAACTTCATAATCTCATAACTCTCATTATAATTTAACATTAGTAATATATTTACATTCATAAGTTTCTTGCATCGTTCCTCATCTTTAACAGTGATAGCAAGTTGTGAAGTATTCAAGCGTCAACTAAACGCTTTATCATATATGGTTCTATTTCCAATAATGTACAAGGGTATAGATATAGGTGTAAGAACAAATACAAAAATAGATATAAAATCTTAATAAAGCAAATAGTTTGGAGAATAATTGCAAAAGAAAGTGAATGTTCATAGGTTAATAATGATGCGAATATAGGGGAAGAAATGGAAAGAGTACGGAGTTGATGTTATTTTCCCCACTTGTTTTCTTCTTTTTCTTAGGGGATTGTATTATCTTTGTACGCAGAAAATAGAATTATCAAAGCTTTAAGAAGTTTTTATCAGAACTGTGGTAATAATTTATCTAAGCTTTAATAAGTATTTCTCAAAGCTTAGATAATTCAACGGAATGCGTATATAATTATGATTTTGTAGGTATCTAAATATGACGTTATACGTATCTAAACAGAAAAGGAAGCAAGAAAGAATTAAATAGAACGATATATGAGTGTAAATTACAAACTTATAAAGAATCACAGCAAGTCGGCGGAAAAGGCTGAATACAGGGCTGTAACCGTAGAGAACCAAATGGTGGGACTGGAGCGTATAGGACAGAATATACAGGAAGCAACCACACTTACACGAGCTGACGTTATCGGAACGATTGCTGCTTTAAAAGACGAGATTGCCGACCAACTGATGTCTGGCAACGGCGTACACCTGCCTGGAATTGGCTACTTCTCGCTCGCCGTGAAGGGCAACGTGTACGAAGACCCACGCACGCACCGCCATCGGCTGCGGAACGCCGAGGTTCGCACGGTGAAGTTCCGCCCCGATATTGAAATGTTGGACACCCTTCAGCACACCAAGTTTGAGAACGTTACTTATCGGCACGGCACCTCTTCCGTGCCAACGGCAGAACTCACAGACAAGGCTCTCGACGATTTATTCTCCGCTAAGCCTTTCATCACGGTTGCCGACCTGCGCGATTACCTCAACCTTTCCTCTGCCAATGCCTACCGTATTGCTGCCCGACTGGAAGCGAAAGGCAAACTACGAGATGTCGGTTCATGCTACCGCAAGGCGTATGTGCGAGGAAAAAGCCAAGGCTAATAGGTGTTCGTGGGTGTAAGGAACGTGATAAATGATGCCCCCTATAATGGGTGTGCGTTGTTCGCAGCGTAAAACAAGGAAAGTAAGGTGGCAATTTTTGCCATAAAACATCTGCGGGACTACCTATTGAAAGGCAGTCCCGCAGATGTTTTTTGTGGTATGAGAAGTTTCTCAACCAAGCGGAAATATTCTACAAAATCTCTAAAACGGTTTGCATACCTTCTATTTTCAGCAAACTGTCCTTGATGAGTTTGACATCTTCGCGGTCGTGAACACCCATATCAATAGTACCTACAACGATTCCGTTGTCGCTCTTCAGCGTTATCTTGCGCATATTCATACCCAACTGGTCGGAAATTACTTTCGATATATCGAGCAATATGCCTCGGCGGTCTATGCCTCGCAGTTCTATTGTAGCATCGAAGAACAATTTCTTGTGCATATCCCACTTTGCATCGAGAATGCGCGAACCGAAGCTCGCTTTCAGTTTTGCAGCCACTGGGCACGCACGGTTGTGGATTTCGATATGGGCGTTGTTGTCGATAAAACCCATAGCGTCGTCACCCGGAATAACATGGCAGCAACTTGGGAAGATGTATCGAGCAATATTGTCTTCGTTTATGAAGATTGGTTTCTTCTTGTTCAGGTCTTTATCAACGACGATTAAGCCTGACACTGCCTTTTCGTCTACTTTACCGTCAGCAGCTGTCGCATCGGCAGTCTTGTTGCGGTTGAGGAATGGAACATACTTGCGCCACGTAGACACGCTGTCGTCTTTGTCTTGCTTGTGCCTGTTCTTGCCCTGCAATTCGTCTAAATCGGCTTCGCCAAGGATAATCGACTTTTCGCCAACAGCTATAAAAAGGTTAGCGTGTTTCTGTATTTCGTGCAAGCTGCAAAGGCGGTCGAGCACCCAAGTAGACATTTCAAAGTCGTGCTTCTTCAGCCATTCTTCGAGTATTTCCTCGCCCTTCTTTTGTATTTCTCGTGCTTCCTTGCGCAAGATTGCTAATACCTTGCCTTTCGCCTTAGCGGTAGACACGAAGTTAATCCACGACTTTTCCACACGCTGCGCCTTAGATGTGAGTATCTCTACTTGGTCGCCGCTCTGCAGTTTGTGGCTCAACGGCACGAGTTTGTGGTTCACCTTCGCACCAATGCAGTGGCTGCCAATGAACGTGTGTATCTGGAAAGCGAAGTCGAGAGCGGTGCAACCCGCTGGCATCATCTTAATTTCGCCTTTTGGTGTAAATACAAATATTTCGGAAGCAAAGAGGTTCAGCTTGATGGCATCGAGGAAATCCATTGCGTCGGGCTGTGGGTCGTCGAGTATTTCCTTTATGGTGTGCAGCCAATCGTTCAATTCTCCCTCGTCCTCAGTAATCTCTGTGCCTTCCTTATACTTCCAATGGGCGGCAAAACCCTGCTCGGCAATCTCATCCATACGGTCGGAACGTATCTGAACTTCTATCCACTGCCCCAACTTGGACATCAGTGTAACGTGCAAAGCTTGGTAGCCGTTGGCTTTCGGGTGGTTCACCCAGTCGCGCAAACGGTCGGGGTGGCTCTTGTAGAGCTTGCTGATTGCCACATAAATCTTGAAACATTCGTTGGCTTCTTCTTCCCTGCTCTTGGGCTTAAAGATGATGCGAACGGCTAAAATATCGTATATTTCTTCGAACGGAACGTGCTTTGTCTGCATTTTATTCCAAATGGAATAAGGACTTTTCACGCGGGCTTTAATCTCGTAATCCAATCCTATTTTGTCGAGTTCTGCACGGATAGGAGCGGTGAAATTGTCGAAAAGCGAGTCGCGCTGTGCCTGTGTAGAGGCTATTTTCGACTCTATCGCCTTATAAGCGTCCGGGTGTTCGTAGCGGAAGCTAAGGTCTTCGAGTTCGGTTTTTACTTTATTGAGTCCCAGACGATTGGCTAATGGGGCGTAGATATAAAGCGTTTCGCCTGCAATCTTGTACTGCTTGTTGGCAGGTTGCGAAGCGAGGGTGCGCATATTGTGCAGGCGGTCGCATATCTTGAGGAGGATAACGCGAATGTCATCGCTCATTGTGAGAAGCAGCTTCTTGAAGTTTTCAGCTTGCGCAGAAGCCTTATCGCCAAAGATACCGCCCGAAATCTTTGTCAAGCCATCGACTATCATCGCGACTTTTGCGCCGAATATGTTTTCAATATCTTCTACCGTGTAGTCTGTATCTTCCACTACATCGTGCAAAAGAGCCGAACAAATACTTGTAGAACCTAAGCCTATTTCTTCGCAAGCTATCTGTGCAACAGCTATGGGGTGCAAGATGTAAGGCTCGCCCGAAAGGCGGCGCACGCCCTTGTGAGCCTGCTTGGCAAAGTGGTAGGCCTTTGTTATGATGTCTACCTTCTTACGATGAGGCGATGCCAAATAAGTTTTCAACAGGTGTTGAAACGCATCTTCGATAATTTGGTCTTCTTTTACCTCGTCAATTTTGTTGCTTTCGTTCTCTTTCTCCATATCCGTTCTTCTCCTTTTGGTATTATTAGTCGATTAACTATGTGGGTTGTGCATTGTTCCTTTCACAACTCTTGCAGCCATTTCCAAGCGTTGGTTTTCTGAGTTTTCGCCGTTCTCATACAATCGAGAAACATTGTCGGTAAAGCATTTCACCTTTTCCGATGGCAGCAAAAGGGTTGCCGTGCCGTCTATCGTCTTCACTATGCCTTGTCGGTATTGTGGGTTCAACATACGCAAATCTGCAATATCCATATTCAAGACATCAGCTACCTTTGCGAGCGAAATATCTTCTGTAACTACAACTTTGCCTGCTTTTTCGGGTAAACCCGTTGGTTCGGGCAGTATGTTGTACTCGGCATAATAGTTCATTACGTAATTGGCAGCGATGAAAGCTGGCACATAACCGCGCGTTTCCTTGGGTAGGAACTCGTAAATCTGCCAAAAGTCGGCTGCTTCGCCTGCCTTCTCAATAGCATTGCTCACCCTTCCAGGGCCGCAGTTGTAGGCTGCCAAAGCCAAAGACCAATCGCCAAAACGATTGTAAAGGTCAGCTAACATACGTGCAGCAGCATACGATGACTTGATGGGGTCGAGCCGTTCGTCCACGAAAGTATTTATCTGCAAGTCATATTGCCGTCCCGTTGTAGGCATAAACTGCCACAAGCCTGCTGCGCCCTTGCCCGAAATGGCTTTCGGATTCAGCCCCGACTCTATTACAGGCAAATGCTTTAATTCCATTGGTAAGCCGTAATGGCGCAACGCTTCCTCGAAAAAAGGATTATAATAGCTTGCACGTGCCAACAAGCAACTTGTAGAACGGCGTCCCTGCTTTACATATCGGTCGATGTATTTCTGCACTTCGGGATTATAAGTGAGACTCAACGAGCTTGTAACTCGTTTGATAAGACGGCTGATGGCAGCTGTTTCATCTTCCATTTCTATTGGTGATGCAGCAGAATTGAGTTCGTTTTTCTGTCCGTAGAACTTTGTATCGGTGTATTCTACTTCAAGTCCGCTCGCCTTTTCTTCGGCTTTCGGAATGTAAATCTGCATGGTTCTGCCACGGTTGTCCTTCACTACTTGGTGTTGTGCGTATGTGGCACAAACGCCCATCAATAGCAATGCAATGGCAAATATGTTTCTTTCTTTTATCATTATTTTCTTTTTCGTGGCACTTCAACCTTGTATTTGCTTTCTAAAAAGTCAGGCTGCACCCTATGCCTATTGCCGAACTCTTAAACAAATTAGTCTTGGTGGTAGGTGAATTGCCGTTCATTACAACAGGTGCGATACGCAACGACAAGTCGTCGGAGATGTCGAAGTCGGAAAGCGACGCATCTACGTATGCGTCAATCACCGACAAAGCGTAGACGGCGACGGTAGCAAAAATGCTCAAATCGCGCCATCTGCGATAACGGTCTTTGCGCTTTTTGAACAGATTTTGGTAGAAACTCTTGTTCTCTTCCGTTACTTTTGAACCCAAATGCAAGAACTTGTTGTAGCTTTGCGTATTGGGGTCGTCGTCCGTTATGTCTATATATGCTCTTTGATAGTCGCGATACATCTGGTTGTTCCACGTCATTGCATAGACGCAACCTGCTATTCCACCATAAAATATAGGCAGCTTCCAGTACTTACGGTTATAGATTTGCCCTGCTCCAGGCAATGCTATCGCCAGCCATAAAGCCTTTTTGGGCTTCGGACGCCACTTGCTCCAGTCTTTCATCAAGCGCGTACTGTCTTTGGCTGCTGCCTTATTAAGTTTCAAAACCTTCTCGGACGAGAGCGAAAAGTCGGTTTCCACCTTACCGTTTTCAGCATTCAATATCGTTATAACGCTGTCTGCCTTGGGATATAAAATCTTTATAGAGTCGTCATAAACCACCTGTGCCCGTGCTGTTGCGGTGCAAGCTATCGCCAATAATAACGTTAGCGACAAAGCGTGGAATATATTTTGAAGCTGCTTCACGTAACTTTAAACTATTTTTTCGCTTATTTTTGCAGTCTGTCCATTACTTCCATAATGTGCAACAACTCCTCTTCAGAAGCAAAAGGTATGCTGATTTTACCTTTACCCTTAGCTCCGTAAGTCATCTGCACCTTCGTATTGAAGAAGTTGGAAAGACGCTTTTTCAAGATGTTAAACTCCTCTGGGAGTTTCGATTTAGCTGCAATCTTCTTCTTGGCAGTCTGTATATCCTCGCCATTGTTAAGCTGTTGGCAGAGTTCTTCCACCTTTCGCACGCTAAAAGCGTTCTTCTGAATTTCGTGGAACAGCTTTATTTGCTGCGAAGGACTGTTCAATGAGAGCAACGCACGTGCGTGTCCCATATCTATTTCTTTCTTTTGCAAAGCCATTTGCACCTGTGCAGGAAGTTTCAGCAGGCGTAGATAGTTGGCAACAGCAGCACGACTCTTTCCTACTCGTTCGGCAACTCGCTCTTGTGTCATACCGCTTTTTTCCTGCAAATGTTCGTACGCAAGGGCTATTTCTATGGCGTTCAGGTCTTCTCGCTGTATGTTTTCCACCAGCGCAAGCTCCATTACGTTCTCGTCTTTGATAGTACGAATGTAAGCAGGGATAGCTGTAAGCCCTGCCAACTGCGATGCACGCCAACGTCGTTCGCCCGCAATAATCTGGAATTTGCTTTCGTCTAACTGTCTAAGCGTGATGGGTTGCACCAACCCAAGCTGCTTAATGCTGTTCGCAAGTTCCTCTAATGCTATCTGGTCGAACTCTCTTCGTGGCTGATTAGGGTTCGCTTCAATTTGCTCAATGGGCACTTCGTTTATGGTCGAACTGCCTTGTGTACTTACTGTTTCTGTTGAAATCAAAGCATCTAAGCCCCTGCCAAGTGCGTTTGTTTTCGCATTTCTATTGTATTTCTTGTGTACTGCCATTTTTCTATTGATAAGTTTCAAAGGGATAAAATCGTATTCCCTTACTTCTTATTCTTCTCTATAATCTCTTTCGCCAAGGCAAGATGGTTCTTTGCACCTGTAGAATCGGCATCGTAGAGAATCACCGGTAAGCCGTGACTTGGGCTTTCAGAGAGTTTCACATTGCGCTGAATAACGGTTTTGAATACCAACTCTTGGAAGTGGCGTTTTACTTCATCGTAAATCTGACGTGCCAATCTCAAACGGCTGTCGTACATCGTAAGCAAGAAACCTTCTATCTCCAGCTTCGGATTCAACTTGCTCTTTATGATTTTAATCGTGTTCAGCAACTTGCTGATTCCTTCGAGTGCGAAGTATTCGCATTGCACGGGAATGATGACAGAATCGGCTGCTGTCAAGGCGTTTACGGTAATCAGACCCAACGATGGGCTACAATCGATAAGTATATAGTCGTAATCGTTGCGAATAGGAGCTAAGAGTTTCTCCAGCACCTCTTCACGATTATTTATTTGCAGCATCTCTATTTCCGCACCAACAAGGTTGATATGGCTCGGAACAATGTCCATTCCTTCAATATCTGTGGTATAAATGGCATCGCGAACATCAGCGTGGTCGATAATACATTCGTACAACGAGCAATCCACTTCTTTAATATCAACGCCCAAACCGCTTGAAGCATTCGCCTGTGGGTCGGCATCGATAACGAGAACAGACTTCTCAAGCGTTGCCAGCGATGCAGCAAGATTGATGGTAGAGGTTGTTTTTCCTACACCACCCTTTTGGTTTGCCATTGCGATTATTTTTCCCATTTTATTCTTTTCCTATACTTGTTTTGCCGACAAAGATACATATTTTAAGCGAGAAAGCAGTATTTATAAACCTTTTTTCGTATTTTTGCAGGCAAAAGAAAATAAAATTTATGAATTGCAAACGACCTCTTATCCTCATCTCCAACGACGATGGGTATAACGCTAATGGCATTAAAACATTGGCTTCGTTTCTCTCTGACTTTGCCGAAGTTTTGATTTGTGCCCCAGAGGGACCACGTTCAGGTTTTTCGTGTGCTTTCTCAGCAAGCGACAGCCTGCGTTTAAATCGCCGCAACAACATACCTAACTGTGAAGTATGGTCGTGTACAGGAACTCCTGTAGACTGTGTGAAGATAGCTTTCGAGCAGATTTTAAATGGCAGACGCCCCGATTTGATACTCGGCGGCATTAATCACGGCGACAACTCATCGGTTAATACGCATTATAGCGGCACAATGGGCATTGCCCGAGAAGGCTGCTTAAAATATGTTCCTTCCGTTGCTTTCTCGTCGTGCGACTATAATCCAGATGCCAATCTTGAACATCTCCGCAGCTATGTCGTAAAGATAGCAAAGCAAGTGTTGAGCGATGGTTTGCCCAAGGGTGTTTGCCTGAATGTAAACTTCCCTATCCGCGACAGCTTCAAGGGTATCAAAGTCTGTCGAATGGGGTACGGTAGCTGGATAAAAGAAACTCTTCGCTGCGAACACCCAAGAGGTTTTGACTATTATTGGATGCTGGGCAAATATCGCAACGATGAGCCTTCGGCAACCGATACCGACCGTTGGGCATTGGAAGAAGGCTATGTTTCGGTAACACCAACACGCATCGACATTACCGATTACGATGTGTTGGACAAGCTGAAGGCGTGGGAACAGTAAGTTCAAATACAATTCTCTTTCATTAATATATTAACAATAACCGTCTGAAGAATGAAGTATTATCTGATAGTTGGCGAAGCATCGGGCGATTTGCACGCATCGCGCTTGATGCAATCGCTTAGAAAATTTGACGAAGCGGCAGAGTTTCGCTTCTTCGGTGGCGATTTAATGCAAGACGTTGGCGGCACGTGTGTGCGCCATTACAAGAAACTTGCCTATATGGGATTTGTTCCTGTGCTGTTGCATTTGCCTACTATTATGAAGAATATGAAGTTCTGCAAGGAGGACATTGTGAAGTGGAAGCCCGATGTGGTAATACTTGTAGACTACCCTGGCTTTAATCTGAAAATTGCAAAGTTCGTTCACAAGAACACCAAAATACCTGTTTATTACTATATTTCACCCAAAATATGGGCGTGGAAAGAGTGGCGTATTCGCGCAATAAAGCGAGATGTAAAGGAAATGTTCTCTATCTTGCCATTTGAAATCGGCTTCTACGAACGGAAACACAACTACAAAATACACTACGTAGGCAATCCTACAGCCGAAGAAGTTGCCACATTCAAAAGTCAATACACAGAAACAAAGGAGGATTTTTGCAGCCGTAACGGTCTAAACGAAAAGCCTATCATTGCCATTTTAGCAGGAAGCAGGAAGCAAGAGATAAAAGACAACCTGCCGTCGATGCTCGAAGCTGCCTCACGCTTTGAAGATTACCAAATGGTAATAGCAGGTGCACCGTCGATAGACATTGCTTACTATGAACGATTTATAAGCAAATACGATGCGAAGATTATAAAAAACAGTACGTACGAACTGCTTTCGCACGCCACAACCGCCCTTGTAACAAGCGGAACGGCAACTTTGGAAACGGCTCTGTTTAATGTTCCACAAGTGGTTTGCTACGAAACACCACTGCCAAACCTTATTCGTTTTGCTTTCAAACACATCATAAAGGTGCGCTTTATATCGTTGGTAAATCTCATTGCCGACAAGGAAGTGGTACAGGAACTACTTGCCGACCGATTTAAAATAAAGAATATTGCCAATGAACTCTATCGTATTCTACCCGAACAGCCTTATCGCGAGACTATGCTTGCCGAGTATGAACAGATGAAAGAAAAGCTTGGCGACCACATTGCACCCGACAATGCAGCCAATCTGATGGTGTATTTGCTAACACGAAAGCAGTAAATGGACTGTCGCTCATTGCTTTTGATATTGAAAGAATGACTCATTTTAAAATTTAGCGCAGCAGAAAAGACTTTCAAAGACATAGTTAAGGAAAATAGTTTTTTATATCAAATACATTTCTTCCACGCTCCCAAGCCTCATAGTCATATAGGTTTAGGAGCGTTTTTTGTATGCTTTACCCTTGCTTGTTCTAACATCTTATATCGTTTTTGCCGAACACTAATAAATTACTTACACGTAAAGAAATATTTATTTACACGTAAAGAAATTATTACTTACACGTAGAAAAATATTTATTTACGTGTAAATAATTTGTAAAACAAAATTTTGATAGGTGCAAACTGCATTCAAGGGAAAGAAAGAATATAGTGGAAATGCTATAAAATGGTAAAAGCAAACGGCTCTGTGCGCTGTTGAAGAATGCAATGTACAGAGCCGTTGCTATGAATAGTGGAGGATTTTGAAACGAGTGTGTAGCTGTTTGGCTTTCTATACACCCTCGTTTGTGCTTATTGCTTGTTTGCTTTTGCTTTCTTTATGTAGTATCTTACCACGAAATAAACAGCCACTAAGGCAACGATACCTAAGATAACGTATTTTAGATAGTCGTTATACTCTTCTATTTTTGCTGTGAGCTGACTTTCGGGAACAACAGAATGAAGGTACCAACCGAGTGTGGCGAGTACACAGTTCCATATTCCTGAACCGATGGTAGTGTAAAGCAAGAACTTCCAAAAGGTCATTTTTGACAAGCCTGCAGGTATCGAGATGATTTGTCGGATACCAGGAATAAGTCGCCCTGTAAGGGTTGCTATAACCCCGTGGTCGTAGAAATACTTCTCGGCAGCTTTCACTTTGTCTTCGTTCAACAAGCAGAGATGCCCGAATTTGCTGTTTGCAAAGCGGTAAATAATAGGTCGTCCGAGATAATAAGCTGCAACATAGTTGGTTGTTGAGCCTGCAACTGCGCCTAATGTGGCAACTATAACCACCCAGAACACGTTAAGATGCCCTGCCGCAGCGTGGTAGGCAGCAGGCGAAACGATAAGCTCGGAAGGGAAAGGGATAACTGTTCCTTCGATATACATACCGAGGAAGATAGTCCAATAATTAAGTGTGTCTAAGAGAGACGAAAACCAATGCATTTTAAAATATTTCTTTTAATAATGTAATTCTGTATTTATGAAGCTGTCGCTTGTTTTGTTTGTGGAGTGTCGGCAATATTTCTCAGCCAACTGCCACGGTAAATCCGTATCAAGAACATAGAGCCACGGAACGTAAGTTCTACTGCCATTGCAAACCAAACGCCACGCAAGCCATAGGTGGAAGCGAGGGCATAAGCCAGCGTAAGGCGCACGAACCACATAGAACCAAGGTTGATTAGCGATGGTTTGAACGTGTCGCCAGCACCGACACATACGCTATAAGCCACGATGGCTGCAGCAAAGAATGGTTCGGCAAAGGCTTCGATGCGCAGAACGGCAACACCCAACTCTCTGATTTCGGGCACAGGCGAGAGCATTCCTATCATTTCGGGAGCGAAGATGTACATAATCACACCCATAAACGCCATAACTGCCATACCAATGAATATTGTCATATAGGCAAAACTCTTGCAAAGCTCTTTCCGTTTCGCTCCGACACTTTGTCCGACAAGCGTCGTTGCTGCCTCAGCAATACCGTAACCTGGCATATAACACAGGCTTTCGGCTGTTACGGCAAACGAGTTGGCAGCAATGGCGAAGTTGCCCAAGGGTGCGACAATCATAGTAGAAACCACCTGTGCACCATTCATCAGAAGGTATTGCATCGCCATAGGCGCACCTATCTTTACAGCGTGGACGATATAATCCCACACCCATACGAAACGTTTGGTGTCGAGTTTCCACGCCAATATAGGACTGCGGAAGATGGCAAAATAGATTAAAGGAATGGCAGCTACGACAAACGACAGTAGCGTACCAATGGCAGCACCTTTCACTCCTAAGCCAAATCCGAACATTTCAAACTGAAATCCCAATACGGTAAGGGTGCGCGTAGGAAAGATTAAGATGAAGTTGAAGACCACGTCCATGAGGCACATCAACACGGAAATAAGGCTTGGGTGACGCATATCGCCCGATACTTTCAACATTGCAGCCGACAAATACTCTACCAAATGCACAGGCACTGCAAACGAAAAGATGAGAAAGTAGATGGAAGCGTCGTGCTGAATGTCGGCACCACCGCCCAGCCAACGGGGCAACGGCATAGCCAACAGTGCGGCAACAGCCATCAGTACAAGGCTGAAAGCCAAACCAAAGATATATCCGTGCCGCATTACGGCGCGCGCTTTCTCGAAGTCGTTGGCTCCAATGAAGTGCGCGGCTTGCACCGAAAAGCCCATTCCGCCCGCTGCAACCAACGAACCAAAGAGCCACGTGGCAGGTTCTACCAATCCGATTGAAGCCGAAGCGGCTGCTCCCAACGAACCTACCATCGAGGCGTCGATGTAGAACATCATAACAGTAGTAACCTGTGCGAGAATGGACGGAATACTTAATTGGACGATGAGATTTAATTTCTCGCCCATCGTCATAGAATTACCGTTCCTGATTTTCTCTAAGAGCGCATCGGTTACAGTCTTGCTGAACACCATAATATATAAGGTAGAGTTGTGAAGGCAGACAATATGCCCACCGTAAGTCTTCGCTAAGAGTTGGCTGGTATGTCCTTAAATAATATCGGGAACTTTTGTTCCTGCTCTGTAATAAGAGTGCAGACGCAAATCGAAAATCAAGTTGGAATAAGCTGGAATGGCTCCATTCTTCCTAGCACCGTAGCCTAACTGGTAAGGAATGTAAACCACCCAATGGTCGCCGATGTGCATTTTCTGCAATGCAGTAGCAAATCCATCAATAACAGCACCTTTCGCTCCGCCCACCAAAAGCTGGGCTGGGCGTGATGTCTTAGGGTTGAATACCAAGCCATTGCCACCCCAACTGCTGTCGAAAACTACTCCTGCAGTGTAAGTTGGCGAAGGTATGAGGCGTCCTTGATAGTGAACAAGCACCGAGTCGGTGAACAATGGTGAGCCCGAACCTGTTCCTTTCTCTAATTCGTGAACAATAATATAGTTCTCGGGTGCATAGTCTTTTGTACCTTCATTTGCTGTTTGCCCCTGATAAGTATAATTTAAGATGAGCTTCCAAGACGTGTCGCCATTGGCAATCTTTTGCTTTGTTGTGTTGTAAAGGTTTGTCCAATACGTCGTATTCTTGGATTTCCAGTTGGCAAACTCTTCGTTTTCCTTTTCATCTTCCGAACAAGAAGAGAGCAAACCAACCGAAAACATAGCTGCAAACAGCAAAGTTGCAGAGAAGAAGAGGCTTTGCAAGCGCATTCTTAATTCGTTTTTATTTTGCATAATTCTATTCTACTGTAAATTTAGTCTTATTCTTTTACGTCGAGTTTCTTCAACAGTGAAGTTATAGAAACACGGTCTTCAATGATTTCACGCAGCTTTGCAACAGGCACACGCTCTTGTTTCATAGAGTCGCGATAGCGCAAAGTAACTGTGTTATCGGTAAGCGTGTCGCCATCAACGGTAACGCAGAAAGGCGTACCAATGGCATCTTGGCGACGATAACGCTTGCCGATAGAGTCCTTTGCCTCGATGGTGGTGTTGAAGTGGAACTTCAAATCGTCCACAATCTCTTGCGCTTTCTCTGGCAGACCGTCCTTATTTACCAACGGAAGCACTGCACACTTAACAGGAGCCAACGGTTCTGGCAAGCTCAAAACAATGCGGCTTGAACCATTTTCAAGCTGTTCTTCGGTGTAGCTGTGGCACATAATGCTCAAGAACATACGGTCTACGCCGATAGAAGTCTCAACAACGTAAGGTGTGTAGTTCTCGTTGCGTTCTGGGTCGAAGTACTTTATCTGTCTGCCTGAGTACTTTTCGTGTTGTGAAAGGTCGAAATCGGTGCGCGAGTGGATACCTTCCACTTCCTTGAAACCGAATGGCATATGGAACTCGATGTCGGTTGCAGCATTTGCATAGTGCGCCAACTTCTCGTGGTCGTGGTAGCGATAGTTCTCGTTACCCATTCCAAGAGCTTGGTGCCACGCCAAACGGTACTGTTTCCAATAGTTGAACCATTCCATTTCCGTGCCCGGTTGGCAGAAGAATTGCATTTCCATTTGTTCAAATTCGCGCATGCGGAACACGAATTGGCGGGCTACTATCTCGTTGCGGAAAGCCTTTCCAATCTGTGCAATACCGAACGGCAGCTTCATACGACCGGTCTTCTGAACATTCAAGAAATTAACAAAGATACCCTGTGCTGTCTCTGGACGAAGATAAATCGTGCTCGACGAATCGGCAGAAGCACCCATTTCGGTTGAGAACATAAGGTTGAACTGGCGCACATCGGTCCAGTTCTTTGTTCCGCTGATAGGGTCTACGATACCTTCATCAAGTATGATTTGCTTCAAATCCTCAAGGTTTGAAGCCTCCATGGCGTTGGCAAAACGTGTGTGAAGTTCATCGTACTTACGCTGATACTCCAATACGCGAGGATTGGTGGCACGGAATTGCGCCTCATCGAAGCTGTCGCCAAACTTCTTTGCAGCCTTGGCGATTTCCTTATCCATCTTTTCTTCGTACTTGCCGAGCTGGTCTTCTATCAGCACATCGGCTCTGTAACGTTTCTTAGAGTCGCGATTGTCAATCAAAGGGTCGTTGAAAGCATCAACGTGGCCGCTTGCTTTCCATATCGTAGGGTGCATAAAGATAGACGAATCAATGCCAACGATGTTGTTGTGGAGCAACACCATTGACTGCCACCAATACTGCTTGATGTTGTTTTTAAGTTCTACACCGTTCTGACCGTAGTCGTAAACCGCTGCAAGACCATCGTATATATCACTACTTGGAAAAACAAAACCATATTCTTTGCAATGGCTTACTATCTTTTTGAATGTATCCTCTTGTGCCATAATATATTTCTTTTATCTTTGTTTATTCGGAATTTGGCACAAAGTTACGGCTTTTTAACGGAATAAGGGAACTAAAAGTTGTGAAAGTTTGCGAAAGAATGACGTTATAATTAATTCGTAGAGCTAAGCAGCAAGTGCAAAATTATTATATTTTTCTGTAGAACTCGCATTTTGGTGTTTGGATATTTAGGTCTTCTGTTTATTTTCTTCTGTATGGTCGCAATCTTTTTGTCTGTGAAATCATCGAAGTTTGCTTTCTTTGGTACGTATTGCTTGATGAGCTTGTTTGTATTTTCAATGTTCCCTTTCTTGCTTCCTTTTCTGTTTAGATACGTATAAAATCATATTTAGATGCCTACAAAATCATAATTCTATACGTATTCTGTCGAATTATCTAAGTTCTGATAATGATTTATCAAAGCTTAGATAAATTATTATCACAGTTCTGATAAGTTTTTCTCAAAGTTTAGATAATTCTATTTTCTACGTACAAAGATAATACAATCCCCTAAGAAAAAGAAGAAAACAAGCAGGGAAAATAACATCAACTCCGTTCAGATTCATTATGGCTTCCTTTCACCTATAATAAATAGATGTTTGTTTCGCTGCTCTAATTTGCATATTTCGAGTTTTCTTCGTACCTTTGAGCCTCAAAAATAGAGACAATCCAACTGTTTATGGACGACGATAAGATAATTGAAAACAACGAGGGTGAAAACCCACTGAACGAAGAAACAACAAGCAATAACGGCAATATGGCAGACACAGAAAGCGATGAAGAAGTGTTTGCCGATGCTGAAATGACGGACGAAGACGAAGCGGACGAGTTGCGAAACGACTATGTTCCAACCGACAGATTCGATGCCTCGGCTGTCAAGCACCTATCAGGAATGTATAAAAACTGGTTCTTGGATTACGCAAGTTATGTAATCTTAGAACGTGCCGTGCCCCATATCGACGACGGATTGAAGCCTGTTCAACGCCGTATTCTCCACTCTATGAAGCGAATGGACGACGGGCGGTACAACAAGGTTGCCAATATTGCAGGCCATACGATGCAGTTCCACCCACACGGAGATGCTTCTATCTGCGACGCTCTCGTACAGATGGGACAGAAAGACCTGCTCATCGACACGCAAGGAAACTGGGGAAACATCTTCACTGGCGACCGTGCTGCAGCTCCCCGATACATCGAATCGCGTCTTTCTAAGTTTGCATTGGAGACCATTTTCAACCCCAAAACCACCGAATGGCAGCAGTCTTACGATGGCAGAAACAAAGAACCCGTTACCCTACCTGCCAAATTTCCATTGCTGTTGGCGCAAGGTGCGGAGGGTATAGCTGTTGGATTGTCGTCTAAAATCCTTCCGCACAATATGGCAGAAATATGCGATGCCGCTGTAAGCTATCTGCGCGGAAAGAAGTTTGAGCTTTATCCAGACTTCCCTACAGGCGGCAGCATCGACATTTCAAAGTACAACGACGGACAGCGTGGCGGCTCCTTGAAGGTACGTGCCAAGGTTGAGAAGATTGACAACAAGACGCTTGTCATTCGCGAAATACCTTTCACCAAGACTGCAAGTTCGCTCCAAGAGTCGATTACCAAAGCTGTTGAAAAGGGAAAAATAAAGATACGCAAGGTAGAAGATATGACGGCGTCGGAAGTGGAGATACAATTACACCTGACACCAGGCACTTCGAGCGACAAGACAATGGACGCTTTGTACGCCTTTACCGACTGCGAGATTTCCATTTCGCCCAACTGTTGTGTCATTGCCGATAACAAACCGCAGTTCCTGACCGTGTCTGACGTGTTGAAACACTCGGTAGACCACACGCAAGCACTGTTGCGCAGGGAACTCGAAATAAGGAAGGATGAGTTGGAAGAACAGCTCTTCTTCAACTCGTTAGAACGCATATTCATAGAGGAACGCATCTATAAGGAACAGAAGTTCGAGACTTCTAAAACGATGGACGAGGTGGTTGCTTTCGTCGATTCTAAGTTAGAACCTTTTAAAAAGGACTTCATTCGTGAAGTGAAACGCGAGGACATACTCCGCTTGCTCGAGATTAAGATGCAGCGCATTCTTAAATTCAACAAAGACAAAGCCGACGAATTAATCCAAAAGATAGAAGCCGAGATAGCCGAAATAGATAAGGACCTCAGCGAAATGGTGCGTGTAACCATCGAATGGTTCAAGCATTTGAAGGCAAAGTACGGCAAGGACTACCCACGCCGCACTGAGATAAAGAGTTTCGATACCATTGTTGCTGCAAAGGTAGTAGACGCCAACGAGAAGCTATACATCGACCGAAAGGGCGGCTTCATAGGCACCGACTTGAAGAAAGCAGAGTTCGTTCAGAACTGTTCCGACCTTGATGACGTCATCGTTTTCTTCCGCGACGGCAAGTATCGCATCATTCATATTGCCGACAAAGTGTTTGTTGGCAAGGGCGTTATGCATGTGCAAGTGTTCAAGCGCAACGACCGCCGTACCATTTACAATGCGGTTTATCGCGACGGCGAAAAAGGTCCTTACTACATAAAGCGTTTCAACGTGGTTTCCATTACCCGCGACAGGGATTACGACCTTACGCAAGGCAAGCCAGGTTCGAGAGTGTTTTACTTTACGGCAAACCCGAACGGAGAAGCCGAAACCATCAAGATTATACTGAAAGACCAACCCGGCAGGGCGCGGTTGATGCGCTATTTCGAGCGCGATTTCTCCAATGTGCTTATCAAATCGAAGACTGCCCGCGGTGTGCTGCTTACGAAAGAAACCGTAGACCGTGTATCTTTGAAAGCACACGGAGTATCTACCTTGGGTGGCAGAAAGGTGTGGTTCGACGCCGATGTCAATCGTATCAACTACGAAGAGCAGGGTCGTTTGTTGGGCGAATTTAACGATAAGGACACCATTCTTGTAGTTCTCGACAATGGAGAGTTCTACACTACCAACTTCGATGCAGCCAACCACTACGAGGATAACATCTTCCGCATCGAGAAATTCAACCCAGAAAAGCCGTGGACAGCGGTGGTTTACGATGCCGACAACAACGGTTATCCATACTTAAAGCGTTTCTGTATGGAAAATTCGACACGCCATCAGAGTGTGATTGGCGACAATCCGAAGTCCAAACTCGTATTCCTGACCGACGATGCCTACCCTCGTGCAGAGATAACGTACGGCGGAAGCGATGCTGCACGTGGCACGGAAGTGATAGATGCCGAAGAGTTTGTGGGCATAAAAGGCTTCAAGGCAAAGGGCAAACGCCTCACAACCTTCAAAGTAAGCAAGATTAAACAACTCGAGCCCATTCGTTTCCCAGAATCGGAAGAGGCTGAAGAAATCGAAACAGTAGAACCTACGGAAGCCGAAACGATAGTGGAACAGCCTGCAAAGCAAGCTGAACCCGAAGCACAAGCACCGTCGGAACCTGCCGTAAAGGCTGAAAAAACGAAGGAAGACAATGGCGGAGAGCAACAATTGAGTCTGCAATTCTTTGATAATTAAAGTTATTATGGTATTGAAGAAAGTACTCCTTGCCTTTTCATTGTTGCTGTATGGTGTTGCTGCTGATGCACAAGACACGCTGCGTTCCAATAAGATTATTACGAAAGCGCAGCTTGTTGGCATTGGGCACATTAATCAATTAGACACCTATCTCTCGCCAAGCGAATACACAGGCAGCGAGCTGCGCTATGTTTCGCATACGCTACGCAATAACGGCACGCCCGTTTTGCGTGAGATTATCCACCAAGCACACCTGTCGTACACGCACAACGCTTCGGAGAAAAACAACAATATAGGCGGACTGTATAACTTTCAGTACAACCTGCACTACGCTTTTGGCAAATGGGCGGTGGGCAATGGTACCCTCGCAGCAACGGTTGGCGGCGGCATTGATGCCAACATAGGCTTTCTATACAATATGCGCAATGGCAACAACCCTGCACAAGCGTATCTGAACGTGAACCTGTCGCCGTCGGCTTCGGCTGCCTATACGTTCCGTTTGTGGGGCAAACCTTTCCAAGTTCGATACGAAGTGCAAGCTCCGCTCGTAGGTTTGATGTTTTCACCAAACTTCGGACAAAGCTATTACGAAATATTTTCAAAGGGCGACTACGACCACAACATCGTGCCCACCACCTTTGTTTCCGCTCCCTCGCTTCGGCAAATGCTTACCTTCGACTTTACTTTACGCCACACCACGTTGCGCCTTGGCTATCTGGGCGACTTTCAGCAAGCAAGCGTAAACGGTTTGAAATACCACACGTGGAGCAACCTTTTCGTGGTAGGCATCGTGCGAAAGTTCTCTATTTCAAAGATTATTCCGTAATGAAAAAGTATAAACACCCCTTCCGCCACACAGCTTTTGTGTTTGCATACACATTATTTATAATGTCGTTCCTCTCGTCTTGCGTTACCAACGACGAATACCCGAACACCGTTCAGGGCAATGCTGAGGCACTTTGGAAGATACTCGACGAGCACTATTGCTTCTTTGAGCAGAAAGGAATAGACTGGAATGCAGTGCGAGACAAGTACTTGAAACAGTTTGACAATTCGATGACAGAACGCCAACAGTTTGAAGTTATGGCAAATATGTTGTCCGAACTGAAAGATGGACACATGAATCTATACACCTCTTTCAACGCTGCGCGCTATTGGTCGTGGCGCGAAGACTATCCGCAGAACTATTCCGACTCGCTCTTGCGCAAATACTTGAAAACCGACTACTTGATAGCAAGCGGGTTGGACTATACCATTCTCGACGACAACATTGGCTATTTGCGTTGCGAGAGTTTCCAACGTGGAATAGGAGCAGGCAACCTCAACGACATTCTTCTCTACTTCCAACCTTGCAGAGCCCTTATCATAGATGTGCGAAACAATGGCGGAGGTGCACTCAACAATGCGGAAGAACTGGCTGCAAGATTCACCAACAAGTCGGTACTTGTGGGCTATATGCAACACAAAACGGGAAAAGGGCACAGCGACTTTTCGCCCATGAAGCAGCAAATCTTAAAGCCGGGGAAAGGCATACGTTGGCAAAAGCCTGTGTTCGTGCTGACGAACCGCAGCGTTTTCTCGGCTGCCAATGAGTTTGTAAAGTATATGCGCTGTTTCCCAAATGTGAAAACGGTGGGCGACCGCACTGGCGGAGGAGCAGGATTGCCTTTCTCTGCCGAGCTTCCTAACGGCTGGTCGGTGCGCTTTTCAGCTTGTCCGATGTACGACAAGGACAAGCAAATGACCGAATTTGGTATAGACCCCGACTATAAGGTAGACCTTACTTCCGAAGATTTCCAACGTGGCAAAGACACCATCATAGAGTTTGCACGCCACCTTATATAATAATAAGGTGAGCCATTTCCACAAAACAGTCGATGCGTTTTCAGGGTATTGATTATCCTTTTTCTGCTTGTTGCAGTTGCTGAAAACACCACTGATTTTGTAAAAATAATTTGCAAGGAAATTGATAATTTCGATTTGACATTGCGAAAGCGGCTGTTTTGCGATGCAAAAGAGCCGCTTTTACCGTGCAAAACCTACGCT
>ERZ773027.585-NODE-585-length-22666-cov-4.365353_pt1 | contig 22666 bp, 18 predicted proteins | sample MGYA00511032_ERZ773027 | MGnify/ENA primary metagenome ERZ773027 (study PRJEB29015, sample SAMEA2738138) | human oral metagenome | biome: human oral; feature: human-associated habitat; material: saliva | place: China | collected 2190 ... | reverse complement strand
TTGTTTATTGGCTGGTGTGTAGTCTACCCCAACACCACCTGATAAATTGATAAAGTCAAGACTAACTCCAAGTTCATTCTTGATTTCTACCGCCAATTCAAACAGTTGAGCAGCCAAGGTTGGGTAATACTCATTCGTTACTGTATTTGACGCTAAGAAAGCATGCAAGCCGAATGATTTCACTCCTTTTTCTTTAAGGTAAGCATAGCCTTTGAAGAGCTGTTCCTTAGTCATCCCAAATTTTGGTTCTTCAGGATGATCCATGATATCAGTACCAAGAGAGAAGACACCTCCTGGGTTAAAGCGCAAAGAAAGGGTTTCAGGAAGCCCTGCAGCCTCTTCCAAGAAAAAGATATCTTCGTAAGCATCAAGGTTAATTGTCGCATTAATATCACGCGCGTAAACAAACTCTTCTGCACGTGTATCATTAGACGTAAAGCTAATGGCGCTACTATCAAAACCAATTTTCTTACTCATGACAAGCTCTGTATCGGTCGCACAATCGACACCACACCCTTCTTCTTTCAAAATTTTGAGGATTGCTGGATTAGGTGTGGCCTTTACTGCAAAGAATTCTTTAAAACCTGGATTCCACGAAAAAGCTGCATTAACTGCACGTGCTGTTTCACGAATACCTTTTTCATCGTAAAGATGGAAAGGTGTTGGAAATTCTGCAGTGATTTGTTCAAGTTTATCAGCCGTAATAAAAGGTGTTTTTGTCATTTGATTCTCCATTTTTTACAATAGTAATCCTATTATAGCATAAGAAAAGGCTTGAAACCCAATTTTCTAATAATCTCAAGGCATATTTCATGATACAATAGACCTATAACCTAAATAAAATAACGGGGGATTATTTATGAAAAAATATCTTTACTCTGGGGCTCTTGCTCTAGCAGCCATCTTAACGCTCTCAGCATGTGCCAAGCCAAAACTTGATGCCAAGCTTTCTGTTAACGATATTGTCTATATGTCAGGAAGCGACCTCAAGCTCAAGGATGACCAAACCCTAGTCGAAGTCTCATTCAAACTCGAGAATACTTCGGAAGATATGGAAAATGAGCTCAAAACATCTGCTAAACAATTCTACCTCAAAGATAAAGATGGTAAGAAAGTCACAGCAAGCAAGCTCGACAAGGGCGACCTACCTACTCTCTTCAATAAAAATAAGAACGTAGAGGATGCTACAGATGACTTTGGAAAGCTTGAAGCTGACGACTACAAAACTGCCTCACTCTTTTTCGAAGTTAACAACGACGAAAACTATAAACTCTATTTTGAATCAAAAGATGAAAAAACAGAGGGACAAACAGTTTCTACTAGCCTAAAAGATTTCGATGGTAAAACAACTACCAATGTTAAAAAGGCTGTTGATGCTTATTTCAACGCAGTTCTTCTAGGTGGCGAAAGCAAAGACTACAGCAAATTTGTTTCTAACGACTTGGACAAAGCTAAGGGCGAACTTAACCAATATTTCTCAGATAGCCTTCAATACAGCTATGATGCAACTGATAACATCAAACCAACCGGTGATGAAGTTCCAAAAGTTTTTGGTTGGGTTCAAACTGCTAACCGTGAACGCGGTAGCTACACTGTTGATAACATTATCGTCGCTAAAGATAAGGCAGAATTCAATGTCAGCATGTCAACTATCAGTATGAAAGCTGCAGACGATGCCTATGGTGCTAATCACCCAAATCTCACAGACGAACTTAAAAACTACCTACAAAGCAATGGTGCTAACGCTGGAAATGTCGACCAACTGACAAGACAATTCTACATGGAAACTTACCTACCAAATTCAATCAAAGAAGTAAGCCCATCAGCACCAAAGACAGAAGGAACTAATATCTTTGATAATTACTCAGTCGAGCTTACTAAAAAAGACGACAAGTGGGCTTTCCCAGATAAAGATAGCTATGTCGGAAAATGGGATTACTATCCACTCTTCTACGCTTACACAGGTCAGCAAGGAACACTCACAAAAAACTATTAGACAGTAAAAAAATCAGCCAGATGGCTGATTTTTTTACTAATTACGTCTAGCAAAGAGTCGCAAGATATTCAAGAATAAGTTAATGAAATCCAAGTAAAGACTAAGTGCCATAGAAACTGCCCATCCATCTGTGACCTGACCATTGGTACCATAATAAACCTTCTTAATCATCTGGTTATCGTAGGCAATTAAACCAGAGAAAATGAGAATTGATACAATACTAATCACAAAACTCATCATGCTACTTGCAAAGAAAATATTAATCAAGCTAGCCACAATAATCCCAATCAAGGCTGCCATAAGGAACTTGGCCATGCCTGATAGATCTCGCTTAATGGTAACTCCGATAAGTGCCATGATAAAGAAAACAATGGCAGTGCTAAGGAAAGCTTGAAAAACTATAGCTTGCGTGTATTGAACGATGATAAAACTAAGTGTAAATCCATTCAAAGCGGAATAAACCAAAAATAAAGGTAGGGCTGCAGGTGTATTTCTTCGTGCAGCACCGCTAGCCAAAAAGACCAAACCAAACTCTAAAAAGAGTGCTGCCATGTAAACCCAAGAATAATTCATGAGAATATTGACAAAAAGATGCGAAAGAGGAAAGAGCATCAGATAAGAGATGACTGCTGAAAGTCCCACTCCCATACCGACAAGACCATAAATCTTTCCGAAAAAGCGGTTCAAGCCCGCATCACTAGTTGTATAAATTGCATTTGATTCCATAGTTATCTCCTAAAAATAATGAATTATTGGTGGTGGCTTTGTAGGGTCTTACGACGGAAAAACTTACGATTTTTGATTCGGTTTCGTAAGGGTGTCGCCGCTTCTTTAACCGCCCAATACTTATCCACCATAGTAACAATATAAGATTCCTTATACTTCGGCGGTGCAATCGTTGCTCCCCACATATGCTTGAGGATAATATCCTCTTCTTTTTTATTCAGATTAACAAGCTTTCTGGCATTACGAACAGCAATACGTGGATGTACCCAAGCATGACTCTTATTAAATTTAGTCACTCGCCAATCATAATAGAAAAAATCATGTAAGAGACCGCCTCGAGCAGTACTCTTGGCATCCCAGCCAAATTTTTTAGCAATCTTATAGCTGGTGTAACTAACATTAACCGAGTGTTCTAAACGTGTCGAATGATGGTGCTGTACAATCCCATCCAATTTTTGAAAACGTGGATGAGAAATCAAATGTCCCACAACTTCCATGAATTCTTTATCATCTTCTGGTCGTTTCATAATAATACCTCATTAATGTTTCTAATGCTTCTTCATTATACCACTAGTACTTAAAATTACTTTAAAAGTCAGTTGTTTTCTCCTAAAATCATCCTTGAGACCTAGAGACTAAACATGAGAATTCCTGCTGCAACAGCAACATTCAGACTCTCCGCCTGACCTGGCATGCTAATATGTACGAGTTGATCAGCAGACTCAGCCATATCCTGACTAATTCCCTGACCCTCATTTCCCATCACTAGGGCAAAATTGCCATCTGTCTTAACTGCTTTATAGTCAACGGAAACATCGGAAAGAGTCGTTGCTAAGACGGGTATACCTTGTTTTCTGCAAACCTCAATCATGTCAAGAATTGGTCCACGATAGATTGGAAGGTGGAAATGACTTCCCTGCATAGAACGCAAGGTCTTCTGGTTATAAATATCAGCTGATTTATCCGACAAAAAGACTCCGTCATAACCTGCGGCATCTGCTGTGCGAATCATTGTTCCTACATTGCCAGGATCCTGAACATCCTCCAAGAGAAGGTACTTCCCTGAGAGAGGTTCTGGCAAGGCTTGAGATTGTTTAGCAACTTCTGCGACAATTCCTTGGGGTGTCTGAGTTTCACAGAGTTCCTTAAGCACCTCTGGACTGACCAACTTAACCTTAGACATATTAGCCACACGATCAGCCATTTCCTCAAGTACGAAAACTTGAAGAATCTCGGCACCGCTTGCCTTTGCTTCCTCAAAAAGATGCCATCCTTCTAAAAGATAACTAGTTTTACGGTGCTTGCGCTGCAATAATTTTCTAGCAGACTTAATGCTAGCATTTTGCTTTGATTGAATGATTTCCATACACTCATTATAGCAGAAATCCCCTGATAAATCTTGGACTTGACCGACTTTATAGCAAGGATTATACTAAAAGAAAGAGCTTTCAAAAGGAGGTCATGGACCATGCAAAAAGTACGATTATTAGTCTCAGGAAGAGTCCAAGGTGTTGGTTTTCGTTATTCAACCTATGCTCTAGCACTAGATATTGGAGATATATGCGGTCGGGTTTGGAATAATGACGACGGTACTGTTGAAATTCTAGCTCAGTCAGATAACCCTTCTAAGTTAGCTAAATTTATTCAAGAAGTTCGAAAGGGACCTTCAAAATGGTCTAAAGTAACCTATGTCGATGTGACCATGGCAAACTTCTCAAATTACAGCGATTTTCGGATGGCTAATTAAGAGGAAGCCACCGTTTTTAGCTTGTTCTCTTTCTTAAAAAAAGGTAAAATAGACAAGTATAACTAAAAAACAAAAGGAATGATATTGTGAATAAAAATCAAAAACGTCTAGCCCTGATGGGGCTTGCTGCCAGCATGCTTTTCTTCCTATCAGGATGTGTGAGCCTTGATAAGTCTGGTAATCCTACTGGTTGGGTTTGGAACCTACTTGGTCGCCCTATGAGCCACGTCATCACCTACTTCGCACATAATTTAAATCTGGGATTTGGTCTTGGCATTATCTTCGTAACCATCATTGTTCGTTTGATTATCTTGCCACTTGGTCTTCACCAATCTCGTAGCGCAGCCTACCAATCAGCAAAACGTGAATACCTTGCGCCTATCTTAGAACCAATTAACGAACGTTTGCGCAACGCTGAAACTCAAGAAGAAAAAATGGCTGCCCAGTCTGAACTCATGCAAGCTCAGCGTGAAAACGGTCTAAGCTTGATGGGCGGTGTCGGCTGTCTTCCTCTATTGATTCAGTTCCCATTCTTCTCAGCACTCTACTACGCAGCACGTTACACTCCTGGTGTACTTCAAGATAACTTCCTCTGGTTTAACCTTGGTCACCGTGACTTCCCATTGATTATCATCATCGCAGCGCTTTACTACTTCCAATCTTGGTTGTCTATTCAACAAGTTCCTGAAGAACAACGTAAACAAATGGCAGCGACGATGTACAGTATGCCAATCATGATGATCTTCTTTGGTATTAGCTCACCTGCAGCTGTAATCCTCTACTGGTTCGTTGGTGGTATCTTCTCTATTATCCAACAGTTGATTACCAACTACATCATCAAACCTCGCTTAAAAGAAAAAGTTGCTGAAGAGTTCAAAAAGAACCCTCCAAAAGCACCTCGTACAACACCAAGCAAGCGTAAAGATGTGACACCAAAAAATACTCAAGCAATTGCAAGTAAACCAAAGAAAAACCGTAACGCCGGTAAGCAAAATCGTAAATAAGCTACAAAGCACTCTTGGCAAATACCAAGAGTGCTTTTCTTATAGACTAATTCAGACTAGCCTAACTCCTAATAACGCCGGCAACCAAAAAGGGAGTGCGACAGAACAACTGTTTTGTCTCACTCCCACTAGTTTCAAATATTGAACACCTTAATTCCAACAGTCACTTAGGCTGTTTTTTCTACACTAAGGATTTCCACAGAGTAGCTACCTGCTGGTGATTCGATAGCGACTTTGTCGCCAACTTTCTTACCAATCAAGGCTTGACCAATTGGGCTTTCATTTGAAATCTTACCTGAGAAGATATCAGCACCGGCTGCACCAACGATATGATAAGTATCTTTGTCGTTTGTACCAACTTCTTGAACAACAACAGTTTTACCAATTGCAACCTCGTCATTAGCAACAGCATCACTATCAACGATTTCTGCATAACGAATTTTTGTTTCAAGAATCTGAATTTGTCCTTCAACAAAGGCTTGCTCGTCTTTGGCTGCTTCATACTCAGAGTTTTCTGAAAGGTCACCATAAGAACGAGCAATCTTAATACGTTCTACAACTTCTGGACGACGGACGAGTTTGTATTCCTCCAATTCCGCTTCAAGTTGTTCTTTCTCCGCTTGTGTCATTACATATGTTTTTTCTGCCATTTTTTTCTCTTTTCTATTTTTTGAGCCGTTGGCTGTATCGTTAGAATCACTATTCGTTTGCTTGATTTTAATGAGCCAATCAGACTATTTATCTTTTAGTTTGCTGTTAATGTAAGTTTCAACGTTATGCTGATGCTCTTCATAGCTTTCAGCAAAATAGACATTACCAGTAGTTACATCTGCAACAAAGTACATGTACTTGGTAGATGATGGATTGATAACCGCTTCAATTGCAGACAGACTAGGGCTGTCCACAGGACCTGGCATCAACCCCTTATGAACATAATCATTATAAGGGGAGTCAATGTTTGTGTCAATAGTTGCATCTTCTTTCAAGGTCGTTTCCTGACCAAGTTTTCCAAGAGCATAAAGAACTGCAATATTACTTTGTAGAGCCATGTCTGAGTTAAGACGATTATAGAAGACGCTCGCAATATTTTTACGGTCGTCATCTGTAGCTCCTTCTTTTTCCACAAGAGAAGCTAGGGTCAAAATTTCATTAACATTGTGCCCGCTAGATGAAATCGTCGCATAGTAAGGTGATAGGTAGGTATCCATCGTAGACAACATTTCCTCTGCCAAAGACTCCACCGTCGTATCATCATGAATGTTATAAGTCGCTGGGAACAGATAACCCTCTAGGACATACTTAGCATCCGTAGAATTCGGAAGGTTTGCCAACAAGGTTGGGTACTTCGCTTTCATCTTAGTAATGAAAGCATCATCCTTCATCAATTTCAAGAAATCTTTCGCCTTAAGTCCAGTTGATGATTTTTTGCCTTTTTTAGCTGACGAATTAACTTCAACTGCCTTGGCAATTTGATCAATGGTATATCCTTCTTTGACTAAGACCGTACCAAGAGATGGCTCCTGAGGTTTATCACTTCCTTTTTTCTGAAGTGCCTCAATAATTTCATCCATGGTCATGCTAGCCTGAAGGTTGTAATAACCACTTTTCAGATTTGAGATGTTCTTAAACTTGGTATAGTAATTAAAGACCTTACCAGACTTAATGACACCAGCTGATTCCAATAGTTGACCAATATAACTGCTACCTGAATTTTCAGGAATTTCAACACTAACAAACTTAGTTGAATTAACATCTTTTGCGCCAACAGCATCACTAACATAACGATAACCAAAGAATGCAGCTACTGACAAGATAAGTAGCAAGAAGATAATAATATTTCTTGCAATTTTACCAGCACGACGGTTATTTTTATTGCGTTTGTGATTTCGGTTAGAACGTGAAATCGGCTCTTCGTCGACAATGTCAGCCTGTTTAACATCTTTTGGCGAAGACTTTTTCTTCTTCACTTTCTTACCTTTCTTTTTCTTAGGTTTTCCAGAGGGTTCTAGAGAAATACTCTCATCATCCTCATTACCATCAGCCACTATCTCTGATTGAACCTTTTCTTGCGACGCTTGGTCACTTGTTGCATGATGTTCCTGCAAGAATGCTTCTTTTTGACGTTCTGAGGTCAATTTGGCCTCCAATTCTTTAGGGTCTGTATAAATAGCTTCGTTAGACTTAGCTTCAATGAGCTCCTTGGCAACATCTGCAGGAATATACTCCTCTTCAGATGCTTCGTTAAGGCTAGTTTCCCAAACTGGACGTTTAAAACGGCGTTTCGACGTTTCAGTCTCCTGAGGAATATTTACCTTTTTCTCCTCCTCAATAGGTTCTTTAGAAATAGACGCTATATTTGAATGAGCATCAGACACTAAAGACTCAGCTTGAGAAACAGAAAACAAGCCAACACTATCTTGTTGAGAATCTTGAGCCGTCTCAGAAGTCATAGGTTTAGCGAAAGCACTATGAGAAACAGAATGTGAACTAAGATCTTGGTTACTTACTTTATTGGACGCTGAGGTACTATGTGTTGTAGCACTCTCAGCTGACGTTGAACGTGGTGTCTCGGGCATAGTTGCACTTTTATTATGCTCCTCCTCACGAAGAGAACGGAGCCGTGTCGCTTCTTGTAAGTCTCGGAGAATCTGATCTTTGAAGCTTAGGCTATCTTCAGAAGCTTCCGAGTGTTCATTAAACTTGTCCGTCAAGGCATACCTCCTCTATAGTAACAAACGCCATTATATCTTAAAAAGTCAGTTAATGCAAATCAATTGGTCCTTTGTCACAGTAACGTAACACTGAATTCAATGGGTTTCTGGATTCTCCCAAACCATATTATACCAAGTGCTACCGCCATGATTTGATTCTGATTCTCCTTCATCAGTGAAGCCATTCATCTCATAATAGGCAATCAGGTAATCATGGCAAGTCAAACTAATACCTTGACGTTTTTGAGCGATAGCCAGATCCTTAAGCGCTGCAATCAAGGCTGTCCCAATACCTTGCCCTTTAAAATCTTTGGAGATAGACAAACTAGTAACTGCAATAAAACCTCCTTGACTAGCATTAGGAGCCACCTTATGGAACAGGTCATCTGTGAGGTAACGTTCCGCAATCACAGGTCCTTCAATGTAGCCAGCTACAACGCCATCAATTTCAGCAATTAGAAAGGTATCACAAATCGTCTTTAAACGCTCCGCAATAGCCTCTGGAGTTGCAGCCTCTTCAGGCGAAAAATTTTCTTGTTCGATACGAACAACATCATCCCAATCATCCTCTCGGGCATGTCGAATAAGCATATCAAATTCCTTTCTATTAAGAGAAAGAGCTGAGCGAAATCGCTACAGCCCTTAATATATTACATGTGTGTTTGCAAGCTTGCTAGGAGCTCTTCAAACGAGCGTTCGTAAAGTTGGATGTCTCCAGCTCCCATAAAGACATAAACAGCATTGTCATGGTCAAGGAGAGGTGAGACATTTTCAACTGTAACCACTTTGGCAGGTTTATTGATCTTAGCAGCAAGATCTTCAACCTTAACATCACCATGGTCAACTTCACGCGCTGAACCATAAATTTGCGCCAAATAAACAGCATCTGCTTCGTTCAAAGCTTCAGCAAATTCATCAAGAAGGGCGATGGTACGTGTGAAGGTATGTGGTTGGAAAATAGCAACAATCTCTTTAGATGGGTACTTTTGACGTGCTGCATCAAGCGTTGCAATAATTTCAGTTGGATGGTGGGCAAAGTCATCGATGACAACAGTACCACTGATAATTTTCTCTGTGAAACGGCGTTTAACACCTGAGAAAGTTTTAAGGTGTTCCGCAACCAAGTCCATGTCAAAACCGGCTACATAGAGGTTCCCAATAACCGCAGTTGCATTCAAGATATTGTGACGACCATAGGCTGGCACATGGAATTCTCCAAGAATTTGTCCATCGTGTTTTACCTTGAAATTAGACCCTGTCGTTGTACGAACAATGTCTGTTGCCATAAAGTCATCATTTTCTTCGAAACCGTAGTAATAGATTGGCGCATTGGCTGTAATCTTACGAAGGTGTGGATCCTCACCGTAAACAAAGAGTCCTTTTTGCACTTGCTTAGCATAGTCATCAAAGGCAGAGAACACATCATCGATACTTGTAAAGTAATCAGGATGGTCAAAGTCAATGTTAGTGATGATTGAGTATGCTGGGTGGTATGGCATGAAATGACGTTCATATTCATCAGACTCAAAGACAAAGTATTGTGCATTAGCAGAACCTCGTCCAGTTCCGTCACCGATAAGGTATGACGTGTCGGTGATATTTTTCATAACATGTGACAAGAGACCTGTTGTAGAAGTCTTACCATGTGCACCTGCCACACCAAAGCTAGTGAATTGATCCATGAAGTGACCCAAGAACTCGTGGTAACGCTTAAAGCTGTAGCCATTTTTAATCGCATAAGCAACTTCAACGTTGTTATCTTCACGAAAGGCATTTCCAGCAATCAATTCAACATCTTCTGTGATGTTTTTTTCATCGAAAGGAAGGATAGGAATACCTGCTTGCTCAAGACCACGTTGAGTGAAGTAATATTTTTCCACATCTGAACCTTGAACCTTGTGTCCCATTTGGTGGAGCATCAAAGCCAAAGCTGACATACCAGATCCTTTAATTCCAATAAAATGATAAGTTTTTGACATAGTTTCTCCTTACAATCGCACTGCGATTAGTTTGCGTCTTCTAAATGCGTCAAATTTAATTCTTGAGCAACTCGGTGTTCACGGTAAGTTTGACGTTCTGGGTAATTATAAACCTGGCTACGTTTCAAGAAGTCATAGCTATTTTTCTTGACGTTCTTACGAGATGGGTTACTAGGCTGTTGATAGGTTGGAGCCACTTCTGCCAAGATGTAAGAATCTTGTTGCAGACGATTTGCCAAGTGATGGATCTTTGAGTGCTTCCCATTAGGTGCTAAAGTTCGCTTGATAGCACTTACAGGAGCTCCCAAGATAGAGGCTGTCACTGGTCCTTTATCCGTTGTTACAGCAGCTGGTTCAACAGTAGCCTCAAAGCTTGGCTTAGCTTCTACCTTAGGCTTAGCAGTTAGTTGACGGCTATTAGTATGTTTGGTTTGTTGAACTTCTTGGCGGAGGAATTTTTGGCGTTTCTCACGTACATCACGCTTAGCCTTTTCACGGGCTTCCTCAGCATAAGTCATGCCAGCTTCTTGTGTCTCCACTCGTTTTGGAGCCTGCTTACGATTGCTAGGCTTAGCTGACAAGAAATCATAGTTCGGCAACAAATCATTGTAGTCCTTATCTTGGTAAGGGCCACGGATATTTGTGATTAAATCTTCATTTTCGTATAGGCGCATAGAGACCGGTTCTTGCAAGCAAGGTTCCCCGTCTGGAATCAGCGGAAATTGTCGTCTTTGGCGATGCATAAAAGACTTCCTTTCATTTTCGAGATGATGCGTATCTTAATATAAACAATCGGGAATGGGAAGATACGTCTTGCAATATTCTATTATAGCCTAATTCAAAAGATTTGCCTAGTAGCATTTTCACCTCTTAGTATTCCAATATCAAATATAACAAATTAAGATATTGCAATACCAAGAATTTCTTTAATATCCTCTACTGTCATGCTGGCACGGCTTTCATTGCCATCCAAGACAGTTGTCACAAGGTTCTTCTTGCCTTCTTGAAGCTCAAGAATTTTCTCTTCAATAGTCCCTCTTGTAATCAAACGGTAAACTTCGACATTTTGTTCCTGACCTATACGGTGTGCACGACTAATAGCCTGCATTTCTACCGCTGGATTCCACCAAAGGTCAATCAGAATAACCGTATCAGCACCAGTTAGATTCAGTCCCACTCCTCCTGCTTTCAGAGAAATCAAAAAGGCATCTCGACTTCCTTGATTGAAGGCTCTGGTCATCTCTTGACGACTATCAGATGGCGTTGACCCTGTTAGCTTATAAGAGGAAATACCTAATTCTTGTAAGAGCCCCTCTGTAATATCTAACATCCCACGAAATTGTGAAAAGATAAGGACACGATGGTCTGATTCCTTAATTTGGCTAAGCAACTCTCTAAGGCTATCTAATTTTCCGCTATCTCCCGCATAGTCCATAAAGAGAGCTGGGGTATCACAGATTTGTCGTAAGCGGGTAATTCCTGACAAGATTTCCACCTTACGACGGTTGATTTCCTGATCACTTGCTGAAATTAATCCTTGTTGCATTTGTTGTAATTGTGCTAAATAGATAGCCTTTTGAGCATCTGACAATTCACTTTGGTGAGTGATTTCAATCAAATCTGGTAAATCAGGAAGGACCTCTTCTTTCCTACGTCTTAGAATAAAGGGAGAAATATACCTAGCCACTTCCTTAGGTGTTAACTTAAGGAAAGTTTTTTTAGCTGGTAAAAGTCCTGGTAGAATAATCTGGAAAATAGACCAAATCTCCAACAAATGATTTTCAATAGGCGTTCCAGATAGTGCTAAGCAATGTGGAACAGAAAAATCACGTAGATATTGGGCAATCTTTGTCTGTGTATTCTTCATGACCTGAGCCTCATCGAGAATGAGATAGTCATATTTACCAGCCTTGTAGGCATCAAAATCCTGACGGAAGGAAGCGTAGCTTGTAATAATAATCTGGTGGTCTTCAGCAATGATGTCATCACGTTTTGGCTTGAGTCCATAAGAAACCGCTACATCTAACTGAGGAGCGAACTTTTTAAACTCATCCTGCCAATTGTAAATCAGGCTTGATGGTGACAAAACCAAGACTCGTTGCCCTTCTTCTAAATGTGCAGAGAGATAAGCAATGGTCTGCAAGGTTTTCCCCAACCCCATATCATCGGCCAAGATACCGCCAAAACCATAGTGATGCAACATAGATAGCCACTGAACACCCTTTTCCTGGTAGGGACGAAGGCTAGCTTCTACCTTATAAGTTGGCAAATCAAAGGTCTCTGGTTTACTCAAATGTTGCGTTAAGAGTTGGAAATCTTTTGAAAAACGAACAGAATCACTTTCTGAAAGAGCATCCATCAATTGATAGGCAGTTAATTGATTGAGTTCTAGGTGACCTTTTCCTGAGTAACGAGCTCTTAGAGTTTTGAGACTCTCACTAATACGATGAGTCGCCTCGTCAAAAACAATCAACTGACCACTACGATTGATAAAATAGGGCGAGCTTTCCATTAAGGCTGCTAAAGCATGATCCACATCTTCATCGTCAAGACTTGAAAAATCAAAGGAAATATCTAATAAATTCCCCTGACGCTCTACCTGAACCTGTGGACTCTGTTCAACCCGTAAGTCACGCAACTCCTGTCCAATCAGAACCGTTCCTGCATTTTCAAAATCTGGTAGAGTATTTGTAAAGAAATCATAGAGCTCTTGACTGCTACTTAATCGTTTAGATGACTGAAAATCAGGGGTGAATCCATGCTTAGCCATCAAACGGAAAACAGCCTGCTCATGACGATAGTTACTCGTAAATCCTAAATGACTCAACTCTTGTCGATTATGGACTAGGAAACCATCAAAATCAAAGGCTAATGTAAGTATAACCTCACTGTCACCTTTCAGGTCAAAGTGAAATCTCGGTGTGAAATCCTTGATATTAAAGGCTTTAGGAGCTTTAACTGGTCCCATAGTCCTAAAATCAAAAAGACTAGCAGCCAAGATAGCTTGTTCATCAAGATTAAAGCTGACATGCTTATTCAAATCGCTTCCGATTGGAAGAGAGCGTAAACCAACCAAAAGTTTTTGTTGTTTTCGATTCAAGCGATAAAAAACACCTTGATAAAAGAGAATACGATTATTAAAAAAGGCCTGACTATTCTTCTCAGCAACAGTCAATCCAATCATCTTAGGCTCAACAGAAATATCAAACGAGAAGAGATGGGCATCAGCAGTCAAATCCTCAACCAAAAGTCGGTGATATTCGGTTCCTTCCCATTCAAACCTAAAGCCATCCAAATCTTGCATCCGTCTCAAACCTTCCTCAAAAAAACCGTAGGGGAGACAAAGATGACGTGCATTATTTGGTAAAATAAAGTCTAAATTAGTCTTGGCTTCATCTGGAATCATCCGTCCTAAGAAGTCTAAAAATGCCTGTGAAGCCTGGTCAAATTGAATAAGTGATAGGGGTTCATAGTAGTTCTTACCTATCTGATAATAACCCTCAGCCTCTACAAGTTTGAGAAAGGCAGGAATATCTCGAATAACATAAGAACGTTCATCTGGTAAGCGACGTAAACGTATACTCCACCAAATCTCTGAACCAAAGGTAGATTCCTCTCCCTCTACCATCAAGCTATATCTAACAGTATCATCCTCATTTAGGGAAAGGCCTTCTAAAAATAAACCACCAAAAGAGTGACCTCGCTCTTGGCCTTGAGAGGATTCTTGTTCCTCTTCCAGTTCTGCCAAGAGACGCTGGCCTTCTTTATCATTTTTTAGATAATACTCAACCGCTGCCAAATGGGGACAATAGCCTTTTTGAGCGAAATAATCACAGTCACACGTGATTTCAGAATCATTGAGTGCATAAATTAAATGATGTTGGTCAACTGTTGTATCCAACTGAGTTTCTGAGACCTGATGAATGGTAATGAGATCCTTTTCAAAAAGTTCAATACCCTCATTACGGACTCTACCCGGCATCAATTTTGCCATAGTATTCACCCCTATCTTATCCCTCTATTATAGCACAAAATCCTTATAAACTAGGCCTTCACCAAGATAAAACAAAAAACACTCCCGAAGGAGTGTCGCAGATTATTATTCGTAATCAAGTTTATCTGAGTGACCTGAACCATTACCAACATAGTAACCTGTCTTACAGTTAATACTGAAGAGGTAGGTTCCATCTGGAAGGTACAAGTTGTAGTAACCATTACCATTGATGATGTTGACTGGCTCAAGGATGAAGTTATCTCCTGAGAAGTAACCACGTGAGTGTGATGTTTCGATAATCTTATCAAGAACACCATCAGCCCATGTCCAAGCTGGATTACTTGTATCTGCTACTACGTTTGCATTATAAGGCACACGTGAGCGATCACGTTGAAGGATTGATGGGTTATAATTTGTGATTCCGCGTGTTACAACTGTTGAAGCTGCAGCTGAGCCACCAGTAGTTCCTCCAGTCGCACCAGTTGAACCTGCTGAACCTGCTGAGTTAGCTGCTCCATTTTGCGCTCCAGAAGTATTTGATGCGGACGCACCACCGCCATTAGAAGCTGCTCCAGATGCGTTATCACCTGAAGGTGCAGCAGGACTAGCAGTATTGGCGCTATCAGCAGCTGTCGCTGCAGATGTTGCGCTCGCAGCCTTAGCTTTTTCTTCAAGTTGAGTCTTACCACCCTTAATAGCTTCTTGAATAGTGCTATCGAGACTCGCGTTCCCAGTTGTTGTTACACTTTCTGGAAGATTATTAAAGTTGGCATCTGATTTAACAGCGATAGAGGCATTATAGCTACCATCTACCAGAGCATCTGACTCAAACTGACTGTTAATCTTTTGTACAGCTTCAATTTGTTTCTTCAAGTTATCATATTTTTTCTTAGCTGCATCATAATACTTGGTTTTCTCCAATTTCTTGAGCAGTTTTTCCAAATCTGATAGCTTACCAAATTGATCATTAGCGAGTTTTGTTTGCTCGTCATCTGTGAAGAAATTCTTATACATTTCTTCGAAGGCCTTATTATCAGCAGCTGCCGTGTCCTTGCTTGATGATGATGTCACTGCTGAAGAAGCTGTGCTTGTTGGTTTTGCTGATTGGCTATGTGTTCCTTTATAAAGAGCATAGCTACCACCAATAATAGCTAAAGCAAGAACTGCTAGAGCACCGATAACAACACCTTTACGACGGTAAACTGGAATATCACCATCAAAGGCACTCTTATGCGATGGTGAAATAGACTCTGAAGAGATTCTGTCTTCTGCAGATGGGCGATTAACTGCCATAGACACTTTTGGTGTTGTCTTTTCTTCATCAGCTTTTGCTCCAGTTACCCCTGCCACTGTTGATGCAATAGCTGCCAAATCAATAGTGTCTGAAATAGCAGCATCATCCAACAAAGGTTTTGAAGCTTGTGGCTCAGTATCGTCAATATTGGCAACAGCAGGATTTTGTGGTTCTGGATCATCAATGTTAGCAATCAAAGGATTGTTATCATCAATATTATCTACCAATGCATCGTTATAGGCTGGCTGATTAGTTGAAGTAGATGAATCAGCGAGTGCATCACCAAGGTCAAATTTTTCTGTTTCTGACGTGATGAAACGATCAGCATTTGTTGACGTAATGATAACTTCAGAACTTTGACTTTCTGGTTCTGCAATAACCTCAGGTTCAACAGGAGCATTTGGCAACTGCTTGTCAATATGAGATTGAGTTTCATCAACCTTGTTATCTGTAGCACCAAAACCAAATGTGACCGGTGTTACTTCTTCAGTAGCTGTTGTTGAGTTGATTGACTCATTAGCCACTGATTGACCAATCAAACCTGAATCCGCAAACTCCTGACGTTGCTTTTGAATAAAAGCATCCAAAGGTGATGTGTCGCCGTCAGCTTCAATTTTCTTTGAAAATTTTTGTGAGGCAACTTCTTCGCGGTGTTGCTTGATATACTTATCCAAAATGCTATCTGTTTCTGTTACACCAGCATTAATCTCAGCTTCTTTGCGGACAGCCTCACCGACTGTCATTTCCTTGGCATCTTGGAAATCTAGCTCTTGGCTACCTTCATAGCCATTTTGTGTTTTATCTTCTGACACGTTTAATTTACCTTTCTAGCCTCAGAACGGCGAACACGCTCACCAAAATATTGATACAAATCAACACGAAGTGTCCCGTTATAAAGCTTACGTTTTTTATCGGCTTTCATACCGTATTTGCTTTCAAATTGTTCATCGCTGGTCAAGATAAACTTGCTCCAAGTTTTAAGTGGCGCAAAAGTTTGACCCATTTCATTATACAAGATATCCACAGCCTTGTCATCCAACAAACGCTCACCATAAGGAGGGTTTGAAATAATGACACCATTGATTTTATCTGTTTTCAGGTCCTGTAAACGCATTTGTTTCAATTTAATAACATCTTCAAGACCTGCCTCACGAGCATTGGCTTTTGCAATCTCAACCATACGGCCATCAATATCACAACCCATAATATCTAATTCAATATCATAATTCGCCTTGCTATCTGCTTCATCACGTACCGACTGTACTAAATCCTTATCCACCCAATTCCATGCTTCAAAGGCAAAATCACGATTAAATCCTGGTGCAATGTTCATACCAATCATTGCAGCCTCAATACAGAAGGTCCCTGAACCACAAGTTGGGTCAATCAACGGTTTATCCGGATACCAGTTACTAAGTTCAAGGATAGCAGCCGCCATATTTTCCTTAATCGGTGCTCCACCTTTATCAGTACGGTAGCCACGCTTAAAGAGACTAGCACCTGTGGTATCAATCAAAACCGTAGCCTTATCCTTCAAAATAGAGACTTCAATCTTAAATTCCGCTCCTGTTTCTTGAAGAGGCACTCCTTCTGGACGGTGGAAATACTTCTGCAATTTCTTCACGACAGCTTTTTTGGAAATTGCCTGAACAGATGGCTCATTATGAAGCTTTGATTTAACACATTTAGCCTTAGAAATTGGGAACTTTGCACCTAGTGGAAGATAATTTTCCCAGTCTAAAGCAAAAACTCCCTGAAAGAGTTCCTCAAAGGTACGTGCTGGAAATTCACCCACTACAATCTTGATACGGTCTGCTGCTCTCAACCAAAGGTTAGTTTCCGCTATTGCACGAACATCGCCTTGGAAACGCACCTTACCATTTTCAACCTGCGTGTCATAACCTAACTCACGCAATTCACGTCCAACCACAGCCTCAAGACCTGCTGCTGCAGTTGCTACTAATGTAAATGTTTCTTTCATTGTCATCCTTTTATCTCATTGTTACGCGTACAAACTTTCTTAACCGATAGCTTATTTCCCACTCTTTTCTTTAAATATAAAAGAGAGAATTCTTGCTAAAAGAAGGCTGAGACATGTGTCCCAGCCTCACCTATATGCAATTTTCTATAAGCCATGTTTTGTTCCAGAAGTGACTAGGTACCACTTCCTTCGATAATCATCTGTCTACTGCAAAGCAGTCAGGATGGTCCGTTCGTTTCCAGCCATCCCATGCCCCTACCAAAGTTTGGGTTGCTAGCTTGAGGGGTTTACCGCGTTCCACTTTTTAGGTTTCCCTAAAAACTCCGTCACTGTGGCACTTTCAGAGCTACTAAAACCTATCCGAAGACTTAGCCAGTTCACTCGCCGTAACTTGAAAATCAAGTCCCTAGGCTTATTAATTCACCTAGCACAAACACTACTGGCATCACAGCCAGTGCTAGCATGGACTTTCCTCATGGAAGACTAGCAACCATGCGATTATCCAAAAATTGCACAAACCAGTTTTATTCGACGATTTGTTTTCCAAAGACCTCTTTTTCCAAACGACTGATACGTTTTAAGATATCATAGTTTGAAGCCGAAGCAACATTGGCATTCGCACGTGATGGCTCACTTGTCGCACTCGCGTATGCTGGGCGACTAGCAGGAGCTGATGAAGTCTTAGCTTTCAGTTTTGCATTTTCTTCTTGCAATTCCTTAACTAGAGCAATATAGACACCGTAATCTTTGATTACATCGTCTAGAAACTCATCAACTTCTTTTTTATCGTATCCACGCATGCTTGTTTTAAATTCTTGTTCGTAGATTTTCTTGGGCGTTAAATTAATCTTAGCCATTTTTATTCTCCAATACTTGTCTTATCTAACTTACTAATACTTTACTGTCTAATGTTTTTATGATACAGAAAAAAATATAAAAATGCAAGTTTAAAACTCAATTATATCCTATTCCGACATGACTTCATTGAGGTCATCAAAAGTCAGTCTAGATACGGGATAACCCCTTGCTTCTAACATCATACCGTAAAAATATTTCAGATTTGTTTCATTTTCAGGTTCATAAAATAAATAAGCCTGATCTGTATTGTCAATGAGAAACTGATTAAATTGTTTAAACTGTGCTGGAGATTGGTAAGCAGGGAAGCTGTACTTGACAAAATCAACCTGCTTAAAGGCCGCTAGTTTTGTTTGATTCGCTTCATTCCAATTCTGACCATGCGTTTCAAAAGGGAAGAGGGTCGCTAACTTCAAAGGATAGTCTTTTTGAAGTTCTTTGGCTACTTCTAGTGCCCAAAATTCAAAACCGAGGTTCCCAGTAAAAACCATCCAATCCACACCATCATCCAAGAAACGCTTCAAATCACGTTTGATTGCTTTCTTGATAATGGTTACTTTAGGGTCCTTGTCTTTAAAAATACCGAGTTCAAAGCTCTTATAGCCAGTTACCAGTAGTGATGTCATTTATTGTTTTCCTCGTTCATTTTATGGTATAATAAAATAGTCTTTATGCATATCTTATAAAGAAGAAGGGAAAGAAATGGTAAACTATCCCCATCAGATATCTCGTAAGATAGCACAAGTACGTCCTAAAAAATCAAATAGAGTTGACTTTGCCAATCGGGGGATGAGCTTTGAATCTGCTATTAACGCGACTAATGATTACTATTTGTCGCGTGGTTTAGCCGTTATTCATAAAAAACCCACTCCTGTTCAAATTGTCAAAGTCGATTATCCCAAACGCTCACGAGCAAAGATTGTAGAAGCTTACTTTAGACAAGCTTCTACTACCGACTACTCCGGCGTTTACAAAGGATACTACATTGATTTTGAAGCCAAAGAGACACGACAAAAGACATCCATGCCTATGAAAAACTTTCATGCGCATCAAATTGAGCACATGTCTCAGGTCATCAGTCAAGATGGGATCTGCTTCGTGCTACTTCACTTCTCGACGCTTAAGGAAACCTACCTTCTGCCTGCCAAAGACTTAATCGCTTTTTATCAGATTGATAAAGGGACGAAATCAATGCCTCTTGATTATATCAAAAAAAGAGGCTATGCAATTGCAGAAGCTGCTTATCCTCAAGTTCCTTACTTAGAAATCATTGAAAAATTATTAGGTGGTAACACATAATGGCTAAATTTAATTTCAGCAACTTTAAAGAATCACTTAACGGTTTGACTAAACGTGCTAAAAACATCAAGGTCAAGCGTTCAGATTCTTCTCGCTATAGCAAAGGAAAACGCTCTGCCGCTTCAGACCAAAGTTTGGGCTGGCGTATTGCAAAATACGGATTTATTGGACTGCTCACTTTCTTTGTAGTCTGTGTCATCGCTGGTGGTAGCCTCTTTGCCTACTATGTTAGCAGTGTTCCTAAACTTACCGAGAACAAACTGCAATCAACAAACTCAAGTAAGATTTACGACGCTAATGGTAGTCTTATTGCCGACTTGGGAGCTGAGAAACGTGAGAGTGCATCAACAGATGAAATTCCAACAACTCTAGTTAATGCCATCACCTCTATCGAGGATAAACGTTTCTTCACTCACCGTGGGATTGACGTCTACCGTATCATGGGGGCAGCTGTTAACAACCTTCGTCGTAGCAGCACCCAAGGGGGGTCTACGCTCGACCAACAGTTGATTAAGTTGGCTTACTTCTCAACTAACACTTCTGACCAAACCCTTAAACGTAAGTCACAAGAAATCTGGTTGTCACTCCAAATGGAGCGTCAATTCACTAAACAAGAAATCTTGACCTTCTATATTAATAAGGTTTATATGGGTAATGGTTACTACGGTATGAAGACTGCAGCTAAATCTTACTTTGGTAAGGACTTGAGCGACCTCTCTGTTGCCCAAGCAGCTCTTCTTGCTGGTATTCCACAAGCACCAACACAATATGACCCTTATGCTAATCCAGATGCTGCCAAAGAACGTCGTAACACTGTTCTTGACGAAATGTATGAAGACAAGAATATTTCTAAAGAAGAGTACGAGCAAGCTAAAGCAACTGATGTATCAGATGGCCTTCTTCCACTTACGAAGAAAGCTAGCTATGAGCCATACTTAGATAACTACATCAAACAAGTTATTGAACAGGTATCTACCGATGCCAACGCTGATATTTACTCAGCAGGTCTCGACGTCTACACTAACCTTAATCCAGATATTCAAAAATATATCTGGAACGTCTATAATACTAACGACTACGTATACTATCCAAACGATAGTCTCCAAGTTGCTTCTACTATTATTGATGTTACTAATGGTCGTGTCGTTGCCCAATTGGGTTCACGTCACCAAGACGAAAACATTGCACTTGGTACCAACCAAGCTGTTCAAACAGACCGTGACTGGGGTTCTACAATGAAACCAATCACTGACTATGCTCCTGCTATTGAAAAAGGTGTTTATACAAACACTGGTACGACTGTTTACGATAATCCTTACAATTTCCCAGGTTCTTCAACACCAGTTTACAACTGGGACCGTAAGTATTACGGAAGCATTTCATTGACTTATGCACTTCAACAATCACGTAACGTTACAGCCGTTAAAGCTCTCCAAGCTGCTGGTTTGGAATATGCACAATCCTTCTTGAAAGATTTGGGTATCGAGTATCCAGAAATGTACTACTCAAATGCCATCTCATCTTCAACATCATCATCAGATTCTAAGTATGGTGCATCAAGTGAGAAGATGGCCGCAGCTTATGCAGCCTTTGCAAATGGTGGTACTTACTATAAACCATCTTACATTAAATCAATCAAATTTGAAGATGGTTCAACTAAATCATTTGATTCTAAAGGTGTCGAAGCCATGTCACCACAAACAGCCTACATGATGTCAAGTATGTTGAAACAAGTATTGACAGGTGGTACAGCAACTGAAGCTTATGTTCCTGGTACAATCAATGCTGGTAAGACTGGTACATCTAACTACGGTGACGATGAGTACTATAAAGTACAAAAAGAAAGTGGTGTCTATGCTGACCTTATGGTTCCGGATGAAACTTTCGTTGGTTACAATACTAAGTATGCAATGGCGATTTGGACAGGTTACAAAAACCGTAAAACACCACTTTATGGTTCAGACCTTGATATCGCTAAACAAATCTACGGTGTAACAAGTAGCTACCTTAACCAGATGTATGGTGCGGGTTCTGAAGATTTCGATATGCCTAGCGGTGTTTATAATAATGGTAGCTATGTCTTCCTTACTGGTTCTTCAACATCAAATGTTTACACAGGATCACTTGGAACATCTAGCTCGTCATCAAGCTTAGACTCGAGCCAAAGCAGTGACTCATCAAGTTCACAAGATAGTCAACAGTATGGACCTGATGCTTCAACAAATCCATCGACATCGGCCTCTAACGGCTCTGAGCATTCGAATTCAAACACTGCTACAGCAGAAGAATAAGAAATAAGAAGGGTTATCCGATTGGATAACTCTTTTTTTACCGATAAATTTTAAAGAAACTATAAAAAACACTGGAAAATTTCCAGTGTTTTCATGTATTGTCTTATTTTGAAGCAAGGGCTCCCATTGGATCCCAAGGAGCAAGTACTTGTGGCTCTGCTTCATAGGCTGCTAATTCTTCAGCTGTAAGGAAGTCTTTGCGGACAACGATTTGATAAGTGTATTCATCCATCCAGGCATCAGAAGCGACAAAGTAACCTTTTTGTCCAACCTTGTCTCCCCAAGAGTTTTCAACCTTCCATTTAACAGGTTTGCCATCGGCATCCAAATCAACCCCAGTCAATACCATGGCATGAGTCATGAGAGATTCACTGTAGTCCAAACGTCCTGCCTTGTCTTGAGTCAAGTTAATATCCATGCTAGCTGTAAAGTCATAAACATTAGTTGCAAGAATACCTTTTTGACGGTCTGAAACTTGACCAACATCTGAACCAAACCAAACAGTTTCTCCAGACTTCATCTGTGCAATAGCAAGCTCTTTGAAACGGTCCATTGGGAGGTTGATATAACGAACACTTGGTGCACCTACAACATTACCTAACATCTCAACAGTATAAGATTTTCCGTAAGGTTTATCAGTTGTTGGAGCGTTGATAACTGACACATAGTCGCTGAGTTTGAGACCCACATATTTTTCAAAGAATACTTGTGGTGTGATATTTTTCTCAGATTGATAGTTGTCATCCTTATCTCGGTAGGCAAAATCAAACTGACGTGGTGGTAAACCAA
>ERZ773027.584-NODE-584-length-22682-cov-36.179962_pt1 | contig 22682 bp, 18 predicted proteins | sample MGYA00511032_ERZ773027 | MGnify/ENA primary metagenome ERZ773027 (study PRJEB29015, sample SAMEA2738138) | human oral metagenome | biome: human oral; feature: human-associated habitat; material: saliva | place: China | collected 2190 ... | reverse complement strand
TGCAGTCCTCCCGCGGCACCTATGTGCTGCCCTCGGAGGAGATGCTGGTTTCCGGCCCTCCCGCTAAGGAATCGTCCGAGGTCAACGAGCATGTGGTTGAGGCTCTGACGAACGTGCTGGAGCAGTTCAAGGTGGATGCGCAGGTCACCGGCTTCTCGCGCGGCCCGACCGTGACCCGCTACGAGATTGAGCTGGGTCCCGCCACGAAGGTGGAGCGTGTGACCGCGCTGAGCAAGAACATCGCGTACGCTGTGGCGAGCCCGGATGTTCGTATTCTGTCCCCGATTCCGGGTAAGTCCGCGATTGGTATTGAGATTCCGAATACGGACCGTGAGACCGTTGCGCTGGGTGATGTGCTGCGTTCCCCGCAGGCTCACGCGAACCACCACCCGATGGTTATGGGTGTGGGTAAGGACGTTGAGGGCGGCTTCGTGCTGGCGAACCTCGCGAAGATGCCGCATATGCTGGTCGCCGGTGCGACCGGTGCGGGTAAGTCTTCGTTCGTGAACTCGATGATCACCTCGATTCTGATGCGCGCAACCCCCGACCAGGTGCGCCTGGTGATGGTCGACCCGAAGCGTGTGGAACTCACCGCCTACGAGGGTATTCCGCACCTGATTACGCCCATCATTACGAACCCGAAGAAGGCTGCCGAGGCTCTTCAGTGGGTGGTTCGTGAGATGGACGCACGCTACGATGACCTCGCCCATTACGGCTATAAGCACGTGGACGACTTCAACAAGGCGGTGCGTGAGGGTAAGGTTCAGCCCGACCCCGGTAGCAAGCGCACGGTGCACGAGTACCCGTACCTGCTGGTGATTGTTGACGAGCTCGCCGACCTGATGATGGTCGCTCCGCGTGATGTGGAAGAGGCGATTGTCCGTATTACGCAGCTGGCGCGTGCGGCGGGTATTCACCTGGTGCTGGCGACCCAGCGTCCGTCGGTGGATGTGGTGACCGGTCTGATTAAGGCGAACGTTCCGTCTCGTATGGCGTTTGCGACCTCCTCGGTCACTGACTCTCGCGTGGTGCTGGATCAGCCCGGCGCCGAGAAACTGATTGGCCAGGGTGACGCGCTCTTCCTGCCGATGGGTGCCTCGAAGCCGATGCGTGTTCAGGGCGCGTGGGTGTCTGAGTCTGAGATTCACGCCGTGGTTGAGCACGTGAAGAAGCAGGCGCCGACCATCTACCGTGAGGACGTGATGGTCTCTGCCGCGAAGAAGCAGATTGATGAGGAAATCGGCGATGACCTCGATGATCTGCTGCAGGCGGCGGAGATTGTGATTACGACCCAGTTCGGTTCGACCTCGATGCTGCAGCGTAAGTTGCGCATGGGCTTCGCGAAGGCTGGCCGCATCATGGACCTGCTGGAGTCGCAGGGCGTGGTGGGCCCCTCGGAGGGCTCGAAGGCGCGTGAGGTGCTGATCCGCCCGGATGACCTTCAGGCAACCCTGGCACGTATTCGCGGTGAGGAGCCTCCGGCTGCCGACCCGTACGCGAACGCGGTGGACCCGGGCGAGGCGGTCACCGACTATTTCGATGAGCCCGATGATGAGGGCTCGGAGGATGCCTGGCAGCTGACCGGTCGCTAGTGCCTCAGCGCTCTGCCCGCCCAGCTGACCCGCCCAACTAACCCACTCAGCCGAGTGAGCGTGCGACATGCACCCCGTATTATCCCTGTGATGTCTGCTACGGCACACGTATAATGGACGGTACGGGGTGTTTGCGTATCCCCGATACGTTTAGGTGTCGGTGCGTACGCGGTCTCTCACCGTTGAAAGCCATTTACCCGTAAGGAGCCGTTATGAGTGAAGCTCGCAATTCCGTACCCGCCGGTGCGGTCAGCACAGCGAAGCCTTCGAACTGGAATGTACCGAATGTGTTGACGGTTCTGCGTATTATTGCGGTTCCTTTCTTCATTGTTGCCCTGGTTTCGGGCGGTACTTTCGGTGCCGCTGATCCGACGCACCGTTGGCTGGCGTGGATTATTTTCATTCTTGCCATGCTCACGGACTGGGCGGACGGCTACCTGGCGCGCTCGCGTAATCTGATTACGAGCTTCGGCAAGATTGCTGACCCGATTGCCGATAAGTTTCTCACCGGTGCGGCGTTCATTGTGCTGTCGGCGTTGGGTGAGCTGTGGTGGTGGGTCACGATTGTGATTCTGCTGCGCGAGTGGGGCATTACAATCATGCGTCTGTTCGTCATTAAGTACGGTGTGATGGCCGCTAGTAAGGGCGGCAAGATTAAGACTGTGCTGCAGACGGTGGCGCTGGTGCTGATGCTTCTGCCGCTGGGTCAGCTGGGTCTTGGCTGGCTGATTCCTGGTTGGGTTCTGATGGGCGCGGTTACCGCGATTACCGTATGGACCGGTCTGGTGTATGTGCGTGATGCATATATTTTGCGTCGTAACTGGTTGCAGGCTCAGGCCTCCCAGGGCGGCGGTATGTAGAGGCGAGGGGAGTGGCGTGTGCTGCTCCCCTTCGCTGTACCTGCGGTGCGTTGTGTGCCGCGTGAGGTTTTGGGCGGCGGTTCGCTGCTGAAAGGAGAGAATGATGGTTCCCCTCGTACTTGAAGATGCTCTGTCCCTTGAGCCCGCTGAGGTTTTCTCCGGCACTCCGGAGGCGGCGGCTCTGCTACTCCGCGATGCGGTGCGGTTGCGTGCCTCCCAGGAGGGCCCGGTGCTGGTGGCGACGGCTGAGTCGCTGACCGGCGGGGCTGTGGGCGGCGCGATTTGTACGGTGCCGGGCGCATCCGCGTATTACCGCGGCGGCGTGATTTCCTATGCCTACGAGGTGAAGGCTCAGGTGTTGGGCGTGGACGCTCAGCTGCTGGCGCGTGAGGGTGCGGTGCATCCTGCGGTGGCGGTGCAGATGGCGGTCGGTGCGGCGCGTGTGTGCGGTGCCGATTATGCGGTGTCGACCACGGGCGTTGCTGGTCCTGATCCTGCGGATGGCCAGCCGGTGGGTACGGTCTATATCGGTGTGTGTTCCCCGGGCGGTTCTGAGGTGTTTGAACGCCACTATTCGGGGGACCGGGCGCAGATTCGTGCGGCGGCGAGCGCGGATGCGATTGCTTTGCTTGCGCGTGCGGTGCGTGGCGGTGCCGGTGGGGTTCTGGAGAACGAGCTGGCGTAGCGTGCCGGGCTGGACTGGGCTGGGCTGTGTGCTGTGCAGTGCCTGAAGTGGCTACGTGGTACCTGAAACGGCTGTGTAGCCGTCTGTGGAGTGCCTACCTGAGAAAAATTTACGGTTCAAATATATTCACAGGGTTCTTTCAGCTCCGCAGGAATAAAGGCATAGGTTCGCCTGTTTGAATAGATACAGGCCGTAAGAAGAGAACGAAAATGGCGAGGCTCCTAGCCCGCGCCCCAAAAATCAGTTAGGCTTAACTATGTACAGTCCCGCAGGTCGGGAATACCTACTCAGGAAAGTGATATAGAAGCTCATGGCTAAGCAGCGCGTATCGATTAATGGCATTACTAAGTGGAAGGAAATCGAGGAGACCCCCCGACAGGTCGCCCCGGTCGTTGAGGAAGCTAAGGTTGTTCCCCTGCGACAGGCAATCGGCGAGGTTCTTCGCGATGTCCGCCAGCGTCAGGGCCGCACCCTGCGCGAGGTTTCCCAGCGTGCCCGTGTTTCCCTCGGTTACCTGAGCGAAGTTGAGCGCGGTCAGAAGGAAGCTTCCTCCGAACTGCTGGCGTGGATTTGCCAGGCTCTGGACATTCCGATGTCCCAGATGCTGCGTGAGGTTGCCGACCGTATGGCGGTTCTCGAGGGCGTTCAGATTCCGGATACTGTTCCGGCTGAAATGTCTGAGCAGTACAAGAGCGATTACTACATTCTCTCGAAGTAACGCGAGGCGGCACATGCCGCGCTAAAACGTGAAGCGATGCCGTGCATCCCCGTAAGGTGGGTGTGCGGCATCGCTTATTCTCGGGCGATGTGACGAATTATGAAGCAAACTAGCGGTGGATCGGAAGGAGCGCTTGTGAAGCTGAGCGAATTTTGGGCGTGCATGGAGTATGAGTTCGGTGCCGGGTATGCTCCGGTGCTGGCACGTGACTTGGTGCTGGGCTCGCTGGGTCATGTGACCGCAGTGGAGGCGCTGGACCAGGGCGTTAACCCGAAGGATGTGTGGCTTGCCATCTGCGAGGAGCAGGAGATTCCGCAGGAGCGCCGCCTGGGTCCCGATAAGGAGCCGTTGCGCTAGTCGGTAAGTCTGGCGTGTTCTAGCGCAGGTTCTAGCGCAGGAGGCGGGACCTAGCATCTGTTCGAGTGCTAGCGCCTGTGCGGGCGGTATTTTCGAATAATTAGCGTAAGATTCCGGGGTTTTTCGAAAATATATGCCGAAATCCTATCCGATTTATTCGAAACTGTGTCGTAATTTTGTTCGATTCATGCTAGACTTTTCCACATCAGGAATTTTTCGGAAAAATCTTCAAAGTTTTCCACAGATTTTAAAAAATGGCCTTATCCTGTCAGGCTGTGACCCTAGAGTAGTCTCAGAAGGAACCGGTAGGCCAAAACCTTCAAGGTCTCGATTACGAGTCCCACCGATTCCGAAGAAACATTACTCCCGTCAACCACTGACAACACAAAGAACGAGGTACTACCGTGGCTAAGAACACCAAGTCTCAGAGCGTAGCTCGCGTTCCCGAAGAGGGTCGCGCCAAGGCACTTGAAGCCGTGATGGCACAGATCGACAAGAACTACGGCAAGGGTGCAGTCATGCGCCTGGGTGATAAGGAAATCACCAAGACCGAGGTTATCTCCACCGGAGCTATCGCTCTGGATGCCGCTCTGGGTATTGGCGGTCTGCCCCGCGGCCGCGTCATCGAGATTTACGGTCCCGAGTCCTCCGGTAAGACCACCGTTGCGCTGCACGCTGTAGCGAACGTTCAGAAGGCAGGCGGCGTGGCGGCGTTCATCGACGCCGAGCACGCACTGGACCCGATTTACGCGGCCAAGCTGGGCGTGGACATCGACCAGCTGCTGGTCTCTCAGCCCGACACCGGCGAGCAGGCGCTGGAAATCATGGACATGCTGGTTGGTTCCGGCGCCGTTGATATCGTGGTCGTCGACTCCGTTGCCGCACTGGTTCCCCGCGCCGAAATTGAAGGCGACATGGGTGACTCCCACGTGGGTCTGCAGGCTCGCCTCATGAGCCAGGCGCTGCGTAAGATTACCGGTCGTCTCTCCGCAACCGGCACCACCGCAATCTTCATCAACCAGCTGCGTGAGAAGATTGGTGTCTTCTTCGGCTCTCCCGAAACCACCACCGGTGGTAAGGCGCTGAAGTTCTACGCTTCGGTCCGTATCGACATCCGCCGCATTGAGACCCTCAAGGACGGCGCTAACCCGATCGGTAACCGCACCCGCGCCAAGATCGTGAAGAACAAGATGGCTCCGCCCTTCAAGCAGGCTGAGTTCGACATCCTCTACGGTGAGGGCATCTCCGTTGAGGGCGGCATCCTGGACCTGGCGGTGGAGAACGACATCGTCAAGAAGTCCGGCGCATGGTTCACCTACGACGGTGAGCAGCTGGGCCAGGGCCGCGAGAACGTTCGTAAGCTGCTCAAGGACAACCCCGAGCTCACCGAGGAACTGCAGTACAAGGTTCTGGTGAAGCTGGGCATCATTGAGGAAGAAGCTGACGAGCAGGCAGCTGCTGAGTCCGAGGGTAACGACCCGCTGGACGAGCTGGCTGAGGAGTTCTAAACCCGCCCGCGTAGCTTCTTGCTAACGCCACGACTAATTGCCGTGTGCTGTGCATTCCGCACGGTGCACGGCAATCAGTCGTTAACGGGGGGCGCCTTAAATGGAGTGCCAGCGGGCGCCGAGACAACGCCTCGTTACAATGGGGGAGCGCCGTATAACCCGGCGCACGGGTCATTAGGCAACCCAACTCATCAAGCAGTCCAACATATCAAGCGATCCAACACAGGGGAGAGGAGGAACTGAACATGACGGAACAGAACGGTCATGAAGAGTACGAGCAAAACAGTGCGCGTGACGGCGACGCTGGTTTTGCGGCGCTGGATGCGACCGAACCGCACTTCGGTTCCTCAGCTCTGGAAGGTTCAGCCTTCCAGAGCCCAGCTTTCCAGGACGCTGCATTCTCTGCGCCTGTTCCCTTTAATCCTGCTGTTTCCTTTCAGCCCGTTATTTCTTTTGAAGCTACTGGTTCGTTTGAATCCACCGCCCCGCCTGTTGAGGTAGGCGGCTTCGAGGCGCTCAATTTTGAGGCGCCCGCGCCCCTGGCGGAGCCCACCCTCAGCTGGGAGGCGCCTCCTGCTGTTGCGTCTCCTGCTGTTGAAGAGCCCCCGTATGAGGATGAGTCACCATACCCTGAAGAACCCTCATACCCTGACGAGCCTCCCTACGAGGACGAACCTGCGTATCCGGCAGAGCCTTTGTACCCTGAAGCAGAGTACGCGGGGGAATACTGGGTACCCTCGGATGAAGCAACAGCCGCAGAAGCGGCACCCGCAGAAGCGGCACCCGCAGAAGCGGCACCCGCAGAAGCGATAGCGGAGAAGCCAGCGGCTACAGAAAAGGCACCCAAAAAGTGGGCGCGGAACAGGGTCGCGGATTCGGTAGCCGCTGAGGATTTCCCGGACTGGCATCCCGCCGCGCACGGCTTTGTTGAAGAAAGCATCGCTCGCGATAACGGTGGCGATTACGCGGGGGAGTTCCGCGTACCCGAGCTGCCCCTGCAAGCTGTGCCCTCCGGCGCTGTACTTTCCGATGCTGTGCCATCAGGCTTTGGGAAAGACGGCGAGTCGCAGCGCCGCAGCCTGCTCGTTGACCCGAACCTGCCCGCCATCTCCATTGACGAAGCGCCCGTTCGTGCTTTTACCCCCGGCGGCGCCGAACCGCGCCCTATGGCGGCGGGGCGCATGAGTCGAGCCGGTGCCGCATCCATCGGATCGGGGCTCACCGCCGAAGAAAAGGAAGAGATTGAGAGGCAAGCAGCTCAGCGGGATAAGCAGAAGAAACGCAAGTCTTCGCGTGCCTCCAAGAACACCGACTGCAAGCGTGGGTTCCGTCGCATGAGCGCGGCTCAGCAAGAGAAAATGCGGAGCCGTTCACCCTACGCGCCCGCCTTCGGGGCTCGCAGCGACGATGAGGAAACCCGCAAGAGTTCCACGGGCCGCGGCTCGGGGAACAACCTATTCAGGGAGGGAAGTAGCTTGAACGAAGAACTCACCCCCGCCGAAGAAACACTCATCCGCGGTATCGCTGAGGAAGAGGCGCAGGGTGTCGGTACCGGAAAGCGCCGTGCCGCTTCGAATGGTTCTCCTAAGGGTGGTTCTCGATCTCGGGGCTCCCAAACGGGCACCTCTCAGATGGGACGTACTTCCTCACCGCCGGAGGGCAACGTGCCTTCCTGGAAACAGAAAGTGCGTGCCGCCCGCGCAGCCGAAGAAACAGACCCCTACACGCGCGCTAAAACCATCGTGTACAACCAGCTGGCGTACTCGGCAAAAACCCGAGGTCAGCTGCGTAAGAAGCTGCAGGCAGAAGGCTTTGACGCGGAGCTCATTGAGCCGCTGCTCGATAAGTTCGAGGCGGCAAAACTCATTGACGACGCCGAATACGCCCAAACGTTCGTGGCGCAGAAGAGCCGCACCAAGAAACTCTCCCGCGCCGCGCTGCGCCGTGAACTCGCTGAACGCGGGGTGCGCGGTGAAGAGGCGGAGAACGCACTGGCTCAGCGCACCGACGAGCAGGAACGGGAGGACGCCGCCGAGCTGGTGCGTAAGAAGCTACGCCCCGGCATGGATCTGGGCAACCGCGCCGAAAAGGATAGGGTCACCCGCCGACTGCTGGGAATGCTGGCTCGCCGCGGGTACTCCTCCTCGGTGTCGATGTCGGTGATTCGTGAGGAACTCGCCGTCTACGGTGCGGAGGACGAGCTCTGGTAGATTGCGGCTCTGGTAGTTCGCGTCTCTGATAGAAGGCAAGTAGGTGCGCTCAGCCAAGAGCCTTCGTCAACGAGCTTCCGTCAATAAGCTAAAAGGGTGAGCCCGCTACAGACACATTCTGCAGTGGGCTCACCCTTATGTTTTTAATCTTTATAAAACGCCTTGTCGAAGGATATATCCGCTGTTTACTCGACCGCTCCCAGGCGGTCCGCGAACTCGGCGAGGGTTGCATCCTGAGAACCAGCAATTTCCAGCAGCAGGCGCATCAGCTGCGCACCCTCACGGCGGATACGAGGCAATAAATCGGCACGCGCCGAAGACGAGTACAGCTCCAGTAGAGCGCACACGGTCACCGCTGTGCACACCGCCAAATCCTCCGCCAGGTGCTCATCCAGCGGGGCGTCCTCGAACAGTGCAGAGTACAGCGCCGGTAGCGTCTTCTTACGGTCCACCCGGTAGCGCGGGTACTCCGGCGAGGAGGGGAAGCTCAGCATCGCCTCAACGAAGGGGAAGCCGCGGTGGTGCAGGCAGGTGCCCTCCGCATCGACCATGCGCACCTGCGCGCCGTCCGCCGAACCGATCAGTACGTTCTGCGGCGAAAAATCGCCCGAAGAGAGCATATAGACCTTGCCGCGGTTGAGCTTGAACTGCTCGGGTACCGGCGGGCGCTTGGTGAAGAAGGGCTGCAGAACGCGGCGGAAACGGAAGGACAGCTCCTCGACAGCGGCGGGAAGAACGGGCACGTCCTCATGCGAGGCAGAGCTGGAATCCGGGCTGTCAGCATCGTGCTCGGGGGTGCGCGCCTCATCAGCCACACCGTACAGCTTCTTCAAACCGCGCTCGGCCAACCCCGGCGAGGCAATAGCGCCCGGGAACTGCGCCTTGCGATCGGCACGCGCCAGGTTCAGGCGGTAATCCTCCACCGCCTCACCCATAATGCCGCTGGCGGCAAGGGCACGGTACGCCTCAATGTAGTAGTTCAGAGCGTCCAGCGCCTGCTGTTCGGTGCCCTCCAGCAGGGCGTGGGCGACCGAATACTGCTCGCCCTCAACGGTTCCGGCGCTCACATCCTCCAGAGCCAGCACACGCAGCTCAGGATCCGCGCCGTAGAGCTGCGGGAACAGGCCCGGAACTTGCAGGTTCAGCGCCTCCAAACCGTAACGCTCACGCAGGTACCCGAAACCGCCCGCGTTCACCGTCGAATCCTTACGGCGGTAACGCTTCACAATAATCGAGGTCGGCAAAGACTCCGCTGGCTCGGCTGCAGGCTCATACGCCACACGCACCACAACGGAACGCATGCCGGTGCCCAGAATCTGCACGCGCTCAACCGTGCGGCCAGCCACCTGCTCCAAAGAATGCGCCCAGCTGAGCAACTGCATCAGGTTCTGACGCATCGAGGCAGAATCAGCGCTCGCCTGAGGCGGCACGGGGGAGTAGGCGGCAATCGCCTCCTCAATGAGGGCGCTCAGATGCTCCCCGTTGGGGGCGGGAGCGGAAGAATCGTTCGGTGACAGAGCCGGAAAGTTACTACTAAGGGAAACCTGCATAGAGCCATTATCCCCCATCGGATACCCTATAGGGCATGACTTCGACCCTCAGCGATTCCGCCCAGACCCCCGAAACCAGCCCCCGCACCTACGAAGTGCGCACTTTCGGCTGCCAGATGAACGTGCACGACTCCGAACGAATGTCCGGCCTGCTGGAGGCTAACGGCTACGTTCGCGCTGAGGAAGGCACCCAGCCCGACCTGGTTGTTTTCAACACCTGCGCGGTCCGTGAAAATGCGTCCAACCGCCTGTACGGTCACCTCGGCCAGCTTGCACCGGTCAAGCGCAGCCACAAGGGCATGCAGATTGCCGTGGGCGGCTGCCTGGCGCAGAAGGACCAGGACGCCATCATTGAGAAGGCACCCTGGGTTGACGTCGTGTTCGGCACCCACAATATTGGTTCCCTGCCGGCGTTGCTGGAGCGTGCCCGCCACAACCACGAGGCGCAGGCAGAACTGCTCGAATCCCTCGAAGTTTTCCCCTCCACCCTGCCCACTAAGCGTGACCACGTGTACTCCGGCTGGGTGTCCATCTCCGTGGGCTGTAACAACACCTGCACCTTCTGCATCGTGCCGTCCCTGCGCGGTAAGGAGAAGGACCGCCGCCCCGGCGACATCCTCGCCGAGGTTCAGGCGCTGGTCGATGACGGCGCTATTGAGGTGACCCTGCTCGGCCAGAACGTGAACTCCTACGGTGTTGAGTTCGGCGACCGTCAGGCTTTCTCCAAGCTACTGCGTGCCTGCGGCGAGATTGAGGGCCTGGAGCGCGTGCGCTTCACCTCCCCGCACCCGGCAATGTTCACCGACGACGTGATTGACGCGATGGCCGAAACCCCGAACGTCATGCCCGTGCTGCACATGCCGCTGCAGTCCGGCTCCGACAAGGTGCTCAAGGATATGCGCCGCTCCTACCGTTCCAAGAAGTTCCTGAACATTCTGGACAAGGTGCGCGAGCGCATCCCGAACGCCGTGATTACCACCGACATCATTGTGGGCTTCCCCGGCGAGACTGAAGAAGACTTCCAGGAGACCCTGAAGGTCGTGGAGCAGGCTCGTTTCTCCTCCGCGTTCACCTTCCAGTACTCGATCCGCCCCGGCACCCCGGCGGCGACCATGGAGAACCAGATTCCCAAGGAGGTCGTGCAGGAACGCTACGAGCGCCTGATTGCCCTGCAGGACCGCATCGCCGGCGAGGAAAACCGCAAGCAGCTCGGCAAGACCGTTGAGCTGATGGTCGTTGCGGAGGCGGGCCGTAAGGCTGAGCAGACTCACCGCCTCTCCGGCCGCGGCCCGGACCAGCGCCTCGTGCACTTCTCGGTGCCCGAAGGTTGCGAGACTCCCCGCCCCGGCGACATGGTCACCGTGCCCATTACCGAGGCTGGTTCCTTCCACCTGATTTCTGACCCGACCGCCGAGCAGTACCAGCTGCGCCGCACCCGCGCCGGTGACGCGTGGGACCGCTCCCAGGCTGACTCGTGCGGTACCGGCACCACCCAGGTGCCCGGTGCGCCGGTGGGTCTGGGCATGCCGACCATCGGTCTGCGCCCCTAAAACCTATAACGAATCATGCGCCCTGTTCTTCGGGCTCTTGCCACCACCGCAAGTGGGGGTGAGGGAACCGGTAGAATGGGGCGCATGACTATCTCCGAAACTCTGCCCGTTATCGCTATTGTGGGCCCGACCGGCACCGGTAAGAGCGCGCTCGCCATTGAGCTGGCTCTGCGCCTGAACGGTGAGTGCATTAACGCTGATTCTATGCAGTTCTACCGGGGTATGGATATTGGTACCGCGAAGGTCACCGCGGAGGAGACGCGCGGTGTCCCGCACCACCTGCTGGACATTATGGACGTGCGGGATGAGGCGTCCGTGGCGGAGTTTCAGGAGCGTAGCCGTGAGCTGATTGAACAGATCCGTGCCCGTGGCCGCTACCCGATTCTGGTGGGTGGTTCCGGCCTGTATGTGCGTGCCGCCCTGGATAAATTGGAGTTCCCCGGCACGGATGCGCGGGTGCGTGAGCGTCTGGAGGAGCAGGCACGTACCGAGGGCATTGGTGTTCTGCATGCCCGCCTGGCGGAGGTTGACCCGGAGTCGGCCGCGCGCGTGAAGGATGAGCGCCGCATTATTCGAGCCCTGGAGGTGTTCGAGGTGACGGGCCGCCCGTTCTCGGCGTTCATGCCGGTGCGCGAGTACGTGACGGAGAGTATCCAGATTGGTCTGGATATGGATCGTGCCCTGCTGCACGAGCGTCTGCACCGCCGCGTGGAGCTGATGCACGAGCAGGGTCTGCTCGATGAGGTTCGCGCCCTGAACGAGCAGGGGCTGCAAGAGGGTATGACCGCCTCCCGCGCGATTGGTTACGCGCAGTTTGCTCGCGTCCTTGAGGATGCGGACTACAGCGTGGAGCAGGCGATTGAGGATACGACGATCGCTACCCGCCAGTTTGCGCGCCGCCAGCTGACCTGGTTCCGCGCGGACCCGCGCGTGCACTGGCTGGATGCGCTCTCACCCACCCTTGTAGATGAGGCGGAGGCCATTATCCGCGAAAGCACCCGATAAGCCACAATAACGAGCCGCGGCCGAACAGATACCCCTTCGAACCGGTCGGCGCGGTAAAATCATAGACGGACTGGTCACCAACTTTAAGGACAGCATATGAGCGAGAACCCTTCCATCTGGGGCGAGCTGGCAGGCCTGACCCTCACCAAGGGTCACGGCACCGGCAACGACTTCATCTTTCTGACGGACGAGAACGCAGAAATTGCCCTCACCCCCGAGCTGGTAGCCCGCGCCTGTGACCGACACTTCGGCATTGGTGCGGACGGCTTCATTCGTGCTGCCCGTAGCACCGCCTCCCGCGCGGGTCAGAAGCTGATTGAGGAGCACCCGGACGCTGTCTGGTTCATGGACTACCGCAACGGTGACGGCTCTGTCGCTGAAATGTGCGGCAACGGTGTGCGCGCGTTCGTGGAGTACCTGCGCACTGAGGGCCTGATTGAGCTTGAGGTGGGCGAGACCGTCAAGATTGGTACCCGTGCGGGCGTGAAGACTGTGGCGCGCACCGAAGATGGTTACGCGATTGATATGGGTCCGTGGAGCTTCATTCACGGTGACGCTGCCCGCGAGGGTGGCGAGGACTGCCTGGTGTCTGCTCGCGGCCTGAAGACTCCGCGCGCTGGCCTGTCCATTTCGATGGGTAACCCGCACACCGTGGTGATGCTCGGCTCCGACGGTAAGCTGGACGGCCTGGACCTGCACAGCCTGCCTCAGGTGAACCCCGCCCCGGTCAACGGCACGAACGTTGAGTTTGTGGTGCCGGTCGACCTGGATGTTGAGAGCGGCGCGCATGTGGGTGCTATCCGTATGCGCGTGCACGAACGTGGCGTGGGCGAGACTCTGTCCTGCGGTACCGGCGCGTGTGCGGCTGCTGCTGCGACCCGTTTCTGGGGCGGCGAGGAAGCACCGGATGAGTGGCTGGTGCATGTGCCCGGCGGTACCCTCGCGGTGACTTTCGTGCTGGGCCCGGATGACCTGGAGCATGTTGTTCTGGCTGGTCCGGCGCAGATGGTTGCAACCGTCGTGCTGCGATAGCCCTGCTGCGATAGAGCAGTCTTAGAACAGAGGTTTTATCGACAAAAGCGGCGGGTGTTTTCTGACAATACGTTCAGAAAACACCCGCCTCTTTTATGTTTTAAGCAATGAGCGCCAGAAGTTTTAGCGCTAGAGGATTTAACACCAGAGGTTTTAGTCCTCGTAGCGGTGCACCTGCAGAATACGGAAACCCTTCGAGGTCGCATAGCGCGAAACCTCAAACTCGCCGGGGTGCAGCTCCTCAAGTTGTGCGTCCATCCACTTCTGCAAAGAATCGGAGCCCAGGTTCTTCTGAACCACCAGGTAGGCGTCACCGCCGGGCGCCAGGCGCGGCAGCCAGGTCAGCAGGATCTCGTGCAGAACCTCCTTGCCCACGCGAATCGGCGGGTTCGACCAGATGGTGTCAAAACGCAGTTCGGGGTCAACCGATTCGGGGGTTCCCACGGTGACGTTGGACAGGCCGAGAGCGGCGGCGTTGCGTTCGGTCAGGCTAATGGAGCGGGAGTTCACGTCCACCGCGTGCACCTGCGCCTGCGGGGCGAGCATCGCCAAAGTCAGGGTGATGGGGCCCCAACCGCAGCCGATGTCGAGCATGCGTGTACCCTGCGGATCGGGTGCTTCCTGCAGCAAAATAGCGGTGCCCTTATCAATGCCGGAGGGGCTGAAAATGCCGTTGGCTGTAGTGACGGTGACCTTGCGGCCGGCAAGCTCCACCTGCACGGGGCGGGGCTTGAATTCGGTCTCGGGAGTTTCAGAGAAATAATGCTGCTCGCTCATGCTATCCAGTGTACCGGTAGGGCAAGAACCCGCCGCACACGGGCAGAGTATGCGCGGGGTGGGGCAGTAGCTTGCACGCCCTGAGCGCACAGGCGACCGAACCCCCTACCTGATGCGGGCAACGGCGGTAGAATTAGAGTCGTATGAATTCTAAGAACATCCCCGTATCTGATACCGAAAAGCTGCCCAGCGATGAGCAGCTGCGCCGCACCGTAGACCGTGTTCTGGGCCGCTCCCAGGCCGCCGCCTCCGTCACTACTTATGACGCCGCCGGTACCGCACATCACAGCGATAACTCTTCCAGCACCCACGGTAGCCACAATAGCCGCCGTGTGCTGGATACTCGCGCACGCGAAATTTCTGACGTTCAGCGCGAACATTCCGAATATGACGGTGACCAGGAAGATCTCGCTGAGCGCCGCGCACTGCGCCGTATCGCGAACCTCTCCACCGAACTTGAAGACGTCACCGAGGTCGAGTACCGCCAGCTGCGCCTGGAGCGCGTGGTGCTGGCTGGTTTGTGGACTGAAGGCACCGTCGAGGACGCCGAGAACTCCCTGCGTGAGCTCGCGGCACTGGCTGAAACCGCAGGTTCCGAGGTTCTGGACGGCCTGGTTCAGCGCCGCCTCAAGCCGGACCCCGGCACCTTCCTCGGCTCCGGTAAGGCGCTGGAACTCAAGGACATTGTGGAGGCGACCGGCGCCGACACCGTCATCGTCGACTCCGAATTGGCTCCCTCTCAGCGTCGTGCCCTCGAAGACATCGTGAAGGTCAAGGTCATTGACCGCACCGCCCTGATTCTCGACATTTTCGCTCAGCACGCTAAGTCCCGCGAGGGTAAGGCGCAGGTTGAGCTGGCTCAGCTGGAGTACATGCTGCCGCGTCTGCGTGGTTGGGGTGCATCCCTGTCCCGTCAGGCGGGTGGCCGTGCCGCGGCCGGTGAGGGTATCGGTTCGCGTGGTCCCGGTGAAACCAAGATTGAGATGGATCGCCGCCGTCTGCGCGCTCGCATGGCGAAGCTTAAGCGTGAGATTGCTGCGATGGCGCCGGCGCGTGAGACGAAGCGTCTGAACCGTCGCCGTAACCGTGTGCCTTCGGTGGCTATTGCCGGGTACACGAACGCGGGTAAATCCTCCCTGCTGAACCGTCTGACCGATGCCGGCGTGCTCGTGGAGAACGCCCTGTTTGCGACCCTGGACCCGACCGTCCGTAAGGCTCAGACCCCGGACGGTATCGGCTACACCCTCTCTGACACGGTGGGTTTCGTGCGTTCGCTGCCGACCCAGCTGGTGGAGGCGTTCCGCTCCACCCTGGAAGAGGTCGCTGACGCTGACGTTATCCTGCACGTGGTGGATGCTTCGCACCCGGACCCGGAGGGGCAGATTCGTGCTGTCCGCGAGGTCATTGCGGAGGTTGATGCCCGCCATATCCCCGAGATTATTGTGCTGAATAAGGCGGATGCCGCCGACCCGTTTGTGCTGGAGCGTATGCGCCAGCGTGAGCCGGAGCACGTGATCGTTTCGGCGCGTACCGGTGAGGGTATTGAGGAGCTGAAGCAGAAGATTGCGGACACCATTCCGCGCCCCTCCATTGAGGTGAAGCTACTGATTCCGTACTCGCACGGTGAGATTATTTCGCGCCTGCACGAGTGGGACGCCGAAATTAAGAGCACCGATTTCGTATCGGACGGCACGTTCGTGGTGGCTTTGGTCCGTGAGGATGTCGCCTCCGAACTATCCGAGTATGTGCTGGAGGGCGACCTGCTGGAGGTTCTGGAAGAGGAACTTGCGGAGGCGCACGCCCTGGCTGAAGCGACCGCTTCTGTTTCTGAGCAGCCCTCTACCTCTGAGGCTCTCTAGGGGCGTATGAGCGTGACCGAGAGCATCAACGCGCCCAAAAACGCCCCGGGAACCGTACCCGGATCGGCGACCGGCGGCACCCGATTCACCGGGCAGGAGCTTGAAACCCTGCCCGGTGCGAAGGATGCCCTGACCCTGCTGGACGAGGCGGTTGCCGCCACCGGCGGTCAGAACCGTGCCGGTCAGCGCACCATGGTGGCGCATGTGGCGCAGGCTCTTGAACTGCAGCGTCACCTGCTGGTGCAGGCGGGTACCGGTACCGGTAAGTCCCTGGGCTACCTGGTTCCTGCCCTGGCGCGGGTGGGGGAGTCGGACCAGCCGATTGTGGTGGCGACGGCGACCCTCGCCCTGCAGGCGCAGATCGTGAACCGCGATATTCCGCGTCTTCTACAAGCGCTGGAGCCGCGCCCAGAGTCGCAGGCGCAGGTAGCTCTGCTCAAGGGCCGCAATAACTACCTCTGCCTGCACAAGCTGGAGGGCGGCTACCCGGAAGACGAGCCGGATGCTCTCTTTGACATGCCTTCTTCGACCTCCCGCGTGGGTGAGGAAGTGGTGCGCCTGCGCGAGTGGGCGGACCGCACGGAGACCGGCGACCGTGACGAGTTGAAGCCCGGCGTCTCTGACCGCGCTTGGGCTCAGGTGTCGGTCAGCGCCGCCGAGTGTCTGGGCCGCCGCTGCCCGCTGGTGGAAGAGTGCTTTAGCGAGATGGCGCGTAGCCGTGCCGCTGAGGCTGACATCGTCATCACGAACCACGCCCTGCTGGCGATTAACGCTTTTGAAGGCATGAAGGTTCTGCCCGAACATGAGACGGTCATTATTGATGAGGCTCATGAGCTGGTGGACCGCGTGACCGGCGCCGTGTCTGGTTCTTTGACGGTCGCGATGGTTCGCCGTGCGGCACGTAGCGTGAAGAAGCATTCGAAGGCTGATTCCGGCGCACTGGAAATGGCTGCCGGCACCCTGGAGACCGCTTTCGAGGGTCTTGCCGAGGGCCTGCTGAAGGGCCTGGACGGTCGCCTTTTGACCGCTATTTCTGCGGTCAACGATGCCGCCCGCACTGCCCTGTCCGATACCAAACCGGACGGTCAGGACGTTGATGCCGGCCTGCAGATGGCGCGCTCGCGTGTCTCTGAGGTGCACGATATGAGTAGCCGCATTCTGGAGGCTTCGGGCGAGCAGGACGTTCTGTGGATTTCTCGTCAGGGTGGCTGGGAGAACGGCCGCTACGTGGCTGCTTCCGATACCGACCCGGCGACCCTGAATATCGCTCCGTTGAGCGTTGGCCTGCAGTTGCGTGACGGCCTGTTCGCTGACCGTACCGTGATTTTGACGAGCGCGACCCTGACGGTGGGTGACTCTTTTGACGTTGCAGCCGCTGCCCTGGGACTGCAGGGCGAGGGCGCGCCGCGCTGGACGAGCATCGATGTGGGTTCGCCGTTCGACTACCGCAAGCAGGGCATCATGTACGTTGCCGGAGATTTGAAACCTCCGGGATTTGGTGTGCACGAGGGGCAGCTGGAGCGTCTGCGTGAGCTGTGCGAGGCATCGGAGGGCGGTGCCCTGGGCCTGTTCTCCTCGAAACGTGCCGCTGAGCGTGCCGCCGAGTACATGCGCGAGCATAGCGACCTGAACATTCTTCTGCAGGGTGAGTCTTCGCTCAAGGCTCTGGTGGAGGAGTTCAGCGAGGACGTTGACTCCTGCCTGTTCGGAACGATGAGCCTATGGCAGGGCGTGGACGTTCCCGGTGACTCGTGCCGCCTGGTGGTGATGGACCGCATTCCGTTCCCACGCCCGGATGACCCGATTGCGCAGGCTCGTACGGAGGCGGTGAACCGTCACCGCGGTAACGGCTTTATGGCGGTTTCTGCTCACCATGCGGCGATTCGTATGGCGCAGGGCGCGGGTCGCCTGATCCGTTCGGTGTCTGACCGCGGCGTGGTGGCTGTGCTGGATTCTCGTGTGGCGACTAAACGCTACGGCGGTTTCTTGATGAAGGCGATGCCGCCGATGTGGTCGACGCAGAATAAGGCAGCCGTGATTGGTGCGCTGGCTCGTCTTTCAGCGAGCATTGAGCGTTAGCTTGGGCGGGATTCGTTCCTGGCTGCGCCGCCCCGCTTTGGAGATAAAAATCACCCCGGTGATACGTGAACTTTCACGTGTCACCGGGGTGATTCTATGTAGAGCTCAAAGCCCTAACGGTTATGTCTTTTTAGAAGCTGTGCTGTTTAGAAGTAGCTTCTTTGAGAAGCTGTGCTGTTCAGAGCCCGCGTCTTCTAGAAACTACGGTTTTCTAGAGACTGCATCTTCTAGAGACTACGCAGCACGGAGACGACCTTACCCATGACGGTTGCGCGGTCGCCCATAATCGGCTCGTAGTTGGAGTTGCGCGGCATGAGCCAGGTGTGGCCGTCGACCTGACGGAACACCTTCACGGTTGCTTCATCGTCGAGCAGCGCAGCAACGATATCGCCGTTGTCTGCGGTGTGCTGCTCGCGGACAACCACCCAGTCGCCGTCGCAGATTGCGGCGTCGATCATGGAATCGCCCTTGACCTTGAGCATGAAGAGCTTGCCGTTACCGACCAGCTGGCGGGGCAGGGCGAGCACATCCTCCACGGACTGCTCGGCGGTAATGGGACCGCCCGCTGCAATTCGTCCAACCAGGGGAACGGGTACGAGGTCTTCATCGCCGACTTCGAAGTTCGGCAGCTCGGGCAGGGAAGAGGACGCGCTACCGTGGATGCCGACGCCGTTCTCATCCAGCACCTCAATGGCACGGGGGAGCTTGGGATCGCGGCGAATGTAGCCCATGGTCTCGAGACGACCGAGCTGGTGGGTGACCGAGGACAGGGACGCAAGACCCACCATGTCACCAATCTGGCGCATGGACGGCGGGTAACCCTTTTGTTCAATCTCGGTGCGGATCGCGTCAAGAATCTTCTGCTGGCGCGCGGTCAGCGCCGGACGGGGTGCTGTTGCCATTTCTTTTCCTTCGGTCTGTGCCCCGATTTCTGTATTCCGGTCTCTGCAGTCTGTCTGAGCCGCAGTCCGGTCGGGGCACGGATGGGTGCTTCACACGCTTTCTGATGGAATCCTAAAAATTTTTTCTGGCTCTGCCGAAATGGGTCTTATCTCGTCAGGGGGTGGAGGAATTCTATTCGTGCCGGAGCGATACCGGAGCGGTACACAGGCAACGAGTATGCGCCTCCGCCCTATAAAACTCAGTCAGCAGCATCTGCACTCGATACAGAACCAAGCTGTAACGAGTACAGAAACCTGCTGTGAGTAGGACTCATCAGGAGCGTGTGGAACGTCTCTTGACACCAGTGTAGAACACTACACCGAAAAACTCAAACAAATATTCTAGATTTTTTCTTCGAAACTCGAAGAAATTTTTAGTACATCTCTGCTAGACTTTAGAACAAGAGTTCGTATATACTCTTGAATCTCTCCTGAAATTCAGGATTTACGGGTGAATGTTCGAAAAATATTCGAAGATTCGACCCGGAGTCTTTCGGGAGGGGAGAGTGAATGAGTGTTCGAATGTATTCGAATCCTCTGCCTCTCTCTTCGCGTGATCTACCCCGGATGCTCTGGAAAGCCTCTGGCGAATCTAGGGAGCATCTGGCGAAGAGAGGGCGCAGGGGGTGGGGTGCTGAGGCAACCCGAGGCAACCCGGTGCACCCGACGCTCTGACCTAACTAGAGAATAGCTACCCAATAGTTATCGCCTAACAATCACCACTCCATAGTTATCACTCAACTAGGACCACCGGGCGGGTATCGCTCGGCACTGCTAGACCCGCGGGGTAACCCCGGGGCGAGCTGAGAGAAAGGAACCACAATGACTACTGCAGCACCTATTGCTTCTCGCGGCACTTCTGCACACCTTCCGGCAGGTTTGGTGGTACTTCACCCCGCCCGCACCACCCCTGTCCGCACTGCGCAGCGTTCTCGTGTGCCTGCGTCTTCGCAGTCTGTTCGCTCTTCTCGTGCGGCTCATGCACCCCGCCCTGCGCAGGTGGCTCAGCCTACCCAAGCTCCCGCTGGTTCTGTTCAGGCACCTGCATCGGTTCGCTCTGTAGCTTCTGGTGCGCAGGCTGCTTCTGATGCGCAGGCGCCCAGCGTGAAGAGTGTTCTTCTGGCTAAGGGCGGCGAGCTTCTGCGCGAGGTTCCCGCTTCTATTCGTCGTCTTGGTACTGTGCGCGGTTTCCTGAAGGGGCTGCCTCTGCTGACTTTGGCGGCGCTGATTGTGCTCGGCGCTATTAGCTTCTTTGGTCCGGCGGCTTCTGCTTCTGTGGAGAACGCTTCGGTGACTCGAACCGTCGTTGTGGTCAAGCACGGCGAGACCCTGTGGGATATTGCTCAGGCGGTGGATCCGCAAGGTGACACCCGTGATACTGTGGTTCGTATTATGGAGTTGAACTCGCTGACCAGCACCTCTGTTGATGCCGGTCAGCGTCTGGAAATTCCTCAGCCTCAGCGCTAAGCACGGACCCGCGTGTGGTTGGCTTCTACATGAGGTTGATGTCATGACTCCGAATCCTCCATCTCTCAAGCTAGAACGCTTGAGCCGAATTCTTGAGCCTATGAAATAGGAGCGCACCGATGCCTGTTCCCGTTGAACCCACACCCGTCGAAACTGACTCTGTACAGAGCGCTCAGACCACTCGTCCTGTGGTTGCCGTTTTGGGGGAACCTGGAACTCGTGGTGCCCTGGTAAAGCTTCTTCAGGATGCGGGGGCGGATGTTATCGTGACCGCTGTGCCCGATCAGTTGCGTGAGGCTGACGGCATGGTGGTTACCGGCGGTGCGAGCTCCCTCGAAGCGTATGAAGACCTGAAAGCTAAGGACGCTGAGCGCGTGATCGGTCGCCGTGTTGCTGGCGGTCGTCCGGTGCTGGTCGCCGGTGCAGCGTTGAGCTGCCTCTTCGACTCGGTGACGGTGGAGCATCCGCAGATGGGGCAGATTCAGGTGCAGTGCATGGGGGAGTGGCCCGGCGAGAGCGTGGAGCTTTCTACTCGCGGCCTGGTGCCCGGTGTTTCTGCCCTGCGTTCTTCCTCCGATAGTGCGCTGCTCAAGGGCCTTGAGAGTGAGGCTCACTTCAAATCTGAGCACGGCGTTTTTGAGTGGGCTTTTGATCAGAGCATTGAGTATATTGCCCCTCCCGCGGTGACTTGGACTGTCACCGAGCCTGCCTATATTGCGGCGGTTGAGAATGGCCCGCTGACGGCGGTGCAGTTCTGCCCGGTGGGATCTGGTGAGCTGGGCGCGGAGTTTATGCGTCGCTGGGTTGCGTCCCTGACGGTGACTGGTCGCCTCTTCCTGCCCTCTGAGGGCTCCACTGCTGCTCTTGCGGGAGGTAACTAATGTCTGTACCCGTTCTTGAACTTCTGCCCGCTGTTGATATTTCTGAAGGCTACGCGGTGCGCCCGGTGGGTGGCACCCTCTCCGGTGGTGAGCAGCGCCTCGACCCTGTTGAGGCGGCGCTGACCTGGGTGAAGGCTGGTGCCCGCTGGATTCACCTGGTTGACCTTGATTTGGCGTTTGGCCGCGGCACGAATACTGAGGTTCTGGCTGAGGTGGTTGCCGCCGTCCGTGCCGAGAATGCCCGGATGACCGGCTCCGCTCCGGTTCGTATTCAGGTCAGCGGCGGTGTGCGTAATGCTGAGAGTCTGGAGCGTGCCCTGAGCCTGAATCCGGACCGTGTGAACGTGACTAGTGCGGCTTTGGCGGATTCTTCCTGGCTTGAAGGTACCCTGGCTCGTTATGCCGATTCTGATCTTCTGGCTCTTGGCCTCGATGCTCGTTACACCCCCGAGCGGGGCTGGGTGACGGTGGCTCGCGGTACCGACTGGTCGGGCCCCGGTGTGGCGGAGGCGCTGGCGTGGCTGGAGAGCGCAGGCGTGCGCCGCTATATCGTCACGGATGTGAGTAAGGATGGTTCTCTGGCGGGCCCCGGTGCGGAGCTGCTGGATGAGGTGCTGGCTCAGACTACCTGTCGGGTGGTGGCGTCCGGTGGTGTTGCGTCGCTGGCTGATCTTGTGAAGCTGCGTTCTATGGTGCCTTCTGGTTTGGAGGGCGTGGTGCTTGGCAAGGCGCTGTATGTGGGTAACTTTAGTTTTGAGCAGGCTCTTGAGGTTGCTGGTTCCCGCTAAAGCTACCGGTTCGCTCTAGTCCGCGTATCTAGCCCGCGTAGATTTCTTATCCACCTAGGCGTTGTATATGACGAAGCCCCGTCTTCCTCAGCGTGAGGGAGACGGGGCTTCGTGATCGCATAAACCAGTTGGTCTAGTACACCGGGCCGGTGAGCTTTTCGCCGGGGCCCTTGCCGGGCTCGTCCGGGAAGGGGGATGCTTCGCGGAAGGCGAGCTGCAGGGTGCGCAGGCCGTCGCGCAGGGGTGCTGCGTGCTGGGAGCCGATTTCGGGTGCTGCGGCGGTGACGAGGCCTGCCAACGCGGTGATGAGCTTGCGTGCTTCGTCGAGGTCCTTGAGGTCGTCGGCGTTTTCGTCTGCTGCCAGGCCGCACTTGACGGCTGCGGCGCTCATCATGTGGATGGCTGCGGAGCTGATGATTTCGATGGCGGGTACGTCTGCGATGTCGCGCAGCTGTTCGTTGACGGCTTCGACCTGCTCTTCGGTGAGTTCGGTGTGGCCGTGTACGGGGGTTTCTTCTTCCGCGGTGAAGCGGAAACTCGTGTTTTCAGTGCTCATAGTCCTAGAATCTCATATTTCGTTTGTTTCGGTAAATGCGTCCTTAAGAGTGGATGCTTCTGTGGGCTTTCTGGAGGAATCCCCGCAATTTTTATGGTGTTTTGCGTCTAATTCCTTGCGCCTGTCGGGGATTCTGCGGTATGGTTGTAGGCAGTTTGCAAGTGGAGCATGCCTCCCACCCGGTTGACCGCCGCAGGCGTTAGTTTGCGAGTTTTGAGGTGAACGGGTTTGTCCGCCGCTTTCGGCGTACGCTGGTTTGTGCCTCCG
>ERZ773027.583-NODE-583-length-22702-cov-6.031881_pt1 | contig 22702 bp, 12 predicted proteins | sample MGYA00511032_ERZ773027 | MGnify/ENA primary metagenome ERZ773027 (study PRJEB29015, sample SAMEA2738138) | human oral metagenome | biome: human oral; feature: human-associated habitat; material: saliva | place: China | collected 2190 ... | reverse complement strand
AAACGAACTGCATTTAGCAGCAAAACGCCTTGCATTTAGCACCAAAACACCTTGCATTTAGCAGCAAAATATCTTGCATTTAGCAGCAGATCGCATTGCGTTTAGCATAAAAACGCAAGGTTATTTGTAGCAAAACACATTATTTTTGCAGCAAACAACACTCCATAAGCGCCCTTGAAACATATAAACAACTGATTATAAAAGGATTATCCTTTAGGCACAAAAACGAATTGTAGACGTTTTGCAAAACGCATAATCATGCCGTAATCTCTTCATTAACGCCAAAGAAAAGCATATTTTTGCAACTTTACTGATAAACCTCAATAAATCAACATATTACAAACTTTTAAAATACGCGCTTATATTCACCCAACGTCCAGATTTTTTGTAGGGAAGGCAGCCACGATGCTAAAACTTAGTATATTTATTTTACAAAACAACAAACAATAATTGGCACGTATCCTGGTACGAATAGCCAACAGAAACATGAGTGTAGCAATCAAACCAGAAGGCTCCACACAAAAAAAAGCCCCCCCGCCCCCTTCATCTGCCCCACCCCATACCTAGAAACACAACTCCGACATTTAAAAATTATAAGCCCAGAGGATACGACAAAGCGTTAAAAAGGAACGTGATAACAATTAAGCAGTAGAAAGCAACACCCTAATTTTACGCAAATAATAGAAAACAAAAACAGCAATTACTCGTCATAAAAAGCATAAAACTGTTTGATTTATTACATTTATAAGATAGTAATATAAAACAATCTTTAGTAACAATTTGAAACCAGGGAAACAAAACACCACCAAACAACGGCTAATATATTCATTATCAGGCTTAAATAACACAAAAATAATTGTCACGAAACTATAAAAAGTCCATATTTCGAACCTAAATGTTACAATAAGCGCAAATTAAGTTTAATATGATAGCATTTTATCATTTTTTTGAACTATAAGCTATTGCAATGTAAAAAGAAAAGACTAACTTTGCCTTCGAGATTCGAAATAACACAGCACGCATAGAAAGCTATAAAGTAAACCATTGATTGAGTAAATGCCAACCTTGAGAATTAGACCTTTTATAAGGCAAGCAACACATGAAGTGAACAAATAATACTTCCCTACTCATCGTATAGTGCTGTAATGCAGTATAATAACCATTCAGACTACAGCTTCTGCAGTCAATCACTTAATAGAAACAACCTAAATTTTTGTAAGTATGAAAGTAAATTTATTGAAGGCCGCTCTGCCAATTTCAGTGGCATTATGCGCCATGACATTGGGCTCTTGTTCGCAAGATGGACAATTAATTGAGCAAAAAGGAGAGCAACAAAACGAGAGTAAATTATTGGACAAACAGGCAGACATTCAAAACTTCCTGCGCACGTTGCCATTAGCACCAAACATGACACGCGCTACTGCACCCGTTAGTCCAAATGATGGAACACCTGTGCCAGTAGACGAAAACGCTCCTGTACTCGAAAACGAGGGCGTACTCAATGGCATACCAGGCAACTGGGTGAAAACCACACGCCGTTACAAAATGACGCAAACGTTTGATGAAAACTTCCTTTTCGACCCAACCGTCGACATTATTTATCCTGGTTGCGTGCTTAAAGGCGGTACCATCTCGAACGGAACCTACGCCATGATTACTTCACACCAAACGGGTGATGTGACATTCTCTATCAGTTTGTCGCCAGCTAATCCTGAATTAGCACACGAAACATCGGCTACCATTCCTAATATTCGCAAGAGCGAATACCAAGCCGTATGGAATAAGTGGGCCAACATGGACTGGAAAGAATCGCCTGTAACTACCATTGAGAGCGTAGAGAAAATCAACTCTCAAGAGGAACTCGTTACCAAGTTGGGCGTTGCAGTAACTACTCCTGTGGGAAATGGTTCGGTGAACCTAGGTTTTAACTTCAACAAGAAGAAAAACCACATCTTAGCTCGCCTTATCCAAAAGCATTTCTCTGTTTCGACCGATGCACCTAAGAAGGGTACTATCTTCGAATCAATTGATAAGGATGCGCTAGACGAATACCAACCCGTATACATTTCTAACATCAACTATGGTAGAATTATATACTTGTCTATCGAAACCGACGAGAACGAAAAGAATATTAACGAGGCTATTGAATTTGCATTGAACCAAATTAAGGGCGTTGACGTTAACGTTTCGGTTGACCAGGCAGTGAATTACAGAAAGATGCTTGCAAAAAGTGATGTTCATATCACCGTATTAGGCGGCGGTAAAACCATCCAACAAGAAATTTTGAAAGGCGACATCGACTCGTTCCAAAAGTTCCTCGCAGCAGACATCCCCATGGAACAGATGCACCCCATCAGCTTCTCGCTTCGCTATGCTGTTGACAACACGCAGGCTCGCGTAGTAACAAGCAACGAGTTTACTGTTACGCAACGCGACTTCGTTCCTACATTCAACAAGGTTCGCATGCAAGTCCGCGTGCTGGGCTTCTCGGGTAAGAACACAGGCCCCTTCCCAAATCTCGACAAGAAAGCCAACATCTGGGGTAAAGTTGCCATCGCACTTAACGGACAAGAGTACGAACTGCTGAACATCCCACAAAAAAATCCGTTCTACTTTAACTATCGCGAGAAGAACGAAACCATGCACCAAATTGGTAAGGGTGGTATTGTAAACATTGAGTTTGATAGAAACGGTGAAGAAAGCTTAGAAGACTTCGTTGACCATATGAAGATGACTTTCATTACCGACCTTCATACCGACAATGGTATTTACAAATACAACTACGACCGCACTGAATACAACCATACATTTGGTAGCGTTTACTCAATGTTCAAAGGCGAAACACCCATTGTGAAACTTGAGTGCAGCTACAAGCAAATTAAGATTCATGCTTATGTAGAGATTATGGATATTAAGTTCTTTAAGTAATAACTTACTCCCCCAAATCGTTCATTAGACGAGGTTGGCCACAAGCTAAAGCCAAAAATAGTCGTACCATTGACTACACACACACAAAGGCGATTGGTTATTGTGGAAAGGCTAAAACCTTTCAGAGCCACACCCCGCACTAATGAATGATTTGGGATTAATATAATATACAAAAATGAAAAAGTCATTTACACTGATAGCGTTCCTGATGCTGCTTTGCCAGATGGTTTTTGCAGGACCTATCGACCAAGCACAGGCACTGAAACTGGCTGAAAACTTCTTTGGAGCAGGCGCAACAAGAGCACAACTGAAGATGACGTATAAAGCGTCGGCAATAACTAGAGCTGGACAGGCAGAAGAAAACTTGTTCTACATCATTAATCGAGGGAACGACCAAGGCTATGTGGTGATTGCAGCAGACAATCGCGTGAAAACAGTTCTCGCTTTCTCGGACAAAGGAACACTCACCGAACAGGATATTCAAAACCATCCATCTATTAAATGGATGTATGACGAATATCGCAACCAAATAAAGTGGGCCATCGAAAACCAACCCGACATCCCATCCAACGAGTATAAGATGGCTGCAACCACGCGTGCACGAAACTATCAAATAGAAATCCAACCACTGCTGGAATATGCTACCGATAGAACCACGAAACTAGCCACACCCATTAGCTGGGGACAAAGCTGGCCATTCAACCAGTATTCGCCTAACTATCGTTATAACGGCAGCAGCTATCCCACCGTTTCGGGATGCGTTGCAACGGGTATCTGCACCGTGCTTCGCTGGCATAAGTGGCCACGTAAGGCAACTGGCTCTGTGAGCTATTATTGGAAAGGAAAATACATGGCGTTGAATTTCGATGGCAACGGCTCTGAAAATGCAGCTTACGATTGGAGTCAAATGCCCGCCGGAGTGGACGGAGCAGGTCGTGACAGACTAACAGGAAGAAGGGTTACAGACGTGCAAGCCGACAACATCGGCAGATTGCTGCGCGACATCGGTTATGCAGTAGAAATGGATTATAACCCTGCTGCAGCTGGTGGCTCGGGTGCTTTCGTATACAAGGCCCCAAGAGTGCTAACAAGAAACTTTGGGTATAAAAACACGGTTAGATTTCTTGAGCGCGACAACTATTATGACAATGCATGGCTCAAAGAAATTCACGACGAGATGCGCGACTACGGACCCGTGGTATATGCGGGCTATTCTAATGGAGGCGGACACTGCTTTGTGCTCGACGGATTTGCCTCAAACGGTTATGTTCACGTAGACTGGGGATGGAACTATTCGTCTAACGGATGGCATCTGCTCAACGTGCTTCGACCAGGACAAGAGGGCATCGGCGGTGGTGCTGGTGGATACAGCTCAAATCAACAGATGCTTCGCTATCTGAAACCCGATCGCGACTTCGACCCAGAGCCAGACCCTAACCCAAATCCCGACCCAAAACCCGACCCCAATCCAGACGAAGAAACAGAAATTAGCCTGTATATAGCCGCTAAATGTGCACAAACCACTTTGGAACAGCGCAATTCGGTGCCTATCACCATCACCGTGGGTAATTCTAATTCGGAGGAAAGTTATTATGGCAGACTTGCTTTAGCTATCTTCAAAAACTCGGATAGCAAGGCTACTATTATCGGTACAACCACTGCTTCTATTGGTGCTGATGCCAAAAAGGCTATCACCTTCTATGCTAATCTAGCCAATATAGACCCAGGAACATACAACTTATCGGTTAACTATGCCTATGGCTCGGGATATAAACCCATCAACGACATCGCTGGAACTGTAACCGTTGGAAAAACTAAACCCAACCCTGAACCCGACCCAGATGTTACCACAGCGAAACCTGAACTAGTGGCTGTACAAAAAGTGATAAGCTACATTACAAAGGGAGAAAATGCCAAGATTGTGGCTACATTGGCCAACGAAGGTAAGGCATCGTACAACGGACAGCTTAGATTGTATGCACTACCAATAACGTCTACGAATTTGAGTTCGGCCACCGTTATCTGCGAAGGCAATGCAAAAGTGGAAAAAAGTCAGCGCGTTACATTCTCGTTCTACACCAACGATAACTTGAAGACGCTTAACGCGGGCAAATATAGTCTCATTATTGGCTACTTTGTAGACAACAAAGAAATAGCTGTTAAAGCTAGCTCGGGCTCGCTAGCATGGAAGATTGGGGAACTAACCATTAATCCAGAAAACAACTATAATAAGGTAACAAAAGACGATGTGAAGCTGCAAACCATCTTCTTCTATCAAAGTGGTTCGTATCTTGGTACAGACAATGCTTATATTTCAAGAAGTTCGGGCAAATTCACTGCTCGCGTTTATGTGAAAACCACAAAGGGCTTTGAAGGTCGTGTATGCTTCTATGTAACTGATATGCCAAATGGTTCGAAAGCTGTTAATAGCTATATGCAAGACAAGCGCACGGTTTCGATGAAGCCTAACACTAATGGCTATATTGATGTTGTGATGCCAACGACCTACTTACACAATGCTCGCTACTACATGAACATCATGTATACCACAAGTGGCAATAACTGGATGTACTATCCAACAGATGCTGTACCCTTCTATACATATGCAAGCTATAGCCTGCCCGCCGACATGAGTGAATGGGACAAGAATCCGACAATGGGTCCAACGTTCGACTTTAAAACAGCCCCTGCATTTGGTCAGCTGTACCAGTCGGTAGGAAACAAGGCCGATGGAAATGCTATTGATAATACATTAGGTATTGGTGAAGTGAAAGCAAACGAGGCCGAACTTACACTTTACGCGAATGTTGTAACTAGCGAAATAACCATTTCGGCTCAAGAGGCTGGCGTGTTAAACTTGTTTAGCGTTTCGGGCAACCTCATCTGCAAGTACGATGTAAAAGCAGGCGACAATGTTATTGATGTTACCAATCTACCCGCTGGGGTATATCTCATCAGCAAGGGAAAAACTACGCTGAAGTTTGTTAAGAAGTAATATCTAAATAACTGCTCCAATCTAGGCAGACTGCTATAAAGATTATACAACATATCTTTGTAGGGGTCTGCCTTTTTTATTTTAGGTTATTTTATCGACCGAAAATCGGGATAAAAGTCAACATTGGTTTGGGGCGATATAGCCAGTCGCTATCGCCAAACAACAAAACCATGGTGCTTGCTTTAAGGCAAATCGCACATTAGGTGTATGGAATGAACAATGGGGAGCTAACCAAACAAAAGCCGTAAAACGAGGTTTACGCATTCACAAACGGAAATAAAAATGAAGAAAACATTTGGTATTTATCGAAAAAACTGCTACCTTTGCACCGCATTTGAGATAATGCCCTTATGCAATAAGTAGGGAAAGGCCGATATGGCTCAGTTGGTAGAGCAATTCATTCGTAATGAATAGGTCCCCGGTTCGAGTCCGGGTATCGGCTCAAATGCGGTAATAGCTCAGTTGGTAGAGCACTAGCTTCCCAAGCTGGGGGTCGCGAGTTCGAGCCTCGTTTACCGCTCATGGTTACAATCCAGGTTATTCAGGATATTTTTATGCTATATATAAAGGTGTAAGGAACGTAAATACGTTTCTTATTTTTTTGTTCGTATTTTTCCTCTCCCAACAATATACAGACAAACAAAAACAAGAGGTTGCACTTATTTACATAAAGCCAACCTCTTGCAAAGGTATCGTTTCCAACTCAAAGTAAAACGATGATTCTTATTTCTTTATTACTTTTTTGCCATCAACAACATACACCCCAGCAGGAAGCGCATCCCAAGCTTGAGTTTGACGCACACCATTGATACTAAAGATATGTTTGGGCTTTACATTTTTATTTTCTACCCCATCTATTGAAGTGACTTTCATCTCACCAACGGTGTAGAACACGTTACGCATAGTCTGTGGATTCCAAATATCTTCGCGTTTGCCATCTCGTTCAATCTCAAGATGTATTTCGTAAGAATGATTAGGTTCTAACTTAGATGCCGCAAAAGAGATTCGAGTTTGAACAGCATTGTTAGCTACATCGCAAGGCAGATAAACATTATTTACAACGCCAAGGTCTATCCATTTATCGGAGGTTAAGTCGAACAAACGATAATAAAGGCTACCACGATAACCATTTTTTATTTGATAACCACTTACCTTGGCGTGTACCTGCAAACTTATCTGGAGTATTTTATTTAATTGAAAGATGCTATAATTAGCATTTTCACCATCCACAAGATAGTCTACAAAATTAAACTGAATGCTTCCACGGTTTACATAGGGCAATACTTCTATCTCAAATGGTTCTTTCATATCGATAGGAACAACTACTTCTGCCCCATTCCTTTTTACCTTGATAGCAAAATCTACGCTGTACTTGCCTTGTGCCAAAGCCCCTACCCTACCCGAATTGAAATACTGAGCCAACATATTAATGGTAAAAGAGGTGCGACCAAGACGTTGTGCCACAACATTGGGTGTTAACAAATAACCATTAAACACTTGCTTAGTGCGCACATTGGTAAGCTTCATAACGAGATCGCCACGCACTTCCTCTCGCCCTGGATTATACATTGTGAAACTAAAGGCAGCCATATTGCCCGAGTCTTCGTAGAAAGGAGCAAGCACGCTAGGGCGTTTCTCAATAACAACAACATCATGCGGATTGCCCGTTTCTATATGAACGGCATTGGAAGTGAGCTTCACTTGCATCTCATTGGCATGATTTATAGGTTTCCATGGCCCATTTTGTTTGGTTGTAGCATTGAGCATTTCAGAATAAACAGGCACTAAACGATAGTTTCCATTGGCCATGTTATCAAAATGAATATCGTACACTTCGAACGTCATGTTAGTAAATATTGATGCCCAAACAACGTTATCGCCAATGGAAGGATAAATTTTCACCTGCTGGTTTTTATCATTATAAAGCGCCAACGCCACCTTTCCTGTAAACACACCCAACTCTCCTTTCACAGAACTATACGAGCCTAGTTTAGAAATCTTTGCGCTTAAACGTTCTTGTCGCGTGGCATCGGTTTTGCTAATGGTAAACGCCGTAGTGGTGCGAGCATCTAAGCCTCGTTCTATGTCCTTAAAACGACTAGCCTTTCCATTGTTGGGATGTGCAAATACCACTGACATATCATCCCAGAACGTGCCACTTAAGGCAAAACCATGAACATTAAGATAAATGGTGTTGATATCAAAATAGCCATCGCTTTCGCCACCCCAGCCCCAGTTGGTGTGTATAAATCCGCGCTCATCATAACCATCATAAACAAAGGCATGCGGACCACCTACAACTAAAACAGGATATCCGTTGGATAGTTCTTGCATCACCTCGCTATGAAACTCGTTGGCTGGCAGAACGTCTTTATCTAGATAACGCACCGTATAATCAAACTTATCGCGAAGCGCATTGCACGCATATTGCAAGTTAGAATCACTGCCTTTATGATAGTATCTCATGCGAACGGCGTTGCCAATATCACGCATAAACACACCTACGGCTTGTTCTGAGCGCCTCGAATACATCTTTCCAGCCGTGTCTTTCATATCGTCCCACCAATAAGTGGTACTTTTCCAGGCATCGTCTCCTTCGGTTCTAACATAATCTGCTGGTCGTGTTTTAGGCCATTTATGATAATACATTACCTGTGCTGTTGCTGTTGCCACACAGCCTGTTGGTGTGGTTCGCCCACTAATTACAGGGGTATATTTATTAAAAGGATAATACTGACTCCATTTACAGGTAAGTAATGGTTCCACCTTTCGTTTGATTGGCATTGGCTGAGCCGTGGCCTTAACACCTTTCGTACGCACTGCATTCACCACTTGCTCGTAGGCTTTCAAAAACGTTTTGAAGTATGGCGGCTGATTGTTTTCGTCTTTCGACATATTATCACCATAGGCCACTAACTCATTTAGTGCACTTTCACCAGAGATAATGACAAATTTGTTATCGCTAGAATTAGTGAAGATATAATACGCAGGACTAGAGGTTCCCTGCAAAGAACGTGTTGCTACGGTGTTCTTTGTGAGCGTTGGGTTACTGATATACTTTGAAGCAATGCTCGTGGCCTGTCCTTTGGTTATGGGATTGGCATTCATCAACATGGTGTTTGATAACATTGCTAATAATAAAAGCAATGCTCTCATTGGTTTTCTGTTCATTCTAATTATTAAGTATTATAGTATTTACAATGCTTTTGTTGTTAGACAATACGTGCTCGCCCATTTATTCAGACAAATTACACGGTCTTTACTACGCCAGCAACTAATTTTTAAGTAATTGGTTGTTATTAGAAGCCATTAGCACCACATCATATAACACACTCCCAACTATCGCAGCATTTGTATGTCTACACAAATCCATTTTATGGGGTGCGCCTGTAGTTGGCTGCCTCGTCTCTACACGCAGATTTTAAAACGTTTTTAAATTGTTTTTTCTTATGCAATGCAAAATTAACAACATTTATTTTAACCAGCAAAAAAACGCGACTCTTATCGACACCCTGCTAAAGATTTAACAATCAAATTATCATTAATGCGAAATTAAAACCAAAATCAAGAAATAATCTACCACAATCATACTTGTACACGCAAACAAACTTGCGCCCAATTTAACATTAAGATAAGAAAGAACATTACCTAAACATTGTCGCCATGTGCAACACAAGCATACCAAGAGAATGCAAAACCAACTAGCAGCGTGAGCAAACATCGTCTTTAGTTACTATTTCTTCGGATTAATCTCTCTTTATCCTATTATTTAATGCATCGACATAATCGTGAGCTGACTTTAAACCCCCAAACGCTACCTTATGCAAGATTTTGCGCTAACAACGAACACATGCATCCTAAAAAAGGCATTTTACAAAAAAGTGTAGTTATAAAATAGAAAATACAGAAACAAAAAGAGTAAAACAGATCGCAAAATCAACACAAAAGAAATAAACACTTACACATGCAAACATTTCCTTTACAATACTTTCGGGTTTTCGAAAAAAGAAGTAATTTTGCATTATCATTCGGCTAAGAATTTCTAAAGATTTTTTATTAATTTACATTTATAAATCACTATGCAAAAAAGATTGTTTTTTCTGTTCGCCATTGTGATGTTCCTCACATCTCCCCTCATGGCACAGGTTACAACATCAGGTATCAACGGAAAGGTTGTTGCTGGCAGTGAAGAGGTTATTGGAGCCACTGTGGTGGCCGTACACACCCCCTCAGGAACACGCTACAACGGCATTACCAACGAGAAAGGACGCTACTCTATACAAGGTATGCGCGTGGGAGGTCCTTACACAATCACCATCTCGTACGTGGGATACAAAGACGAAGTGTTTGAGAACATCAACCTGGTTCTCGGCGAAACTAGCGTTTTTAACGCTGATATGAAGGAAGACGCAAAGTTACTGGGCGAAGTAACCGTAACCGGAAAAGCTGGCGTGGGCACCACTGGCGCCTCTACACAGTTCTCGAAAGCGCAAATCGACAACACACCAACTGTAAACCGCAACATCTACGATGTAGCTACTCTCTCTCCGCTGGTTAAAGCCAACAAAAAAGGCGGTATCACCATCGCTGGAACGAATAACAGATACAACTCGTTCCAAATTGATGGTATGGTGAGCAACGACGTCTTCGGATTGTCGAGCGGCGGCACTATTGGCGACCAAACCAACGCAAACCCCATCGCACTTGATGCTGTTGAACAAATTCAAGTGGTAGCTTCGCCTTTCGATATCCGACAAAGCGGATTTACTGGCGGCGCTATCAACGCCATCACAAAATCGGGTACCAACGATTTTAAAGCTTCGGCCTACACCTATTACACCAATGAAAACCTTTATGGACAATGGAATCAAAACACAGGACTGAAGGAGAAATACCAAAACGAATCAACAAAAACCTTTGGAGCTACCTTTGGCGGTCCAATCCTTAAAGACAAACTGTTCTTCTTTGCTAGTGCTGAGTATAAGAAAAATATCTATCCCGCCACTTACTATGCTGGCGCACCTGGTTATTTCATGACTACCGACATGGCAAAAGCCATTGCCGACCAATATGAAGCAATAACGGGAATTAAAGAAAGCTATCATCGCCCCGACATCACTTCGGCTGCTCTCTCGCTGATGGCACGCATCGACTGGAACATCAACAACAATACCAAGTTCTCACTTCGCTATCAATTCAGCGATTCGCATAAAGACGAGTTCAGCTCTAGTTATAACACCTACAACTTTGTGAATAGCGGATATATTCGCAACAACAATATGCACTCGTTCGTGGCCGAGCTCAATTCGCACTTCAGCCGTTCGCTTTATAACGAATTGCGCGCCGGACTAACCATCGTACGCGACCACCGCAAAATTCCTTATCGCGCTGCATCAGCATATATTAGGAAAGCGGGCGCTTACGACCCCGTAACTGGAACCGAAGCTGCTGGTGACAACACCGTAAACATCGGTACCGAATACTCTTCGGGTCTAAACTCACTCGACCAAAACATTTGGGTGCTTGAAGATAACTTGTCGTGGTATCTAGGAAATCATAACATCACCTTTGGTACACACAACGAACTCTACGACATGAAGAATGCCTTTACCCAAGCTTTTACTGGACAGTATAGCTACAATGGCATAAAGGCATTTATGACGGATAAGGCCAACCAGTTTGCTTGGAACTATGCCGACGAGACCATTACAGGCACTAAAGAATGGAAAACGCCATTTAGAAGCGGGCAAGTGGGTTTCTATGTACAAGATAAATGGGACATCAACACCTTGCTACAACTCACTTATGGCGTACGCTTTGATATTCCTTTCTACCTCAATAGCCCATCCACCAACGACCAATTCAACGCCTCTGAATTCTCAACTAAATACGATGCTGTGGTTGGTCGCAAACCAAAATCGGTGGTGATGTTCTCGCCTCGATTGGGTTTCCGTTGGTATGCTAACAAGACTCATAAAACAATGCTACGCGGAGGATTGGGAATTTTCAACGGCCGCGCTCCTTTCGTATGGCTCGAAAACGCATGGGCTAACACAGGTATCGAACAAAAGGGTATCCTAATTCGTAACAACGTGCCCTCGTTTACTACCTATAAAAACGATGCACAAGCAGCAGCTAGCAACGCTCTGCCTACCGATGCAGCAAAACCAAACATTGCCACTGTAACCCAAAACTTCAAGTTCCCACAGGTATTCCGCACCAACTTGGCGCTTGAACAACAATTGCCTGGCGATATGAAACTTACCATTGAAGGCCTGTACTCTAGAAATCTTAACAACGTATGGTTTGAAAATCTTGCTCTTGTTAACGACGGTAAGCGTGTTTATGCTGTTGAAGGAGTTGAAAATTCATCAACCATCTACTATAGCAGCAAGCCTGGAAGCTACAGCAGCATCATCAACATGACCAACACCAACAAAGGATATAGCTACTCTATCAGTACTCAGATTGAAAAGTCGTTCAAGTTCGGACTAGACCTCATGGCCAACTACACCTTCGGTCGCTCGTATTCTGTGCACGACGGAACGTCTTCTGTGGCGCTTTCTAACTGGGGATATTACTACAATGTCGACCCCAACGAACCTGTACTCGCAGCTTCAATGTTCGATATTCCTCATCGACTCGTTGTTACAGCTAACTATAACAGCAAACGTTATGGTAACGGACGCTGGCAAACACATGTTGGCCTTACTTACAACGGCACAAGCGGACAACGCTATAGCCTAACAATGAGCGACAACCCCAATCCTTCTTTCAACGGCGACTACCGCAAAGGTAATACCTTGTTATACATTCCTACAAAAGCCGAACTGGCCAACATGACCTTCGTTGACAAAACAAACAAGGCTGGTGTGGTTACCTCAACCGCAGCACAACAAAAAGATCAGTTCGAACAATGGATTGAAAACGATAGTTATGCTAGCAAACACCGCGGACAGTTCGCCGAACGCAACTCTAATCTCACCCCATGGGAGAACCGTTTCGACCTGCACATCTCGCAAGATTTCTATTATCTTAAGGGACGTGGTAGCAAGGTTGAACTGGTGTTCGACATCCTAAATGTGGCCAACCTGCTGAATAAAAACTGGGGCACCAACTACACTTCGGTTTACAACATTAACAAACTACAAGTTCAAAACGTTAACAACGGAACTGCACCCGACACCAAAGTGGCTACATTCCAATACTTCGACAACACGCCACACGTGAGCGATGTAGCTAGTCGTTGGCACGCACAAATTGGCTTGCGCGTAACCTTCTAAAGCCAAACAACAGGTGTTTTAAAAGCTTCGTGCACGCATCGAAAGCACAACACCTAACGCTATATGTAAAAGTGGGCACACCTTGTAAGGTTGTGTCCACTTTTTTTGCTATCTTTGCAAGATATTATCAAAGACTTACATCATGCACATCGATTTCAACAATCTGGAAGAAAACAAAATTAATGGCTTCAAAGGCGGACATGGAGAAATGCTAATGAAGGCCTTTGTAGACAGCAAATGCCGCATCATGCAAAACGTTTTGAAACCAGGAGCTGCCAGCGGACTGCACAAACACGAAGAAAATAGCGAAGTGGTTTTATGTTTAAGTGGCGAAGGCACTTTTTATTGCGACGGCGAAAAAGAAACACTGCTCCCCGGACAGGCGCATTATTGCCCTATGGGTCATGCACACTACTACGAAAATAATGGTACAGAAGATTTCGTTTTCTTCGCCATCGTACCCGAACATCACTAAAATTCACACCACACACCTATCATCCCCAACACTTCTTCTACATCGACCATTCACTCACCAACAAACTAGCACGTGAACGTCTCCATTCGCCTATTCCTTACATTATGTGTATCGGTTTCACTTGTGGCATGTAACCATAAAAAGCAGAACCAACCCGTGGAAACTCCCTGGGGAACAACGCTTGGTGCCGACACCGTGGAAACCAGCAACAATGGTTTCTCACTCGACGACATCGTTCACAACGGCGAACTCATCATGCTAACACTCACCGGACCCAACAATTATTACGATTATCATGGCCACGGCATGGGCTTGCAATATCTGCTCTGCGAGCGCTTTGCTAAATCCTTAGGCGTTTCGCTTCGGGTAGAAGTATGCAAAGACACGGCCGATTTGGTGGAAAAACTAAAAAATGGCGATGGCGACTTGGCTGCGTTGTTCTTACCCAAAAATATAGAAGGGATTGATTTCTGCGGCGCAAAACCCGCAACGGGCAATGAACAATGGGCTGTCGCAAAAGGAAACGAAGCTTTGGCCGACACATTAAACAAATGGTTTAAACCCCAATTACTCGCTAAAATCAAAGCCGAAGAACAATTTGCATTGTCTGCTCGCAGCATACAACGCCATGTTTATTCGCCCATGCTTGACCGTAAAGCTGGTATTATTTCACAATACGACCATCTTTTCCAAAAGTATGCCCCCACTGCCCGATGGGATTGGCGTCTCTTAGCAGCACAATGCTACCAAGAGTCTACCTTCGACCCTATGGCGCATTCGTGGGCTGGCGCAAGAGGTTTAATGCAAATCATGCCTGCAACGGCTGCTCACTTAGGACTACCCGCCAGTCAAATACACGAACCCGAACCCAATGTCGCAGCAGCCACAAAACTCATAAGGGAGTTAGATGGTAAGTTTAACGACATCCCCGACCGCATGGAGCGCATCCGCTTTATACTTGCCAGCTACAACGGCGGTCATGGTCATATACGCGATGCTATGGCGTTAGCTCGAAAATACGGACACAATCCCCAACGCTGGGAAGAAGTTGCACCCTTCGTTCTTCGCCTAAGTACATCGCAATTCTACAACGACCCTGTTGTAAGAAACGGCTATATGCGCGGTAGTGAAACCGTTGATTATGTGGAACGAATAGGTAAGCGATGGCAACAATATTCGGGAATGGCGCCTGGAGGAATATCGGGCAGTTATGGTTCGATGGTACCGCAACGCGCCACAAAGAAATATCGTTTCCATCTTTAACTCCCTACTCCCCATAGCACGCTTTTATGGCATTACCCCACCCCATTATTAACATAACTATTTTATTACTCCCTTGAAACCCTGTCACACCACATATCATCTAGACTGCCCATACAAACAAACCGTATGGCCTATACAGATGAATATTTTACCCAGTCTAGCCAATCTGTCTCCCTCATATCGTCTAACCGTATGGGGAATAAATGCCTACGCCATCAACTTGCGCTCGCTCAAATTTAAAACAATTGTTTATCAAACTTATCCACTAAAGCCATAAACCTTGGCACAATGCCCGTTTGATTGACTTAAAACCTCCTGGGAATCTTTCAATAGTCTCTAGGATATTTAAATACCTATAAATCCTTCTGCATAGGCGGCCATCCATCAAATATTTTAGATGACTATTAACCTAGTGCAAAGATGTACCTGCATTTTCGTTGCAACAAACAAATCCACACCAATTGCCATTACACCTGTACTTATTTTGTTTGCAGCTTAAACAAACCTGCCGCATTAACCCAAATCTCTAAGTTTGCAATATGAATTGCAAACTTAGAGATTTGGATTAAATATTCATTGAGATAACAGGCTACATAAAAAAAATCTTACTGACTATAAACCAACAATCAAACGAAGGGTAAACAATAACTAACATAAACAACATAACATATTTCACTGCCTATATAATCGCCTATTCTACTTAAACCTAGGTTGTACAAAACAACACCTGAAGCACACCATAACAAAACACGCCTTATTAATAATGTCAACTTTACAGACAAAAAATTAACATTATGAGTGCCCTCGCCACGAAAAGTCCAAGCATCGGCCGATTTTTCTCGCTTATTTCTTTAGCGCACAACCATCTGATTTACTGACTCTTACACAGAATTAAGCATAAAACACGCCTTTTTCAACACAAAATCCGGATGCAGAGCATAAACATACGTGCACCACAAATCCCCAGACCAACTTTTCATGTCTAAGCGGCAAATTACCCATAAAATCCACTTTTTACCCCACTTTTTGCGCTTTACAGCGCTATTAGTAGCAAATCACTATGCATTTAGAAGCAAAACACCTTGCGTTTAGCAGCAAATCACCATGCATTTAGCAGCAAATAGCACTGCTATTAGCAGCAAATAGCAAATCGTTTCGTTGCAAATAACAGCGAATTATCATACAAATTGCGAGCAATATACAAAAATAATCCCCAAATTTTGTTGCTTTTGCAGATGCCAATCTTGATTAATTTTCTTGAAATAGAAAAGCAAAGTCATAGCAAATAGCAAAAGTCAGCACAAACAACCCTCCGCTTGCCACCTCAAATTTTGCCATTCAGTCGCATTTTATATCCGTTTTAACGGGACAACTCATCTAGAATGGCTCGTCCGAAAAATAGATTTTGTAAAATATATTTACTAAATTAACATTTCACATACAACCCTATCCTTTATAAATATCAAAGCAACAGCTTGCACGGCATAGGGGCAATAAGAGAAATAATAATTCATTCACTAATATGCCGCCTCCATCGTCATCAAACCAATGTACGCATATAGAAGACAGAGATTTGCAAGCCATTAAATAAAACCACTTCGTACGTGGCTCTATGCCACATGAGGAAATATGCCAAACTAGAAATATCAAACACAACATACGCTAAGCCCAAAGACCTGCGCAACTATCACTAAAGTCAAAGACATTTCAGATAATAAAAAACAATAAGTCTCCCCCCCTGTGCAGAGCAAAAAATAACAAATCACCCATATTCTTTTCCCACCCATCGTCAATGTACAATCTCCTGCCATCCGCTAGCTGCTCTCAAAAACAGTAATTAAATCAAAAACAACACTACTCAAACACAAGAAAAAGCTATCTTTTGCCCCTGAACCACAATAAATGCATCAAAAACCCCATAAAAATTCGCATAATGTTTGCCAAACCAAAAAAAAGTATTATCTTTGCACCGCCTTACCACAAAGGCCTTTCAATTATGGAGAGATGGTAGAGTGGTCGATTACAGCGGTCTTGAAAACCGCCGTACCGAGAGGTACCGGGGGTTCGAATCCCTCTCTCTCCGCTTTACGCAAACACATAAGTCCCTAAGCTACAACAACTTTGGGACTTTTTCTTTGTATCCTAATTATTGTTGCCCCATTTTTTGCCCCAAATTTGCCCCACTTTTTGCCCCACTTTTTACTCCGAAGATTCTGAAAAAGCAATGAAACAACTATTTCTTGTAAATTATTTTCATAACATCTAAGTACTTGAATATGAATGATTAATTAAAAAATCAAAAAGATGGGATTCGAACCTTTTATATCAAATCATATCAATTCTTTCAGAAAAAGTGACTCAACCCCTAATTTTGAGTTTCAGGTAAGAGCTGTTTTGCATTTTATGGATCAGCAAGACAAGATAGCTATAACATAAACACATTCTCCCCTACTTGTCGTATTTTTCCAATTATAGTTTAACACGCCCTAATAGAAGTATCGCTTCACTTCATGCATTCACTTGTCTTGTTTCTATTTTCCTTTGCAAAGTTAGCAAGGTTGATAGAACACAAAGTATCTCTTCATTATTTCACAAGATTCTAATAGCAGCCTTCCGCAAATCGCAGATTTGGGTTTTCCATTAGAATCTTGTGAAATTACTTTGTTTATCTACCTAATAACCTTGCAACTTATCTGCACGTAAAATTTGAAACCCGACAGTGATGCTGCAAAGGCAGTTGAACGAAAGGGAAATGTATCATTTAAGAACAATTGAATATGACAAACAATTATGTGATTTTGGTAAGTTTAGGATTTAGTAAGGAAGACTATAAGTTTGAGAACTTTAAATCTAACTTTGGTTACGATTGGACGAAAGAAGATTTAGAAGAGGCTTTAGAGTGTGCAGTTCTTAATTCTCATAATGTAAGAAATTGCCTAATGGAAATCCTTTGGCTGAAAGTAGTTTACGAATATGTCGATAGCAAAGGATGTGATAGAGAGCAATTTGATAGCTATATTAACGGCTCACTTGACACACACTTTTATTTCAACGGAACAGAGGTTAACTCTGAAGAAGATATTAAAGAACTTATTGATAATGAGTAATCAACTATAATACTTTAATTATGGAAAATCTTTTTGAAACATTGGTAGATAGACTTCGCAAAGGAATTGTTTCTTTTGTCTATAGAAAGAAAGATGGAACAGAGCGTCACGCTTGCGGAACATTGTATGGTATAGGACACACAATAAAAGGCAACAAAAAGCACCAACAATGCAAATATACACTTGCTTACTATGATGTTGATTGTAAGGGTTGGAGGTCGTTTGTCATAGATAATCTTGTCGAGGTAGGTGAACTCCGTAAAGGAACAATAGAAGAGCATCATGATATTTGTCTTGCACTTGTTGTCAAACTAAAAGAGAAGATGAAGAAAGAGGGTGTTACCGCTTTCGCTTATCGTAAAACAGATGGCTCTATAAGACACGCACACGGCATACTTTCGGATAATATAGACATTACAGGGCAATACTTTGTTTATTTCGATATTGACAAGCAAGAGGAACGTAAATTTCGCATAGATGCTTTTATTGGCATAGGCGAACCGATAGAGATAGACAATACTATTTCTTTTGAAAATGAAACCCAAACAAGAAGTAAGGTGTACAATGAGTTCAGCCGTTTAGACATAAAAACAATCCTTGCTAATAAGGGTATTGATATTGAAGATACAGAAAACTTTATGGTGATAGACCTATTGCCCGAACTGAATAAAGAGCAATTAAAGGACTTAATAATAAAAGCAACTGAGCGACTTGCTTATCTCTAACAATACAATGGTAAGGCGGAATAACCTTACCATTGAAATACATAAAACATCAATAAGTCATTAAAATAAACGCAATGGAGACAAAAATTAAGAAAGCAATCCTTGACATTGTAAAAGGAAGAATAGACAGAGCTAACTACGGAATGTGTTCAAAGTATTTTGTCTGTACTTCTTCTTTGGATATTTGTGAGAGTAATAACATACACATAACAAAAAAGCTAGAGTATAAAGATACTATTACAATGAATGGAGTTGTTATCGGTGAAATAAGATATAGATATGCAGAGCACAAACGTAATGGAATGTACAAAATGCTTGCACCGATTATTTCATATATAGATTGAATTCAAATGCCTTTAATGTTTACGTTGATAAACTATCCAAGAATTCTTAAAATATAGAACTACCCGTTGGAGGAATTAATTTAAGTTGATAAATATGAGTAAAAGGTTGTACATATCGTTGTTTTTTAGTAACTTAGTGGTGATCAAAACATTAAGTTCAAACCATCGTATGTACAACCTTTATACAAAATTCGTCAAAATACTTGAGATATGCAAGCAATTCTCTGAAAATCTCGTCAATGAATCTGGTAATGTTCCACGTCGTGGTCCTGTTCCCAAGTTTTCGGATTTGGAAGTGGTGGCGCTATCCCTGACGGCAGAGACCGAGAGCATTGATAGTGAGAAGTGGTTGTTCGACTATAAATTGCAAGAATACAAGGACAGCATTCCCAATCTCATATCAAGGAGACAGTTTAATGACCGCAGGAAGAAAACGGCAGGCCTGTGTGAGGAACTGCGCAAGCGGATTGCCATGGAAATGGATGGCGGAGAGGAACAATTCTTTGTTGACTCCAAGCCGATAGAGGTTTGTAGGGTTGCAAGAGGAAAACGTTGCAAGATGGGACGTACCGGCAATTTCTCGCAAGCTCCCGACTTCGGCTTCTGTGCTTCGCAGAACACGTATTATTTTGGTTATAAGTTACACGCTCTCTGTGGGTTAAGTGGAGTTATCCATTCCTATGATCTGTCAAAGGCAAGTGTGGCTGACCTCCATTATATGAAGGATGTAAAACATACTTATCACAACTGTAGCATCTATGGTGACAAAGGGTATATTGGAGCTGACGTACAGCTTGACTTGTTCGAAACCGCACACATAAGACTGGAGTGTCCGTATCGGCTCAACCAAAAGGACTGGAAACCGACATTCATTCCGTTTGCAAAGGCAAGAAAGAGGATTGAAACAATATTCTCACAACTTACAGACCAGTTCTTGGTCATCAGGAACTACGCGAAAATAACGAATGGTTTGTTTGCCAGAATCATTGGCAAAATTAGTGCACTTACCATTCTGCAATACGTAAACTTCATTAACGACAAGCCCATTGGCAGAATTAAGTATGCACTAAATTAATTCCGCCAACAGGTAGAACTATGATAAGATATCCAAGAGTATTAATAATAAAACGCATCAAGTATATCCCTATTTACCAAGAACTTTATCAAGTAGATACTATGCGCCCAAACAGACCAATGCGAAGTAAATTCGGATTGACTAAGTCACAAGCAAACTCATTTGCAAGACAAGAGTTGGCAGTTCTTAAAAGTGAAGGCTACGAAAAAGCTGTTTACAACTCTATGTTGATTGATTTTAAGACTTTTCATCTATGAAACGAAATATCCGTGGTTTGTCGCCACGGATATTTTTCGAGCTGTGCTGCTCTTTTAAATCGCAGCACGTAATACTCATGCCCTTTTCACTAATACTGAAGCCCTGTAATATAATACTTGTTTATAATAACTCTCATAGTTCCCACTAATAAATAAAACTTTAGAAGATTGTTCTAACCCTTTTTAAGTTATCTATGCCTATTGCTCCGCCAGTTTCCTTCCAGGCATTCGGCAGCACTTCTCAATCAAACTCCGCAGAAAGCCAACTATGCAGACTTTCACTTCATTTGTATGGCAGTGTCCTGCCTCGTGCCTTACAGAAAACAGGCTACGCAGGAAACCCTTAAAACAGTCTATGCTGTTTTAATCCCTTTCAAAGCACAGTGTCTTCTCCTACGGATCATCAACAGAGCTTTTCAATGGACTTTGGGAGAGCGGTTGTAACAGAGTCTAAATAATAAGCTTACAGCAGGATTGCTATTCTTTACCCTTTTGTCTTATAAAAGCCCTGTATTCGATGTTATCGTTTTTACTCCTTGCATTCACTGTCTGGTTTTACTTTTCCTTTGCAAAGTTAGTAAGGTCGTCAGAACTCAAAGGACCGCTTAGCTATTTCGTTATATTCTAATGACAGCCTTCCACAAATCAGAGATTTGGGTATTCCATAAGAATATAATGAAATTCCTTTGTTTATCTGCCTGATGACCTTACTACCCACTTGCACGTAAAATTTGAAACCCGACAATGATGCTGCAAAAGCAGCTGAACGAAAGGGAAATGTATCACAAATTAAATTCTTAAAAATATGGCAAACTGGGCAAGTACAAGCTATCGAATTGAAGGTAGTGAGAGTGATTTAAAGAAAGTTTATGATGTAATTGATAACTTTGTTTCAGGCAAGTCTAAGCCTGTTCTTGAAGATGCTTCTACAGAATGGGAAGGCAATATCGTTAAGGCTTTGGGTGCATCAGACGAGCAGTTGAAAGAGTGCTATCTTCGTGGATTTATCGAAGAGTATGAGTTAGATGGAGATGTTATTCGCATCAATGCAGAAGAAGCTTGGGGAGCAACAGACTTCAGACACATCTTAGGAAACCTTATGCCAGAACTTACTATTTACTATATCGTAGAGGAAGCAGGATGTGACGTGTTCGCAACAAATGACATTGATGGTAAATACTTTCCAGAGCAATACTTAGTTGATGCTTATGTGAAGGATGCAGACTTCTATGAATATTTTGAAACAAAAGGACAAATGAAGGATTTTGTTTCTTCTCTGATTGGTAAAGAAGACTTCACTGACGAAGTCGGTCTAAGTCCACCTTTAAGTAGCTCTTTGTACTTTCCGTGGATTTGTGCCCGAGTATTTCCGAAATGACAGGTAATTGCTCATTGGCTTTTAGTAAATTAGAGGCGAGGCTGTGCCGTAGAATATGACTGCCCGTCCTTTTTCCAGTAGAATCAATACCGGCACGCCTCATGTATGTGCTTACATTGAGTGCCATTACTCCACTGGACAATGCTCCATATGGAGCCGAATGCTTTATGAATAAATAAGGTGTATTGGCAGATGGCCGCCCATTTTTTATATAATCTATCAATGCACACCCAAACTCCTCAGACAAGGGTAATGTTATTTCTTTATCTGTTTTTGTTGCCTTACTCGTATTTCATTTGTATCCCAATCAATATTACAAAATCTCATACCTACGACATCAATAGCCCTCAATCCATATCTTGCACACAACAAAATCATCGCATAATTACGTTTTCCTATAGTACTAATGCGATCAATAGAGGCTATAATCCGTTCCACCTCTTCTTGGGTATAGACAGATGGAATCTTTTTAGAAACCGGGCGTTTAAGCCTGAGTAAATTAATCCATCGTTCGTAACTACAATCTTGAAGTTCTTTACGCTCACATAGAAACTTCATAAATGCACGAATAGAGATTATATGATTATCTCTTTCTGCAATGGTTTTTATATTATCCAAGTGAGCTAAGAATCCAATCATAATTTCTGTCATTATATCCATACAAACCATATTTCGCTCATACAGATACGAGTACAAGTGACTTAGGCGCGTGCGATGATGCTTTAGTGTCGCAGGATGTTTGGTATGGGACTCCCGAAGAAGAAAATCCTCGAATGATTGCCCCAATTTTCCTTCAAAGGGGATCTTCCGTCTTCGTTTTTTACTCTTGCGGAGTTCCTTAGATTCAAGCCGCGTGGTTAAGTACTCTACAC
>ERZ773027.582-NODE-582-length-22748-cov-5.441458_pt1 | contig 22748 bp, 18 predicted proteins | sample MGYA00511032_ERZ773027 | MGnify/ENA primary metagenome ERZ773027 (study PRJEB29015, sample SAMEA2738138) | human oral metagenome | biome: human oral; feature: human-associated habitat; material: saliva | place: China | collected 2190 ... | reverse complement strand
ATCCACGTACGTAGATATTAGAGCCACGTACGTAGTCCAAACTTATCTGCCACTCATCCACAACTTTTATCTATACACGGAGCAACAACCTGATATAGGTTCACACCTCACACCTCTACTCATTCACTCCACACACCGCTATTCGTTCTTGCTCTTCGCCTTCATCAGATGGTGGCACCTATGGCTACGCCTTGCATTTACCCCTCATAGAGCCACGCTCTCGAGCCCACGCTCGTTACCAGCTTGTCCCAAGCGTAGCGCGGACACTTACCCCATCAGGTATGGAGCGAAAAATATGGGGCGCATTCCCTTGGAAAGTCGTATCTTTGCCCGCGAGGCTCAATACATAAGAAGGAATTGGGCTGTGATGAGATATTACATATGATCAAAAGACTTTGTTTGGCTTGTGCGGGGCTCCTGCTCCTCTCTTCATGTGGTGAGTACTACCGCGTGCAGAAGTCCACGGACCTCGGGGAGCGCTACTCCTTCGCCAAGAAAAGCTATAATGAGAAGAAATATGGGCGTGTCGTGAGCCTCCTCGAAGACATCGTCCCCCAGCTCGTCGGTACGAACGAAGGCCCTCAGAGTACCTATCTCTTGGCCGACGCCTACCTCCAGCGGGGCGATGAGAGCGAAGCTTCACGCTATTTCCAGAACTACTATACGAGCTACCCCAAGGGACCTATGGTCGAGGAAGCCCGCTTCAAGGCTGGCTACTGCCTCTTCCAAGCATCGCCTGACCCACGACTGGATCAGAGCGCTACCATCGGGGCTATCAAGGAGCTCCAGTCCTACCTCGACTTCTACCCCAAGGGCAAGCATAGCTCAGAGGTCGAACTGATGCTCTTTGAGCTGCAGGACAAGCTCGCCTATAAGGAGTTCCTCGCTGCCAAGCTCTACTACAACCTTGGCCTCTACCTCGGCAACAACTACGAGTCGTGCATCATCACGGCGCAGAATGCTCTGAAGGATTATCCCTTCACCAAGCACAAGGAAGACCTGACCTTCCTCATCCTGCGAGCCAAGGCCGAGATGGCTGACCTCAGCGTCCCCGAGAAGCTGCAGGAGCGTCTCCGCGACGTCATCGACACCTACTATGCCTACCTCAATGACTTCCCCAACGGGACGTACACGAAGCAGGCACAGAAGATCTTTGACCGCATGAACAGTAAGAAGGTCAGCGAATAATCCACCCACGAAGTATCATAGAGAATAAAGAATATGCCTAAGTACAAAAAGAATGTACCGACCAACACGATTAGCCGTGACATGGTCAGCCTCAGCAAGGACACGGAGAATATCTACGAGACCGTGATGATCATCGCCAAGCGTGCGAACCAGATCGCCCAGGAGACGAAACAAGAGCTCGAAGCTAAGCTGCAGGAGTTCGCAGTCTACACCGACGATCAGCAGGAGATGGTCGAGAACGAAGAGCAGATCGAGATCTCCCGCCAGTATGAGCGTATGCCCAAGCCTACGCTCATCGCTGCTAAGGAGTACGAAGACGGCGAGCTCTACCACAACATCGCTGGGCGCACCAAGAAGTAGTCCCGACAAGCTCTCTATCGCTATGTGGCAACGCATACAGACAGTATGGCTCCTCCTTGTGGGGCTCATCATGATCACCTTTGCCCTACAGGACGTCGCGGTCTTCACCCTCCCCAAGGGGCAGGCTTGTGTCCTCGACAACTGGCGCATCTATAGCGCTGTCGACAGCACGACGCTGTACAGCACCTGGGCCATCGGCGTACTCAGCATCCTGACGGGCTGCGCATCACTCGGACTGATCTTCCTCTACAAGCGAAGAATCCTGCAGATGCGTCTGACGATCCTGACAATGCTGGTCATCATCGGCGAACTCATCTACATCGCTTGGGTCAGCTATCAGTTCTGCTCAGCGAAGGGGGCGACCTTCGCCATCCGCTTCCCCCTGGCTCTACCGATCATCTGCCTGCCTCTGCTCTACTTTGCCTCCCGCCGTATGATCTACGACGAGACGCTTATCCGAGCCTCACAGCGCCTACGATAATCCCCATCAGCGAAGCACCTCCCTCTACATATGTGAGACGGGAGGTGCTTCGCTGCTTTCTCCCCCTTCCCCTCCTATCACATCTATTACTCTGCAATCATGCAATTCGATTCGCTACAAGCTATCTCCCCTATTGATGGGCGCTACCGCGGCCAAGTAGAGGCCCTCGCCTCTTACTTCTCTGAGGAAGCCCTCATCCGCTACCGCGTACGTGTAGAGATCCTCTACTTCATCGCCCTCTGCGAAGAGCTCCCACACCTCCGTGGTATCCTCAGCAAGGACCGAACGGATCGCCTCCACGATATCTATCTGAGCTTCACCACCGAGGATGCCCTCCGAATCAAGGAGATCGAGCGCGTGACGAATCACGACGTCAAGGCCGTCGAGTACTTCATCAAGGAGAAGTTCGACGACCTCGGCCTGAGCGATGAGAAGGAGTTCGTCCACTTCGGGCTCACCTCCCAGGACATCAACAATACGTCCTTCCCTCTGATGATCCGCGAAGCTGTCGAGCACGTCTTCTTGCCTGAGTTCGGTGGGCTGATCGACCAGCTCCAGTTCTACGCCACGGAGTGGGAGCACGTATCGATGCTGGCACGTACCCACGGGCAGCCAGCCTCCCCCACGCGCCTTGGCAAGGAAATCGAGGTCTATGTCTACCGCCTGCAGGAGCAGCTCAAGACGCTCGAAGCACTGCCTCACACAGCGAAGTTCGGCGGAGCCACGGGGAACTTCAACGCCCATGCCGTAGCTTACCCTCAGCATAACTGGAAGCGCTTCGCTGCAGACTTTGTCCGCAGCCTCGGCCTCGAGCGTGAAGCCTTCACCACACAGATCTCCAACTATGACCAGATGGCAGCTCTCTTTGATGTGCTGACGCGTATCAACGTCATCCTCATCGACCTGGCGCGCGACTTCTGGATGTATATCTCGATGGACTACTTCAAGCAGCAGATCCGTGCTGGAGAAGTCGGCTCATCGGCTATGCCTCACAAGGTCAACCCCATTGACTTCGAGAATGCAGAGGGTAACCTCGGCATCGCGAACTCCGTCTATGGCTTCCTTGCTCGCAAGCTCCCCATCTCACGCCTGCAGCGTGACCTCACCGACTCCACTGTACTGCGCAATGTCGGTGTGCCCTTGGCACACAGCCTCATCGCACTGAAGAGCCTGCGTAAGGGCCTCGGGAAGGTACTCCTCAACAAGGATGCCCTCTACCAGGATCTCGAGCACAACTGGGCCGTCGTAGCCGAAGCACTCCAGACGATCCTCCGTCGCGAGGGCTACCCCAAGCCCTACGAGGCCCTCAAGGAGCTCACGCGTACCAACGCTGCCATCACGGAGAAGGCCATCTATGACTTCATCGAAGGCCTCGCTGTCAGCGACGCGATCAAGGAAGAGATGCACCGCATCTCCCCCCACAACTACACGGGGCTCTAAGCCCCCCACCCAGCTCCACGGGCGACATTCCGCCCACTGAGCCCATAAAACAAGTGTGCCCCCGAGTAGCTCTATCGCTACTCGGGGGCACACTTTTATATGATGTGGTGGGCCGTCTTCGCCCCCCAACCTACCAAAAACGAATAGGGACTGTCTCCCGACAGCCCCTACTCTCTGTTAACCTTAAATCTAATACCATGAAAAACACACTACAAAGGTACGACATTTTTTTATACTACCAAATAAATCTATAAAATTGATTAAACTTCTTCTATGAAGGGCTACTATTACCGCATAGATATAGCGTATTCCTTATGCACACATTCAGAGTATAAACTCTATGTATCAACGCATTGCATCAAGAGAATAAGGTAAATCCACCTCCATACGAGGAGATAATACCTTCACAAATGAGCACAGAAAAATTTTCTTGAGCAGCGAGAAAGAGTACCGAATCCGTCCCTTTTTCATCCGCTGCTCCCCCTATCAGCGGATGATTTTCTTCACTTTTGAGGTAATAGAACGTATAAAAGCACCACGGGCCTACGGCTAAAAGAGCGATCCCCACTATGGCCTGATGACCATAGTGGGGATCGCTTCATTGTACCCAGAGCCGGGATCGAACCGGCACGAACTTTCGTCCATTGGTGTTTGAGACCAACGCGTCTACCGATTCCGCCATCTGGGCTTATCGGATCGGCTGCAAAGATACGACAATTATTAGAAGTAGCCGATACGGATTCATTGCACTACTACTATGCGGTGCATTCCACTACTGCTCCATGCGCGAAGCACTATTGCTTTCCACTCATAGCACTACTGGTTCACACCACATACCACTATTGGTATGAGTCTGTCTGCACGAGTCTCCGGCTAAGCCCTTGTCGCTTATCAAAATAAGCGCCTTCTACTTCACAAGATCCCTACGATTAATGCGAGAACCCTGTTAACATCTCACCTCTGAGGCAGCGTTCATATCAAAATAGATATACATCTGACAGACTATTTCCTTATATTTGCAGTGGCGTATAAGCATCCATTTAACAAAGTCAGCCATAATACACGCCGCCAAGTTTCAGAAAAGAACCCAATCAATGAGCAATATTTTCTCAAAAATCGCACAGCTCTTCTCCAGCAACAAGGAAGGGCAACGCCCCCAAAGCACCGAGGCACAAGCATCATCTTCTCAAGCAACTACCTCCCAAAGCGCAGCCTCTTGCTCTCACCCTGCAATTAACTTGACACACATTGACCTACCCACCGCTCCCTCTTTCGGCACACGCAGCCTCGAAGAAGTACGGGCGGCAGCTGAGGGTGGCGACGCCGAAGCACAGTACCTCCTCTTTGACTACTACGCTTCGGGGCATGGGGAAGAAAGCGATCGTCCTGTCTTTGAATGGCTGACCAAGGCTGCAGAGCAAGGCTATCCCTTAGCGCTCTACGCCAGCGCTCTTATCCAGATCAAAGAAAAGGAAGGAGCAGCTGTACCTCCACAGGCGCTCTTCTACCTCCAAGCCTCTGGAGAGCGAGGCTTCTCCGATGCCTATCTCCAGCTCTATCATCTCTATCACGATGGGAAGGGCGTAGAGGCCAACGAAGACACAGCTATCAACTACCTCCGCAAGGCTATGGAGGCTGGTTCGGGGACGGCCTATCTGATCGTCGCCAAGGGCTTCCTCCCTGGCAATGGCGGGGGGCCCATTGACTACGACGCTGCCTACTACTATGCTGAGCAAGCAGCGCACCTTGGCTGTCCTGAGGCGGTGGAGCTCATCATCCATCTGCTCGAAGAGAACCTTGCCTCTGGCGACCACACGGAGCTCCTGCGCTACTGGCGCTGTCAGCTTCGCCCCACACATTAGCTATAACTCAAGCTCGATGAGCTGACACACTACAAGAACTCCTATACGTACAAAGGGTACTCTCCTTAAGTGGAGAGTACCCTTCTATTTTATTAGTCCTCTGTAGATAGAGGACAAGTAGGCTATATAGTAGACGGACTTTATTCCTCCGCCTCATCAGGCCACCCTTGAGCACGCAGACGAAGCTCTGCGCCATCGGGGGTAACGAGGTAGCAGCCCTGCCCAGGACTGGTCACATGACCGATGATATGGATACCATCCAGCTCCTTCAGGCGATCCAGCTCAGCAAGCGGAATGGTGAAGATGAGCTCAAAGTCTTCGCCGCCATTCATCGCTACCGTCGTCGTCGACATATTCAGCTCCTCAGCCATGCGATGCGTCTCGATATCGATCGGCAGACGCTCCTCATAGATACGCACCCCTACACCACTCTCCGTCGCGAGGTGGAGGAGTTCGGAGGCTAAGCCATCCGAGCTATCGATCATCGACGTGGGACGCAGTCCCTTCTCTCGAAGAGCAAGGATGATATCTTGGCGGGCTTCGGGGCGAAGCTGACGCTCGAGGATGTATTCATGCTCGGCAAAGTCAGGCTCGAAGTCTCCCTTCTCCCCTGCGAAGACGCGCTTCTCACGCTCCAGAAGCTGGAGTCCCATATAGGCGGCACCGAGATTCCCGCTGACGCAGATGAGATCGGTGGGCTGAGCACCACTACGATAGACGATCTCCTCTTCGCGAGCAGCTCCCAGACAGGTGACACTGATACAGAGGCCCGTTAGGCTTGCCGAGGTATCTCCCCCAACTAAGTCTACCCCATAGCGACTGCATGCAAGGCGAATACCAGCATAGAGCTCCTCAAGATCCTCCACAGCGAAGCGAGCCGAGACGCCAATAGAGCAGGTGAGTTGCTGTGGATGTCCATTCATCGCGTAGATATCGGAGAAGCTCCCGACAGCAGCCTTATAGCCTAAGTGCCTGAGCGGAGTATAAGTCAAGTCGAAGTGAATACCCTCAAGAAGGAGGTCAGTCGTCACGAGCGTCTGCAGTCCTTCGGGGTAAGCGATGACGGCAGCATCATCACCCACACCACGGCGGGTACTCTTATGCTGTATGGGGAAGTCTCGGGTTAGGCGCTTGATGAGCGCAAATTCGCCGAGCGAAGAGATCTCTGTTCGTTGCATATAGATATAGAATACTTGGGATAGGCACCGCGAGTGCAGCACCTTCGATGGGAGTGGAAAAGCCCCTTAGCGCAGCCCTTGCAGGGAGGGTGGTAGGGACTTAGCCGCCTTGCATATCATCTCACGAAACTCCTGCGGCTTGTAGAGTATCTGCGTCTCGATAGGGAGGAAGTACAGCTGCTTGACCAGCTCTTCGGGGAGCTCTCCGAGGCTATCGGTGAAGCGTACCGCATCCTTCTCCGTGCAGACGATGTAGACAGGACGCCCCGAGTGCTGCTCACATAGCTCCTGCCAGCGCTCACTGATCGCTGCAAAGTCCTTTCGCCGGAACTGATGATGATCAGGATAGACGAGCTGGTCAATCAGCTCATATCGCTCGGCAAGGTAGGAGAAGAAGAGCCCAGGCGAGGCAATCCCCGAGAGGGCGATGACGAGTGCATCCTTAGGGAGCGGACTACCCTCCCCCCCAAGGAGCGTACGCACTGCGCGGGGCTGCTGATAGTGGATACGCGAGAAGAAGATCTCCTGATGCGCATAGAGATCAAGGTTGCGCTGCATGATACGCAGCTTGATCGGCTGCATATTATGTGGGCACTTCGTCAGGATGATACAGTCGGCACGATAGCGTGCCGTAGCAGGCTCGCGCAAGCCTCCGAGGGGGAGAAGCTCATCATCATGCAGCTCACGCTGGGCATCGATGAGCAGGATAGTGAAGGAGGGCTGCACGTAGCGGTGCTGGAAGCCATCATCGAGTAGGACCACCTCGGGGCGCTCTTCCTCAGGGAGTGCGAGTAGGTAGCGCATAGCACGGCGACGATTGCCATCGACGACGAAGCGCACCTCGGGGTACTTCTGCTTGATTTGCTTGGGTTCATCTCCGACTTCTTCAGCTGTCGAGGTCAGAGTCACCTCCCTCAGGCCACGACTCTTTCGCTTGTAGCCACGACTGATGACAGCGATACGATATTGCTTACGAAGGATCGAGATGAGTAGCTCGACATGGGGCGTCTTTCCTGTCCCACCGACGGTGATATTCCCGACGCAGATCAAGGGAATGGGATAAGACTGCTGCTTGAGTATGCCTTGGTTGAAGAGAAAGTTGCGCAGACCTACCCCCAGACCGTAGAGCCAGGAGAGCGGATAGAGGAGCGGATTATTACTTTTCTTCATTTACACCGAGGTGAGGAGAGGGAGGGCGCGAGCGAGGAAAGCCAGCGCCCTCTCTGTGATTAGTAGGATGTATATTCGTAGGGCAGACGTGCGAGGATCCCCGTATAGCGGTAGCCTTCGCGGAAGAATTCACGGATCTTCTTCTCTTCGTCTGTCATGAAGAAGTCACGTAGACGTGCAGTGAAGCGCTCAGTAGTGTTTGAGGCGAAGAGCTCTTCGAGGAAGCTCGTAGACGTAGAGCCATAGTCTACGCTGTAGCCCTCATGAAGCCCAGCGAGGCGTGCAGCAAGGCGGATAGCCGTCTCCAGCCCACCCAGCTCATCGACAAGCCCAAGCTCCTTCGCCTTAGCACCGAGCCATACGCGCCCCTGACCGACGGAGTCTACTGCTTCGACTGACATATCACGGCCCATAGCGACGCGGGAAAGGAAGGTCTTATAGCCACGCTCTACCTCCATCTGGATCAGCTGCCCCTTCTCAGGAGTCAGCGGACGCAGAAGCATAGCCATCGGATCACTCACACTCATATCTGCATAGGGCGAAGTCTGCACGACATCAATGCTTACCCCGACCTTACGCCCAAGCTCAGAGGCATCGGGCAGGATACCGAAGATCCCGATAGATCCTGTGAGCGTCACGGGACTGGCGACGATAGCATCAGCTGCCGAGGCTATGTAGTAGCCACCCGACGCCGCTACGTCCCCCATAGAGACGACGACCGTGCGCGACTGACTCAGCTCACGTACCTCATGCCAGATCTGCTCCGAGAGGAAGGCACTCCCTCCAGGCGAATTGATACGCAGGACGACAGCCTTAGCCGTAGGGTCATCACGCAGCGCACGGAGGTCACGTGCCAAGTCGCTCGTGATACCATCGCTACTGAGTGGGCTCTCTGTGATCTCCCCTTCAGCAAAGAGTACCTTCACAGCATTGTCCTTATCCGTGCGTCCCTTATCCAGCGGATCAGGCTCCATAAGGAAGTCCGACAGCGTCACCACAGGGATATCATCAGGCGAAGCGACATCGAGGCGCTGCGCCATAAGATCTTCTACATCGAGGCGATAAGCCAAAGTATCGACGAGGTGAGCACGCACAAAGGTCTCTGCCTCACCGAAAGCTCGACCGCTATCAGCGAAGGCACGCAAGCTGTCGACGGGTACCGAGCGCGAAGCCGAGATCTCACGAAGCATGAAGTCCCACAGCCCGTTGAGGTAGACCGAGATCTGCTCACGATTGGGTTCACTGAGCTTATCGAGCATGAAGGGCTCTACAGCCCCCTTATAAGTACCGACCTTAAAGATATGTGCCTTGACCCCGAGCTTATCCAAAGCCTGACGGTAGAAGGTCGGTGCTGAAGCCAGGCCGACAAGCCCCACCATACCCTGAGGGTTGAGGATGACCTTGTTTGCTACCGACGAGAGGTAATAGGCCTTCTGGTCATAGGAGTCGGCGTAGGAGATGATGAACTTCCCCGAGGAGCGGAAGTCCTTGAGTGCCTCACGCAGATCTGCCGTCGAAGCCATACCCCCACTATAGCCCTCCACATTGAGGTAGATACCTCGTATGCGAGAGTCTGCCTTCGCCTTACGGATGCTGGCGAGGGCCTGCGAGAGCGAGATCGGCTTCTCGTCCGAGCCCATCCCAGGGATGAAGCTCGAGAGTTCGTCCGTAGTGACGATCTCGGAGATCGAGCTAAGATCGATCTTCAACACGCTTCCATCCCGGATCTCTGTCGGAGTAGATCCCGAGGCTAAAGCGCCTACGAAGATGACGATGAAAAAGAAAAAGGCGAAGATCGAGCAAAGGATATTTGCCGCGATGAAGCCAACGAAGGAGGCCAAGACGGTCTTCCAGAAGCCTAAGGGCTTTTTGGGTTGTAAGGGTTCTTCCATTGGGGGGTGAGGCCAGAGAGGGAGGTGATAGATAGTGCAGGGAGTGCGCTTAGACACTTAGCCCTTTAGGACAAATATAGTGAATCCTCACTATTTTGATATTACAGTAGCCCTCTTGTAGGCTCGTGGCATGGGGCTTTTGCAAAGGAAGATCTCCCCAGATACGACTATCCCCCGTGCGGTGACTGGCACCACACGGGGGATAGTATGTATGTAAGGACAGCTAACTGCTACTTGTCAGCTGCGAGAGCATGCTCCTTCGTCCACCACATGGGGGGAACGTACTTATACAGCTTAGCTTGCTTCTTCAATTCTATGAAGTTCATATCATCCTTGCTGTAGTCAGGAGCAAAGATGGGGCGCTCGAAGATATATCCATTCTCAGCAGAGGCACCGGGGATCGTGCTACCCGTGCTGGTATCTTCCATCCAGTGGATACCCAGAGCAGGAGTCTTCACACGATCGCGGTCGAAGTAGTAGCTGAAGCGATAGCCCCAGTCAAGAGCTTCATAGCGATGACGCATGACCCAGTCAGAGTTATGATTGATCTGCATCTCCTTACGAGGAAGGTTACGCCCAGGCTTACGGAAGAAGGTCGCCGTAGGATACTGAGCACGGATACCATTGGTGTACCAGAAGAAGGCATCGACCGTCTCTACCGTGCAGTTACCACCCTTCGTCTTACTATCCTTATTCGAGTACTTACGCACGATGCGGTGGCGTGAACGATAGTGCTGCCCCTTCACGTCAAAGCGAGGGGCATAGAAGGCCTCAGCATACAGACGCTTTCTATCGTCTCCATTCTTAAACATCTCTGAGGCAATATTAAAGAGGTAAACAAGCCCATCACGACTTCTCATCTGTGGCATCATATTCTTATTCACCACGGAGGCCGTATAGAAGACTGCCGACTTATGAGGAGGCAGAATACCTCTCACGACGTTGTACTGCGAGGACTTATCAATTGAGCTTTCTATACCAGCCTCATCGTAAAAGAGAAGGCTTGGATCAGGCATCAAACAGGACTCAAAGGTAGGAGAAGAGGAATACTCGCCATGGTAGTCGAAGCGCTGGATGTAGTAGTCCTTCAGGTTGATCGGGAAGTCCGTGGGGTTGTAGAACTCCCATGCCGTAGCAGCACCATAGGTCCCACCACCGATGAAGACTTCGGTGATGATAAGATCGCCCATAGGAGCAGGGATCTCGATGGGAAGACGGTGTACCTTGCCTGCAGCCAGCTGCTTGACATTCCACTTCATCGTGATCTCATCTGCAGTAGCCCCCAGAGTCGGATCGTAAGCATCGGTACGGAACTCCATCAGCATCTCACGACGGCCACTGAACTGCGCAGGCACTGCCCAGAAGTAGTACGTATGCTTCTTTCCTCTCTCGACATCACCCTGCTCGAAGTATACACGCTGCGTCGTACCAGCATCCTGAGCCGTCTTCCACTTGGGGACAGAGTTATTATTGCGGTCCGTCTCATAGTCGAAGAGCTGGATAGCCCCCTCTGTCGTGAAGGCGCCCGTCTTGAGCGTAACCTCATGAGGAGAGTAGGTCATATTCCCCTGCATATTATCGATCGTAGCGCCGATCATTGACCCGAAGAAGTGGAAGGTCAGGTCGTCAGCATAGTACTCTCTCTCACGCGTCCCAGGGTTTGTCCTGACATGAAGCTGCGTGGGGGCAAAATACATAGGAGGAGTGTAGGGATCACCCGAGTCGTAGAAGGAGCGAGGGCCAGGCACCAAGGCACCACCAGTAGCATCAATACCCGAGACACCGATAGCACCAGCGATGATGACCTTTTCCTTAGCGGGATTGAGCCACACAGGAGCGTTTACATCGACACTCGCTTTGTAGCGCTTCCCTTCTTTCTTGATGATGGTGAGCGAACTCTTAAGCACTGTAAGAGCACTACCTGGAGCATCAGCTCGCTTAAAGGCGAGATAGAGCGTCTCCTTATCGCCGGGATTCCAGACGAGCTTCAAGCCGGCGTGCTTACCATTCACAATGTTTTCCTGGATAATCGTACGAAGATCGTCCGAGGGGAGTCCTTCAATATCAACGTCAAATGTGATTTTCTGGCCATTGCTCGTCTCCTCGCTTGTAGTAGAAGTCGTCGCAGGGGTCTCATCATTCTTACACGCGCTCATCCCCACAGTCAAAGCTATAAGCAGGGTCGCGCCGTAAATACGTAATAGGTTCATACCTTTTTGTACGGTAAATTTACTTGTTAGGAAAATGGTTCGAAGGTATCACTATCACCTTCTTCAATTGTATCTGGCAGCGTACCACTACCAGAGACAAGGATACTCTGCCCGAAGATCATTTCGAGGAGTTCGGCTCGAGGAGCCTCATATGGGCAGTGGACCCCATATGCTTCAGTCTGTCTCATCATCTAAGAAAATTACAGTTACACCCCATGGGAGACGACGTAACTCTCCCGGTAAAGGCTATTAAAATAATACTTGGAAGTCTTAATTTCGGAGCGGAAATACCCCAGGTTAATGCAAGAATATGAAGAGAAACGTCAAAATGTATAAGCAGAAGAAATCTCCTGCACGCACAATTGACTTTCACCTTACACACTAATAACGAAGAGCATATTTGCAAAGTATATCCCTCGGAGAAATAATCAGAAATTTTCTCCGTTAATGTACGCTGCGACTAAGATATTATACCAATAGGATTCGGAAAATCACCAGTGTACCCCAGACTTTATAATGCCCGTCAAACCCCTTCTACAAGAGGGTAAAAGAAGAAGCTGTATGGTGGAGGAGTATCAACCTATATTGGTCACGGAGTGAACCTATATAGGTCAACAGCGCGACCTATATAGGTTCACTTCACGAGCAATATAGGTTCACCCAGCGACCAATATAGATTCGCATCACTATGTCGTAGAGAGGCATACGATACCTTATGCAAGAGGGCTATACCTATATACAATTATCCCCCGTGTAGTGCTCAGCACCACACGGGGGATAATTATTGAATATATAGAGCTTTGCTACCGACTAACGGTCTGCGGCCTGAGCACGCTCCTTCGTCCACCACATCGGGGGAGTATACTGACGCGTCTTGGACTGCGTCAGCAGATCATCAAACTCCATATCACCCGTACGGAAGTCTGGAGCGAAGAGAGGTCTTTGGTTGAGGAAGCCATTATCATTTATATTCGGTGGTACATTGGGTCCTGTTGACACATCATCAAGCCAGTGTGCCCCATGGGCAAATCCACCAAGGCGCTCACGGTCATAATAGTAACCGAAGCGAAAGCCCCAATCAAGCCCTTCCTTACGCTCACGCATGATCCAGTCAGAGTTGGACTTAAGCTGCATATACCTACGTGGCAGGTCTCGGCCAGGCTTACGCATAAGTGTAGCCGTAGGATAGTGGGCTGGATAGTCATCTTCGTACCAGAAGAAGGCATCGACAGGCACCGTATTGCCATTCTCATTCTTCACCAAGAGGTAGCGAGTAGACTTCTTAGAGTAAAAGGCTTGAGGCCAAGTCTTTTTGGGGTCATTGGGAAGCATGAAAGATGCCTTGAGGTCTGAGACAAACCCGATAACATAAGCTAAACCTTCACGCGCCTCTAACCTTTGTTTCGAGGGGAAGAGCATGACTCCAGTGGACAAATAGACGACAGACTTATGGGGAAGGAGCTTATAGGACTCTGTACCCAACTTATTTGCTTTGTCTATATGGACTGCATCAAAGCCCGCCTTGAAAGCGAGAGGCGTAATAAAATCAGCATCAGTGGGATAACTCCCATCAGAGCGTAGATCGTAACGCTGAAGGGAATAGTCACGAAGGTCTACTATCGCATTCGTGGGATTATAGAACTCCCAAGCCGTAGCACCCTCTCCTCCGCCGATGAAGACTTCTGTAATAATCAACTCACCCTTTGGCGCAGGGAGCTCCAGCAAAAGGCGATGCACCTTACCTGCAGCAAGCTGCTTAACCTTCCACTTCGTCGTAATCTCAGCTTCAGTCTCCTCAAGCACGCTATCATAAGCGTCCGTTCGGAACTCCATAGTCATCTCACGACGCCCCTCAAACTTCGAGGGAACAGCCCAGAAGTAGTATGTACGCTTCTCCCCCACAGCGACATTACCCTGCTCGAAGTAGACGCGCTTCAGGGAGTCTATAGTCTGCTTCGTCGTCCACTTAGGTACGGACAGACCATCGCTATTCGTCTCAAGGTCAAAGAGGCTCATCTCCCCTTCGGTCGTGAGAGCATCGGTCTGCATCGTGATCTCATGGGGAGAGTAGAGCATATTGCCCTGCGTGTTGTCGATCGTAGCACCGACCATCGCACCATAGAAGCGGAAAGTCAGGTTGTCGGCATAGTAACCTCTCACCCCACCCTCTACCTTCGAGTGAAGTCGCGTAGGAGCGAAGTACATAGGAGGAACATAGCTCTTCCCCTTATCATAGAAGTAGCTCGGACCTGGGACTACAGCGCGCCCCGTAAACCCGTCAATCTCCTTGACACCGATAGCCCCAGCCACGAAGACTTCATCCTGCTCGGGGTCAAGACCTGCGGGAGCATTCACATCGACACGAGCTTTGTAGCGAGTCCCCTCCCGTCCGAGAATAGTGAGGGTACTTTGACGAACGTAGAGCGCGCCACCGACAGTGCCCGGGGTGCGACTCTCCGTCTTAAAGGCGAGCCAGAGAACCTCTGTATCCCCTGGATGCCAGACGAACTTCAGGCCTGCATGCTTATTGCCATCCATTTCCTCCTGAAGGATCATACGAAGGTCTTCTGCTGGAAGCCCTTCGATATCTACATTAAATGAGATCTTATTGCTACCATTAGCCTCTTCACTTGGCGTGGGAAGAGGGGGTGACAGCTCATCTCTCCTACATGCACTCACCCCCATAGTCAAGATGACAAGCAGGGCTGTAGCGTAGGTACGCAGTAGATTCATACCATTTGCTTAATAAGAATGTGAGATTAGGGATTGGGAAGGAAGGTGTCTTCATCACCTTCTTCGAGAGCGTCTGGAAGTGAGCCACTACCAGAGATCAAGATACTCTGCCCGAGGGCAGTTGGGAGGAACTCGGCTTGGGGTGCTTCGTACGGGACTCGAAGCCGATTCGTTTCGACCTGTTTCATAGGCGAATGGGATAATTTCGCCCCATAGGAGATCGATGTAACTCTCCGCATGGAGGCATTCAACGATACTTGCGAACCCATAGCTCGGGTATGCGTTTACCCGATACTTGGCTTATGAAGGTAGGTAAAAATAAAAATATGAGACCTACTTATCACCCAAACTACACAATAACAAGAACACACATTCGTTTATATTTATACAACCTTCCAAACCCAACTACATCCCTCTATGATACGATCCAGTGTTTTTTCAAGCCCCCTCCCTATAGTAAGACACAAGAATCCCCTTCATAGGAAGGGGATGGTAACCAGTACTGGTTACTTCTTCGACCAGTACTGGTCACAACTCGTAGTAGTACTGGTCACTATTAGCGACCAGTACTGGTTCGCTCGCTGACCAGTACTGGTCAATTTTACCCACCCTGAGAGAATCACACATCACTCTCAGTAAGAGTGCTATACCCCAACACAATTATCCCCGTGTAGCGACAAGCACCACACGGGGATAACCAATATAGAGGAGGAGCTAACAATTAGCGCTATGCCCCCTCTGCACACTTCCTCTCCCAACGCAATAGGGTGTAATACAATAGCAAAACTATTTATCTCGTAACCCTCTATCAAATGGTACATACCGCCCCCCCCTGTAATGGCGTAAAAGAAGAAGCTATATAGAGGTGGAGTATCAACCTATATTGGTCACTGGGTGAACCTATATTGGTCTACATCGCGACCTATATAGGTTTACTTCACGAGCAATATAGGTTCACCCAGTGACCAATATAGGTTCGCACCAACCAGTAATTTGGGAGGCACGCTACGCCTTATACTGGAGGGCTATCCCCAGATACAACTTCCCCCGTGCAGTGCTGAGCACTACACGGGGGATAGTACAATGACAGGAAGTAACTAACGACTACTGGTCAGCCTTCTGAGCACGCTCCTTCGTCCACCACATGGGGGGAACATACTTATATAGCTGAGCGTCCTTCTTCAGCTCGTCGAAGCTCATATCATTCTTGCTATAGTTAGGAGCAAAGATAGGACGCTCATAGATATACCCGTTCTTTGCAGAAAGAAGAGGTATCGTGCTACCTGTACTATTATCCTCCATCCAGTGAATACCCAGTGCAGGCGTATTCACACGATTACGATCATAGTAGTAGCTGAAGCGATAGCCCCAGTCAAGAGCTTCATAACGCTGGCGCATGACCCAGTCGGAGTTGTGGTTGATCTGCATCTCAGCACGGGGCAGGTCACGACCAGGCTTACGGAAGAAGGATGCCGTGGGATACTGAGCACGGATACCATTGCTGTACCAGAAGAAGGCATCAACAGGGATTGATGAACGTCCCCACCTGGTATCAGCCCCCTTACGCACGATGCGGTGACGTGAGCGGTATTGCTTCCCTCCCGAATGGAAGCGAGGAGCAAAGAATGCCTGTGCATACTCCAACTTTTGCTCACTACGTTCACGTCCATCGGTGAGAAGATCTCTGAATGTCTCTGACACAATATTAAAAAGGTAGACGAGTCCTGTACGACGCTCGAACGTCTTCATCATATCCTTATTCTCGACCGAAGCCGTATAGAAGACAGCAGACTTATGAGGTGGAAGAATCCCTCTCTTGAGCCCAAGCTGTCTCGACTTATCCAGTGAGTTCGGGCCATTCTTCAGCAGCGCTGCATTGGGCAGTAATGAAGACTCATACGTTGGGGAAGATGGATACCAAGTAGACGCAGAGTTACCTTTCGTATTATAGTCAAAGCGCTGGATATAATAATCCTTCAGATTAATCTCTACATCCGTAGGATTATAGAATTCCCATGCCGTAGCAGCTCCGTAATCACCACCACCGATAAATACCTCAGTGATGATCAGATCACCCTTAGGAGCAGGGATAGCCGTCTGGAATCGGTGTACCTTACCCATAGCAAGCTGCTTGACACCCCACTTCGTAGAGATCTCATCTGCAGTCTCCCCAAGCTCCTGATCATAAGCATCGGTGCGAAACTCCATAGTCATCTCACGACGGCCGTCAAACTTCGAGGGCACAACCCAGAAGTAGTATGTGCGCTTCGTCCCTCTTGCGACATCCCCTTGCTCGAAGTAGACACGCTGCGTCGTGGTAGCATCCTGCGTCGTGGTCCACTTGGGCAGAGACTGGCCATTGCTCCCCACCTCGTAGTCAAAGAGATTGATTGACCCAATAGTGGTGAGCGCCCCTGTCTTGAACGTGACCTCGTGGGGAGAGTAGAGCATATTGCCCTGTGTGTTGTCGATCGTGGCTCCGACCATCGCACCATAGAAGTGGAAGGTCAGATCATCAGCATAGTACTCTCGGTCACGTGAGCCAGGCGTCACCTTGACACGAAGCTTCGTGGGAGCAAAGTACATAGGGAGTGAGTAAGACTGACCATTGTCGTAGAAGTGACGAGGCCCAGGGACTGAAGCACCACCAGCAGCATCAATACCCGAGACACCGATAGCACCAGCGATGATGAGCTGATGCTTTTCTGCATCAAGACTCGCAGGGGCATTCACGTCGACGCGAGCCTTATAGTGCTTCCCTTCCTTCTCCAGGATTGTGAGCGAGCTCTTACGGACTTCCAGCTTGCCCTGTGGATCACCCTCTTTCTTGAATGCAATCCAGAGGACCTCTGTTTCTCCAGGTTTCCAAGTAAACTTCAGACCAGCATGCTTATTGCCGACCATAGTATCTTGGACCATTAGGCGAAGGTCATCATCTGGGAGACCTTCGATGTTGGCAGTGAATGAGATCTTCTTCTCTCCAGCAGTCTCTTCACTGGTAGTGGGTGTAGGAGTAGGCACTGGAGCCTCTTCACTCTTACAAGCGCTCATACCTACCGCCATAGCGATAAGCAGGGTAGCGCCGCAAATACGGAGTAAATTCATCTCTATAAGCTATAGATTTATTAAGATTAGGGAAGTGGTTCGAAGGTGTCCTCATCACCCTCACCAATGGTATCTGGCAGCGTCCCGCTACCAGAAACTAAGATACTTTGCCCGAAGGCAACTTTGAGGAATTCGGCCCGAGGGGCCTCATACGGGGCACGAAGCCCACTTTCGTTAGTCTGTCTCATAAGCTTAAAATCACAATTTACGCTGCCCAGAAGACAAATGGGACTCTCCACATAGCAGCTTTCAATCATCGCTGTAAGCCCTCATGCTGGGGGAGGTATACCCCGCAATCGGAGCAGCAAATATAGGGCAAATACAAGAGGTGTAAACAGGAACATCATAAGAAATCGGCAAGGAACCCCACGTAAACAACTAATAAACAGCAACTTTACACATAGCAAAATAATTAAGAAATATACGCGTTATCAATGTGCTTCCATCGTATTTCACGCCACCAAGGCGAAGAAAATCACCAGTCCACAACCTGACGGCAGAGAAGAAGGATCGCTATAAAAGTGGTACTTTTGCGCTGGCTAAGCCCTTGTGAATGGGCGAAGCTCCCCAAGACTTCAGTACTTTATAATGCAAGCTCTCAATTCGTGGCTACACGATGTCTTCATCGCCCCCTCGGTGCTGGAGACCCTTGTATGGCTCACCCTCGTCTCTGCCGTAGGCATCCTACTCGGCAAGCTACGCGTGGGTAAGATATCTCTCGGCATCACCTTTGTATTCTTCGTCGGGATCCTCTCCGCTCACTTCGGCGTGCGAGTCGACCCCGAGATGAATAGCTTTGCCCAGACCCTTGGCTTAGCACTCTTCGTCTACGCCCTCGGTGTCGAGGTGGGGCCGTCCTTCTTCCCTTCGCTCAAGAGTCAGGGTGTACTATATAATACGTTAGGCCTTATGGTCATCGGCCTCGGCCTCACCGTCGTGGTCGCCCTACATTATATATGCGGTATCTCGATGCCAAACATGCTCGGGATCATGGCTGGTGCTGTAACGAATACACCGATGCTCGCAGCCGTACAAAGCACGATGCAGGACGCCCTCGGCTCTGCCGGTGCCCGCCAAGTCGCTGACCTTGCGCTCGGCTGTGCCCTCACCTACCCTCTCGGTGTCGTCGGGATGATCTTTGCCATACTGACCCTCAACGTTCTTGACCCGAAGCGCCACAAGCGCAATGAGCAGGACAACTCCCGCAATACCTATATCACCGAGCTGGAGCTCACGAACGAAGCTCTCTTCGGTAAGACCATCCTCGAAGCCGTACGCCTCGAGGAGAAGCACTTCATCATCTCGCGCATCTGGCGTGGTGATACGCTGATCATCCCCTCCTCACAGACGGTACTCCACGAGGGTGACCACCTCTTGGTCTTGGTACACCCTGAGGACGTCGAGGAGATGGAGCAGTTCTTCGGTCGCCGTGCTGAGAGCCGCGACTGGAATCGCCCCGACATCGACTGGGACGCTATCGACTCCCAGCTCGTCAGCAAGCGCATCATCATCACAAACTCCAAGGTCAATGGCGCTAAGCTCGGTGCTCTACGCCTGCGCAATCAGTACGGGATCAACATCACGCGTATCGACCGTGCTGGTATCGAGATCCTCGCTACGCCCGACCTACACCTGCAGCTCGGTGACCGCCTCTCGGTGGTAGGTGAAGCGCAAGAGATCGAGCGCGCCTCGAAGTTCCTCGGGGACTCAATCAATGTCCTCGACAAGCCGAAGCTCTTCAGCTTCTTCTTCGGCCTCGCCGTAGGCTGTATCCTCGGCTCGATCCCCTTAGCTATCCCTGGACTGAGCATGCCGATCAAGCTCGGGCTCGCTGGGGGGCCTATCATCGTGGGTATCCTGATGGGTGCCTTCGGTGCACGCCTACGCATCGCGACCTATATGAGTAATAGTGCCACGCAGCTCATCAAGCAGCTCGGCATCATCCTCTACCTCGCAGGGCTGGGTCTGGCCAGTGGCGAGCACTTCTTCGAGATGATCATCCACGGAGATGGCCTGCTCTGGATTGGCTTAGGCTTCCTCATCACCTACCTCCCGACGATGGCTGTCGGGCTTCTCTCGCTCTTCGGCTACAAGAAGACGCATGCCGAGACTGTCGGGATGCTCTGTGGCGTGATGGCGAACTCTATGGCGCTGGACTATGCGATGTCCATCAACGAGTCGCGCTCCAGCTCCGTAGCCTATGCTATCGTCTATCCCGTGGGGATGTTCGTACGTATCATATCTGCTCAGATCCTCCTGAGCTTCTTCCTCTAACTTCGACTATATGCCTCAGCAAGACGGACTCATCGTCCTCTCGGGAGGGATGGACAGCGTCACCCTCCTCTACGAATATCAGGCGAATATCGCGCTGGCCATATCCTTCGACTACGGGTCGAAGCACAACGCACAGGAGATCCCCTACGCCCGCCTGCACTGCGAGCGCCTTGGTATCGAGCACTTGACGATCCCTCTCGGCTTCATGGGCCAGTACTTCCGAAGCGCTCTCCTGCAGGGTGGCGGTGAGATCCCTAAGGGGAGCTATGACGAGGAGAATATGGCTGCGACAGTCGTACCCTTCCGCAATGGCATCATGCTCTCCATCGCTGCTGGTCTCGCTGAGAGCCGAGGCCTAAAGCGCGTATATATCGCCAATCACTTCGGTGACCACGCTATCTATCCCGACTGCCGTGCCTCCTTCATCCACCCGATGCACGAGGCTATCGCAGCCGGTACAAGCAATGGCGTCGAGGTCACAGCCCCCTATACCGATATAAGTAAGGGTGAGATCGCTCGCCATGGCAAGGCACTCGGCATCAACTACGCCGAGACCTGGAGCTGCTACGAAGGCGGAGCCGTACAGTGTGGCCAGTGTGGCACCTGCATCGAGCGCCGTGAGGCTATGCTCGAGGCTGGCATCGAAGACCCCACCACCTACAAAGACTAATCACAAAGAACTCCTATCCGAATGAAGTTCATCTCCTGGAATGTCAACGGCCTGCGCGCCGTCTTCACCAAGGGTTTTCCCGATATCATCAAAGAATTAGATGCTGACTTTGTCTGCCTACAAGAGACGAAGATGCAGGCGGGTCAGCTTGATGCCGATCTGCCCGGCTACATTAGCTACTGGAACTATGCCGTGAAGAAAGGCTATTCTGGTACCGCTATCTATACCCGTCATGAGCCCCTCAGCGTCAGCTACGGCATCGGCATCGAGGAGCACGACCAAGAGGGTCGCGTCATCACCCTCGAGTATCCCGACTTCTACCTCGTCACGGTCTACACGCCGAATTCGCAGGACGACCTCCGTCGCCTCGACTACCGCATGACCTGGGAAGACGCCTTCCGCTCATACCTCAAGGGGCTGGATGTGAAGAAGCCCGTCATCATCTGTGGCGACCTCAATGTAGCGCACAAGGAGATCGACCTGAAGAACCCCAAGTCCAACCGCCGCAATGCGGGCTTCACTGACGAAGAGCGCGGCAAGCTGCAGGAGCTTTTGGATGCAGGCTTCATCGACACCTTCCGCCACTTCTATCCCGACCAAGCGGATATCTACTCGTGGTGGTCGTACCGCTTCAAGGCTCGTGAGCGCAACTCAGGCTGGCGTATCGACTACTTCGTCGCCTCCGAGCGCCTCGCTCCCCGCCTGCAGGGTGCCGCCATCCATACGGAGATCTACGGCTCTGACCACTGCCCCGTAGAGCTCATCCTCGACTAATCTACCCAGAGATCGATCCACTATCACCTATGATCCTTTGTATAGAGACCTCCACGACGAAGTGCAGCGCCGCCCTCGGTCGTGGCAACGAAATACTCGCTTCACGCGAAGCTGAGTCCCCCGAAGGGGGGCACGCCGCGGCCCTTGCCCCCATGGTCGACGAGCTGCTCGAGGCACTCCGTAGTCACGAAGGGGCTACCCTCTCAGCTATCGCTGTGAGTGCAGGCCCTGGTAGCTACACGGGACTGCGTATCGGAGCTTCGCTTGCCAAGGGCCTCTGCCTCGGCTATAGCGTCCCCCTCATCGCTATCGACACGCTGGAGCTGCTGGCACATCAAGCACAGTGCGCACTCCCCGAGGGTCGTACCGCTACGCTCTTCCCTCTGCTGGATGCCCGACGAATGGAGGTCTATGCCGCAGAGTTCACCCACACCGGTGAGCGCAAGCAGGATGACTTCGCAGCGATCCTCTCCCCCGAAGCACCTATCTTCGGCGCTGCCTCAGACCCTATACTCATCGGTAATGGCGCGACGAAGGCCCGTGGTCTGTGGCCAGAGCACAGCTATGAAGTATGGGACGAAGGCTTTGCCCCTACGGCGGAGGCTATGGTCGCTCTTGCCACGGCATCCTTCGAGCGTGAAGACTTTGTCGACACAGCCTACTGGACGCCCAACTACCTCAAGGACTACGTCGCCGTCATCGCGAAGAACAAGGTCCTCAACCGCTAAGCACTTATGCCCCAACTCCCCCCGACCAATCAAGTCATCCTCACGGGTGAGCTCACCGAAGAGCCGAGCGTGCACTATCTGGCACCCGACTTCCCTGAGGTGCGCCTGCGTCTCAAGACCGAGGAGGAGGTCACGGGACGCGAAGGTGGTCGTCCCTACCTCCAGCGACTCTATCATCGCATCATCGCGCGCGGTCAAGCAGGGATAGCACTGGAGCATCTGCACACTGGAGCACTCATCTCCATCGCTGGCCGTATCGAGTACGTACGTGAGACCGACCGCGAAGGGCGAGTAAGCACCAGCACGGAGATCGTGGCGCTCAGGGTACGCATCCATCAGACGGCTCCCGCTCCCGACCACCAGGGAGGAGCAAAACCAACCGCCCCCTCTTTCGACGCCCAGCGCTACAAGCCCGCCGAAGATGAGGATCCGTTGAGCTAACCACTCACTCCCACACAAGATAAGAGGCACACCAAGGTATAGGTCAGATGACCAGCCTTGGTGTGCCTCTATTATATAGGTAGATCAGAGCGCCTGAAGGGGAGTGATACCCCCCTCAAACAAACGAGTTTGACACACAAATTATCGCCTTCATAAATCTCCACCATAGAGCTACTTCCCAGACACTATATGAGAGGGCAAAATGAACCAGTACTGGTCGGCGATCGGACCAGTACTGGTTG
>ERZ773027.577-NODE-577-length-22826-cov-17.350270_pt1 | contig 22826 bp, 39 predicted proteins | sample MGYA00511032_ERZ773027 | MGnify/ENA primary metagenome ERZ773027 (study PRJEB29015, sample SAMEA2738138) | human oral metagenome | biome: human oral; feature: human-associated habitat; material: saliva | place: China | collected 2190 ... | reverse complement strand
TTAATAATTTTATTTGTTTCTAATTGTTTTTTAGATATAGCTTGATTTGTAAAAATTAATAAATTGCGTCCATCTTTTTCTTTATAATATGGTAAAGAAACTCTATTTGAATACTTACCAGTATTTTTAAGTTTTAATAACTTAAAAAATGACTACATATTTTTATCTACTTGATATATTACCTACTATGAAACTTTACGTGGTAATGCAATGTAATCTACCTATTTTTCTTTTGTTAATTCATTTATTAATTGGAATTTATTTAGGTATTTTCCAGTATTAAAGTAATGCTGTCTAATTCTATAGAGTGTTGTATTATATAAGTTTTTAGATAAAAAGCATAAATTATCTAACTCATTATATTCTAATGAATCACAACTAATTATATGTCTTTCTACTAAAATCATAAATTATTACTTTTTACTTTACTAAATTTATAATGATTTAATATAATTTCTCAATCATATATATTATTTATAATAGAATTAAATAAAATACTATTTATTTTATAAATAATTAAGTTAATTTATGGATATTTGATAATAATCATACTGAGTAAAGCATGTAGTTCCGGAACCTACTTACATATGAACTATTAAATTACCATATAATTAGTTAAGCATAAATGGAAATCGAAACCATTTATGCCTTTTTATTTTTCATAAATATATAAACTTATTAAAATATAGGATGCCTAATTTAAGTTTAAAAATATTTAATTATCTAAAGTTTAAAGAAGGAGTTAAAAATGTTGCATACGTAATACCGGGTGAAGGTTATCCAACAGTGGGTATCGGACATCATGCAAGGGATTTAGTAGCTGGAAAATTCTATTCAGATGCTTAGATATGTCAATTTTTTAGACAAGACCATAATTATTTTAAAAATAATGTTTTAAAGTATTGGCATCCACCTATGACATAGTAGATGTTTGATGCTTTATATCTGGTTGCTTATGGACATGGCTCTGTACCACCAGCATTAGGTAATTTAGTAAGTAATAATTTTGGGAATAGATCGGCAGTTACTGCAATGTGGTCAAATATTGCAATTAATGCGAGATATGCATCAGCTCACCGACAGAGAAGACAAGAAGAACTTTCTATATTTTATGGTCCTGATACAGGTCCTGAAATGGATTTAAATAATATTTCATTAGGTGCTGGTCGTAATATAGCTTTAAGCCCGGATGGTTCTGATTATGGAGCTGGAGGATTTGGTGGAGGTATGTTTGGAGGTATAGGAGTTTCATTCAATTTTACTGGTCCAACTGTTACTACAAGTGCACCATCAGTTTTAGCTAAATCTAATTCTAATATATATTCTCGTATAACAGCATCTGATAAGAAAAATAATATAAAACATACTCGTATATATAAGTATTCTGAACCTACTATTAAATTAGATGAATTATCATTACCATTAAATGGTTAGAATACTCGTATAGATCCATCTACAAAATAGCATGTAAAAGAAAAAGATAAAACTGTTGAAAATTATAGTGATAAAGATAAAAAGGTTAGTGCTACAGGTGAAAAGAAAAAGACAGTAAATAACAAATCTAAAAATAAAAAATATGGTGGGCCTGGTGATGATAATAGTAATGTCGAAGTAGATACAAATACTGTAACTGAAGATGTAACAGTTAACACAGAAGATATTGAAACTTTTGCAGGTAATGATAACCCGCCTGATAATTCAGGAGATGCTGGAGGGCATGATATAGAAATGCAAGAAAGTTCTAATCCTCGTGGTTATCGACATACAGATTTTAAAAAGGCTGCAGGTTAGTCATTCCCTATTATACGTATTAATGATTATTATGTGGCATCATCTGAAATAATGTCATTTGAGATAGAAACTATTGGTTTTATTCCAGTTTGTAGACTTACTATAAAAAGTGCAAACAACCACTTATTAAAGAATGATACTATTAAAGAAGGTGATAAAATGGCAGTATTCTGTGCCCCTGGACATGGTATGATAAAATCTTTAAGATGTGATTTCCTTATTACATAGGTACATCATACTGATATTGCATAGAATAATATTAATTAGCCTTATACTTTTGATATTACAGGAGAATTATATATACCAAATCTTTATAATTCTAATATGTCATTTGCATTTTCTGGAACAAGTAGAGACGCCGTTATAGATGCAGCATCTAAAACAGGTTTAGGTTTTTTCTTCTGTGATGATGAAAATACAGATGATGCATAGATGTGGTATTGCACCACAGAAGGTGGAGAAGCCGCTCAATAGATGTAGAATGCACCACAATCTAACCTTATGAATTATATTTAGTATGTTACACAACATGCATGGAAGAATTTTGATTCGTTTTATGATTCATGGATAGATCCACGTTATGGTCTTTCATTTATTAATGTTAATAAAATGTTAGGAGAAAAAGGAATGGATGAAACCTTTGATGTAACCATATTTAATAGTATGTTTAATGCAACAAAGGGTGTAGACGGCGCTAATATAGATGATTCAAATTCAGAGAAACGTAAAAATCCAACACCTCAAATTAAATTAATTAATAATATTCCAACTGATAATGAAGCAGGTACTGCCTATTATGCTGAATCATTTAAAGAAATAAATTAGGCTGCAAGTATATCAAGAGAGATTGGTGTTACTACTACTATAGATTATACGGTAGATAATCAAGTTATAGATCCGTCAAGTAATCAAGTATCTGTTAAATTTTCAATACCATATAATAAAGATAAGTATCCTAATGGAGGTTTTTATATTATGATTGGTCCTGGTTAGAATGAATCTTATAATCAAGCTGATAATGGGTCTTATGTAGATTAGTCTGCAAAGGTATATGGTGGTGTTACTACTGATATGCAAGCCGATTCTGATGGAGAATTAATTACTGAAACGGGTTCTAATGAAATGGCATCAGGTAATGTTAATAAATTCTTTGATGTAGCATATGAACATAACCGTATTAATAATTTATAGTTACAAAAGAAATTAGTTAAAGTAGTATTAAATGGTGCGAACTTTACTATTATGCGCGGTGAAAAAATCCCAACGTTATTCATAGATAATAATAAGCTAACCACTTTAATGGGCACTGAGAAAATAGATCCACAAACAAATAAACCTGCAGAATCTCCTAAATTAAGGCAAGCTCGATTATTAAATGCGTGTGTATTTACAAATCTATCTGGTTGGTTTATTATTTCTGGTATTACATGGAGATATAATGCACAAGTAACTAATGGTATGACGGCATGGTCTACAGAATTAATATTAACTCGTAGAGAATGGCCAAGACCTGGTTATATTAATGTTACTACTACAGAAAAGGATATTTTAGATATTAATGTATCTGCTGGAACTCATGTAGATTCAAAACAAGTAGGTATTTCAAATCCTCAATCAACAAAAAAAGAAAGTAACAAATCAGAAGAAAAAGATAAAGTCGATTAGTAGGATAAAGTACAAGGAACTGTACCATTAACAGGAGTTAAAGATTACTTAAAAGAATTATATCATTTGATTGAAAAACAAGTAGGTACAAATGGGGTAAGACTTGTAGGTGCACGTCGATATGCAGCAGATAAAGATAATAAGCGTGTAAATGGAAATGCTTATATACATACATTAAATGGTTATAAATGTATAGATGCATTGGGTAATGTAATGTATTTTGAATCAAATAATTCACGCCATTTATACGGTGAAGCAATCGATATTATTAATGGAACAGGTATTTCATTTGATGATTTATTAAAGAAACATTTATTAATAAATGGTGATATTCTTAAAATAATGTATGATAATGGTTTAAGTTGTTATATAGAAACCTCAGTAGATGATACTGGAACGACTTCAAGACACTACCATATTGGAACAGATACTGTAAAATAGAGTTCGTGGTGGTCAGCAGTACAAGCATTAAATGGAGGTTCTAATATTATAACTACATCTACATCCAGATTTAATTTAACTAATTATATGGCCAATAATAATAAAGCAGATAAAGAATATTAGTTAACTGATACCATAGAAGTTTAGTAAAAGAAAGGAGAGTGATTTTTTAATTATCACTCTCTTTTTCTATTTTATGGCCTAAACGAGGTCTTGCTTTATTATCTACTATTCTCACTCTTTCTACATTATCTCTTTCATCATCAGTGATTTCTGTTGCTGAATTTCTTTTACTTTTTTCTATAGTAGTAGTAATAAGTACAGTATCATCCAGTGCATTTCTTAAACTTTCATCTAATGTAATTAAACCTTTATAAGACATCTTACGTACTTCTTGGTCAGGAATACCTGCTAAAATAGCATTCTATTTTATTCTCTCTACCTATTCAACAGGCATAATAATATTATCACCTTGCTCTCTTTCTGTATTATCTAATTTATTCATAGGTACAGGTTCAATTATTCGTACTTGATTTAATGTCTATTGTTTTAATTCACTTTGTAATTTACTTATTGTTGTATGTAAATGTTCTTTAAGCTCACCATTTTCATCTATTAATGCTTTTGCTGAAATAATAGCTTCCAGATTTTTATCATTTTTATATTTTTCATCATTCACATCAATCTATTGTAATTTACCACTATCTAATAACTATTGCCTTGTAGTATCTTCAATTTCTTTTGTTTCCTAATCTATTTGGTTAAACATATCAGAAGGTTTAGAAACTGTTTGCATAATAGTTTTTATTAATTCCTGTCGGTTAAGTGCAGTGACTTTAGTTTTCTCTTTATATTCAGGACCTAATAAATTATAATCATGTAATTCTCTTTCCTTCTATGGCATATCTATAATATTATGCATATCTGAATTTCTCTATGTTTGGTCAACAGATACAGGTTGAGAATTTTTAATAGTCCGTGGTTTATCTGGAACATTTAAAGGTACATGCTCTTTAATTTTTCGTTCTTCTTGATTAACATTTTCCGGAATACTCTATTTCTAAGTTCGTTGTGTCTAATCTACTACATTAAATTGTTTAACTGAACCGTCACGTTCATCCTATAATGAATATTCTAAAGTACTATCTGCTATAGTTCTCTATTTCTAATCAACCTAATTTAAACTACTATTTGGAATATTTCTAAGGTTCTAATTAGTTTCAACTAACTAAAATTCTCCTTGTTTTCGTTCATCATCAAATTTATTATAAGGAATTTCATTTTTAATAGTTCTTTCAATATATGATGTATTTTCTATATCATGTTCTTTTATAATTCTACCATCTATTGAAGTATTCTATATATCCTTATTGAATGTTCTCTATGTATTATCAATCTATGTAATATTTTGTTTAGATAATAACCTTTCCTTTGGTATATCTGTAGTTATTTCATTTTTAATATTACGTGGATTTTCTTGTATAGTAGATATATTATTGTCTATAGATCTCTATGACATATCTGGGGTATTTAATGAAATATCTTTAATAGTACGAGGTTTATTATCCATATATGGGATAGATGCATTATATACACGTGGTTCGTCCAACAATGTTTCTTCTATTTTACTTTCTGGTAACACTCGTGGTTTAATTACATTATATGCCATATCTTTTACTCGTGGAGCAGAAGTACTGTCTAACTATGCCATATCAGGAGTATGTAATTCTCTGTCTTTATCCATCATATTCATAGCAGATGTATCTTTAATAGTTCTACCAGTATTAGATAAATTTGGCATATCTTTACCATCTATTACTACATGTTCATTAATATCATCATAATTTGTAGCCCATGACCGGTCATGTTCTGTTAAATATTCAGAATCTATTTTACCAGCATTAATAGAGGTATTAATCATTCGGTTTTTTAATTCTGGACTATTTAATTTACCTTTAAATGGTTTATGAGGATTTAAATCATATTCCTAACCTATATTATTGGTATTTTGTATAGCTTTAGAAACATATTCAGATTTATCTGATATTTTAGTTTTAATTTCAAATGGTTTATCAGAACCTTTTGATACAGTATTACCAGATAGTGTTTCACTATCTATCCCATTCCATGTCCATGGTGATTTATGTCTTACATTAGTACCTTTATATTGATTAATATCTCTAAAATCATTTCCTTTAACATTACCATTCTCATCATATTCCACTGTAGCCCATGATTCATCACCTCCTGTTAGTGCAGATGAATCTATACTTTGTATACCTACTGAAGTATCATGTAATTCAGTAGATTTTGAACTATAATTGGTATATTCAGGCTTTAATAAATTCTTATCTGTACTTAGTGTAGTATTTCGACCTTTATCTACTAAACTATCCATATCATGTATACTTCTTGCATTTTCTATAGCAGTAGTAAAATAATCATGAGCAGGTGAACCATTATAATCTATGTAATATAATAAGTTATTATAAACTGCAGATTCTCCATTATCATAAGGTAATGAAGTTCTAATCTATGTAGTACGAGCAGTAATTAGTTTCCATAAGTTTTTAAGAAATTTACCATTTCTCCAATAATTCTAACCTACTACCGTTGCTTCATGCCACCAGGCTGCATGTGCAGGTACATTAGATAAATTACCAGTCTACAGAGCATTTAATATTTCTGTATTGGTTTTATTTGCATCTGGTGCACTTGCTTGTATAGTATCTACAAATGGACTCCCTCCTTTAGTCTATGCTGCCCAACCCATTTGACTTGACCAATATTGTATAACTCTACCCGCTATTTCCGTACGCGATAAACCAAATGAAAATCTACCAAGTACAGATTTATGCATATCTTCATTTTCAAGAAGAATACTTTTATTTAAATAATGTTTTCTTCTACTATTAAGGGTTTCACTTTCAGTTGTAGAAGTCAAACCGGATTTAGCATTTTCTCTATCAAATGCATCTATTAAATCATATATCATTAAATTACCATATAATGCATCATTTAAAAGACCATTACGATAAAAAGTATTAACATTCTTAACTTTGATTTTTATTGTAGTCTTTTCTTCAGGTGTAGTAAATGCTGCATCATAAGTATTACTAAAATGATTTTCTATCACAAATTCACATGGTGCGCATTCAAAAGCATATACAGGTATATCTCTATTCAAGATTTCATCTCTTGACATATATAAGTAATTTGCATTATCTATATCATTAGAATAACTGCTATAAGAATTTCCTGTAGCATAATTAGTAGTAAATGCATCTTTAATACTATTACCAAAGTCATGTAATAAATTCTTCCATGTATTTTTATCTGTTAAATTTTTATCATACTAACTTTGATAACCTCCACTATATAAATCACCATTACCAGTAGCTTGAAGATTATTCATATTCATACCTGTATGGAATATTCTTCTTTCATATACATAAATTATCATTTTAAATTCACGCATATTTTCTGGTAAAACCCAACGTTGCCATACATCATCCCATGCAGCTTTTCTATATAATTCCATTAAGGTTTTCATTTTCATTGCTAAACCTTCAATACATTCAATAGAAATTGTTGCATCTTTTAAACGCATACCAGATTGATTATTAAATGAAGATAATGTATCTAAACCCTGTATATTCTAAAATATATATGGAGTATCATGCTGGATTTCATATAAGCCTGTAACAAACATATCTAAATACTATGCTCGTGTATCTTCATTACGATTTAATAGATAATTATACGCACTATAATAACGTTGTAAGTTAAAACTATAATGATTATAACCATTTAGATTTTCTGGCATCTTATGTAAATCTAAAAGGCCCATAGGTAATACATCATAATTAGAATGAAGTGCATTTAATATAGTACCAGATTCAGAAATACCGGCAAATGTAGTTTTATCTAATACAGAAGCACCCCAATCACCAAATTCAACTCTGAATGTAAGATAAGTAGGATCTTCATAACCATCTTTAAATACTTGAGATTGTGTACTAACATACTGAGAAGTATTACCATATAACCATCTCATTTTAATAGGATCAAATACAGCACCTGCACTTGATAACTTCTTACCAGTGATTAATTTATTAATATTCTATTCTTGATTATGATTTTGTACTTCCTTCTTTGATATATTTCCCATATATAATAATGTAAAATTATTCTTTATATTTACTTATATTGCAAAATATAGTTAAATATGGAAAAAATATGGAGAAATATTTTTTTGTTTCAAATATTACTTATATCTTTGCATTGTAATTAAGAAACAAACATTATAAACAAATAAAATTTAAGAATTATGACAACTACAATTAAGAACAACAACAGCGCTATCTTTTCACTTGCAAACAAGTTAGTAAAGACAATGAAGCTTACACGCAAGGAAGCATATGCAGAGGTTAAGCGTCAGTTGAGTGCACTTGCAGTAGAAACAAAGTCAGTAACAACAATGGCAGAGTTTACAAAGTTGCTCAGTAAGAGCCGCATTAAGTTTTCCTACGTGAATTCAAAGGGTCGTGAAATTACAACTACTGGCACAACAAATTCTTCTCTCATTACAAAGACCTATGTAGTAAAGGGTCGTAAAACTACAAGTGCTGAAAATACGGTAGTATTCTTCGATGTTCGTCACGGTATTTACCGCCCAGTAAATGTAGAGAAGATTACAAAAATCTTCTAAAAAAGTAGACAAACTAAAATATAACTTATATAAAAGGTAAGAAGATGATTTAAGAAGAAGTAAATAAGTAATTGCACGGTGGTTCAATCTTTGTAAGGGCAAATATGAAAAACATTTAAGGGAAATAATTTAAACAACTCATTCATTTTAAGTTTAAATTATTTCCCTTTTTATTTTATGCTTGAAATCCTAATTGAGAACCCATAGCAGCTAAAACAACTCTACTTGTTAACAAGCTACCTAATGTACCGCGTTCATCTATTCCCAATACTTTACATACTGCTTTCATTATAGATGGTCCTATCGTTGCACCAGCAGCCATACCAACAAGTGAACTAAATATTCCTTCATCCAGTACTTCACCTATTTCTTTACCTTCTAACTTTGCAACTTCTGCAGATTCTACTATATAGTTATATAATTTTTTAGAATCCATTATTTGTTTAGGCGTATACTATGTAAGGTCTAAACCTTCATATAAAGTATTATTATCACTTTTTATTTGTATATTAGTAGACATTTTTTTATTATCAATTAAAATATTTAAAATTTAATTATATAAAATATATGAATAAAGAAAATATTTTTGTTATTATTATATTTCTAATTTTCCTTTCAATTTTTATATATGGTGGAATTATGTTATTTAGTTAAAGGGTAGTAGTCCATGATTCAAAACATTTCTCATTAAAATCATGATATGATATTTCGGCATATCCATTTTTCCCCCATGTTACACCCCATGAATTTCGAATAATAAAGCCTGTTGGGGTATATCCTACTATCATTACACAGTGACCACCACAATATCTACCACGTTCTTGCCAGAATTCTGTACTATCATTATCATAACATGGGAAACCTGCTGCAACAGGACCAAACATAAATAATGATCGTTGTAACATTAAGCTTGAATTTATTTTAGCATAATTATCAATCTTAACAGTATTTAAACCACGTTTTTTAAGTATTTGCATTCCTTCTTTAATAGACATGCCTTCAGAACCTTTATTAGAACGCATAGAATATAATTCATCTATAGAGAAGTTATTACATTTATTAGAAATACCTTTACTTGCATTATAATAAAAATCTAATATACCTGTTAATGTTTGACATACACAAGTCTATGTATTTCCTTGATCTCTTACAGGAGGCATTAATTTTTCCCATGTAAAGGTATCAGGTAATTCAACAGAATCTTCAATATTTAATATAATTTCGGTTCCGTCTATATGAGATGGAGCACAACCTGTATATAACATAATGTAATAGCAAATAGTTATTTTTATATTTATTTTTATGCTTCAGGTGTTTCACCGCCGGTATCGAAACCACCCATGTCATCAGAACCAGTGTCCATACTCATATCTGAGCCCATATCCATGTCTATATTATCTGTACCTGTGTCGAAACCACCCATATTATCAGAACCCATATCCATGTCCATATTATCAGAACCCATATCATCAAAACCACCAGCGTCGAAGCCTCCCATATCACCACCACCTCCACCTGCTGGTGCATTATTATTTTGTAATGAAGCAGTTTTGTTCATACTTTTTTTCATTAATTTCTGAAGATTTATTTGTGCAATAACTTCTTGCTCTTTATATGCATTATTTAATTTAATATCTTCATCTGTTAAACCTAAATATTCTTTAATTAAGAAATTAATAGCAAATACTGGTTTTTGCTATGCATCCTGTAAACCATATAGTGTTTGAACTGTATTAGCACCTGCTTCTACAATAGCACGTCGTTTAGCTAATGTAAATAAGTTTTCATCATTATATACAATTCCTAAACATTGTCTTAAATAATCTACATATGATAATTCTGGATGTTTAAGGCATAACTATATATAAACAGGTTTTAATAATATTTCTTTATATACCGATTGTATTCTCTGTATAAATCGATTAAATGCATATTCTTCACGTGTAATACTTGCATCTAATGCAATATTATTAGAAGGAGGTGATGAAATATTAAGTGTAAATCTATTTGCAGGTACTTGAGATTCTAATATAAATTTTCTCCAATAATATTGAAGAGAATCTGTAGTATTCATATCATAGCCCTCTGTAGATATTTCTTCTATTGTTGGTGTAGAGCCTTCTCGATCTGCAAAGACATATGTTTTCTACCATGAAAATTTAGGTTGACCATTTATAACTACTTCTCCCGATGTATCATCAATTGTAACTTCTTCATTATAATCTGCAATCATTTCAGATACACGTTGACGTGCTTTAGATTCAGATACACCCCCAACAGGAACAGTAATTTTCATTCGTTTCTATGAATTCTGAATATTCCATATTAAATGAGAATTTTCTAATTGTCTTAACATGTTATAAGAACGTGTTAAACCTTCTAAATATGATATACGAGTATTAGACTAAAAATTAGAAGTAGTCCATGATATATAAATGATATTAGAATCTGGTATAATATGTTCACGTGATGCATCTCCTCTATATTGGTACCAAACTTGAACTTCTTTACCATTTACGATATGTATATCAGGTTCAAGTGTACAAGGATCTAATTCTTTAAAACATATAATAGAAGTAGGTTGGTTATTTTCATTATAATCAAATATAATTTCAAAAGCTAAATAACCATCAATTAAGAATTTTCTAAAATAATTCCATGCATCATTAGTTTTATCCCAACCAAAGCATGAATAAACAGTATCAAAGGAAATCTAACAATCCCTTATTAAATCATCTGCTGCATTTTTAGTTTTTTCATCTTTATAATCTTTATTAATATTCATCTTTAAGCGATCAATATCTAAATGTGCAAAATACCCATTGCTATCATTAACTATGGCTTCATTTGATATAGTATCTAATATAAATGAAATTTCATTGCTCTATGCAAACTATCTAAGATAATCTCGTCTTTCTCTATAACTTAAATCAAAAAAAGCATAAGAAGATGATTGATTTTTAGTAATATCACGATAATTACTAAAACGAGATTCATATGGCCCAACATTCATATATGAATCTATTGCACCAGATTCATAGTCAGTCTATGTTACACCTAATGATTGTGAAGACTATATTATATTTTCTGCTGTATTAATTCCAAGAGAAGATAAGTTAAGTAACGTATTAACTTTATTATGTTCTCTCTTTCCGGGATTAAATGAACGAATTATATACTTCTTTGCCATTAATTAATTATAAAGTCTTTTTCTCAATTAGTTTATTTATTAAATAAAAAATAGTTACCCTTTTTTAGAGTAACTTTCTTCTAACATCCATAAGGAATTGTGCCCTTTGCACAATCCTTCATCTCAAGTTTTAAAATAAGTCTTTTTAGTGTTTAATCAGGTTTTTAAATCCATGTAAGTCCATTGTCCCAAAGTGGTTTATATAACTTTGTATTCTGCTCTACATAAAAATTCCAAGCCTTAATAAAAATATTTGTAACTCTCTTCATAATATAAATTGTTAATTTTAATTTTGTGTTAAATACTTATCACATTAAGTATTCTAAATATTTATATATAAGAACATAAAAAATGCCTATTTTTAAGGAACTTTTTTATATAAATAGCTGATTTACTGACATTTATCAGTACAACTGATTTATATCAATGTGAATATAAACTTAGCATAAATATCCATAAACCAATTAAATAAAATAAATAGAAAAATAAAAGTAATTACAGATAATAACTAAGTGGTATTAAATAATTTATCATAGCAATTTGCAATATGGTTACAGCCAAATACGTTTTATCCAGAAGTTAATAAACTATGGAAACCATATGTAAAAAGAATGTTCTTACCATACTTAACATTAGAAGATTTCTTTAATTCTTAGATTACATAGATAAGTTTTCCTTCTATTAATACACAAACTGTAAATCAAAGAAATTAGAACTATCCTTTAACTAAAAGAGGAGGTTTATAGTTAGATCAATCTATGGAAAAAACTTTAACATTAACCATAAAGTTATCATAGAGCTATATAACATATTTTATGGTTAGACAATAGTTTGAAGAATATTTGAAATTTGGTGAAGGTCTAAAAGAATTATACATGCCGCCAATATCAGTTACTATATTAGATGATGATGGTTTTGAAACTGTAACATATACATATAATCAATTAACTCCAACAGGATTAAGTGATTTTGACCTTAGTTATGCAGCTCGTCCGGGCTCATTTAATACCTTTACTTGGACCTTCTCTTATAATTACTTTGATATTTGGTATCGGGACAATACAGGAGAAAGAAAGGCCCTTACAACAGGTTTAAATACAGGGTATTTAAATGACCCTGGTATGATAGACATGTCAAAGGTTCCAGAGTATCAAGGAGCAATAAGTAGGCAATTAAATTTAAAAAATAATTCTTTATAATTATGTGTGATTTTGGTGGAATAGATGGAGGTGGTTTTAGCACACCTTATAATACAATAGGTGTAGGTGATCCAACACCAGCAGGAACAAATAATTTAGGTTCTGGTGATATATATGCATCACTTAATAAAAAACCAGCAAAGAAAAAAGAAGTAAACTATGGTGAACAATTACCATATATAGTAAAAGCAAAGGGATGAAACATTTAAATTTCATCCCTTTTATATTTTAATTTAAATCAATTTTGAAATATTCTTTAATTTTATCACATTCATTTTTTAATGCTAAAACTTCATTCTGTATATCTTTTTTATTTTCAATATTAAGTACAGCATCAAGTTTTTTAAATTTACTTAACCAATCATATATATAAATTAATTCAGTCCTAACATTTTTATATAAGGTATTATTAGCATCTTCATATTTTTCCGGTTCTTTAATAATAGTCTAAAAGTTTAATCCTCCATTATTATTATAAAATTCACAAATATCAGCAATAAGTTCAAAATGTCGTTTATCTATTACAGTATCTAATAAATTGGTAATTATATCTGCATTCTATGTTAACGTACCTTTATCATATGAAAAACCTTTATGTACATCATTAATAGCATTATATAAAATATTCTATAATCTTATAACTTGCGTATTAACTTTCATTAACATACCTAATTTAGTATTAGGTTTATACAAGAATCTATAAAGCTTTAATAATTTCTATCTATGATATACTATATTCTATAAGTAATTCTAATAATCCTTTAAATATGTACTATATTCAACTCTTTGTAACTACTTCTTTTTAAAGTTATACATAATAGGATTTTCTAAAATACTTACATATATATCACAATCATCAGAATTTAAAAATTCTTTAAATTTTGTAATTACTACATTTAATGACTCTGTATAAAATAAGTAGTATGCTTTACGAAATACATATAATGCTTTTACAGGTTCATATAAAATATGTAAAAACTCATTTATTGTATTATAATCTGGTAATTCTTTAGTAACTATATCATTATACATTTCTTCAAATGCTGCAGTATCTATATTATCTTTATTAAATGGTATGCCATCACATAATTTTATAGCACCAAGTAAAGTTGTATCTTTACCAAATATTATAGTATTTAATTTTCTATTATATATTATAAACAATTTATGTACGTTTTTATACTATGGCTTTGTTAATTCTCTATATGAATCAAGCTTAATGAAATCTAAATCACTTATAGGGGTTTCTAAAAATTCTGAACATGAGGATTGTAAATATGACCATAAATTTTTATATTTAATACCTTTATCATCTTGAATAGTATTTATAGCCCTTGCTGAATTTGATACATAACTATTCTGAACTTCTGCAATATTATTAACATCTCCATACATTTTAAATATTATATTGTAATATTGTGGATCATGTTCCTTATAATAATTAAGGGTTTTAAATTTTTCCTATACCTAATCCATGCAAGGTTCAGCAAAATCATATAACTTATCTGTATATGCTTTATCCTCGTCTGCTACATTTTTAATAAATTTATTATAAGTTAAAAATTTTCTATTTAACTCCTATAATATATTTGACTTATATGCTTCATTTAAATGCTTCATAACCTATTTATTAAAAAATCAGACATTTGTTTCACAACTAATGCCTGATTAAAACACAAAAACTAACAATTTTAAAACTATGTTTATATAATTAAATTTTTAATTAATTATCAACACTCAACTTATTTACTTCATCTAAGAAATCTAAATATTCCTGTTCATTCTGTAAATTATGTGAATGTATTAAATTTATCGTGGTTCTTAAAATTTTCAAATTATCATCTAATAACTCTAACATTAAATTCTTTGTCATCCTTTAATTAAATCAAATATATTTTGTTGCCTCGCTAGGATTCGAACCCGGATTGACGCCCTCAGAAGGCTACAGATTTAGAGTCTGCCGTAATAACCATTATACTACAAGGCAATATTTAATTTTTATTTATATATTGTAATGTATTTTCACAAAATAGTTTATATTAATTTATATTTGTTATAATTAACTTTTTCTAAGAGCCCACACTATATAAGTTCTTTATTATATGTTGCTATAGTTTTTATGGATAAGTTAAGTGTTTCTATAATTTGTTGTCTTGATGGCATCTCGCCATTATTGATAGACTTTAATTTATTATAATATTCTTTAATAGTTAACTTCCTTGTAAACTACCCACCATTTTTATTTCCTTTCTATAGAAACTATATATAGTTGCTATTTACTTCTTCTTTTGTTCTTCCACCCACCCACTCATTATTAACTATATATTGTTTATGATTACAAACTTTAGATATTTGAGAATGACTGCATTTTAAGTCCTCTGCTGCATGACATTCTGAAATATACATTTTTACGTTACCAGTAATAATACTTTTCAAATATACAGGTTTATAAAAATTATGTGCACATAATTTCTAGTGTTCTGATACCTTTCTCCTCTACTCTTCTGTAAACTTATACCCTGTTATCCCAGCATCTCCTCCTATTGTTTTATTATAACCACTGTTATAAGAATCATACTTCTTTATATAAGAGATTTCTAATTTATCTAATTCAAATTTTATATCATCACATTTCTCAATATCAATAGTTTCTAAAATTTCTATTGTAAATTTATCAACTCCATACTTATCAAATGCTTTATATAAAGCCAAATTATCTTTATGAGATTTATATGTTAAATGTCGTCTTATTCTTTTCTTAAGATATAACGACTACCCTATATAACATTTTCCATTTATATTATTTGTAATTTTATAAATACCTGGAATATTTGGTATGTCTTTTATTATATGTACATGTTTCATAAATTAAATAATTATTTATAAAATATTTAAAGTTATAAAGAGTTTAATAACTTATGGGTTGTACACGAACCCTCTGAAATCTCTTGAATTCACTTAAAAGTAAATCATCAGAGTTCACTTTTAAATCTAAAATATTTAGTTCATTGTACTTATTTGATTCAATTTTAATAAAAACTGTCTTGTACGACCTCTAAAAGAACTAAATAACCATCTTGATTTTACACATCCTCATGGTTTTTAGAGTGCAACCTTATATCAAATACATCAAAGAACACTTTTTAATTATTAATTATAAAACAAATATATAAATTTGTCTCATAAAATTTATTTAATTATGTATTATTTATTAATAACAATACAATCTGAAGTATTCATTTAATTTTAGTATATTGTTGCCCCAGTTGGATTCGAACCAACTCGTACGGTTTTAGAGACCGTTGTGCTCAAACCATTACACCATAGGGCAAAATTAATTTGATCGTTAAACATTTATTTATTAATTATAAAGCTAAAATTATTTAAAGTTTAACGACCAAATGTTAAAAGTTATGATTTTTTAGATTTAGCTTTAGTTGCAGTCTTTTTAGCAGTTTCACTTTTCTTTTCCTTTGCTTTCTTAGTAGTAGACTTCTTATTAGCTTTATTAACTTTCTTTGTTGCTTTAACTTCAGCTTGTTCTGTTGCAATAGTCTCTGAAAGTTTCTCTACCTTTTCTGTATCTGCATTCAATTCAGCTTCAACTACTTGCTTTAACGCTTGTTTATCCTTACGACGTTCTGCACGTTTCTTTTGAGTTTTTGTTTCCTTCTTCTTTTCCTCAGTGTAAGGAGTATTAGTATCTTTCAACTTATTACCAATTTTACTATTCTTAAAATCTTCAAAAGATTTAGCTTCCATTGGTGGAACAGACGAACCTAAAATATCTTGTTCTATATCAGTAGTAGCTGTTGAATTATAATGGCGACGACCACTATAAAATAGTTTTTTAAGTCGCTCAATCCACTTATTATTTTTTATAAATTTACGTAAATTTTTATTCATGTTAATTATCGTTAATTATTATATATAAATTATAAAGGAATATATGAAAAAGGTTTATATAATTAAAATAAACTTTTCATTTTTGTATCACTAACACGTTGACGTGTATTATTTGTAATAGTTACAACTTTAGTACTATTATTATTTTTAATATTCATAGTATCTGTTATAAACTATGGATTATTAGTTAATTTTAATTTACGAGGTGGACAACCTTGACAAAATAAACTATCTCTTGTATTTAATTGCATATATGGTTAAATTATTTCTATTTCCTTAAAATTTATCTTTTTCATTTTTGATGGTATATTATTATCATCAAAAAGTTGAAGTACTATATAAACACCAGAAGTTAACTTCTTTAATATACGACATGCAATCTTTTCTTCATGGTATATAAATGCTATTATATCTCTGCTTGGCTCTAATTTTATATTAAGTTGTTGGTCGAAATATTTTTGTGTTAACTTCGTAGTACGTGCATTATCAAAAATACTTTTTATTTTATTATCTTCTTCTGGTTCATCATCTTGCTCCAAATTATCCTGTAAATCTTCATTCATTTCTTCAAGATAATCAATTTCTTTCTCCAGATCTATGCTGTCATCATCATCTTCCCACATAAGGTAAAAAATTATTAAATTTTTATTATTATATTTGTGTGTTATTTATCTCTTGTATTTCATAAGAGAAATATTGTTTTTTGTCTACTTTTGATTCATATAAATTTTCATTATTATAATCAATTGTATCTGTTAATGGTGTTCGTATATCTGATGGTGTTGTATTTTTATCTGCTTGTATTACTATTGGTGTAGTAGTTAAATATGCTTTTACTTTATTAATAGGTGCATAATATAATGGCATATCTGCTACAGTAAACCACTTATCCATAAATTTCAAATAATATTGCATGCCCACTCTTGAAAGTGCATACATGCTTGTAGTCCATACCTTTACATTATGGTGTAATGACCAATATGTATTTTCATTTGCTTTATCAAGTATTTCATTTATATTAGGATCTGTAGTAAATGCACCAAATTGTAATATATCATAATCCTCTGGTATATTATTTAATGTATTCTTTAATAGAGAAAGATCTTTATTAAATTGAATATCATCCTCTAATATAAGAACATTATTATATCCTAATTCATAAGCCTCTTTTATTATACTATAATGATTTCTTGCACAATCATATTCATTAGGTTTTGTAAAGCATCTCTTTTCTGAATTGTTATTAAATGCATCCATAATAATATTATTATATGGAAATTTACAACCGTAATGAATATTAATAGAAGTTAAATCTAACCCTATATGATTAAACATTTTTTGCATTGCTTTATGTCTAAGTTTATTTTCACATAGGGTTAGCATATAAATAGCATCAAATTTAAGGCTAAATAAATTTTGCATAGCTTTAAAAATTGTGAATATTTCTTATATTTACATTTAAATTTTCAAATTACTTGTAGGTGACATTACCGAACTTACTGGCACTGGTGATGTATTATTAGAATTCTTTACTTCATTAGATGTTTGATTACTTGATGAAAGATTTAAGTAATCTATAATTTCTTGTTTTTGTTTTGGCGTAATTTTGATCTTACCTTTTTCCCACTTAGTATTAATAGAACGAATAGTACGACGTAATTCTCTACCTGCAAGTGAATAACCATTAGTCTCATAGAATTCACGTTTATTAGCATCAATAATAGAATTGATTACATACTCCTTAATCCTATCATTAAGCTTATTTTCCATTTCTTTCTTAAGCTTCTTATTTGCTGCGGCTTGGATAAGATTATCCATTGCATTTTCTTTTAATGTATTATTATCTTCTAATTCAATACCAACAGATGAACCTGGTAATAAAGTATCATTTTGCATATTACTATTTTCTATATTTTTTATAAGTTTATCACTTTCATTTGCATTATTAATAATAACATTATTTAAATTTTTCTCTTTAATTTCTGTTCCAATATTTAATGCAATATTATCTAAATGTATATTAGGTTGATTATCCATTTTTTATTTACAAATTATGTATATTATTATCAAGACTTATAAAACGAGCACCTTCTGCCTTTTTATTTTCAGGATGTAATTTATTCCACCCTTTTGCTATTCCATTTACAATAACAGATGTAAAATATGCAAAAGGATTATTAGATTTAGTAGGATCAAATCTCTCCCAATACATCACACAATCCATTAATGCGACAGCAGAACAATCTTCTCTATCCTATGGGTCTTTATAATATTTTTTTCTCTAAATATTTTCAACCATTAATGAAAACATTTCTATGATAGCATCATTTAATCTACCAACTTTCTATGCCTCTATAATTTCTTTTAATAATAAAGGATTAGAAACATATTCTCTACCAGTTTTATCCTTTTTAATAGCGGCAATTTTATCTCTTCTTACCATGTAATTAAAACCATAATTCTATTTAATTATAAAGAAAACAATTAAAAATGTCTAAATAGTAAAAAATAATTACATATATTTTTCATTTATTTTTTGCACTTTAATATTTTCTATACACTTTCTTTCTTCATCAGTTAATGATTCTGGGAATGCATAATTAATTTCTACATAATAATCTCCTACTTTATTATCTCGCTTTAATCCTTCACGATATAATTTAATTAATTTTTTATTATGTATACATGAATCTAATTTAATTTTACGTGTAATACCATTAGGGATTTTTACATCATATTCACAACCTAATAATAAATCATAATATGGTATATAAACATGTTCTACTACATCTAATCCTCTTACTTCATATTTAGATGGATCTATATTATATGATGCTTGAGCGATAAAATCACCATTAGCTCCTCGCTTATCTTTAGATTCATTACCAGCATTATTAATAATTACAAACTCACCATTCTGTATACCTGATTTAAATGTAACTTCTGCTGTACGACTACTTTGTCTAAATCCACTACCTCCACAGGTCATACATTTATTATCTACTACAAACCCTGTGCCATTACATTGTGGACATGCCATAACTTCTTGATATACTGCAAATCCTTGGCGTGTAGTTTTTATCTTTTGTCCTGTACCATGACAAGATGGACACATATGTTGACCGGTACCTCCAACACCATGACAATTAGGGCAACGAGTACTAATGGTGTATTTAACTTTTTTAGTACAACCGTTAAATAATTCCTCTATAGTAACAGGAATTTTCATCTTAATACTTGAACCCTTTTGAATTTGAGGATGTTGACGATTTCTAAAGCCACTATTTCCACCAAATCCATGCATACCAGAAAACATAGAAAACAGATCATCCATATTATCAAAACCATTACCACCCATTCCTGAACTCATACCATCTACTGTTCCGAATGTATCATATTGCTTTTTCTTATCATGATCTGATAATATTTGGTATGCTTCATTTATTTCCTTAAATTTAGCTTCTCCTTCTTGTTTTTCTTTTTCAGATTTCTTTGCTAACTTATCAGGATGATACTTTAAGCATAACTTACGATATGCAGATTTAATTTTACTTTCATCTGCATCTTTACTTACTCCTAATATATCATAATAGTTTTTAGACATCTCTATACAATTTCTTAAATTTTATTAAATAAAAAAGTTACTCCTTATTTATAAGAAAAATACTGTAGTTTGTTTACTTAATTTAATAAGTAAGACAAACTACAGTATAAATTTATAAAATTTTATTTATCACTTTACTTCATCAAAGTCTGCATCCTGAATATCATCAGTACTTTCATTATTAGAAGTTTCACTTTCTCCTGATGTAGGTTGAGCACCTGCAGCATTCTTAAACATCTCATTGAACATATTTGGATCCATACCGCCTTGTGCACCTTCTGGAGCAGCTTTCTTATAGATCTCCTGAATAATAGGATTAAATGCTTCTTCCAAAGCTTTCTTATTAGTTTCAGCTTCATTAAGATTCTTATCCTTTACAGATTTAAGAACAGCTTCAACCTTTTCATTCAATGAAGTCTTTTGCTCATCAGTGAAATTATCCTTAAGATTTGCATCTTCAATTGAATTTCTAACTTGATATGCATAACCTTCTGCAGCATTCAATGCATCAACTTCCTTTCTCTTCTTCTCATCTTCAGCCTTATACTTTTCAGCATCTGCCTTAATCTTGTTAATTTCCTCTTCACTCAATGAATTCTGAGAAGTGATTGTGATATGTTGTTCCTTACCAGTACCAAGATCTTTAGCACTTACCTTCAAAATACCATTAGCATCAATATCAAATGTAACTTCAATCTGAGGTACACCACGACGAGCTGGAGCAATACCATCCAATGCAAATGCACCAATAGTTTTATTATCCTTAGAGAATTGACGTTCACCTTGAAGAACCTTCAAATAAACACCTGGTTGATTATCTACAGCAGTTGTAAATACTTGCTTCTTTGATGTTGGAATGGTTGTATTTGCTTCAATAAGTTTTGTCATAAGTTCACCTTCTGTTTCAAGACCAAGTGAAATTGGTGTAACATCCAACAAAAGAATATCATTTGATGTGTCACCACCTGCCAAAATATTTGCCTGTGTAACAGCACCAAGTGCAACAGCCTCATCAGGATTTGAAGTCTTATCAAGAGGAAGACCAAATGCCTTTGTCAAACCTTCCTGTACATTCAATGAACGTGTCATACCGCCGATAAGAAGAATCTCATCAACTTCAGAAGTTGTCTTATCAGCCTTCTCAAATGACTTACGTGTACACTCTACAACCTTGTCTACCAAAGATTGTGTTAACTCATCGTACTTAGCACGGGTTAATGTCATAGTAAGATGCAATGGACCATTTTCTGTTGCTGTAATATATGGTTCATTAATATCCGTTGTTGTACTTGAAGAAAGTTCACACTTAGCCTTTTCTGCTGCGGTAACAATACGAGCATATGCCATCTTATCCTTCTTCAAATCAATCTTATGTTCCTTCTTAAATTCCTCAATAATCCATTCAACGATAGCATTATCAAAATTTTGTCCACCAAGAAAAACATCACCATAAGATGCTAAAACTTCAACTACCAAAGAACCTTCATCCTTTGAAAGTGTACAGACAGATACGTCTGTAGTACCACATCCTGTATCAACTACAGCAACAGTTTTTTCTTCTCCATCATTTACTTTGATATTAGATGAAAGAATTGCAGCCGTTGGTTCATTAATAATACGAAGAACTTCCAAACCTGCAAGTTCACCAGCCAACTTAGTAGCTTGTCTCTGTGTATCATTAAACCATGCTGGTACCGTAATAACGGCTTGCTTTACATCTTCACCATAATAATCCTCTGCAGTCTTCTTCATCAATGCAATGATATATGAAGAAATTTCTTCTGGTGAATATAATTTAGTTTCATTTTCACTTGTAATCTTCACACGAGGATTACCATTCTCATCAACCACCTCATATGAAATCTGCTTCAACATCTTTTGAACATTAGGATCATTAAATGTTGCACCCATAAAACGTTTGATAAATGAAACTGTATTCTTTGGGTTCATCACCAACTTACGCTTTGCAGCATCACCCACTGTACGTTCACCACCATTAATAAACACAACTGAAGGAGTAGTTCTCTTTCCTTCTGCATTTGCAATTACAGTTGGTGTACCTGCATTCATTACTGCAACACAACTGTTACCTGTTCCTAAATCAATTCCAATAACTTTACTCATTTCTTATAAATTTAAAATGTTATATTTTTAATTATTAAATCATCTTATTATATACAAATATTATGCCAAAGTCTAAAATCATAAAAATAAAAATATAATATGACATTTTGTCATATATACCAGTAAAGTCGTCATATTTTAAATTAAAATAAAAGTGGCAATTCCAATATAATTATATAATGTAATATAAGATTG